>LNAP01005912.1_pt1 | contig 10710 bp, 5 predicted proteins | sample 602601 | NCBI WGS metagenome assembly LNAP01 (sample SAMN02440304, study PRJNA202911) | soil metagenome | biome: Subtropical and temperate rainforests or woodlands; isolation source: soil samples (1 kg each in a 20% v/v slurry with milli Q water) were... ...
GCACCGAGAATGCGAAACCCCACATTGCTCGCCATGGCAGAAGTCGTGAGTTGAATTTCACTCCAGGCGGTGCCCAAGGGAATATTGCGACCAAATATCACATACGAGATGCCCGCGTTTGAATCGGCTGCTAGGTTTGGTGGATCGGCCAAATTTGCACCTACAATGACGTCACTGATCCCATCTCCGTTCACGTCTCCTGCCGCACTCACAGAGCTACCTAATCTGTCCGCAATGCCTGCGCCAAGGATGCGAAACCCAATTGTGGAACTTGATCCTATTGAAAGTAGGCCCACATCACCAAAAGCTAGAGCGCTGCCAGTCATGTTCTTTCCAAAGATTACATACACGATGCCGGCGTTCGAAGCAGCTGTCAAGCTCGGTGGATCGGCAGAGATGGCACCCACAATCACATCGTCAATGCCATCGTGATTGAAATCGCCAGCATTGCTGACGCACCAGCCGCTGTAATCGTGCGCTAATGCACCAAGAATGCGAAATCCCACACTCGCTGCCAGTGCTGTGATGGGCAATTGAATATCCGTAAAGGCGTTCGTCGGAGACGTCACTTTTCGACCAAAGATCACATAAGATATGCCTCCATCAGTTTTGACGCCCACGTTGGCTGCCCAGGAGCCCATGATTACATCATCCACTCCGTCGCCATTGACGTCCCCGGCGCAACTTACTGAACTACCACTGTTTTCATCGACAGTTGAGGCTAATATGCGAAATCCAGTAGTTGCACTAGTGGTAAACGTGGCCAAATCAAAGTTGGCAATAGAGGCATCGCGACTTCCAAAAATTACATACGTTATCCCCGTATTCAAATTATATAATGAATTGCCAATAATGACATCGCTCACTCCATCCCCGTTGATATCACCCGCAGTACTGACAGAGTTTCCTCCAGATGCCATTGCGAAACCCTGGATGGTTGTGATGCTGCCCAAAGCATAATCCTGAGAAGTGGCATAGGAACTCGCAATAGCGATCCAAAACACCACCATGAACAGCATAGACTTCAATGAAATTCGACTCTGACAGCATTTGAAGCCAGTCACGCTGGAGAAAATCTATGACAGAGATAGTAATATTCATATTTGGTCAGGTAAAAGTAATACGAACGAGAGAAATAGTTCATGAGTGAAACAAACCTTTCTTGACCACTCTGTCCAGCCAGTATCCCAATTCAGAAATTTATGCTGCATATGGTCCATTATAACTTTATCTGCATTGGCCTCGTACTAAAACGAATTTGTGGTGTCTCTCTCCTTCTGCTGCCACTGCTTCTCTGCTGAAACGGTCATGTGTCAAAAAATCCAATTTTCCTATCCTGATCTTTGTATAACACACTAAGTTATGAACATGAATACGACAAACAACTAGGAGCTGCTTCGCATTTCGACTGCATCCTTGAATAATTTCAATGCACAAGAAAACCCTAACCGTATGCTGATTTCTGAATTCTTTTGTGCATATCATGATATGTCACAGCACGTCCATTACACTACCGGTATAGGAGATGGGATACCGGGAACTCTTCTTCTCCTGTACCCTTCCACTCGAGATGTCTTTCTGTCATGTGATTCAATTGAAATAGTGTGTATCAAATGTGTATATTATTTGGTCTTCCGGAGGTTCTGCAAGCCACACTCCTAACTGAGTGGTTGTCGCTGAAAGAAGTGGGCCGACTGGATTCAGCTGTGTGCAACTGCAAACTGCGGCCAATATATCTGAGGCTCCTGCAGATGGAAGGGTGCAAGTTCTCAAAAATCTACAACGACACTTTCAATCCGGAGTGGATAATGAGTCGTGGTGTTCAGTGCCGAAGAATCATTCTGCCAGATCTGGATAGACCATTGCGAAAAGAGTTTTTGCAGTACCTGCACAAATCACCTGTAGAAAGTATTGATGTAGATACAGATACTTATAAATATTACTGCATCGATCGCAATATTCATGGGGCGTACACGAAGAAAATAGTTGGAAATGAGATGGAAACGCTGTGGATTGATCTGGCTGAATTCTGTCCAAATTTGAAAGAACTTGTCGTGGGCAACGATCGCCGCTCTACCTGTACGTTTTCAGATATTATCTTCAGTCTGTTCGGCCGTTTCTTATCAACATGTGGCCAACTGAAAAGTGTAACGCTGAACAGGATTGTCAACTTGCCTACGCTCTTTCTGGACGCTATCTGCTCTGCGCTTTGTTTGGAAAATCTTCATCTGGACCGCTGCACATTGAACAACAAGGATGAACGCATAGCAGAAACTTTGTTCTTCCGAAGAAACACCACCGTGACGAGCTTTGTGTGCTGCGAAGAGACAGTGTGTATGTGTACGCTCTTTCCTTGTCTGCAGACGCTGGAAGCCAACATGTTCAAATCTGACTCCGTTGTGACGATTTACTCCTGTCCCTTATTAATTACCGCAAGGCTCAATTTTGCGTCTGAAAATGCAATTGTGAAGCTAGACAAGAATATAATTGGAAAGTGGCCGATGTTGCAATCATTGGGTGTAAAATTGCTGTGGCGCAACGCTTCTCTGCCAGAATCAACAGTAATGAACTTTGTGGCCAACATTCCGTCACTTGTTGCTATTGCACCTATGCCTATGTCTACATTTGCAATTGCATGCAAGTATCCGTTGCATTACAAAGGATCGCGCTTGACCCAACTCAATATGCGTTGCGACGACGCTGCTAGTCTGGCGACCATCATAACGCAGTGTCCTTATTTGCATACGCTATATTTGCAAGCAGATGACCGTAAGATGGCTATGGAAAGTACAATCTCTTATTCTCTTGTCGAGCAATCGTTGCACTTTATTGTTGGCACAAACATTAAAGTTTTGAGTCTCAGTCGGTATACCCACATAACAAACGACAATCTCAAGCAACTAAAACACGCGAACTTGCATACATTCAGACTAAAAAAATGCGGCGCGATGGTTACAAACGATGGTATTACACAAGTACTACCTACTATGTCCAATCTCAAGACAATCGAAATAAACCAATGCGAGTCTCTAACACATGATTTAGTGTTACAGCTGCCACTACTATGTGCCAAGCTCTGTAGTTTTACGTTTGTAAACCTGCACTGCTGTGCCTATTCTCATAGATCAGAAGCGCCTACATTGTTTGGAAAAATTTTGCGTAAACTTTACCCAAGTGTACTTCACTGGAACATTGTGTGCTGATACGAGAAAATACTTGATCGGTTGCGTTGATAAGAATAGAATTTTTTTCCATGATAGTGGAAGAAAATTGTGCATTTGTCGCTATCTCTGTTTGTATAACAAGAATACTGCATTTCCAGGATTTTTATTAAAAAGAAAAAATTCATAACTTAAATGAACGTTTGTTCATTCTCATCACAAAATCAAAGCTATTTCCCTCTTATTACCTCTAACGTTCTCCCACACGTAACGTTTACGAGTTGCAACTCAACTTGTACTGTGTGCCACTAATTCTTCTCCTGCTCAACCCTTTCCTGTTCTTCCGCGGCGTCGTCGCGTGTTTCCTCTTTCACTCCGAGTTCCTGCTTTTGTTCCTGTTTCTTTCCGTGATCTTCTTTCTGTTCCTGGTCCTGTCCCTGTCCCTGGTCCTGGCCCTGTTCAGTCTTCCGTTGGTGTTCTTGTGTCTTTGCGTCCACGGCCGCTGGGAAAGGAAACCATTTGCAGAATTCGGTGACTTCATCGTTCCATTGCTCTACCCACTCAATGTACTCATGGACCATCGTAGCCTTGGTGCCGCTGCAGTGCTTAACGTTCGGCATGGGCTTGTTTCGAAACGCCTGCAGCAACGACGCCGACGAAGAAGACGAAGCGAGCTGGGCGTTACCTTCAATGTTGCTACTACTGTTTCCATGACCTGGCTCGTTCACAGTATTGCTACCTTTCTTCACGTCTGGTGCTACGTCCGCTGGTGCAGAAGCAGCGGCCTGAATGGTGCCCAGATGTAGGTCAGTCAGCTGATTGACAGCATCCGCGCCACTCACTCCACACTCTGCGGGTTGCTTCTGAGTGCTTTCCACTTGTGCGGGGTCTGATTTCTCTTCCACAGGTGCTGGCAGGGTGGCATTGATCGTGTCGCACAGCCAAGCTTCAGTGTCCTCGCACACACGCTGCAGCAGAGTCACAAACGTATCCTGGGAATGCACCCAGGGACACTGTTGTGCATGAGCCGCCACTGACTCTTGCATGATCAGCTCCTTGCACGAATCCCTGAGCTTGGGTGATATCATGTATGCATAGGGAGTTGTGCATCTCAGCACCGTATCAGTCCAAGCCATTCGAAAGTTCTCCAGGCTGTTCAGCGCATAAGAATCACCACCGGCAGAGAAATCCACTAGTTTCATTCGCTCGGAAGCTGGCACTTCCGTGTTATCGGTGTTCTTGTCCGCTACATAGCCCCAGTTGTCTCTGTTTCCTGGAATGTTGCCAAATCGACCGAGATGAGTCATCAACGTCAACACAAAACTCTGCAGAATTCCACCGCTGGAGACCCACCCCAATATCTCTTCTGTAGTCCAACTCGACGCCATTCGCCAAGTTTCAACGTTCCGAGTTATCACTCCATGCTCGTCGCACCACCACCAGCCGTATCGAAGTGCGGGATCTAACACGGCAGTAAAGAATTCGTCCGGACCGCTGTTCGTGTACTTCAAAAGATAGTGGGTTATCACAGTTTCAACGTGAGGCGACTGAATCTTTGCAAAGTAACGAACTTTTTCACATGGATTGCAAAGAAGAACGTCCACAATAAATCCTGTGTTCCGACCGATCAGTTTAGGCAGAACTTCTATTTTCAAAATGTCTCGTTTCTTATCCTTCCAGACTTCAACAATCCAATCCTTTCCGAGGGCAAACAACTTGCGAGCGTTAGGAGTAGTGAGGAGATCCAGTCCGCTAATTTCCATGGTTGAGTTCAGATCAAGACTTTTGTCAGAATGCATTGGCAGAAAGAAGAAAGTGTAAAGTGTGTTCTGTAAAGAAGGCGAGAAAGGGTTGTTTCAGTCCAAACTGCGTGCCATTTTTATTAAACTTTATACACAACCAGTTGTATAAACTGTTTGGTAAAAAGATCAAATTCCTATAAGACACACTAACACAACACGCTCCAGTACGCCACGTGCGGATACAACTTACACAACATTCTTCGCATTAGTTCCGGAGCTTTTGATATTGAAGCACCATTGTTCCAATCACGGTTGATAAACGTAAAGCGGCGCAGCATTTTGCACAGCAACGGCAGCTGCAACACGATTTCATATGTTAGGGATGGACAGTACCTGATTTCTATGCTGTTAAGCTTGGGCATAGAGGGTAATAGAGCGAGCATACCATTATCAGTCAATTTTTTGCTCCCACAAAAGTCTAGTCGCACCGCGTGCAGATCCGCATGCATTAAGGGCAGAAAATCATCGTTGGTAAGATGTGAATAGTAACTTAAACAAAGCACTCTTATACTGGTGCCCACAATAAGGTGTAATGATCGCTCTACAGGATTGAAAGTGGCCGCAGTGTTGCTTCTAACCGAGCGCGGATCGTGCTGCAAGTGGAGTTTAAACAACATTGAGCACTGAGAAATCACAGTCGCTAACGTAGCAGAATCGTTGCAACCAATACTTAGCTGAGTTAAGCACAATGCTTTGTATGACAAAGGGCACAGTCGTGCTGCATTCTTTTTCAATTTTCCAACTATGACCAGCGACTTATAGTTTGCGAGCACAACCACAATACTGACCTCTCAGGTACTGAAATCTTGCGCCCCTGTACCATTAAGCAGAGTGATTGCAGTAGCGGCCACCCTTGTAGGTATGCTTCCAAATGATCAGCTCTATCGTAATTCACAAAATCAAGTGTCGCTGATGTTACATGTGGACAATGTTCAAAAGCGGGTCTTAAACAAGATGTGAGATGCAGCCCTTGTACTGAAAACGTTTGCAAAGATGGAAACATTACAGCCATATCAGTCGTGTCGCTATGACAGCTGTAACTGCACACCGTTGTGTTTTTATACAGAGACAGCGTTTGCAGCGAACGCGCGTCGTTGTTGAGTGAGCAGCCGTCGAGTTGCAAACTTGATAAGCAATGCGCAGAACGGATAGCTTCCAGAAACAGCACAGGAAAGTTCGCGATCCAGGTGAGCGTTAAACACCGTAAACGGCTACATTGAGAGATCAAGTTGCAAATTGAATCGAAAATCGCTTCTGAAAATGTCACTTTGTGGAGCCTTCTAAAGCAGATCTCGAATCTGGTCATGCCAGAACAAAGCTCGCCAAGGTCGTCTAAGATGAGCTTCAATTCCACTGTAGATATTAGTTTTGTTGTAATATGCGCATTTATGCTGCTGACAACAAGGTTTCTACGACGTGGAAATGTGTTGGAATCTACAATCATACTCTCTATGCATGGTCCTACGTGTTGCAAGAAGGTTTTGCGCAGCGATTCGTCTAGTTGAGGCAATCGAACTTCCTGCACCTTGATATTACGCTGGACAATCCATTCAATATTCAGAACGTTACAATTTCTTCCTCTAAAAACACAAATTTTCATTTGTAGGAGCCTGAGGAAAGTTGATCGCAGTTGGGTGTTGCACACAGCTGAATCCAAGCGACCCACGTCTTTCAGCGCTACCCACTCTGCTAAGAGCGTGGCTTGCAAAACCTCTGGCAAAGTGAATACAATGCTCATGGGGCAAAGCTCTATGAGACAACAATGAAGTGGAGCTGAAATTAAAGGCTGGATTTCTGGATTTGTTGGTTGTTGGCTGGCCAGGAGGAGAAGTGTTCCCGGTTTCCCAGCCCTCCTAGATGGACCGTATACTGTTTCTGGTAAACCAAAAACCAATTGAAAGCTATATTGTAAACAATAAAAAAGCGAATGCTAGATTTTTGATACGTTGTTTATTGCTTTTATAATCCTTTTCTAATTGAACTGTTAATATCTACTGCAAGCACAGTTTCTTAAAACTGCTCATTTAGGCACAATTGTGTTGTACAACAACAAAAAAGTATACAGAAAGTAGATAGACTAGCATACTACACGCCAGTAAGTTACATGTGGGTGCAACTTACGTAAAATACTCGCAACTAAATCCGGAAACTTCGTTTGATGAGAACAGTGAAAGCAGTCATGACTTACGAACGTAAAACTGCGCAGTTTTACACACAAGGAAGGAAGCTGCGTAACCACCTCGTATGTAACCGATGGGCAGAGTGTGATTTCTACGGTATTGAGATTTGGCATAGACGCTAGTACGCGTAAGATACTATTGTTCGTTACCGTCTGTCCGCAATTCCTCAGTCGGAAGAAGTGAAAATTCACGTGCAACAGTGGAAGCAAATCGTTGTCCGATAGATGTGCGTAGGAAGAGAGACTGAATACCTTTACATTTGTACCTGCCAAAAGGTGTAGTGATTGTTCAACGGGTACGAACGTGGTCGTATTTATAGCACCTCTTACCACTCCTTGGACTAGGTACAACGTGTGCAGAAACGGACACTGGGCTAGGACAGTAGCAAGGCTACCAGTATCGTCGCAGCACATACAGAGCCGGGTCAGGCGGGAACCCCCAAAGTGCAGTGGGTATAGTGTAACACTCATCTCCATGGTCTTTATCTCAGTGGTAATGCTAGCCAGCAATCGACGGTTCGTAACGAACCACAAAATGGCTTTTTCTGGCAGACTAACCAAGCGACCTTGCTTCTTCACACACAAATTCTGCAGCATACACCACGCGCCGATGTGATCATGCAGATTTTCGAGCAGCTCGTTGTCCACAAAGTCTAGTGTGGCGGCGGTCACAAGAGGGCAAAACTGAGTAGCGTCTGCTAAGCAAGCTTCATCATGGAGGCTATTGATCTGAATGGTTTGCAGTGCAGGGAAAGCTTTACACAACCACACGGAATCGTTATTGCAGGTAAAACTTAGTACGTTTATGTTCTGGTTAGCCGTTAGAGTAAATTGTTTCTGCGCATCGGATGCAAATGCACAACGGTCTAATTCCAATTGTTCCAAACAATGCGCAAAGCAAATCGCCTCTAAAAACGATACTGGCAGGAAGATTATCGAAACCATTGTAATGCGCTGTAGATGCTGGCAGTTAGAAATCAAGTTGCTCAACGATCCAAAAATATTCTCTGAAAACGTAAAGGTGCGGCGACACTCAAGCTGCAGGTGTTTCACGTCTGAGCAGTGCTCGCTGAGGCTATTCAAAATGTGTTCGAATTCAGCACTCGAAATTTTCTTCGTAAACACTCCGTCCAAAAAGAAATTCTTCCCCACCATTTCATATGTTTTTGAATCCACAACTATGCTCTCTGTTGAAGACTTACCCAGATGTTGCAAAAACCGCGTACGCAATTCTGAGTTCATATTTGGCAGGCGAACTTCTCGCAGTTTAATAGTGCGATTAATAATCCACTCCGGATCAAAAGGATCGTAGTTGTTTCCCAGAAAAGTGCACATCTTCAGCTGCGTGAGCCTCAGATACTCTGGTCGTAGTTTGGAGTTGCACAAAGCCGAATCCAAGCGGCCCACTTCTTTCAGCGATACCCACTCAGTTAGGAGTGTGGCTTGCAGAACCTCTGGAAGACCAAATACGATGTTCATTAGGAGTCCAGAGCTAGACAGGTAAATGTGTTTCTTTGCTGACACGATAATGTCATAATTGAAGGAGAACAGTTCCCGGAATCCCGATCTCACTGCCGATGTTTACCGATTCAGTTCCAGAGTTTAATTATTCAGGATGAGCGCTTGAACATTAACATGCATGCAGCATGTGCGCGAAACAAAGGAATGCAAAAAAAATTGCTTGGCTTTTTAGATGGTATTAAATAGTAATGTGAATACAAAGTGTCTGCCAATTTGAATCCACTGTTTCCATATCGTGTTGCTTAACTTAATGCATGTTTAGCATACTAAGCAAAGCCTAAACCTACTCTGAAGCTGTACATTCCACTCATACTCAAAGGTTATCAAAAGGCGTCTTCTTGTCAATTAAACTAATATGCGCGTCCACGATCTACAAAAACCAAAGAAAAAAGGTTATCCCGCGTTAAACTATGGATATTAACGAGTACCAAAGTGAATATTAAGAGTGTACCTCTTTTCTGCGAGAAATCTGGTGTTTTCTGTTCAGAGACGAGCCCAACACCAGCCACGACAAGGAACTGTACAACACAGAGAAAGGAGAGGGCGTAAGTAAAAAACTAATACTAAAAGATTGTGAGCTGCGTGCAAGAAACGAATATTACCACAGTACAATATCAAGGCGAGATCATTGAAACAAAAAGAACTAAAAAGATACCAACGTTGGTAGAAAAAAAAGAACTTTTCCACAAACTCACCGCATCGCGACAAATGTCACAAATCCGGGCAACACATGTGCGGCGGTCAAGAGACCATAGTTGAAGAGACTCATCACACTGCCGCTGCCATCGGCGTTCACAGGTTCCGACGTGATGTGTTTGATCACAGAGAGCACGCCGCCAGTACTGTCCATCGAGCCCTGTATAGTGTGTATTTGTATATGTGTGTAAATGAGTGGTAAAAAATGTAAGAGGGAGGAGATAATGTACAAGGGTAGCATTCAAAGATTGGATAATATTTGCATAAAGGTGAATTGAGGTCGATATTGGCGACTATATTACGCACAAGAGAGAAAAAATACACACAACAGCACAATCAAATGCATCACAGAGCTTCAGAATGTATATAACATACAGTACCTGTCCGTCCACACAGCGATAGGTAATCAAATTCGGTAGACCCATCAATACCACCGGAGAAAGGGGGATCAACGACAGCACAAAACGCGCTCTATTAAGATAAAAAAGGAGAAAAAAGATAACACAATTATGCAAAGAATCATGTGCAGAATGAAAATCCAAAACGTGACATGTGGGTGTACGATCTCTTAAGACACTTTCCGAGGGGCGCAGAATATGTAAAGACGAAAATAATAATTAATTGTTTACCTGAATCCCGAATAGAATCCGCTGATGCCCACGTTGGACCACATCTTGAAGAAAGACACAAACCTAAATATCGAGAAAAAAGAAAGAACAAATTAAAACCAACCCATAAACATTCAAAGATATTTTCTCGGCGCGTGACTCCTAGCTCAGGACCATGAGACATTGCCGCAAAAACAGGTACAATACACCTCTACACAGAAGGTAGGAAGAAAAACACTATTACAAAAATAGATTGTAGAACGTACGCGTTGTGTCCCTGGTATAGAGGGTTCTTAACCATGGCAGCAGAGAGCACAATCAACGGATGCGTCATAAACGCCACACATGCCTTCTGAAGCTGACGCTAAAGTGTATGAAGAAAACAAAGGTAATGGAGGAATGAAGGCGATATAATGAGTAGAATCTATAGATTTAATAACAGAAAAGAGGATACAAGTGGGTATTCAACCACCGACATTCCCATTTTTGCAGCTCATTAAACAATTTTTCAATTAGTGCAAAAAAAGACACAAAAAGCAAAAAAAAAAAACAATAAAAGTTTGCGTTTCACATCCTTACCATGATAAGTGTATCAGTAGTAGGAGCAGGTCGGTCTTTTTTGGGCCGAATCGTCGCTACACTGCTATAATGACCGGATCCCGCTACTCGGAGACTATTAGTGTTCCCATTGTGAGTGGTGCTAATGGGGTAACCTACACAGGGATAAAGATAATAATCAGATA
>LNAP01005913.1_pt1 | contig 10709 bp, 11 predicted proteins | sample 602601 | NCBI WGS metagenome assembly LNAP01 (sample SAMN02440304, study PRJNA202911) | soil metagenome | biome: Subtropical and temperate rainforests or woodlands; isolation source: soil samples (1 kg each in a 20% v/v slurry with milli Q water) were... ...
CACCCGCACCACCGCCACCGCCGCGCGTCCCGGCGCGGTGGAGGCGGCGAACACTGTCAGGCTCATTTCCTCTGCGTCGGGCTCAGCATGTTGTCGGCCGCCGCGGTCATCAGCTTGCGGAACTGCTCCTGCGAGGCGACGCCGAACGAGGCCCACGCCTTCATCATCTCCTCAGGGCTGAGCATCGACATGTTCTTCTCCATGCGGCCCTGCATTTCGCTCACCAGCTTCTCGTTCAGCGGGGTCACGTCGGGGAGCCCGAGAAAGGCCCTCGCCTCCTGCGGGGAGCACTCGACTTCAATGGTCATCTTCATGGGCGGGCGCAGCTCCTTCGGAACTTAGAATGTTATGGCCGCCGGACGGCTCCGCGGGCTAGTAGCACGGCCAGCCTGCAAGGGAGACGCCGATGGGAGAGACCCGCAACATTCGCACCGCCGATGGCGCAAGCATGAGCGCCTACATCGCCCGGCCGAGCGCCGCGAAGGCGCCGGCAGTCGTGGTGATCCAGGAGATCTTCGGTGTGAACCAGGTGATGCGCGATATCACCGATGGACTCGCCGGCCAGGGTTATCTGGCGATCTGCCCGGACCTGTTCTGGCGGATCGAGCCGGGGATCGACATCACCGACCGGAGCGAAGCGGAGTGGAAGCGGGCGTTCGAGCTGTTCAACGCCTTCGACGTCGACAAGGGCGTGCAGGACATCGCCGCCACGATCGCGCAAATCCGCATCGACCCAGCCTGCACCGGCAAGGTCGGCGCCGTCGGCTTCTGCCTTGGCGGTCTGCTGGCCTTCCTCACCGCGACCCGGACCGACGCCGACGCGGCCGTCTCCTACTATGGGGTCGGGATCGAGAACCGACTGGCCGAGGCCGCCCAGCTTTCCAAGCCGGTGATGCTGCACATCGCCGAAGAAGACCAGTTCGTCCCCAAGCCGGCGCAGCAGCAAATCGTTTCGGCGCTGAGCGGCAATCCGCTGGTGCAGATCCACACCTATCCGGGCCGCGACCACGCTTTCGCGCGGATGGGCGGCGAGCACTATCACGAGGGCGACGCCCGAACCGCCGGCGAGCGGAGCCTGGCCTTCTTCAAGCAACACCTGGGGTAAGCAGCATGCTGGCGATCCGCATCGAGAAAACCGGCGGGCCCGAAGTCCTGCAGGCGGTGGAGCTGCCCACGCCGGAGCCCGGGCCTGGCCAGGTGCTGGTGAAGCACGAGGCGGTCGGCCTGAACTTCATCGACACCTATCACCGCACCGGGCTGTACCCGATCCGGCTGCCGTCCGGGCTTGGCATGGAGGCGGCTGGCACGGTCGCCGCCGTCGGCGAGAACGTCACGCGGTTTGCGGTCGGCGACCCGATCGCCTACGCCTCCGGGCCGATCGGCGCCTACTCCGAGTTTCACGTGGTGGACGCCGGCCGCGCGGTGAAGCCGCCGGCGGGAGTCGACGCCAAGGTCGCCGCGGCTGCGCTGCTCAAGGGCATGACCGCCGAGTTCCTGGTGCGGCGCTGCTTCCCGCTGCAGGCCGGACAGACGGCGCTGATCCATGCGGCCGCCGGCGGCGTCGGACAGATCCTCGTCCAGTGGGCCAAGCAAATCGGCGCGACGGTAATCGGAACCGTCGGATCTGAGGACAAGGCCGAGGTCGCCCGCCAGCTCGGCGCCGACCATGTCATCCTATACCGCGAACAGGATGTCGCCGCCGAGGTCCGCCGGATCACCGACGGCAAGGGCGTGCCGGTGGCCTACGACTCGGTCGGCGCAGCGACGTTCGACGGGACGCTGGCCAGCCTTGCCCGACGCGGCATGTTCATCAGCTTCGGCAACGCCTCCGGCCCGGCGCCGGCGGTCGAGCCGGGGCGGCTGCAGCGCGCCGGCTCGGTGTTCCTCACCCGGCCGACGTTGTTCGACTACGTCCCCACCACCGAAGACCTGGACGACAGCGCCGGGGCCCTGTTCGCGCTGATCGCCTCGGGCGCGATCAAGATCGACGTGGGCCAGGAGTTCGCCCTGCGCGACGCGCGCCAGGCCCACGAAGCGTTGGAGAGCCGCGCCACCGTCGGTGCGAGCGTGCTGAGGCCGTAGCAGCGCGCCCGTCAGGGCCTGTGGATAAGAAGTTTCACGTGGAACGCCCTGGCGCTACTGCCGGGCATACGCGGTCTGCCTGGCCGGGAGCGCCGACAGGCGCTGGTGGTACGACTGCACCTCTTCGGGGAAGTGGTCAGCCAGCCGGAGCCGTTCGGCGAGCCCCAGAGCGTAGCCGACCGAGATATCCGCCAGGGTGAGGGCATCCCCCGCCAGGTACGGCCGACCTGCGACCGCGCGGCGGATAGGCTCGAGCCGCTCGACGAAGGTTTCCCGATAGTCGTCAACGGCTTGAGGCAGCCGGCGCTCCGGCGGCTCGCGCAGGCTGTAGCGGACCATCACCCCGAGGGGCGGGGCGAGCGTCGCCTCGCCATAGTGGAGGAACTGCAGGTACTGCGGATAGAGAGGATCGCCGGCCTCGAGGGTCAGACCCTTGGGACCATAGGTCCGCGCCAGGTACTCGCAGATCGCCAGCGACTCGGTGAGCCGCACCTGGCCGTCGACCATCGCCGGCACCGTGGCGATCGGGTTGACCTCGCGGTACTCCGGGTGGTGCACCCGGGGCGGGTAGGTCAAGCTCTTGATTTCGTAAGGAACTTCAAGAGTTTCGAGGACCCAGAGGACGCGCACCGAGCGTGTCCCGGGTGCATGGTAGACCTCGATCATGCCGCAGCCTCCACAGGTGAGAGGCGAGGTTCTACTGGATCGATCCAGGTGAAGATAGCAGACATGCCGGCGGATAGTTCAGGCCTACCCGCCGCAAGTCGTCAGGTGTTCATCGACTGGAAGAACTCGTCGTTGTTCTTGGTCTGACGCAGCTTGTCGAGGAGGAACTCGATAGCATCCTGCGCGCCCATCGGCGCCAGGATCCGGCGCAGGACGTGGGTCTTGGCCAGCTGATCTCTGGGCGTGATGAGCTCATCTTTCCGAGTGCCGGACTTGAGGATGTCGATAGCGGGGTAGATCCGCTTGTCGGCCACTTTCCGGTCAAGGACGATCTCGGAGTTACCGGTGCCCTTGAACTCTTCGAAGATCACCTCGTCCATCCGGCTGCCGGTGTCGATTAGCGAGGTGGAGATGATCGTCAGGCTGCCGCCTTCCTCGATGTTCCGCGCCGCGCCGAAGAAGCGCTTGGGCCGCTGCAGCGCATTGGCGTCGACGCCGCCGGTCAGCACCTTGCCCGAGGACGGCACCACCGTGTTGTAGGCCCGGCCCAGGCGGGTAATGTTGTCGAGCAGGATGACCACGTCGTGCTTGTGCTCGACCAGGCGCTTGGCCTTCTCGATCACCATCTCGGCGACCTGCACGTGCCGCGCGGCCGGCTCATCGAAGGTCGAGGAGATGACCTCGCCCTTCACCGTGCGCTGCATGTCGGTGACTTCTTCCGGGCGCTCGTCGACCAGCAGGACGATCAGGTAGCACTCGGGGTGGTTGGCAGCGATCGCCTTGGCGATGTTCTGCATCATGATGGTCTTGCCGACCCGCGGCGGGGCGACGATCAGGCAGCGCTGGCCCTTGCCGAGCGGTGCGACGATGTCGATCACACGGCCGGAACGGTCCTTGAGCGTCGGATCGTCGATCTCCATCCTCAGGCGCTCGTCGGGATAGAGCGGCGTCAGGTTGTCGAAGTGCACCTTGTGCCGGACGTTCTCGGGCGGCTCGAAGTTGATCTGGTCGACATTGACGAGGGCGAAGTAACGCTCGCCCTCCCGCGGGGCGCGGATGCCGCCGACGACGCTGTCGCCGGTACGCAGGCCGAATTTGCGGATCTGCGAGGGAGAGACATAGATGTCGTCCGGGCCCGGCAGGTAGTTGGCCTCGGGGCTGCGCAGGAAGCCGAAGCCGTCCTGCAGGACTTCCATGGTGCCGGAGCCGGCGATCTCGACACCCTCTTCGGCGAGGGTCTTGAGGATCGCGAACATCATGTCCTGCTTGCGCATGGAGTTCGCGTTCTCGATCTCCAGCGTCTCGGCGAAGGAGAGGAGGTCGGCGGGCGACTTATCCTTCAGCTCCTGCAGCGACATCTTGGTGAGGCCGAGGTTCTTGATCGCCGCGGTGACGTCGGAGCCTTCGTCGCCGTTCTCGGTCTCGAGCATGTCGAGCTCGAGCTCCTCGGCGGGGGCTTCCAGAACCTCAGGGGTTTCGTCGGTCATGCATGTAACTCGGGGTAGGGCCCGGCGACAGGGCGCGGGCTCGTGAATGCGATGTGGGCGCGCACCCGGAGCGGGAGCGAAGCCTATGGGTTTTCGAGGACCGGCCGCTGGCGGCCATCGAGGCGCGCGGCACGGTAAGAGGCGGGGCGCGCCGAAGGAGAGCCTTCGCCACGTAGCTTACGGGAACCACAGGCGGGCCGGCCGGTCAAGCGCGGCCGACCCGATCTGCGCCCCGGCGATGGCCCATGAGGCGCCTCGGCAACGCCTATCTGAGCAGGCCCGCACTCTTCAAAGCGCCGGCGATGATCGCACCAACCTTGTCGTCGACGTGGCCGGACAGGGCCGCCATCACCTGGGCGCCGACGCCAGCGGGCGGTTCCGCGACCTCGTCTTCGGGTCCGAGGAGTTCGCCCTCGAGCACCGACGAGTTCACGGTCTGGCTCTCCTGAATGGCGGCGGCGGGCGCAAGACCCCAGAACCTGGCGATCTCCAGAGGGGCCGACACTCCGGCCTCGAGCATGAACGGCGCCGCCGATCCGAGACCCTCCGGGCCCTTGGTCGAGATTGGGGTCCCGTGGCCCAGCCCGTGGACGACATGGGCTTCGACCAGCACCTCGCCGTCCGGAGCCCGCCAAAGCCGTTGGGTGCGGCCAGGCGATGAGAGCGTCTCGCTGGGAGACTCGGAGAGCCCGTGGACGTCCGCCCACTGCAGAGCCACCTGCTCGCCGTTGCTGGCCCGCACCGTGGAGTCGGCGTCACCGTGCCAGACGCTGACCCGGGGCGGATTGGATCCCGCGGGAGCGGCCTGGCGCACCAGTTCTCCAAGCGCAATGGCAGAGCGCCGCGCCGCGCCCTGCATCGCGCCGAACGCGCCCTGCATGTTGTCGGCGACGCCGTGGGGCAGCCCTGCGACCACAGCACCGCCCGCGAACACGTCCGGATAGGCCGCCAGCATCACCGAGGTCATCGCCCCGCCGGCGGACAGGCCGGTGACGTAGACCCGCCGAGGATCGAGGTCGTGCCTGGCGACGGCGTGGTCGACCATCGACCGGATCGAGGCCGCCTCGCCTTTGCCGCGGCGGATGTCTTCGGGTTCGAACCAGTTGAAACACCGGTTCGGGTTGTTCTGCGGGGACTGTTCGGGCGCGATCAGTGCGAATCCGTACCGCTCTGCGAGGGTCACCCACCCCGCCGATTGCGCGTGGGCGGCGGCGGTCTGGCTGCAGCCGTGCAGCACGACGACCAGCGGCGCGCCCGGTTCAACGCCTAGCGGGACATAACTCAGCATCCGCAGCGCGCCCGGGTTCTTCCCGAAGCGGGCCGTCTCGATAAACGGCGCGACCGCGCCGCCAGGACCCACGGAGGCGCGCCGCGCCTTTTGCAGACGCTCGATCGTCTTTCCCAGGCCGGCCATGCTGCGTTTCCCCACGGGCGAAACGCCCAGGGTGCACAGATAATGCTGCAGTGCAGCAATTTACAGCGGCGCCGGACCGAAGATGCGTCAGAGACGGCCGTCCGCCTCGTCGGCGGGCGCTGCCGCCTGTTCTCTCAGCGTCCGAATTCGGTGGTGACGGCGAGCACCATCAGGATTGCGGCGAGGAACGGCAGCTCGTTGGTCATTCGCCAGAACTTGTTGGTCCGCTGGTTCGTCCCCGCCGCGAACCGCTTGCGGGCGATTCCGAGATAGTGGTGCCAGCCGGTGACGAAGACCACGCCGGCCAGCTTGACGATCAGCCAGGGCTGCCCGAACAGCGCCGCCCCGCCCGTGTGGTAGCGGTGCCAGAGCAGCGTCAGGCCCAGGATCCAGGCGACGATCATCGCCGGGTTCATGATGATCCGCAGGAGCTTGCCCTCCATGGTCTGGAAGGTCAGGTCCATCTCCGACCCGGGCTCTGCGTTCGTATGATAGGCGAACAGCCGGGGCAGGTAGAGCAGGCCCGCCATCCAAGCGATCACCGCCAGGATGTGGATGCCCCGAAGAAGATCGTAGTTGGCGGCGATCCAATCGCTCATCGGCCCAGCTCCCGGCAGGCGCACTTTCCGTACTGATCCGGACAGCGCCAGGGACCGAACGGCGCGGCCCCCTCCCCGTCCCGCTGATTAGCCTCCAGCACGGCGTCGGCCAACATTCCGATGTAGTCCGGCGTGCAGCCGATGGCCGGCGCCCGCAGGTAGGGCGTGCAGCCGACCTGGCGGGCGATCACGCCGTACTCGTGGTCAAGCTCGACGAGCGTCTCGACGTGCTCCGAGACGAAGGCGATCGGGATCACCAGCGCCCCCTTGCCGTCCGCAGCCGCCTGCCGGATCGCCTCCTCGGTCGACGGGCCAAGCCATTTCAGCGGTCCAACGCGGCTCTGGTAGCAAATCTGGTGGTCGCGCGCGCCGCCGAGCTCGGTCAGCACCGCCTGCACGCTGGCTTCGACCTGCGCCTGGTACGGGTCGCCGCCGTCGACCACCTTCTGCGGCAGTCCGTGGGCGGAGAACAGCAGCCGCAGGTTCTGCGGCGCCCCGGCGGCGGTGAGCGCGCGCTCGATCATTCGGGCATGGGCCTGCGCCAGCCCGGATGCGGCTGGATAGCAGCAGACCGCCCGCGACCGCCCAGGCCCGCGGTAGGCGGCGGCCCAGTCCTTGAGCGAAGACGCTGTGGTGGTGGTGGAGAACTGCGGGTAGAGCGGAAGCAGCACGATCTCGTCGGGCGCGAAGGCGGCCACGGCCCGGGCGGTCTCGGCGGCGAACGGCTTCCAGTAGCGCATGGCGATGAACACGCGCGTTTCGGCGTCCGGCCTGCGCTGGACCAACTCGGCCTCCAACGCCGCCGCCTGCGCCTGCGTCTCCGGCAGCAGCGGCGAGCGACCACCCATCATCGCGTAGTTGGCTTGGGCCAGCTTCTCCCGGGTCCGCGAGATCCACGCCGCGATCGGATAGCGCGCGATCGCCGGGGCGCCGATGATCGCCGGATCCTTGAACAGGTTGAACAGGAACGGCCGCACCGCGTCCGGCCCGTCCGGTCCGCCAAGGTTGAACAGGACCACCGCGAGCCGGGTCATGCCTTCACCTCCCCCTTGAGCGAGGCGAGGGGGTCCACCCTCAGCACGATCAGCGGCCCGTGACCCGGCGAATGGTGCGCTCGATGTGCTCGATAGGGGTGTCGGGCAGGACGCCGTGACCGAGGTTGAAGATGTAGGGGCCGTCGTTCCAGGCTTCGATCAGCTGGTCGACCCGGGCGTCGAGCTGGGGACCGCCGGCGCGAAGCAACAGATTGTCGAGCGCGCCCTGGATGGTCTTGCCGCCGGCCTGGATGCGCTTGCCGAGCGCGATCGGCGCCTGGGTGTCGAGGGCGACGGCGTTCACCGGCACCTTCTGCGCATAGATGTCGACCAGCGCGCCGGCCCCTCTAGGGAAGCCGATGAACGGCGCGTCTACGCCGGCGGCCCGGACCTTCTCGATGATCCGGGTGTGCGGGCCGATGACGATCCGCTCGAAGACGTCCTCCGCGAGCTGCTCGGCCCAGCTCTCGAACAGCTTGAGCACCTGGGCCCCGCTGTTCGCCTGCATGACCAGGTACCGGGCGGTGGACTCCACCAGCACGTCGAGCAGGGCGTCCAGCTTTTCCGGATGCTGGTAGGCGAAGGTGCGCGCGCCGCTGCGGTCCGAGCCCCTCCCCTCGATCATGTAGGTGGCGACAGTCCAGGGTGCGCCGGCGAAACCGATCAGCGCCCGCTCGGGCTCGAGCTCGGCGCGGACCCGGCTGAGCGTCTCGCCGATCGCCGAGAGCCGGCCGGTGGAGGCCTCGATCTGGTCGGCCATGGCCGAGATCTCGGGCAACGGTCCGAGCCTGGGCCCCTCCCCGGCTTCGAACCAGACCTCCTGGCCCAGTGCGCCTGGGATCAGCAGGATGTCGGCGAAGACGATGGCGGCGTCCAACGGGAAGCGGCGCATCGGCTGCAGGGTGGCCTCGGCGGCCATCTCCGGGTTGTGACAGAAGGCGATGAAATCCTTCGCCCGGGTCCGCAGCTCCCGGTATTCCGGCAGCGAACGACCGGCCTGGCGCATGAACCAGACCGGCGGCCTTGGCAGGGTCTCTCCGGCGAGCGCCCTGAGCAGGGCCGGCTGAACTTTCGAAAGCATGGCCGGGTTAAACGGGCTTTCCGCGAAAGGCTCAAGCCCAGGGGCCAGAACCCCTCTCCTTCTTCAATTCAATCTTTTTAGAAATTAGGTTTTGGAAGAAGGCAGTTGGACCGCCGAGGTGCGGGGATAAGAGCCCCTGTCGCACCCCCCTTCCCTGCGACCAGCCACGAGATCTTCACACTTCGTTAACCTCTCCAGGACGCGCCTGTGGATTGCGTGGACGGCTGCCCAGAGGCTTGTCGGCGTTAAGCTTTCATTAACCCCTCGGAGGCGGACGGCCCGTGTGTGCGGGCCGGACTGTCGCAGGGCTGTGAAGTTGCGACAGGCGCCCGGGCTGCGACCGCACCTGCGGGTGTGGGTTAACGACCGGTTAACGGGGCGGCTTATCCCGGTCATTCACGGGGACAGGGCCTGGGCCCTCTGATGGCGGCAGTTCTCCCCAAGCCCGTCCGGCTTCGCTAAAGAGGTTGCACACTCTTCCATCCACAGAAGGCTGTCCGCGACCTGATGACGCCCCCGCCGCGCATAGCGACCTACTTCCACGTCCATCTGGTCTCGGACTCCACCGGCGAGACGCTGAACGCGCTGGCCCGTGCAGTGTGCGCCCGGTTCGAGAACGTGCTGCCGATCGAGCACATCTATGCGCTGGTCCGCTCTCGCCGGCAGCTGGAGCGGGCGCTGTCGGATATCGAGGAGGCGCCCGGCGTCGTCATCCATACGATCGTCGACCAGGACCTGCGCACCGCGCTGGAGGAGGGTTGCCGGCGTCTCGACATGCCCTGCATCCCGGCGCTGGATCCGCTGGTCAGCGCGCTTTCCCGCTACGTCGGCGCCCCGCTGACCAGCCGGGTCGGCGTGCAGCACGCGCTGGACCACGACTATTTCAACCGCATGGACGCGCTGAACTACGCCATCGGCCACGATGACGGGCAGGGCGGACAGGATCTGGACCGAGCGGACGTGGTGCTGGTGGGGGTCTCGCGCACGTCGAAGACGCCGACCTGCATCTACCTGGCACACCGCGGCGTGCGGGCGGCCAACGTGCCGCTGGTGCCCGGCCGGCCCGTGCCCCAGAAGCTCACCGAGTTGAACAGCGCGCTGGTGGTGGGCCTGACCATCTCGCCGGACCGGCTGATCCAGATCCGCCGCAACCGGCTGCTCTCCCTCAAGGAGAACCGGGAATCCAGCTACATCGACGTCGACTCGGTGAAGGACGAGATCGTCCAGGCGCGCCGGCTCTACGAGCGCCAGGGCTGGCCGGTGATCGACGTCTCCCGTCGCAGCGTCGAGGAGACGGCGGCGGCGGTGATGAACCTGCTGCACGGCGGCCACGGCCAGGTGGAGATCCTCGGATGAAGCTGACGCTGGCTTCGAAGAGCTCCGCACGGGCGGCGGTGCTGTCGGGGGCGGGCGCGCCGTTCCAGACCGCCGGCTCCGGCGTCGAAGAGGACGTCATCAAGCGCCAGCTCCTGGCCGAGGGGGCCAACCCCAAGGAGATCGCCGAGGCGCTCGCCGAAGCCAAGGCGCTCGCGGTCTCGGAACGGGCGCCGGGTTTGGTTCTGGGCGCCGACCAGACGCTCGACCTCTCGGGAACACTCTACGACAAGGTCGAGACGCTGGAGGCGGCGCGGGAGCGGCTGCAGGAACTGCGCGGCAAGCCCCACCAGCTGCACTCGGCGATCGCGGTCGCCGAGGCCGGCCAGATCGTCTGGCGCGAGACGGTCAGCGCCACCCTGACGATGCGGGACTTCTCTGACGACTTCCTCGAGCGCTACCTGACCGAAGAAGGCGAGGCGGCGCTGGGTTCGGTCGGCTGCTACCGGCTCGAGGGACCCGGCGCGCAGCTGTTCGCCAAGGTGCAGGGCGACTACTTCGCCATCCTGGGACTGCCGCTGTTCGGATTGCTCGAGTTCCTGCGCCGCCGGGAGGTGCTGCCCGCATGATCACTGCCTCAACGCGGGTGGCCGGGGTCGTCGGCGCACCGGTCCGTCACTCCTTGAGTCCGCAGATCCACAACGCCTGGCTGGCGGCGGCGGGGATCGATGGTGTCTACATCGCCTTCGCCCCGCCCGCGGACCGGTTCGCCGCCTTCGTGCAGGGCATGCGCGGCGGAGCCGTACGCGGGGTCAACGTCACCTTGCCGTTCAAGGAAGAGGCGCTGCGCGAAGCCGACGAGTGCAGCGAGCGCGCTCAGCTGGCCGGCGCGGCCAACCTGCTGCTGTTCCACGAAGACGGAATGATCTTCGCCGAGAACACCGACGGCTTGGGACTGATGCACGCCTTCGAGACGCAGGCGCCCGGCTTCGACGCGCAGGCCGGCCCGGTCGTCATCCTCGGCGGCGGCGG
>LNAP01005915.1_pt1 | contig 10707 bp, 8 predicted proteins | sample 602601 | NCBI WGS metagenome assembly LNAP01 (sample SAMN02440304, study PRJNA202911) | soil metagenome | biome: Subtropical and temperate rainforests or woodlands; isolation source: soil samples (1 kg each in a 20% v/v slurry with milli Q water) were... ...
TCCGAGGACGAACCACGCCCGTACTGGTCCCACCCCTGGCGCGGCTGGCACTTCTACGAAGATCCCCCCCCCCAGGAGCGCGAGCCCGCTGCCCGCCCTCCCGAGCCTGCACCGGCGAAGCCGGTGGCGCCTGCCCGGCCGCCTGAACTCGTCGAGTTCGAGCGGCTGCAGAAGACCCTCGAGGACCTGCGCAACATCGCGATCATGCGGCCGACGGAACGTAACGTGCGGCGCTACATGGAGCTGGAGATGCAGGTGGTGAACCGCGCGTCCTACTTCGCCGACGTCGCCCAGCGTGTGGCCTGGGCCACGCCCGAGCTCGACCCGACGCTGCAGGGACGCCCGGTCAACGCGCAGGCGCTGGAGGTGTTCGATCAGCAGCAGCGGGCCGAACGGTCCGGCTCTGTCGCCGCGCTCGGCCGCGACCACGTGCTGATCTTCTTCTTCCGAAGCGACTGCCCCTACTGCCACGCGTTCGCGCCCACCCTGCAGGCCTTCGAGTCCCGCCACGGCATCCAGGTGATGGCGGTGAGCGTCGACGGCGGGCCGATGCCGGGCTTTCCGCGCGCACGCCCGGACAACGGCATTGCCAACGCCCTGCGGGTGTCCCAGGTGCCCGCGGTGTTCCTGGCCCAGCCTGCCACGGGAAAGATCATCCCGATCGGCTCCGGCGTGCTCTCCGAATCGCAGCTGCTGGAGCGCATCGCCATCGTCTCCTCGCCCTCGGGCGAGGCCATGCTGCCGGGCGCCACCCAGCACCTGTCCCTTCCTTAGGAGGTTTCCGTGCTCCGTCCCTCCCGATCCATCCATGCCCGCAAGGCCGTCGCAGCGATCGTCGCGGCGGCGATGCTGTCCGCCACGGCGCCCGCACGGGCCGATCTCAACAGCGAGGTCAACGAGATGTTCGACAGCCTCGGCGCCATCGGGAACTACACCGCGCCTGGCGCGTTCCGCGGACAGACCTACAACACATACACCGGCGGCTCGCTCATGATGCGCTCGCCCAACAAGGTCTACCAGCTCGCGGCAATCCAGTTCCCGTCAGCGAAGGCCGGGTGCGGCGGGATCGACGTCTTCGGAGGCAGCTTCAGCCACATCTCCGCGCAGGAGTTCAAAAACCTCTTGCGCAACATTACGGCGGCCCTCCCCGGGATCGCGTTCCAGCTCGCGCTGGAGGCCGTCTCGCCCCTGCTCGGCGGGTTGACCAAGTGGGCCAAGGGCCTGGAGACCTGGATCAACAATGCGCGCATCAATTCCTGCGAGACCGCCAAGGCGATCGTCAGCACGGCGGCCGAAGCGGTCGGCTACAGCTCCCAGGAGACCTGCTCGGATCTGGCGATGGAGATGGGCCTGGAGAGCGATCGCGATGCCGCACGGCGCCGCTGCTCGACCGACCGGCCCGGCATCCTGTCCTCGGCCCGCTCCTCGGGAGACGCCAATGTGCGCAACAAGGCGCCGTTCGTGGGGAACCTGACCTGGAAGGCGCTGCAGTACACCGGCGCCTTCCTCGACGATCCGGGCCGCGAGCTGATCATGAGCATGGTTGGTACCGTCATCTACTACCCGGAAGAGTCGGGTCGCGACCCCGAGCCCATCGCCCCGACCCTGACCTCGATCAGCCAGCTGCTCTATGGCCAGGCCGCCGGCTCCGGCAGCAATGTCGTCCAGCACCTGCTGAGGTGCAACGACTACACGGCCTGCGACGGGGTCTCGCTCAACACGGCCTACAACCATCTGCCGTTCACCGCGCGCGTGGAGACCATGATGCGCTCGATCGCCGACCGCATCGCCTCGCGCACGCCTATCCCGAACAACTCGGCCGAGGTCGGCTTCGTGAACCAGACCACCGAACCCGTCTACAAGATGCTCTCCGTCGGCACCAGCATCCCCGGCTCGGGCCTGGCCGACAGCCTCATCGGCCAGTACCGGGACGTGATCGCGGCGGACTACGCCTACGTCTTCCTCGAACGCAACCTGCGCGTGGGGATGGCGGCGCTGGCCAAGGATTACACCCTGCAGCAGACGCAGCGGGACCAGGCCAACCAGATCCGCCAGCGCGCCCAGGCCATCCTGCTGCAGCTCAGCCAGGAGAAGAACCTGCTCTACCAGAAGGTCGGGTCCTACCGCGCCATGGCGAGTCACCTCGAGCAGCTGGAGCGCCAGCTGCGCTCCAGCATGCCCCAGCACGTGATGGACATGCTGGGCCAGCAGGCCGCCTTCATGGGTCGCTGAACCACGCCGCCGGATGCCATCGTGTGGGAGATCTACGCTTACCAGAACTCGGACAGCCTGTATGGGGTGCTCAACGCGGCCGCGGCCATCCATGCCTCGGGCGACTACGCCTCCGCCGTAGCCGCCGTGGCCTTCTGCGGCTTCGTCGCGGCGCTGATCGCCTATGCTTTCGCGCCCCAGAAGCTGCAGGGCTGGAAGTGGCTGGCGTCGGTGGTGCTGGTCTTCAGCATTCTGATCGTCCCGAAGGTGACCGTGGGGATCGTCGACAAGACCGGCGGCTCGGCGGTGAAGGTCGTGGACAACGTGCCGTTCGGGGTCGCGCTCCTGGGCAGCCTGACCAGCACGATCGGGCATACGCTCACAGGACTGTTCGAAACGGCCTTCCAGGTGATTCCCGGAGCCGGGGGGCTGCCAGCCGAGCTGTCCTACCAGCAGAACGGGTTGATGTTCGGCAACCGCCTCGTCCGGGAAACCGGCAACATCGTGTTCCAGGATCCGGGCTTCCGCACCGACCTGGTCAACTTCATCCACAACTGCACGACGTACGACCTGATCGACGGCACGCTCGATCCAGCCGCCTTCTCCGCTTCCGACGATGTCTGGCCGCTGATGGCGTCGCCCAATCCTGCGCGGTTCAGCACGCTCACCGCCGCTGGCGGCTCAGTCGGCGTGGACACCTGCCCGAATGTCTACCAGAGCCTCAATGGCCGGCTGCCCGCGCAGCTCCAGCGCATCCAGGGGCGCCTGGCGTTCCAGCTCAATCCCACGCTGCCGGGCGCGGCCGCAGCAGCAGCGATCGCCGGACAGATCCAGCAGGCCTACCTGAAGAACAGCATCGCCAACGCCTCGGCCACCGCCGCCGACATCGTCCGCCAGAATGCGATGCTCAACGCGATCGACGACACGAGCCGCATCGTCGGGCAAAAGGTCAATGATCCCGCGGCGATGGTGCTGGCCGTCGGGCGGGCACAGGCCGTGGCGCAGATGAATGCCTCCTGGCTGAACTACGGCAAGGTCGCCGAGCAGGCGCTGCCCGTGTTCCGCAACGTGATCGAGGCAGTCACCTACGCGATGTTCCCGCTCTTTGTCCTCCTGCTGCTGCTCACGAGCGGCCGGGAGACGATGATGGCGTTCAAGGGCTATGCCGCCATCCTGATCTGGATCCAGTTGTGGCCGCCGCTCTACGCGATCCTGAACTACATGGCCTCAATCTACGCCGCCTACGACCTCGCGGCTGCAGCGGATCTTGGCACCGGTGCCAAGGCCCTGTCACTGCAGACGTCCTCGGTCATCTACTCACGAGCGCTCTCGGGCGAGGCGATCGTGGGGTATCTCGCGATCAGCATTCCCTTCGTGGCATGGGCCGCGCTCAAGAGAATGGAGAACTTCGGAACGGCGCTCGTCGGCGGCCTGTCGGGACTTCAGGCTGCGCTGTCCGGATCGACTTCCGCGTCGACCGTGGGCAATACGTCGCTGGGCAATGTGTCGATGGACCAGACGCAGTTGGCTCCCAACCGCACGTCCGCCTTCATGGGCAGTTGGCAGAACGACCTGAGCGGCAACACGTTTTCCTCGAACGCGCTCACGGGCAGGACCGCGGTCAGCCTGCTGCGCAACCAGGGCTTCGCATCCCGGGTGGTGTCCATGCGGGTGTCGGAGCAGGACGTGCAGGACGCGAGCCGGCAGGTCGATGCGGCGCACGGCGAGGCCGTCGCGGCGAGCAACGAGCGCTCGGCCGTGCTGGCGGAGGCGTTCACCAAGGGCGTGGCGAAGCTGCGCTCGTCGCGCAGCAGCAGTGGCTCGACATCGAGCAGCTTCGAGCAGTTCGGCGAGACGCTCAATCGGCTGGATCAGATCAGCAAGGGAATTGCTGACACGACAGGCTTGTCACAGACTCAAGTGGCCCGCATTGCCTTGGGCGCTTCGGCCCGCCTTGGGGTCGGGGCGTCGGTGGACAAGAATTACGCATCAGCCCTATCCACCGAGGAGCGGCGCGCTCTCAGCACGATGACCAGCGAGCAACTTGCCGAGTTCAAGCAGTTCGGCGACCGCGCGTCGAGAGACCGTAGCTTCGCGCATGTTGTCGCCAGCGACACGCGTGAGGCGCAGGATCTGACCGCGCGGCTGTCTTCGACTACAGCGCGTTCGGAACGAGCTGACGCCAGCCTATCGGAGCGAAGTGCCTTCGCCGAGCGTGTCTCGACAGCCTACGAACGAGGCGAGACGATTTCCATAGACATCGCCCAAGACCCGCATAACCTCGCGATGTTCACCCGCTACGCCGAGCAGTACGGCGGCAGCAGCGCCTCGGCACGCGTTCTGATGGAGGCCGAGCTGGCTCGACAATCCTTGCGGCCCCATCAGGTGTTCTCGGACGGGACCGCAGTCCCCACGGCTTTCGGTGATCTTCGCGCACAGCATCTGCAGAACGCCGGCGCTCCTGCTCTGGCGCCCGACCTCGCAGGCAGCCACCATGCAAATCAGGTTGACGTGCGGCGGTTCGGCGACGCTGCTCCACCTGCAGCAGCGACGGGCACGCCATCCTCGATACGCAGCACGATACGCGAAGAAGGCGAGCGCATCAGGGCGACGACTACAGGCGAACAAGGAGCATTCGACCGCAAAGCACAGATCACAAGCACACCGGACGGAACTCTTGCATCCGAACGCTCCTTGGTGATGCAGACGGGTAGGCAGGTTAAAGAGGATGCCGCCCCGATCATCGAAGACGCACATGAAGCGATCAAGGGAGCCCTCAAGAAGTAGCTGCGTTAGCCAATCTTGTCAGGATCGAACATGTGCTTGTCAGGTTCTGCATCGGACAACCTCGAGTACGGCGGAAGTCCCTTGTCCCGCCAGTAGTTGATTGCGATATCTCGTCCCATCAGGTCCACTCCCGGCGTCGGATCAAGCTCCTCGCTGCCCGGAAGACGTGTGCGCCACGGCCGCGGCCTTCCAATCCGCGACAGCGCGTTGCCAATCGCTCCACCGAACAGTGCGCCCACAGCCATCATGACGATCCGCACTCCCCAATCGTCGTCTCGGGCAGGCATGTATCCCACGCCGATGCCCAGCAGCAGGAAGAAAAGAAAGATGGCTTTTTGCATAGAACTACTCTCGGGCCATGCTGCCACAGCCACACCGGCCGTCAAGGACAAGGCCTACTCAAAAGTGGAGGCCATGCGTGGTATCGCCGGATTCGGAGTGGATGGCGGTAGCCATCGCAAGGCTGCACCGTCCGAGATGCACCGGAGATCGAGACTCGTCAGATCCTTAATCTCGTGGCCGAGTTCTCCCGCACGTCCTCATCGGCTTGGTAGGCCTCATATTGCCGAAGCCAATCGTCCAGCCGAGCGGCCATCCCCATCGTCCTGGCAAGACGAGAGAGCCTGCGGCGATCCAGGCCCCCAAGATCCAGATCAAAGGGCGGCCGCGTCAACCGGCTGCGGCTCGAAGCACCGAGGTAGATCCAGTCCAGCAGCGCCTTTTCCAAGGTGGTACGGGGATAGTCGAACCGCAGGTCGCGGACATCTTCAAGTTTTCCCGCCCGTTCATCGACCAGGTGCGCAGGCATGGCAAAGAACCTGAACGTGCCGGCGGCAGTGCGCCGGTCGCCGACCTGCGGCGTGGACCATCCCGGCTGGGTAGGGATGACACAGGTGATGGTGTCTCCGAAGTTGTTCGTGATGTGCCCCTGCTCCAGTACCCAGGCCAGGCTCACCACGCTGCGATGGCGCACCCAATGAGAGGCTGCAGCCGGGCTGACGTCCCTGTGCCCCAGCCGGTTCAGGTAGACGCCCTTGATGACCTCCTGCAGTTTGCCCGAATCGGCCATCTCAGCCACCCATCGGCTGAAGGTGGCCGTCGATGGCGCGTCCTCGCGCCCCGTGGTGACCAGGGCATGGAGCATGGCCGTCTTCAGAACAGACGGACTGTCGGGGGACATCAACAGACGCTCCGCATCGGCTTTCCAGGTCGATTTCATGGAGTTCGCCCTCCATCGTCCGTGCCACCGTGATCGGCGGCCTTGTGTCGTTGACGCTCAAGGGCATCGTCGCACCATTGCGCGATACGCTCCGCCACGAGCAGCGCGGCATCAAGCCAGGCGTCCTCGGTCAGCGCATCGCGCTCGGCGCTGGGAAGATACGGCAGCAACTCCTGCTGGGCCAAGGGGTACGAAAGCATCTCCAGCTTTCCCAGCGCCCGAGCGGCAAAATCCCTGAGCAGATCGCCATCCTGTCGCGCCAGCAAGTCCGTCGGGTCGACGCCTGCGTGAACCAGATCACGCAGATCGTAAAGATCACGGGGTGCATGGCGCTGTTCCGAAAGCGCTGCCGCGATCTTCATGACCGCCAGCGCTTCATTGGTATAGGTCGTGACCGGAAACGGGGCCATTGCATACCGCGGTGGCGGCGCCACCATCTCGGCTCGCAGGTTCGACCGATCCGGCGCGCCCCGCCCAGACACCTCGACGTCAAAACGGACGTCCGCTCCACCAGCGAGCAGACCGTGCAGCCGGGCGCGAACCGTGGTCTTGGTGTCCTTGGTGATCTCGGCCTTCGGCTCCCGGATGCCAGCCGCCGTTGCCGCCCGAACCAGGTTGTTCTGCAACCCCTTTTTCAAGGCGTCCTGACTCAGGCTGGGATCGCGGTCGAAATCGATATCCTTGGTGAGTCGCATGCTGCCGAACGCGGCCCGCATGGCCATCCCCCCTTTGAGGATGAGCCGATTTCCCTGCTGGCCCACGAGTTCACGCAACAGGCCGACCTGGCAACGATCAATCGCCTCCAATCGAGGATCAAAGCCCTTCTCCGTTGGAGTATAGAGTTTCGACATAGCATGTATCAATCAAATTTTGATGGTTACATGCTATATAAAAACCGGCTCTCCGTCCAGCTTCCAGTACACGATGCGCCGGACTCGCCGACGCGCTGAACGCCACTTGCGGCGTGCGGGCCGCAGCCCGGAGAACTGCCGACGCGCGGAGCACGGCAGGACTGAAAGCGGGCCTTCGCGTGCCCCCAAGGACGCCACACTCCATCGACAAGCACGACAATGGAGAGGGCGGCAGCGCTACGCCCGCAACGGCCCGTTTGGCGGCTCCATGGAGCCTGACGACCTCCGGGCGGCTCCGCGGGGTTCCCGGAAAAGAATGCGCTATTCCGGCGCGATCATGCCCGGTTCCGGTTCCCACTCCCGGACATGTTGGCGACGTGACGGGCGTGATTCGCGCGTGCCCTCATTCTTGGGCGTGCCCACATAGAGGAATCCGACCAACTGGTCCTCTGGCGCGAAGCCAAGCGCTCGCAGCACGTTCGGGTCATGGCTGTTGGCGCCGGTGGCCCAGAAGCCTCCATACCCGAGGACATGCACCGCATTGAGCATGTTCATCGCCGCGGCGCCTGCGGCGAGCAGTTGCTCGCCCTCGGGCACCTTGTGTTTGGGACGCAGGTGCGCGCCCATCGCGATGATCAGCGGTGCGGCCACTGCCTTGGCGCGGAAGCGCTCGGCATCGCCTTCGGGATCCCTGTCCCGTGCAGCTTGCACGAACACCTCGCCAAGAGCCTGCCGGGCTTGTCCTCGCACGATCACGAAACGCCATGGGCGCAGCTGACCATGGTCAGGCGCCCGTAGCGCAACGTCGATCAGCAGGTCCACTTCGGCGGCGGAGGGTGCGGGTTCGACCAGCGGCCAACGCGATTGCCGCGACAGCAACAAGTCCAGCGCACCGCGCTGCTGTTGGTTCAAGGAAGGGCTTCGATGGTTCATGGGCTGCTCCGAAGGACCCGACATATCTCAAGCGCCTTGGGAGGCCGGCACGGCCGTGGCGCCATCTTGGCCGTCCGCGTCCTGGCTGATGCGCACGATCCGCACCGCCTGGGGTTGCTGCGCCATCACGCAGGCCTTGCCCGTGCGCTTGCAGTGGTCCTGAACCCGCCAATAGGCACCATGGCTGAGGCAACCGGTCTGGCATATCACGAGATCGGCCGCCTGCAGGCTGGCCTCGAGTCTGGCGACGTCCCGTTCGCTCGCGCGACCCTCATCGAACGGCAGGCCCACCGAAGCCTCGAGTGCGACGGGAGGCAGCGCCGCGGCCACGCGCCCCTGGAACCACTGCCCGCGGGCCCGCTCGCGCAACAGGTCCTGCAGCCGCGCCACCAACGCCTCCACGCGTCGGGCAAGCGTCACCCTGCGCGGCAGGCCAGGGATCGCCCGCTCGAGCGCGGCCTGATCCTCGCGTGCCCACATCAGCGCTGTCTCCCGCACGATGACCGCCGCCCGAAGCCTGACGGCTTCACCGCGCAGGCGCTCGATCTCGCACGCCTGAACGCTCACCAGTTCGCTGCAGCGCAGTTGCGCGCTTCCATGCTCGCGCACCAGCGCAACGTACTCCCTGTCCAAAGGCGCCGCCTCCGCCAGTTGCTCTCGAATCATGGAATTCACTCCCCGCCGTCCTGCGCCCGCAGTTCGTACAACGCGTAGAAGGGCACGCCGAAGATGGCGCGAAAGGCCGGCCCCAGCCAAGAAAACGGCAGCCCGTAGCTTTCCATCACCGAGTGGACGGCAGCGAGCTCCAGCCGCGGAGATGCCGCCGTCAGCTCGCTCAGCCGGCGAGGGCCCCAGTGGAACTCCGCCTGCGTGTGCTTCACGGAGGTGTGCCGCTTCGCCCTGCCCGCAGCCAACCAGCACATGGCATCGAACGCCAGGACGGACCCCGCGGGAGCACACTCGCCAAAGACCGCCAGCATCGCTTGCACCATCGGGGGCTCCAGGTACATCAACACCCCCTCGGACAAAAGGAACACCGGGGTCGCATCTCCCTGGCGGCGGTCCGGCAAGCCGAGCGCCACCCACCAGTCCTGCGATGCCAGATCCAGCTCGCGCAGCACATGCCGCTCCGATGCGCTTGGCAACAGCGCCCGGCGGATGTCCAGCACCTCGGGGAGGTCGGCATCGATCATTCGCATGCGGCCGTTGTCCAGCCACTGGAAATAGTGCGACAACCCGCAGCCCAGGTTGGCCACGAGCGCATCGGGATGCGCCTCGAGGAACCGGATGGCCGACTGCCGAAAGCGCCGCGTCCGGGCCAGGATGCCGTAGACACTGTGCCGGTCGCGCAGCCACAGGACGCCGTCGTCCCCGATCGCGGCCAGCATCGGCGCCGCGAAGGCGTCGTCCACACGCATTGCGGGAAACAGTGCGCTCCCGTGGGCCCGCGCTGCCAGAGGAATCCTCATGGTCGAAGGCACGGCAGACAAGGCGCAAAGCGCCTGCCTCACGGCGACACCGGGCGGGTCCGGCCGGGTTGCGGAAGACGCACGCTGAGATGTTTGATCGGAAGTCAGTCGCATAGGGGCAGCACCTCGCCATCTGCTTGCGAGGCAAGCTCACGCACTATAAATGAGAAGCATTCCATTCGCTCCCATGCGCGCATCGCCAGCGAGGCTCTGCCACATTCCTGCGCCGCCAGCAAAGCCTTAGCCCGCCCTCGCACGACCGCGGACTTCAAGCTACATCTGCACAGCGTCTCCCGCCGATGGCAAGGCAGGCGCGGGTGTTTCGGCGTGGCGGAGTCGTTGCGCAGCACGCATTGCCGATTGCGCAGGCCGATACTGTTGGTGCTTTCAGCGGACATCGCGTCCGCCCAGCCTCCATGTCCCCCGGGACCATTGGAGTCCGGCCATCCAGGCCGGCGTTGCGGTCGAAACCCGCCTTCTGCGAAACACACTGCGGCCGCGTGCCTCACGGCATGGCAGCGCCGACCGGAAGCGTCCATACGCGGCGACACCGTGCAGCGACGGCCGCCGATCAGCGGTATCCCAAGGGGAATAACTTCGCGAAGTCAGCGTCTCAGCGCCTGCCCTTCGCCCCCTTCCTCCGCGGGCGCCCTCGCCCCTTCCCCAAAAGCCCCAGCACCGTTGCTGGCTCTTGTCCGCCGCCAGCTATCCGCTGCGCGGCTTCCATCCCACTTGTCACGAAAGGAACCCCTTCATCATGAGCACCATAGCAAGCATCCTGCGCTCGCGCGACCGACATGCCAGACGCGCCATCGGCCGTGGCCTTCTAAGGCTGGCCCAACAGATCCTCGCCATGCGCAATGCACTCACTGCGGGCGTTCAGGCCGAGGCCGCCATCCAGCGATTGGATCCGAGTCGCCTCACCGGCGAGCACGCGGCCCAAGCGGCTCAAGCGGCCCGTCCGGGCAGTCGCGCCGGACGGCCCTCGTACTTCCTGGACGATCTGGTGGCGCTGACTCCGAGCGGCTACGAGGTCCGCCTCTTCGACCGTGAGTACGGCGATCTGGACGACGTTGTCGTCGTCGAGAGCTTCCCGCAGGCCGTCCAACTGGCCGCGGACCGGCTTTGCAGCCGGCCAGAGGATCGCGCAGAAGCCAAATGGACCGGCGGCGCCGGGTCCCTGGCGGTACGAACGCTGCGCGGCCACGGGCTCGTGTGCATCCAGGCCGTCGACAAG
>LNAP01014033.1_pt1 | contig 10707 bp, 11 predicted proteins | sample 602601 | NCBI WGS metagenome assembly LNAP01 (sample SAMN02440304, study PRJNA202911) | soil metagenome | biome: Subtropical and temperate rainforests or woodlands; isolation source: soil samples (1 kg each in a 20% v/v slurry with milli Q water) were... ...
ACGCGTCTGCCGACGCAGCGGGCGAGCGAAATCGAGCAGTTGCTTCCGCATAAGTGGCAGCCGGTTTAATCACGCAAGGCGTGATGCCCGGACGCATACAGCAATTGGCCGTTCACTGCCGGTCATGATTGCTAAGTGTGCTGGTCAAGTCCGATGCAATGGCTGGTCAGGGCGATTGCAAATGGGTGGTCAAGTCAGTGCAATTACCCAAGTGTCAGCGGATCTGGAAAAGTGGTACCCAGCCAGCGGCTAGATGATCTAGGCTTCCCGCACCATCACTCAAGGACGATAGCCATGTCAGATAATTCAGAGGTCCACATCGCCACAGCGGACGCATTAACATTGCTCCTGCACAACCAGCACGCCTTAGCCGCTGCCATCGAAGAGGTTACTAAGTGGCTCTCAGAGAGCGGGGTAGGGAGTGTCGCCGATAATGCAATAACTGCCATGGAAACGCTGGACACAAATGCACAAGCGATCACAGATGCCATCATGGGGATACGCAAGTCGTGCGCATGATCTAACTTCCTCTGCCCTTCCTTCAAGAGCGAATCCCGATTTATTGCGGGAATAATGGAATTCTGTGCTGCCCAACCGTTTGCATTCGACTTCACCAACAGACGCAGTGATAACGACTGACAGAGATCGAGTAGGAGTGGACGGTCGAAATGTCAAAACGCTGGAAGGTTTCCTCCCGCTTGCCGCCTTCTTGAGCTGCCCGTCCGCCGCGAGGTCGGGGATGCTCCGTTGTGCCCGCCAGACATTCATTGCAAGAACCAGCCTTGGAGGATAGATTGGTTATAGGTGCTCTGTGATCGCGCCGATAACCGTTGGGAGTTTGATATGACTTTCAGTATTGAGACGGTTGAAAACGTTCGGGAATCGCTGGTGGTTGAGATTGAAACCCCATTTCAAGAAACTGAGGGCTCTGGGCATAAGATTGTCATTACCGTGGATGCAAAGTCACGGGACCTGGTCGACGCCTATGTATGCTCCTTAGAAATGCTCACCCAGGCATTCCTCGCCCACATGCATCCCCTCCCTTCCGATACAGTTTCTTCCATCGTCTCCCTGATGGTTCCTAAGAAACCGGTGCCGTCTACGTTACTGCGCGAAGCCCGAATGCTGGCACAGGCGAAAACCGAGATCCTTCAAAGTCATGAGTGGGTGACGGCCAACGAGATCTCGAATCTCGCACACTTCAGCTCCGGCAACCCCAGCTCGCAGCCCAACAAATGGAAGCATGCCGGGAAGATTTTTGCTTTGAACCATGAAGGCGTCGATTATTTTCCGATCTACGGACTAGACCCAGCACAAGGCTTTCGGCCGTTTTACGGACTGGGGAGTGTTATTTCGACGTTGACCACGATGAAGGATGGATGGGCAATGGCGTTCTGGTTTGCGTCGCCAAATACCTTCCTCGACGGGAAACGGCCCAAGGACGTGCTCTCGGCCAACCCCTCAGGCGTGCTCTCAGCGGCTAAGGAAGAGGTGTCCGGGGTCGTCCATGGATGACAATCCTCCGAGGTTGCCATCATCTCCCGGTGAGATGATGCACCCACAATACTTTACCCTCGAAGCCAATATGCTATTCCTGCACCGATTTCATATGACCACTACAAAGTGCATAGAAGGACGCCTATTTTGCGTTCGAGAAAGCTGCCGTGCGCCAGCGCTACTGATCCACTAGAAGCGTGCTCTCCGGGACTTAAGGCTTCGCATTTTATTTCATATATTTTTTCGTCTCTTTCTCATTACTTACGGGGCCTCTAGGTCTATATCCCCCCGAAAGCCCGCGCACAACCTTCACTTTTCTCCTCACATGGCTCGTATGGGAAAAATTCGCTAGCTGGACACGTAAGCCACCCCCATGAAAAAACTGGTTCTGAAGCCGAATTTAGATTTCTCGACCGACAGATTCAGCGAAACCATGCAGTCGCGAACGCCCCAACATATCGGCGCGCTGCAGAATCAAAACACCAACCCTTCCGCTAACTGAATCAGCATCTCTTCAACTTGGCGGGTGCCCTGGCTGGTCGAGAGCATGGCTATGGGGCTTTTACCTGAGAAGCGTGTCTTCGGTTTGGACAGCCAGCGCCAGGCCTTCTCATCGCTTTCGAAGAGCACCTCGGCCATGGCAGTGATATGTGCAACACGAAACAGCCGATCACTTTGATTCAAGTTCAGTCGCTGACCGTTTGCCAATCGCTTTTTGAGGGTCTTCAGCGGAATGATCTGGTCGCGTCCGACATCACTGAGTGTGCCCCGATCACAAAGCAGCTTGACGCTAGTAGCCAAGAAGCCCACCTCAATCAGCTCGTGGATGTCCTGATCTGAAGCGTCGATGGGAATAGGGAGAAACACTCCCAGCCGGGCTCGATAGGCACGGTAAGCACTCTCGCGCATCACTTCAGCAAACATGAGTCGCCTCCCTAGTTCGGCCTGCCGTGAAGCATCCGGCAATTCACAGATGCGGTGAAGGTAGATTTACCGACAAATCACATCAGTTGTGCTTCGCCAAAATTGAAGACCGCTTAGGGTTCATCGACATTTGGGCTACGCGAGCCGCCAGCCAACCGCCCAGTCGGCTCAAAATCTCTGCCAAATACTAAAGCCGCATCAAGGAATCTATTGGCATCTTTATTTGACCTTTTTGCCAGTGTGCGACTGACTTCGAGCTCAAACTGAGCCTGCAATGACCATCTATGGCTTATGATCTTACGTTTTCCTTTCATCATGACCTCTGACAGGAGCTCGAAGTACGCCGCTCCCGCTCTCAATGCAACATCCAACGGAAAGGTGGGTAGCTCATCAACAACACAGATGTCGACGACCAGAGGGAATGCGGCCCTCAAAATATTGCTATAGCATATATAATATACCCCTTTAGCCAATGGGCCCTCTCTGGGCACGACATCGGAGCGCTTAGTGATATTCCTTTTCGACCCCAAGCAAAAAGAGGTAAGAACGTGGACTCATTGCGAAATAGAAGGGCTTTGTTTCATTGCTACAATCACATCGATTAGAACCGGTCAACAGAATCGCGCTGCGATGGTTGAGTGTGCGTATGAGCTACGGCACTACCTTTCAACAGCCAAGGACGTTGTGGTCAGGCACGTTCACATGATGTGTCCCCCTTCCATAAGCGGACGCAGCGCCTGGGCTTTAGAAGAGCTTGAAAGCATTGTCGCTTTCACTGGAGTGGACAACGACCAGAGCGCAGTTCTGTATCGGACATCAATTGCCAGCTACAAGCTCGGGGAGCTAGATCTTCGAAGAAAAAAGCATTCCCGAGTTCTGTACTCCACTCGCCATCTCAAGCAACACTCTCCGGTAGCTTCCGACACTCCGCGTGACGAAAGGTACCCTCAGATGTTCGCTCCTCTATGGGTGCGTTGAAGAACGATCCCCGCGAAAAAAAATATTTGATAGAAGAAAAATTCAAATATCGCTATAGCGTATAGCTCTTTATCCCGCAGCAAGGCTTTATCGTGCCTTTTGCGGGTCAGCAAATGGATCTCAAAGAATCCTTCGGGTTTACCGTCAAATCTATTCGTCGCGCCAAAGGGCTACCACAGATTGCTATTGGCATGAACCAGGGATATATCAGCGAACTCGAAAATGGGCAGAAGACTCCGACGCTGCCCAAAATGGCTGCTATCGCGAAAAACCTAGGGATTCATCCTCTAACCCTTCTCGCGGCGGTATATAGCAACATGGGATCGGAGGATTCGAAGCAGCTTTTGGCCAAGGTAAATAGCGAGCTCGAGAGCCTGAAGTAGCATTTTATTAGAGAAAGCACTACGTGCTTATTGATGCAAGCGTACCCGCTCGATTAGTGCGTTACTTGGGTTGCCGCGTCGCGGCAGGTACGACAACATGAATACAGCTGTCGACAAGGGTAAGGGCCGCACGGTCAATGCTCCGTTTGCCGTGATTCGCGCGCGCTGGTTGGGAGCACTGGAGGTGGAGTAGCCTCATCCACCACGGACTCACCGCAGATAACTGATGAAACACAGTCTGCCTTGCTCTATACCGATTTCTTCACCCAAAAATGAAAAGTATACGATTCTGTCAAGCATTGAAAATCACTTTAAAATAACTCATTGATTTATATAGGTTTAGATTCATCTATACCTTTCCGTATCGGCACTCTGCCAGTAAGCTGAGCCGGTGAGCGCTGAAAGGCGCTGACCTCGATAACCCCCGATCGGTCCTCTGGATTGTCGGGGGTTTTCTTTTGCCTTGAGGAATGTGGTGACTGTGCTGACGCCATCGCGAGCAGGCTCACTCCTACAGGGCCGAGTTGACTCGGAGGAATGCGATCTACTGTGGGAGCGAGCCTGCTCGCGATGAGGCCAGCACAGATAACCAGGATGCCTGCGTCAGGGACAAATCCCGGTCATAAAAAAACCCCTCTTGCGAGGGGTTCTTTATGCAGCGCTATCCAGCATCAGGTCATCTGAATGATGGTCTGCATGATGGTGCTCTGGGTCGAGATGGTCTTGGCGTTCGCCTGGTAGTTGCTCTGCGCCTTGATCAGGTCGACCAGTTCATTGGTCAGGTTGACGTTGGACTCTTCCAGGGAGTTGGAGTGAATCTCGCCCAAGGTACCGGTGTTCGGCGCATCGTAGCCCGGGATACCCGACGCATAGGTTTCTTTCCAACTGGTGCCGCCTACCGGTTGCAAACCTTGTTCGTTGGTGAAGCTGGCGAGCGAGATCTGGCCGATGGGCTTGGTCTGGCTGTTGCTGAAGTTGGCCAGCATGACACCGCTGGCGTCGATGGTCAGGTTGGTGATCTGGCCGGTGGCGTAGCCGTTCTGCGAAGGAATCGAACGCGCGGTGTCAGCGTTGTACTGCGTGGTTTTGTCCATGGAGACCGTAACGACGCCGGAGGCAGCGCCGTTGGCTGTCCACACGCCATTGGTCACGTTACCCGGAACCCAGCCGGTGACTTTCAAGTCAGGGCTGACAATCGGCGCAGGGGTGGCTGGAGTGGTGACGGAAACCAGATTGCCTGAAGAATTGAACGCCATGGTCGAAGCGACAGGAGGCGTAAGAGGATCGGTAGGGTCGCTACCATCCGGGTTGCGACCCTCGATCAGGGTGTAGGTCTTCCAGGTGTTGTCACCCGTCTTGACCATGTATTGATCCATGATGTGCTTGTTGCCCTGGGTATCGTAAATCGGTGTACTGAACTGCTTGGTGAAGGACGCTTCCTTGGACGGATCAAACGGATTGGTCGTCTGGTTGATGATGGGAGCTGTGGAGTTCAGGTTGATCGTCGACGAAACCGTGGAGGTGTTTTTTGGCGCCAGGTTCGACGTATCGATGCGCAGGTCAGTCAAAACGCCATTGAGGATCTTGCCATTGGCATCCACGCCATAACCCTGCAGACGCGCAGAGCCATCGCTATTGGTGACGTAACCGTCCTTGTCGACCTTGAACGTACCGGCACGGGTGTAGGACATCGAACCGTTCTCGCTCAGCACGAAGAAGCCGGAACCGTTGATGCCCATGTCCAGCACGTTGCCGGTGTTGTTGACGTCGCCCTGGGTGAACTGCTGGGAAACGTTGGCCAGGCGCACGCCGTTACCGATGGTTTTGCTGCCGGAACCCAGCTTGGTAGCCGAGTAAACGTCTTCGAATTCCGCACGGGACGATTTGAAACCGGTGGTCGCGACGTTGGCGATGTTGTTGCCGGTCACGTCCAGTTGTTTGTTGGCTCTAAGGCCGATATTGAAAGACATATTCCACTCCTTTGTGCCGTGTTAGTCGGCTCTACATACCAATAGTTTGTACTTTGGACAGGGCGATGCTGCCGGCCCCGGCCAGGTTGAGCATCAACTCACCGCCGGTCTGACTGATCGTCACGCTGTTGACCGTTGCCGGCAGGTACGTCACCAGCGAGGTCGCCTTGCCGTCGTAGGTCGCCGTAGCGCCGAAGGTATAGGTACCCGCCTTGGCCACTTCGCCTGCATCGTTTTTGCCATCCCAGATGAAACTGGAAGTACCGGCTTTCTGGCTGCCCAGGTCGATGGTGCGGACAACCTTGCCATCGGCATCGGTGATCTTGACCTTGACCGGGTCCACCGACGCCGGTACGGCGATGGTGCCGCTGAAACTCTTGGAGGTATCGACCACCGACTTGTCGCTCGGTGCAATCACCGAACGCCCGACCAGCGACGACGCCTGCAACGCCTGGGACGAGTTGTAATTGCTCGCCAGGCCACTGACGGTGTCGTTGAGCGTGGTGATGCCTTCCAGGCTACTGAACTGGGCCAACTGGGCGACGAACTCGCCGTTGTCCTGCGGTTCCAGCGGGTTCTGGTTTTTCAGTTGCGTTACCAGCAACTGCAGGAACGCGTCCTTGCCCAGGGCCTTTTTGCCGGAGGCGCTGTTCGTTGCCGCTGCCAGGCCGTCAGCGCTGGTGTTGGTCTTGATCGAGGAGTTGGCCAGGATATCCTTGATGCTGATGCCACTGGTGGTATCGGTAACACTCATCTGAGTCGCCCCTTATCACTGACCGAGGGTCAGGACCTTCTGCATCATGGTCTTGGCGGTGTTCATCATTTCGGCGTTGGTCTGGAACGAACGGCTCGCGGAAATCATGTCAGCCATTTCTTCCACCACGTTGACGTTCGGGTAGTAGACGTAGCCCTTGGCGTCGGCTGCCGGATGGTTCGGCTCGTAGCGCGCGTCAAGGTTTCTCTGGTCTTCGACCACGCCCAGCACTTGCACGCCTTGACCGGCGGCGTCCTGGTTCTGGAACAGCGAGTCGCTGCCGCCGCTCTGGCCGCCCTGGAACATGGTGGCGAATACCGGGTGCCGTGCGCGATAGGTCTGGTCGATGCTCGACGAGACGGTCTCGGCGTTGGCGATGTTACTGGCGACGGTGTTCAAGCGAGTGGTCTGGGCACTCATGCCGCTACCGGCAATGTTGAAAACACTGGCTAGGGACATGACTTACTCTCCACGAAGGGCTGACACCAGCCCTTTGAATTTGCTGTTGAGCAGGGTGAAGCTGGCCTGGAAGTTGACCGCGTTTTCCGCGTAGTTCGACTGTTCAAGCTGGGCGTCCACGGTGTTCTGGTCGATCGACGGCTGCATCGGCGTGCGATACATCAGCGACTCGTCGCCATTGCCCAGGCCTTCGGCTTCGATATGACGGCTGTTGGTCATGTTCAAGGCGAAAGATCCGCTCTTGGTCTTCTCGTTCTGTGCCGCGAGCACTTTGGAAAAGTCCAGATCCCGAGCCTTGTAGTTCGGGGTGTCGGCGTTGGCGATGTTGTTGGCCAGGACTTCGGCACGCTGGGCGCGGAAGCCCAGGGCTTGTTCGTGGATACCGAGCGCTTTATCGAAGCTGATGCTCATGTCGGAAACCTTTGGGTGACCTGATTTTTCGTAACAGGGACATAGCAAGCGTCGTGCCAATTCAAAAAAGCCCATAAACCGGGGCTTTGCGGGCAGTGGCCATGCGGCAATGCCAGAAAAGCGGCAACAGATTTCCGCCGCCTGCCGCTTTTCTGCCGCTTTCCCATGGGCAAGCCCGCTACCACAGGGGATAGATGTGATGCCGGAAATATTGCAGGCAAAAAAAAACGGGAGCCCCTGAGGACTCCCGTTTTTTGATGACGCCAACGAATCACTTCGCCTGGTAAATGATCCCCGGGCTGCACTGGACCATCTGGTAATGATCCGGCAAACCGTTCAGCGCCTCGGACGCGCCGAGGAACAGATAACCGCCCGGCTTCAACGTGCTGTGAATGCGCAACAGGATGTCCTTCTTCACCTCGGCGGAGAAGTAGATCAGCACGTTGCGGCAGAACACGATGTCAAACTTGCCCAGCGCTGCGTAGCTGTCCAGCAGGTTGAACGAGCGAAACTCCACCCGGCTCTTGATCGGAGCCTTGATGGCCCAGCGCCCCGGCCCTTTCGGGTCGAAGTAACGTTGAAGGCGCTCGGGCGACAGGCCGCGGCCAATGGCCAGGCTGTCGTACTCGCCGGTCTTGCAGTTGGTCAGCATGGTACCGGACAGGTCGGTGGCAACGATCTGCACGCCCATCTTCAACTGGCCCATGTTCACGCGCTCGAACTCATCGATGGACATCGACAGCGAATACGGTTCCTGACCCGACGAACAGGCCGCCGACCAGATCCGCAGACGTTGGCCAGGGGCGGCCTTGATCGCCGCGGGCAGCACCTTGTTCTTCAAGACTTCAAACGGATAGGTGTCACGAAACCACAGGGTTTCGTTGGTGGTCATGGCATCCACCACCATCTCGCGCAAACCGCTGCGGCGCTGGACCAGCTCACCGAGGGACTTGATGCCTTGCTGTTCCATCAGTTTGTTGAGACGGCTCGAGACCAGGTATTGCTTGTTTTCACCAAGCAAAATGCCACAGGCTTTTTCCAGGAAGACCCGGAACTGTTCGAAATCCAAATTACCCGTAGACAAATATGCCGCCTCTTAAATCGTATTAACCGTTAGGGGCAAAAGGCCCCTAGCTGATGTCTGCTGCCTTGATCCGGTTGACTACCCGGGATGCCAGGTCATCAGGACGGAATTTGGCAAGGAAGTCATCGGCACCGACCTTCTTGACCATCGCCTGATTGAATACACCGGACAACGAAGTATGCAGGATGATGTGAAGCTTTTGCATGCGAGGGTCGTTGCGGATCTCGGCCGTGAGGGTGTACCCGTCCATCTCCGGCATCTCGATGTCGGAAATCATCATCAGGAACTCTTCTTCCGGCTTCTTGCCCTCGTCGACCAGCTTGCGCAGGTAATCCAGCGCTTGCCGACCGTCGTTCAACGCCACCACTTCGACACCGACCGTCTGCAGGCAACGGGTCACCTGCTTGCGCGCCACCGACGAGTCATCGACCGTCAGCACTCGCAAAGAGAGCGCCTTGTGCTGGGTTTCGACATCCACTACGCCGACGGAAATCGCTTCCGGTGTCGGCGCCACTTCTGCCAGCACTTTCTCGACGTCGATGATTTCGACTAACTGATTGTCGACCCGAGTCACAGCTGTCAGGTAATGATCGCGTCCCGTGCCCTTGGGTGGCGGATGAATCTCCTCCCAGTTCATGTTGACGATGCGTTCCACTGACCGCACCAGGAAACCCTGGGTCTTGGTGTTGTACTCCGTGATGATCACGAAGGGATTGCTTTGATCTTTCAACGCACCGGAGCCGGTCGCCATCGCCAGATCAAGAATCGGAATGGTCGCCCCCCGAATACTTGCCACACCGCACACGACAGGACTGGATTTTGGCATCAGCGTCAGTTTGGGGCATTGCAGCACCTCCCGAACCTTGAACACGTTGATCCCATACAGCTGCTGGCCGTCGAGACGGAACAACAACAGCTCAAGGCGATTCTGCCCTACCAGTTGCGTGCGCTGGTTTACCGCATCCATTACCCCAGCCATGCACAGACTCCTACACCAACGCTTAAGTGTGTTGCGACGCGCATTCATCACTAAACGGCACGGCGCTTGCTTTTTAACTCTTATGAACACAGAACCGACATTTTTCCGACGCCTGACATCAAACGCCCGCAAATTGCTTTGCGCGGTGTCGGCCGTCTGCCTGTTCAACGCTGGCTGCCCTGCCCTTGCTGACGCGGTTACCTTGCCTGACATGCTTATCGGCGTCACCCAGGGCTTTCTTGAATTCACCGTAGAAGACTATCTGGCCACCAGTCAAACGGAAGGCCGCTACGAGATCGAGGTCAAGCAGCTCGATCCACGGCTGCGCATGCCCATGTGCGACAAGGAATTGACAGCGTCCCTGGAGAGCCCGGCCACGCCGCTGGGCCGGGTTACGGTCAAGGTTCGCTGCGAAGGCGCGTCGCCCTGGACGGTCTTCGTACCCGCTCAAGTGCGCCTGTTTCGTGACATTGTGACCACCACCCGCCCGCTACGACGCGCCGGTATCGTCGAGCCTCAGGATGTGACCCTGCGCGAGCGTGACATCAGCCTGATCAGCCAGGGCTACCTGACTTCCGTCGATCAGGCGATCGGGCAGAAACTTACCCGACCAATGGTCGCCGACCAGGTCATGACCCTGGTGCACATGGAACAGGCAGAAGTCATCAGCAAGGGCGACCAGGTGGTGATTACCGCCCGCAGTGGCACGTTGAGCGTGCGCATGCCGGGTGAAGCACTGTCCAACGGCGGCTTGCGCGAACAGATCCGGGTGAAAAACCTCAACTCCCAGCGGGTCATCAAGGCGCAAGTCATCGCGCCCGGCCAGGTGGAAGTAGCGATGTAGAGGACTCTGTATTTGTGAAGAAGTGGCGCGCCACTCGACTGTTCCCTAGACTGTGCCCTATGCAGGGCAAGCGCTGACGCGCGCAAGCTCATTGATAATTGGGCCTAAAGTTTTCCCGGGTATGGCCGAAAACATGGCAAGCGTCCAAATACCCAGAGGTTTTTTGTCATGGTCATCGATTTCAGCCGTTTAAACAGTTCCTCGTCACTTACCGGTAGTACGCGTACCAGCGCCGCGAAGGAAACTGCCGAAGCCGGCAAGCCCGCACCGCTGAATACCCCGGCCGAACAGGCCAGTACCGTCAAAAGCGGGGAATCGGTACATTTCAGCAATGAGGCTCAACAGTTGCAGAAGGTCACTGACAAGCTGCGCGATCAGCCTGCCGTCGACAACGCCCGCGTGGCCGAGTTGAAAGCAGCGATTG
>LNAP01005917.1_pt1 | contig 10705 bp, 10 predicted proteins | sample 602601 | NCBI WGS metagenome assembly LNAP01 (sample SAMN02440304, study PRJNA202911) | soil metagenome | biome: Subtropical and temperate rainforests or woodlands; isolation source: soil samples (1 kg each in a 20% v/v slurry with milli Q water) were... ...
CTGTTGGGCGGCAACGCGGTGCGGCCGCTGGCGGGGGGCGGCGAGGCGGACCCGGCCATGTTGCAGGCCATCCGCGACGCGCGCCATGCGGTGGCGATGCAAAGTTATATCTTCGATAACGACCCGATCGGACGCGAGCTGGCCCAGGCGCTGATCGAAGCGCATGCTCGGGGCGTCCAGGTGCGGGTGCTGATCGACGCGATCGGCTCCAAGTATTCGCGTCCGCCCATCGTCCGCATGCTGGCGCGCGGTGGCGTGCCCGTCGCCCGTTTCATGACGAATCCGATGGGTGTGCTGCGCATGCCCTACGCGAACCTGCGCAGCCACCGGAAAGTGCTGGTGATCGACGGGCGCGTGGGGTTCACGGGCGGCATGAATGTGCGCGCGGCATTCGTCAGCGCGCTGGCGGGCGATGCTACGAACCACGACACGCACTTTCGCGTGGAAGGGCCGATCGTGACGCAGCTGATGTCGGTGTTTGCGCACGACTGGAATTTCACGACGCACGAATCGCTGCCCGCCAGGCCCTGGTTCGACCCGCATGCCGTGCCGCTTAGCGGCAACGTGCCGATGCGCTGCGTACCGTCGGGTCCGGATCGGGCGCTGGGCAGTTCGCACAACATGTTGCTGGGCGCGCTGGCCGTGGCGCAGCGCCATGTGCGCATTCAGTCGCCCTACTTCCTGCCCGATCAGACGCTGATCGGTGCGCTGGCCACCGCCGCGCGGCGCGGCATCCACGTGGACATCGTCATCCCGGGCAAGAACAATCTGCGCCTGGTGGACTACGCCATGTCGGCGCAGCTGGACCAGGTGGTGCGCACGGGCTGCCGGGTCTGGCGGGCGCACGGCGCCTTCGACCATTCCAAGCTGATGACGGTGGATGACGCCTGGGCGTATGTCGGCTCTTCCAACCTGGACCCGCGCAGCCTGCGGCTGAACTTCGAGCTGGACACCGAGATCTACGACCCCGCGGTGGCGCGGTGGATCGGCGACCGGATCGACGGGCTGATCGGCCACGCCCGGCTCGAGACCCTGGAAGGCTTGACGCAAGCGCCGTTCGCCAAGCGCTTGCGCAACAAGATCATCTGGTTGGCGACGCCGTATCTATGACAACGCGAAATCATCTACGGTAATCTTGCGCCATGCGCTACGAACTTACTGATCTCCGCCTGTTCCTTGCGATCGCCGAGGCGAAGAGCTTATCGGGCGGGGCCGGCACGGTCCACCTGACCGCCTCGTCCGCCAGTTACCGCTTGAAGAACCTTGAATTCGCGATGGGCGTGCCGCTGTTCAAGCGCGAGGCTCGTGGCATGGAGCTGACCACCGAAGGCGCTTTCGTGCTGAAGCACGTTCGGTCGCTGCTGGCAGGCGTTGAGCGCATGCACGGCGAAGTCAGCGGGTTTGCCAGCGGGCTGAAGGGCAGCGTCAAGCTGTTTGCGAACAGCAGCTCGCTGAACGGCTTCATCGTGCCCAGTCTGAGCCGCTTCCTTTCCGCGAATCCCAATGTGAACATCCTGCTGGAAGAGCGCTCCAGCAATACGATCGAGGCCGCCATCGCGGGCCAGGAAGCCGACATCGGCATCTTTGCCGGCCAGGCCAAATCGGCGGGCGTGAACGCCATCCGCTACGCCATCGACGAGCTCATCATCGCGGCGCCACTGAACCATCCGGTGGTGGAGAGTTCGCCGGTGCGGTTCCCGGCGGTGCTGGACCTGGATTTCGTGTGCATGAGCCGGGCCAGCAGCAACTATGTCTTCCTGCGCGACATGGCCAAGCTGGCGGGCAAGACGCCCAAGGTGCGCATCCACGTGCATACCTTCGATGCCGTGCTGTCCATGGTCGAGGCCGGCGTGGGCGTGTCGCTGGTGCCGCGCAGCATCGCCGCTGCCGCGCTGCGCGAAAAGCGCATTGCGGCCGTGGCGATCAGCGAACCGTGGGCGCTGCGAGAACTGACATTGGTGACGCAGGCCGGCGTGCCGCTGTCGCCGTTCGTCGAACAGGTCGCCGAATACCTGCTTGACGACCCGATCGTCGCGGCGACACGCGGGCCGGACTGATCAGCCCTTGCCTTTGCGCTTGCTTGCCAGGAATTCGTTCATGAACTTCTGCGGTTCGCCGGTATTGAACGCGGCGCCGAATTCCGCGACGCTGTCCTCGATGGCCTCATCCACCGACATCGTCTCCCAGCGGCGCAGCAACTTCTTCTGCTGCCGCAATGCCGCCGGCCCCAACGCCGCGAAGCCTTCCGCCAGCTTGCGCACGGCCTGATCCAGTTCCGCTTGCGGCACGGCGGCGTTGACCAGCCCCCAATCCTGCGCGCGGCGAGCGTCGACCAATTCCCCCGTCAACAGCATCCAGGCGCTGTTGGCCGCGCCGATCAGTTGCGGCATGAGCGCGGCATGGATCACCGACGGAATGCCGACTTTGACTTCAGGCATGCCGAACTGCGCGTGGTCGGCGCAGATCCGCAGATCGCATGCCAGGGCGAATTCCAGGCCGCCGCCCAGGCACCAGCCTGGAATGCGGGCGATCACGGGCACAGGGAAGTGGCGCACGGCGTTGCAGAGGTCGCGCAGGTTGGAGATAAACCGCTGGGCGCCAGGCTCGTCCAACTCGGCCATCTCCGCGATGTCGGCGCCGGCCACGAACGCGCGGTCGCTGGCGCCGCGCAGCACCAGCACACGCACCGAGTCATCTTCGCGCAGGTGGCCAAGCGCCTCGCGCAGGCCGTTGATCACCGGTGTGCTCAGTATGTTCAGCACCCCAGCGTCCTGCATGGTCAAGGTAGCGATGCCAGCGGCGTCGATCTCGGCGCTGGCGTGGGGGAAGGTCAGATTTCTGGTGTTCACGAGCGCTCCTTATTGCATTTTCTCGAACTTGATGTCTTCGACCACGGTCTTCCAGTGGCGATAGGATTGCGCGATCAGCGCGCCGAATTCATCGCGCGACATCGGGCTGGGCACGGCGCCCTGCTTTTCGATGGCTTCGATGGTTGCCGGATCGGCCAACGCCTGGCGCACGGCGGCATTTAGTTTATCCAGCACCGGCACGGGCGTGCCGGCGGGCGCGGCCAGGCCGAACCACGACGGATTATTCATGGCGGGCAAGCCGGCCTCGGCATACGTCGGCACATCGGGCAAGACCTTCAGCCGCTGCCGGGCGGCCACGGCCAGCGGGCGAATTCGCTGGCCCTGGATCAGCGGGTAGGACGACGGAATGTTGTCGAACACCACCTGGACCTGTCCGGCGACCAGATCATTCAAAGCGGGCCCCAGACCCTTGTATGGCACATGCAGCATGCGCGTGCCGGTGGTCTTCATGAACAACTCGCCGTTCATGTGGCTCAGCCCGCCGTTGCCGGATGAGCCGAAGGCGTACTTGTTGGGATCCGCCTTCAGCAGTTTCAGGAACGCGGCCATGTCTTGCGCGGGCAGCGCCGGGTTGACCACCAGCACATTGGGCACCTCGGCCAGGTTGCTGATCGGCGCGAAGTCGCGGACGGGGTCGTAGGCGCTTTTGGCGTAGACGTTGGGGTTCACGGCATGCGAACTTTCGACCGCCATCACCAACGTATAGCCGTCAGCAGGCTGCTTGGCAGCGTAGGCCGAGCCGATGCTGCCGCCCGCGCCCGGCTTGTTCTCGATGATGACGGACTGGCCCAGCTGCATGCCGAGCTTGTTGCCGACGACGCGCGCGATGATGTCGGTGGTGCCGCCGACCGCATACGGCACGACCAGGCGAATCGGCTTGTCGGGATAGTCGGCGGCCGCCACGCCCGGCATGGCCAGGCAAGCCAGCAACGCGGCCAGCGGGAATTTAATCGGTGTCATTGTTGTCTCCTCGGGGTCGTTCAAATCGTGGCTGGCCGCGTCAGCACCGCGTCCGTGTGTTCGCCCAGCAAAGGCGGCGCCGCGCCCAATGCGCTGGCCGGCGTGCCGGCCAATAGCGGATTGCGCACCAGCCGCATCTCGCCCAGCACGGGATGCGTGGTGGTCTGAAGCAGTTCCCGATGCAGCACCTGTGGATGCGCGAAAACTTCGTCCAGCGTGTGGATTGGCCCCCATGGCACGCCGGCGTCGTCGAACGCATCGGTCCAGCGCTGGCGCGGCGCGGTGGCCAACGTGGCGGCGACCTGCGGACGCAGGCTGTCCATATTCATCAGGCGCGCGCTGTTGGTGGCATAGCGCGCATCGGCCGCCCATTCGGGATGCCCGGCCACGCCACAGAAGCGCGCGAACTGGCTGTCGTTGCCGATCGCCAGAATCAAGTGCCCGTCGGCGCACGCGAACACCTCGTAAGGCGCGCAGTTCGGATGCGCGTTGCCGCTGCGCTTAGGCGCCACGCCGGAGACGAGGTAGTTGGCGCCCTGGTTGGCATTCAGGGCCACCGCGACGTCAAGCAGGCAGATATCCAGCGGCATGCCCTGCCCCGTCTGATCGCGCTGGCGCAGGGCTGCCAGCACGGCGGACGTGGCGTACATGCCGGTCATCAGGTCCACGACGGCCACCCCTGTGCGCAGCGGGCCGGCGCCGGGCGTGCCATCCGGTTGCCCGGTGTAGCTCATCAGCCCGCCCATGCCCTGGAACACGTAGTCGTATCCCGGCTTTCCGGCCATGGGACCGGACTGGCCGTACCCGGTGATGGACAGGTAGATCAGGCGCGGATTGATGCGGGCAAGCGAGGCGTAGTCCAGCCCGTACTTGCGCAGTCCGCCTGCCTTGTAGTTTTCGACCAGGATGTCCGCGTTGGCAACCAGTTCCCGCACGCGGGCCGCGCCCGCTTCCGATGCGAAGTCGATTGCGACGGAATGCTTGCCGCGGTTGCAGGCCATGAAGTAAGCCGACATGGACGCGCCGCCGTCGTCCGACCGCAAGTCGGGAGGCCCCCAGCCGCGCGTGTCGTCTCCGCGTTCCGGATGTTCGATCTTGATGACTTCGGCGCCGAGGTCCGACAGGTTCTGCGTGCACCAAGGGCCCGCAAGGATGCGCGACAAGTCCACGACTTTGACGCCGCGCAAGGCGTTGTGAAGCATAGTGTCTCCGTGATCAGCCGCTTTTTTTAAAAATTATGTCAGCGGCCCTGCATCACGAGGAGTTGAATGTTTCGAACGCTGCGTTCGCGGAATTTCAAAACGGTGCGCGTGCCCAGGGGGACACGCCGCGCGTTCAAAAAGCGCGAACGCAGCGTTCGAAACATTCAAGGGAAGACGCCGTGCAGACCGCACGGCCAGATTGCCTAGCCGTCGGAAGCGGGTGTCGACGACGCGCGCACGGCGAACACCGCGTTGGCCTTCAGCATGACGCGCCCGGCCACCTGCAGCAGGCACGTCGCATAGATCAGCCGCTTGCCCTGCTTGTCGATGCGCACGTGCGCTTCAAGCCAGTCACCGGGCTTGACCGGGTTCAGGAATTCCACCGACATCTGCACCGTCACCACCGACACCTGCGCTTGCTGCGCGATCGTGAAGCCCAGGGCGCTGTCGGCCAACGTGGCCAGCAGCCCGCCGTGCGCGATGGCGTGCATGTTGGTGTGGGCCTGCCCCACGCGCATGGCCAGGAGCGAATCTGCGCTGTGCCGGTATAGCGCGCCAAGTTCGGCCAGATGGGTCATGAAGGGGCTACTGGGCTGCCAGGGCTCGAAGCCCGAAGGAATGGTGTCTGCCATGGACGCTCACGAAATGGACCGGTTCGGATCCTGAAGGGGTCGGAATAGTGGGGAGTACGCCGCAGTATCGCAAAGAAGCCCACGGTCGGCGAGGCCTGCGTCGCGGCCTGCCGCCGCCCCCGGAAGACGGAGTAAGATTTACGCCACAACACATCCCTATACATGGCAGGAGCAGTGGAAGATGGCGAAAGTCGGCATGGTTGGTATCGGCCTCATGGGCCACGGCATTGCAAGCAATCTGGTCAAGCATGGTCACACCCTTACCGTCCTTGAGCACCCGGGCAACCAGCCCCTGGACGCCCTGAAGGCCGCTGGCGCGACCAGCGTGGCCAGCGGCGCCGCGCTGGCCGCCGCGTCGGACGTGATCATCCTGTGCGTGACCGGCAGCCCGCAGGTGGAAGCCGTGCTGCTGTCCGCCGGCGGCGTGCTGGAAGGCTTGCGCCCTGGCACCGTGATCATCGATTGCTCGACCGCCATCCCCTCGTCCACCGTGAAGGTGGCGCAGGCCGTGACCGAATCCGGCGGCCGCTTCCTGGACGCGCCGATGACGCGCACGCCGAAGGAAGCCGCCGAAGGCCGGTTGAACCTGCTGGTGGGCGGTGACGCCGCCTTGTTCGAAGAGTGCAAGCCGATCCTGGCCTGCTTTGCCGAGAACATCACGCACGCCGGCCCGGTGGGCGCAGGCCACCGCATGAAGCTGTTGCACAACTACGTGTCGCTGGGCGTGGTGGCCCTGCTGTCGGAAGCGGCCGCCTGCGCGCTGCGTTCCGACATCGACCCGGCCGTGTTCGCCGATGTGCTGGCCAAGGGCGGTGGCGGCGGCGTGGCGCTGGAGCGCATCAAGCCGTACCTGCTGGAACAGGATCCGTCGTCGCTGCGCTTCTTCATGTCGAACGCGCAGAAGGACTTGTCCTACTACAACACGATGGCGGCGGAAGCCGGCGCCGTGCGCGAGATCGGCGCCGCCGTGCAGCACACGTTCGACCAGGCCGTCACGCAAGGCGGTGGCGAGCGCTACGTGCCCGAACTGGTCTCGCTGCTGAAAGACCGCTAAGTCAGCGCCCGACGGCTGCAGGCGCGCGCGCAAGGCCGCGCCCCGGCAGCCGCAGGGAAATCGCAGCGGCCAGCAGCAACAACACGCCTGCCGACCCGAAGGCGACCCAATGGGTGTGGAAGGTATCGAACGCCCACCCGCCCAGCCACGAACTGATCATGCCACCCACCTGGTGGCCCAGATACGTCAGGCCATACAGCACCCCCACCAGGCGAATGCCGTAGACGTCGGCCAGGATCGCCGACGACAAGGCGATGCTGCCCGCCCAGACGATGCCGCCGATGGTGGCCGCGGCGTACAGCTCCCAGTGCGCCCCCACCATGACCAGCGCGAAGAAACCCAGGCCGCGAACCAGATAGATGGCGGCCAGGATGTTGCGCCGCTCGACCTGATCGGACATGCGCCCCAATACCAGCGTGCTGAAGATGGCGACCAGGCCGATCAGGCCGATGCCCAAAGAGCTGGTGGTGGCGTCAAAGCCGTGGTCCATCAGCATCGGCATGCCATGCGTGCCCAGCAGGTTCATGCTGTAGCCACAGGCGAACAGTCCCAACGCCACTTGCCAGAACGGCAGCGTGCGCAACGCGTCGCGCACGTTCGGCGCCGGGCCGCGGGCCGCGGGTTTGGCGGACGGCTTGGCGTCCATGATCTGGTGCGGCAGCAGATCCGTATGCTCTGGCGCCGAGTCGCGCATGATGAAAAGCGCGACCGGCACGGTCAGCAAGGCGAACAGCACGGAAAAGGCCAGCAGCGTTTCCTTCCAGCCCACGGCGGCGATCGCGAACGTCAGGGTGGGCGTCATCAGGGCAATGCCCGCCATCGATCCGGTGGACAGGAAGAACAGCGCCATGCCGCGTTGGCGGGTGAACCAGCGGCTAATCACGGGCGTCAGCGCCACGGGGCTGGTGAAGGCCAGCCCGACGGACAGCGCCACGCCGAACGACAGCAGGAATTCGATCGGCCCCCGCGCGAACACCGTCCACAAGGACGACGCCACGACGATGGCGGTGCCGGTCAGCAGCACGAACCGGGTGCCGCGCGTGCTGACGAGATAACCGGCCAGCGGCATGGCAAGCCCGTAACACAGCATGCCGACGGCGACGATGCCCGACAGCAGGCTGCGCGAGAATCCCAGCCCGTCCGCCATCGGCAGGAAGAACGGCCCGATGCCCATGCGCAGGCCGACGGTCAACAGGGTGAGTACCGCGGCGGCGCCGACGATGTTCCAGCCGAAATACCAGCCGCCCGACTCTTGCTTGTCCAAGTGCTTCTCCTCGATGTCTTCTTATGGCCGCTCATGCGCTAAGGCTTGCAGACACCGCAGGGGAAGCGCGGAAGGAATCCGCTATCGACACGGGTGGAAAGGGCCAGGCGCCAAACGGCTTGTTCTTGGCCGGTGACATACGCCGCCGGACGCGACATATTACTCCTGGCAATATGCCGGCGATGCGCGTCATGGCGGTTGCACCCCTATTCCGGTTCGGTCACCGGACGTGTTATCGAAGCACGTTGCGCACGAAGCGCACACGCGCGTCGCCATCGTTGAAATACGCGTAAGGCTGCGCGCTGCTGTAGATGGCGAAATCATCGGCGGCGACGGATTGCGGCACGCCGGACAATTCCAGCCGCAGCGCGCCCTCAATCACATAGACCATTTCGTGCCACCCGTCCGGGTCGGGCTCGGCCAGATAGTGTTCACCGGGCGCCAGCGTCCAGATCCACAACTGCGCCTCGCAACTTGCCGGGGCGGCGCCCAGCAGTACCGCCTGGCTGCCGGCCTGTTTGCCGCGCCAGGCCATGGCCTCGATGCGGCGGCGTTCGCGGTGGGGGTCGCTGACCAGGTCCACGAAGCCCACGCTTAGCGCGCCGGCCAATTTATCCAGGCTGGACAGACTGATGTTGGCCGTTCCGGCCTCCACCCCCGCGATCATGCGCCGGCTGATGCCCGACGCATCGGCCAGATTCGTCTGGCTCAGCCCGGCCTGCTTGCGGATCCGCCGCAAGTTGGCGCCCACATGCGTCAGAACATCGCTGCCCGTAGGCGTAATGTGCAGTATATTGCTCATAATTTCGTAGCTATTGAAGTCAATCGTGCCGCCCAAGACATCGATGTTCGCCCTGACGCGCCAGGAAATCGCCCTGGTGCTGGTCACCATGCTGTGGGGCAGCACATTCCTCATCATTCACATCGCCATGCAGCATAGCGGACCGCTGTTCTTCGTAGGCGTGCGATTCACCATTGCCGGGCTGGTGACGATGCTGCTGTTCCGCAAGCACATGATGGCGATCACCCGGTTTGAAGTCGGCGCCGGCATCGCCATCGGTTGCGCCTTGTTCCTGGGCTACTACCTTCAAACGCATGGCCTGCGCACCATTACCAGCAGCCAATCCGCGTTCATCACCGCCTTGTACGTGCCGATCGTGCCGCTGCTGCAGTGGGCCGTGCTGAGGCGCCCTCCCGGCCTGATGAGCTGGATCGGCGTGGCGCTGGCGTTCACCGGCCTGGTCCTGCTGGCCGGCCCCGAAGCAGGCTCGCTGAGCTTCAGCCCGGGCGAAGTCGCTACCTTGGCGGGTGCCGTGGCGATTGCCGCCGAGATCATTCTGATCGGGCTGTTCGCCAAACGCGTGGATAGCCGCCGCGTCACCGCGGTGCAGCTGTTGACGGCCGGGCTGGTGTCTTTTGCACTGATGCCAGTGCTGGGGGAGTCGATTCCCGCATTCTCGTGGCTGTGGGCCGGCGCCGCCATCGGCCTGGGCCTGGCCAGCGCCGTGATTCAGTTGACGATGAACTGGGCCCAGAAATCCGTGTCGCCCACGCGCGCCACGGTCATCTACGCAGGCGAGCCAGTCTGGGGCGGCATCGTCGGCCGCCTGGCGGGCGACCGGCTACCCGCATTGGCGCTTGTGGGCGCCGCGATGATCGTGGCCGGGGTGCTGGCCAGCGAAATGAAGTTCCGCCGCAAAAAGCCCGTGGATGTTCTGTTGAACGAGGCCTGAGCATGCCGCGCGGTCAGGCCGCGCGGTCAGGCCGCGCTGTCAGGCCGCCTGCTCCAGGAACGCCTGCAAAGCGGGAACGGTATTCAGGACGTGCTGGCGCATGGCGGCCTCGCAGCGGTCGGGGTCCCGGGTCTGCAGCGCGTCGATCAGTTCCTGATGCGATTCGCGCACGCGCAACACACGGCCGGGCTGCGCCGCCCATAAACGCATGTAAGGCTCCACCACGGAATGCAGCTCCGAGAGCTGGCGCAGCAGGCGTGGCTGCTGGCAGAAGCCGCACAGGAATTCATGGAATTCGCGGTGCGCGGTGGTCCAGTCCAGGTAATCGCCCGAGCCCTGCTCCAACTGGTCTAGCAAATTGGACAGGCGGCGGATGTGCTCGGCATTCATATGCAGCACGGCGTTGCGCATGGCCAAGCCTTCCAGCACGGACCGCATTTCAAAGACTTCCAGCATTTCCTGCTGGTTCAGTCCGCGTACCACGGCGCCACGGTTGGCGCGGATTTCCACCAGGCCCTCGGACGCCAAGCGGCGCAAGGCGCCCCGCACCGGCATGCGGCTGGTGCCGATCTCGCTGGCGACGACGTCGGGCACCAGGCGCTGCCCGGGCGCATAGCGGCCCAGGCGGATCTCGCGCTGCAAATGCAGGTACGCCTCGTCTTCGGCGCTGATCGCTGTCTTTTGAAATTGCAGCATCGTGGTCCCCGGGCTTGGAAAGCCGCCATGATAGATAAACGCAAAAATAACACAAACTGGATCCAGTGATCCATGGATGCAAACACCAATAGTCTGGCCAACCGCCTTCCCGTCTAATCGTCTCCGGAGGGCGCTTCCATGTGTCCGACACGCCGGAACGGGCGGCAGACTCGCCCGGCAGCATTTGTTTTCCATCACGCGATCAAGGGGAATCCATGAAAGTTCGTCTCATCCGGACGCTGGCCGGCGTCGCCGCCGTCGCGTTCGCGGCCCAGGCCGGCGCGCAAGCAAGCG
>LNAP01005919.1_pt1 | contig 10702 bp, 13 predicted proteins | sample 602601 | NCBI WGS metagenome assembly LNAP01 (sample SAMN02440304, study PRJNA202911) | soil metagenome | biome: Subtropical and temperate rainforests or woodlands; isolation source: soil samples (1 kg each in a 20% v/v slurry with milli Q water) were... ...
GCCTCGACGCTCGCCGTGATCCGGCGCGAGACCGGAAGCTGGACCTGGATGGCGGTGACGTTCAGCTACATGCTGGTGCTGGCCTATGCCGCGAGCCTCGTGACGTATAACGTCGCCGTCGCGCTCGGCGCCGGCTAGCAGCCCCTCCCAAAACAAAAAATGCGAAAACAACCCCATGCACAGTAGACGAGGGTTGTGAAATCAATGGCTTAAGCGCAGGCCAACAGGCATACGACCGTGTAACCTGGATAGAGCGTAGCGAGATCCAGGCAAGCGCGTCCTATGCAGGGATTCCCGGATTGCACTTCGCGTTGCGCGCCTGTTGACCCGTCGGGCAAAACAAGACCAGGATGGCATCATCCCGAAAATCATCGCTGCTGCACAAACCTCATCCCGACGGATATTGCAGGCGGCCTCTCAAGCACGACCTCGCAGGACCGGCGCAACCGCCTGCGCAAGCTTGATCTACATCAACGTGATTGATCCCTCGAAGAAAAGGGTTGTGATCGGCGCGGATAAGGCGGCTCTCGCCACCTTCATGCGCAAACGAAAACGGGAGGATCATCATGAATCCGAGACGTCGCTTTTCGATCAAGTCCCTGACAGTGTCGGGACTCGCTGCCAGCGCCCTCATGGGAATTGCAGGCGTCACCGTCAATCCGGCACCGGCGGCCGCGGCGTATTGCCAGTACGTCGGCTATCCCGTTGGTTGCATTGCGCGGGCCGGCGTCGTCCTGAGGCCGAGGCCCGTCGCTCGTGCTGCGGTCCGCCACAATGCCGGCGGCAATGCAAATGGCGGCGTCAATCGCGTCGACGCGAGCCGCTGAAGGTTCAGCTTGGGCGTCACGAGCTTTGCCGACAGCTCGGCGAAGCTCGTGATTGTCGCGTCGCGTTGTGCCCGGGAGGCTGCGCGGCGGGATCGATCGAGCTGCGCGCAGCTTCTGGCATGACCTGGCGTGCCGGCTTCACCATCGGGCAAAACACCGGCGCAATTTCATCATCGAACATGTGGGGGAGGAACACGGAGGGAGCGAAATGCCAATGTTGGCGTATTTCTGGAAAGTCGGCGCAGCGTTGCTCGCGCTTCTCTTCGTTGCCGACTTTTGCCTGCCCGAGGCGGCCGTCACCGGGAGGACGGCAGTGGACCAGCCGGCGATACGAATTCACTCGGATCGAAAATGGCCTGAGCGCGTAGTCCTCGACACGACCCTGCCTGTTATCGTGGCAGTCGCATCAACGCCAGTGATCACCGACCCTGCACCTCTCGTCCCTCAAATGGCGTCGGTCATTCGGGCAGAGACGCCCGCGATTGCCAATGCACTTGCGATGGCACGCTCAGATTTGCCGCCGCATGAAGCCGTCGAGCGCAAACCGCCGCGAAAGATGCAACAAGTCGCAATGCGGTCGAAATGGCACGGGACGCCGCGGATGGTTCTGGTGGCACGGCAACCACAGTTCGGCTGGTTTGGCTACCGGTACTGGTGATCGCAAGGGCGCGCTCGCACCGCATTGGATCACGTCGGCATTGGCGGCGTCCGGGCGATGAGCCGGACGCCGGTTCTCATGGCATCTATTGCTCTTCATGACCACGACGAATCTCCAGCACACGGAGGTCCATATGCTTCTGCTCGGGCGCAAGATGTCGATGGAGCGGGTTCGCCTATGAAAAAGGCCCCGGTCGATGCCGGGGCCTGAGTTCACCGGGAGGAATTAAGGTCAATAGCGAGCCGCGACCGGCGCCCCGTATCCGCCGAAGCGGTAGTTCAACCGAAGCGTGACCAGGTCCACATCCTGGCTGACCCCGCTGCCGGTGAGGGTAAACCCTCCGGGCGTGACTACGCCTGCGTAGCCGAAATTGTCACGACCCATCCAGAGATGGTCATACTCGATGCCGAACGACCAGTTCGGCGTGAAGCTGTATTCCCAGCCGACACCCAGAGCACCGCCCCAGCGCGTGTGGCCTGCCGAGGCCAGACCGACCCCGGTGACGTTGTTGAATACATCGAAGCGATTGCGCGTCACGGCAGCGCCGCCCTTCACGTAGAACAGCGAGGCGTTCCAAGCCCAACCGAGTTGGGCCGTGAACAGCCCGATGGCGTCGATCTTGCCTGTGGTCGATATCAATGGGTCAATCAGGCTGACGCGCGTGTTCTTGATTTCGGCCCAATCGCCCTGCGCTTCCAGGCCGAGCACAAACTGATTGGTCTGCCAGCGATAGCCGATCTGTCCGCCCACGAGGCCTCCGGAGCGATCGGCGCAACCGCCTGCGACTGTTCCTGCGGGCGTTACGAAATCGACGCAGCCATGGCTCTGCCCCCAGCCGCCGTTGGCGCCAACGTAGAAGCCGCTCCAGTTGTAGACCGCCGCGACCGGCGCCGGCGGCGGCATCGCTTTGACAGCCATGTCGGCCGCCATGGCCGGAGCCGTCATGCTCAGCGCCGCGAAGCCGATTGCAGCTATTGAAAACCTCTTCATCGTCTCCATCCCCTCTTGCTTGTATATCGTCCGTCAGATGAGCCCTTATGCAGGCTGGCGTGCACAAGTTCCGCGAACATCCTGAAGTTTAGACGCGAGGGGGCTTTCGGCCCGTAACAGAATGGCAACACTCAAGGGTGATCGCTGCGCACGGTAACGTGCTTAATCGCCATCCGGGGTTCCAGGCGATCCGGTGACGTCCTGTCCCTCGGCAAGCCAATCGGCAATGCAGGATGCTGGAATGACCCGCCGGGGAAGGCGAGGATTGATCGTGCCCGCGAAGACAGCGAGGCCCTCATCGAGCTTTGCGCGCGCGAACAGCTTGGCCTCGGCCTCTGTCGCGAACGTCTTCGTCTCACGCGGGCTCCGCTGTTTCAAGAGCAGGCCGCGTTGTCGGACTTCAAAGGTGACGTACCAAGTCGAATTCATTACGCACACCAGGATGGCACCAGCCCTTACAGTGGCGTTGTGGTGCGACTGTCGTCCGTGTGCTTGACATAAATCAAGCTGCTGCTTGAGCATATTTTGCGAACAGCTGACACGCAAATACCCGTAGCTCGGACCGACAAGCGGCCGGCCCGGCTGGCAAAACAGAAGCACGATGGGCTGGTCGATCTCCGTTGGCTGACCGCATGGCCTGCTAGCGTGCCTGGTCGCTTCCGTTTTCCGGATCGTGCTCCGGCTCCTGTATCAGCACCGCGGGTTCGTCGTAGCCCTTGCGGCTGCTGTAGAACACCAGCGCCATCAGGCCGATCCCGACCACCAGCGAGAACACGACACCCAGCACCAGCGCGGCATAGCCCGACGCAGGAACGCTGGTGTCGGTGCTGGTCCAGCCGAGATAGCCGAGGACGCACGCGGCGACGAGCATCGCGCACAACACCGCGATGAGCAGCCATCTGGCGAGGTTGCTACCTTGCGACAAGGATGATGCCGGTTGTTCGTCAGTGCTGTTCATGAAGCCCTCATCACGCAGCCGCCGCTCACGCTTACGGTGCGGTGGCCTTGGCCGTGATCGCATGCAGAGCGCCCGTCATCGCCGTGACGGCAGCCTTCGCCGGCTCGCCGACGCCATGACGCCCGGCGAGATAGGCGGGGTCGTTGTAAGACAGCCAGGTCACGCCTTGCTCGTCCTGCCAGACCAGCGCCTTTAGCGGCAGGTCGATGCCGACGGTTTGCGCCTGCTGCATCAAGGGCGTGCCGCCCTTGGCGTTGCCGAAGATGATGAGATCGGTCGGCCGCAGCGGCAGGCCGACCGCGGCGGCACCGGCCGCATGATCGACATGGGCGAACACGGTGAGGCCCTTGGCCTTCACTTCCGCCTCCAGCCGTTTCATCGTGTCTTCGGGCCCGAAACTGCTCTTGATGGTGATGAGTCCGTCTGCGGCCATTGCCTGTGCCTCCCATGAACATGTCGCTGCAATCAGAACGAGGATCCTGATCAATATCGAGAGCTTCATCGCCCGCTCACTTCCTGCGGAACAGCTTGGCGGGATCGAATTCCGGTTGTGGAACGAAGCCGTCGCGATTGGGCATCCTGATTTTCGGCAGACTTTCCTTGTCCACCTTGCCGTCGGCTGGAACGATGCCGTTGAGGCTTAGAATGTAGGCGGTTACGGCATAGGTCTCGTCGGTGCTGAGCGAGCCCGGGGTCGGATAGGGCATCGCGCGATGGATGTAGTCGAACAAGGTCGTCGCATAGGGCCAGAAGCTGCCGACGGTCTTGACGGGCATGTTGGATGCGAGTGTGCCCTGCCCTCCGGCAAGACGATCCTTGATGCCGCCCTGGCCGTTGTCGCCATGACAGGCCGCGCAATTGTCAGCGAAGATCTGTTTGCCCTGCACTGCCGTGCCGCTGCCGTCGGGCAGGCCTTTGCCGTCCGGGCCGACGTCGATGTCCCACAATTTGATCTCGGCAGGCGTCGCCGGACGGCCGAAGTCGAGCGCCAACGCGGGTGCGGCGAGCAGGCCGAATGTGAGGATGCCGGCGAGAAACAGCTTGTCATGCGAGGACATTGCGAACCCTCCCGGCGTCATCGATGCTCCAGGTCTGCTGGGCGTTGTAGTGGAACAGGGCATTGGTCCCCATCGCTGCGATGAAGGTCTGCCGGTCCGGCTGGGTGTTGCCTTGCTCGTCGGTCGAGCGGCTGACGATCCTGGTCGGCTTGCCGTCCCAGTCCCAATCCATCTGGAAACGCACCTGCGCCTTGGACAATACCGGCTGAGCCAATTGCGCCTGCTTCCACGTCCGGGCGCCGTCGGTCGAGATCTCGACCTTGGCGATCTTCCCATGGCCGCTCCAGGCAAGGCCCGAGATGCGGTTATAGCCCGGCTGTATCTGCATCGTGCCGGACGGCTGCGTGATGACCGAATTGGTCTCCATCCTCAGCTGGAATTGCCGTGCCTTGCCGTTCGCGAGCAGTTGCGTGTAGCGCGCCGTCTCCCAACGCGTCATCCACGGCGCGTTGCCGAATTTGAGGCGGCGCAGCCATTTGATATTGAGGTTGCCTTCGAAGCCCGGCATCACCAGCCGCATCGGAAAGCCGTGCGCGGGTCGCAGCGGCTCGCCGTTCTGTCCATAGGCGATGAAAGCCTCGTTCACGATTTCCTCGGTGAGCGGGATGCTGCGGTCGACGCCTGCACCGTCTCCGCCCTCCGCCAGCATCCAGGTCGATCCCTTGTCCTTCGCTACGAGGTCGATCAGGAATTTCAGGGGCACGCCGGTCCACTCGTTGGTGCTCACGAGGCCATGCGTGTTCTGCACCGTCAGATCCGGATCGGCCTTTTTCCAGTTTTCCCATCCATTGCCGGTACATTCGATGAACACGACACGTGTGACCGAGGGCATCCGCTTCAGGTCTTCGAGACTGAAGACCAGCGGCTTCTGCACCATGCCATGAACGAGCAGCCTGTGCTGCGCGGGATCAATGTCGGGCACGCCGGAATGGCTGCGCTCGTAATGCAGATCCGTCGGCGTGATATTGCCGACCAGCTTCTGGTGCGGCGTCTTGGAGTTGATGGCATCGCTCGGATCGACGTTGCGCTTGCCCGGTGTGGCCTCGGGAATGCGGTCGATCTTGACGAAGCGGGATCGTTCGCTGTGCGCACTCAGATCAGCGCCGGGCGCGCGATCAGGGACGTCGGCCAGTGTCTCGGCGCCGGCCGCCTCGCTCGCAGCGAGCCCCAGCAGGCCCGCTGACAAGCCGCCCACAAAGCCGCGGCGAGAAACGTCCGCGGATTGTGGCAACCTTTCACTTGGTGTCTTGGACGTCATAATACCTCCCGTCGGTCGTCGTGCCTTTTGGAAATTTCGGCGGTTTCCATTGAATGACTTTGACCGAACGCTACGAAAATTGCCCGTTATGTTGTGTTAGAAGCCATGAGGGACCGGCCCCCTCGTTCGCGCGATGGCCCAATCGGGGGATATCTGACGCACGGTGGCGTCGCACGCGAGACCGCAACCAATGTTGAGGCCGTCGTTTGATTCCATGGACCACTTCGTCACAGACCGACTGACCGCCGAGAGGCTGAACGAAAGTCACCTCGCCGACCTCGTCGCGCGGCATCAGAATCCCGACGTGTCCCGCTATCTCGGCGGCGTGCGCACCCCCGAAGTCACGACGACCTATCTCGCGACCAACATGGCGCATTGGGATCAGCATGGTTTTGGGCTGTGGGTGCTGCGAGCGAAAGAGGGTGCCTTCGCCGGACGGGCCGGCACCCGGCACACGAGAAGAGCGCCACGCGACACGGCGAGGACCTGGTGATCTACCGCATCAGACGGTGAAGATCGCAAAAGGCGCCCAGTTTTCAGCGGTCGCCCTCACTGCAGATATTCATTCATGTTAATATCGACATGGCAGCCAACAGGGCTGCAATATGGCATACAGGATTGCGCAGCCCATTCGTTCCAATGGAACTCCCCGCGAGGGCGCTGTTTGAGGCCTCCAGTGTCAGGAACGATAGTATGAACGTGAGTCCAGCCCGATCCCAGTCGGGGCAGGCAGATTGGGACGAGCGGGATCGGCTCGCTGCGCTCGATCGCTATGGAATTCTCGATACCCCGAGGGAAAGCGAGTTCGACGATATCGTCCGGTTGGCCGCAGATACTTTCGGCGCGCCGATCGCGGTGGTGAACCTGATCGCCAGCGGCCGGCAATGGTTCAAGGCAGAGGTTGGCATCGGCGCACGGGAACTTCCGCTCGATGTGTCGATCTGTGCGCATGCGATCCTGCAAAATGATACCATGGTGATTCCGGACACCCGGCTCGACGAGCGATTTATCCGCAATCCCCTCGTGACCGCCACGAATGGCCTTCGCTTCTATGCGGGCGCCCTGCTCAAGACCGAGCAAGGCCTGCCTCTCGGCACGCTTTGCGTGCTCGACCGGGAACCGCGCCCGCAAGGGATTACGGATCACCAACGATTGACGTTGGAGGTGCTCGCGCGCCTGGTGATGACCCAACTTGAAATGCGCCGCGTCATCGGCCTGCAGCATGCCCACGGAACACAACTCGAGGCCGAAATGCGGCAACGGCACAATGCCGAAACCGCGCGCCGCCTGGCTGACGACAGATATCGCTCGTTGTTCAACTCTCTCGATGCCGGGTTCTGCATCGTCGAGGTCGCGTTCGATACATCAGGCGCCGCCACCGACTACCGGTTCCTCGAGATCAATCCGGCTTTCGTAAGACAGACGGGCCTGATCGACGCCGAAGGCAAATGGATGCGCGAGCTTGCGCCGAACCACGAGCAGCATTGGTTCGATGTCTACGGGCAGGTCGCGATTACCGGAGAAGCAGTTCGTTTCGAGAACCCCGCCAAGGCACTGAATGATCGCTGGTACGACGTCCACGCCTTCAGGGTAGGAGATGTGGATGCACATCTTGTCGCGATCCTGTTCAATGATATCACCGAGCGGCGCCGGAGCGAATTGCGGCGCAATGCGCTTCTGAGCCTCGGCGATCGGCTGCGGTCACGCGCCACCATCCCCGAGATCACAGGCGCCGCGGCCGAGATCGTCGGCCGGACGCTCGGTGCCATACGGGCCGGATTCTGCCGTGTCGATCCCGCGGGCGAATACGTCACCATCGAGAACGACTGGTGCGCCGAAGGTTACGACAGCCTCGCCGGGCGACATCGCGTATCCGACTATGGCGATCTGACCGCGGTCCTCACCGGCAACCAGCCGATCATCATCGGGGACGTGCTCGCGAGTTCCCTGCCGGGGCCGCGGCGAGATTTGCTGCTTCGTCTTGGCGTCAGGTCGCTGGCTATCATACCGAGGCGGGACCATGATGGCTCGACCGTGCTGTTCTTCGCACACGGCGCCGAGCCGCGAGACTGGGGTACCGAGGATCTCACATTCCTTCGCAACGCCGGCGATCGCATCGCGGCAAGCGTCGCACGCCTGGAAGCGGAAGCACTTCAAGCCGTCCTCAATCTCGAACTCAGTCATCGGATGAAGAATACACTGGCCATGGTCATGGCGATCGCGCGGCAAACCCTGCGATCGATCCCGGACCAGGCGCCGGTCGAGGCATTCAACGCAAGACTTCAGGCACTTTCCACGGCCCATATGACGCTGATGCAGCAACGTTGGTCCGAAGCCAAGATCTTCGACGTCGTAAAAAGCGTCCTCGGCACCATGGAGGGCATCGAGCGTTTCGACCTGGACGGGCCCGCCGTCGATCTGGGCGCGCGGGCGACCCTATCGATGTCTCTGCTGCTTCATGAGCTGTCGACCAACGCCATCAAGTATGGAGCACTTTCCGAGCCTGCGGGGCGCGTCGCCGTTTCCTGGACCGTCCTGGACGATCAATTGACCTTGAGCTGGCGCGAAATTGGCGGGCCCGCCGCGATCCCGCCGACGCGCAAAGGCTTCGGATCACGGCTCATCAATATGGGCCTCATCGGAACGGGAGGCGTCGAGCTTCGTTACCTGCCCACTGGGTTCGAAGCTGATTTCTCAGCCCCTCTGTCTCAGGTGCAACAACCATGAGACAGGAAGCCAACGCATGACATGCACCAATTCAAGGCCCCGGCCTATTGTCCTGATCGTCGAAGACGAGCCGATCCTGCGAATGAACGCCGTCGACATGGTCGAAGAAGCAGGTTTTGAGGCGCTGGAAGCCGCCGATGCCACGGAAGCAGTCCAGATGTTGGAGGCGCATCTCGACATCACCATCGTCTTCTCCGACATCCAGATGCCTCGCGGCGTCGATGGCATGAAGCTCGCGGCTCTGATCCGCGACCGGTGGCCTCCGATCAATATCATTCTGACGTCAGGTCATTTCGACGTGTCCCATGTCGATCTGCCGGCACGCGGCATGTTCTTCGCCAAGCCCTACGACGAGAAACAGGTCGTTGCTGCGATGAGGAAGTTCGCCGCCTGAAGCGGCCATGCGACCGGTCCACCGCGCTTGGCCTGCAAGTCGCAAGGAATGCAGATCGGTGGTGAGCACGGCGCAGGAGCGCCCCGCCACCCACGAGTTCCTATCTGAAATAGCCCAGTACGAGATCGGTATCCGAACTGCCGGCGACGGTGCCGTTCAGCTCGGCGTCGATGACGCGGCGGCAGGCTTCGATCGCGGCGTGGTCGCCGAGGTCGTTGGCGGCTTCCAGCACGAGCCAGGCCGCATCGACCGTGGCCCGCTCCGGAGCCGACCCGCTGGTCTCGGCGGTCAGGCTCTTGGTCTTGCGAACCGCGGTGCCGAATTGAGGCAACATTGCAAATACTCCCCTTTGAATTCCGGGACGATGCTCAGTGCACCTGTTCAGTGGACCTGAAGCTCGGGCTGACGGCCGCCTGAGGCGGAATCGGCGGCGGTCTTGCGCGACTGGTAGAACTTCAAGACGCTGCGCGAGGTCTCGATCTTGAGCCGGCCGAAATCGCGCTCGTTGTCGTGGAGCTCGCGCGCCGTGATCAGATGATCCTTGGCGCCGAGGAACAGCAGCGACATGGTCGTGTCCCAGGAGAAGTCGAGCGCCTTGCACAGCACCAGGATCATCTCGCGGTTGCGGTCCATCATCGCGCGCTCGATCACGTCGACCGGCAGCGCAGACAGCAGCGACAGGCCGATCTGTACCTCGTCGAAGCGGTGCTGGCGCGCATAATTCGAAATCGAATCCTGGTTGAGGTTGCCCTGGCGATATTGCGTCGTCACCACGCGCTTGGCGACGAAATAGCTGCGCGAGGACGGGCCGAACTTGGACTGAAGATCGCCGGTGACCTCGGTCACCGAACTCTGGATCTGCGCCATCATTTCGGGCCGCTCGGTCTCGAGCCGGCGGCGGACGTCTTCCGACGCCTTCGAGATCAACTGCTGGAAGATGTGGCGCGGCACGTCCTTGCGCAGACCGAGCTGCTCGGCAAGGATCGAATCGCCCTCGGCGCGGCGGACCATGTGCAACAGGCCCGAACCGGAGAAACGCGCGCCCTCGTTCCTGGCAACCGACGTCACGACCTCCTGATCGCCACGCTTGACCAGCACGTCGGTGACGGCCTCGCCGATCGATTTGCGCTGGGCGATCGCGAGCAGATGCGACTGGCCCTTGGTCATGGCGCTCTCGACCAGCATCTTCTCGTCGATCCGATTGGAGTCGCGCAGCACGGGACCGGCGACCGCGATCTCGTCGTCCAACGCCAGCTTTTCGATGACGTTGAGCGGAGCTTGATCGCACCCCGACATCAGCTCCGACAGCTGCACGCGCGCGGCGACCTCGATCTCGTCGGCAAGCCGGCCGATCACCTCGCCGAACATGCTGATTTCGTCGTCGCTGTAGCGGCCGGTGATCAGGATGTCGGTCGCATGCCACAACGCCTTCGCCCGGCTTTCGTCGCTGCCGCGCGCGATCGCGTCGTCCAGATCCTGTAGAAGCGTCTTCGCCCCGTTCATTTCGATAACCCCAGTTCTTGGCAGTTCTCTTGCCCAGCCGTCCCGCCGCTCGTGGCGCGACGCCGAATTCCTCTGAAAGCCGAGACTAGGGAACAAACGCGAGAATCCAGTAAAGTCGGCAGATCAGTTTTGCCGGGCAAAATTCATTCAAATGCGAGGGAATGGGTTTACCGGTGGGGAAGGATCGCGAAGAGACGTGAAGCGCCAAGGCCTCTCGGACGTCATGGCCGGGCTTGATGTTTAGTCCGGAGACATGGCTGACACCTGTTCGGACACATCACTGACAGGTTGGCGGTTGGTCAAGTCGATTGATGCGACCTGCCAGCTGG
>LNAP01005921.1_pt1 | contig 10701 bp, 10 predicted proteins | sample 602601 | NCBI WGS metagenome assembly LNAP01 (sample SAMN02440304, study PRJNA202911) | soil metagenome | biome: Subtropical and temperate rainforests or woodlands; isolation source: soil samples (1 kg each in a 20% v/v slurry with milli Q water) were... ...
ACGTATTACGGTATCATTCTATTTGTGGGTCGTCTTTACTCCACCGATGATGACGATGGCTCTGACGACAAGAAGTGCTCCTTCGATTACGAGTCCATTTTCATCAATTCCACTGCTGAAGTTGTTGGCTGCACGGTTTGCGCATTGTCTATAGATCGCGCCGGTCGTGTCAAATCTCAGACCTTCTTTTATCTGTTGGCTGGGTTTGCGGTGTTTTTGATGGGTTTCGAGACCGGTGTCACTGCAGTGATGGTGGTGGGCTTTATGGCGCGCATCGGCGCTCTCGCTGCTGCGGTATGTTCTGTATACCATATTATAGTATTTTTCTTCTAACATTTGCTAACGGCGTTTCTTTTGATACTCATACATATATAGAGCGCTACCTGGGTGACCACGCCTGAGTTGTACTCCACAGAGATGCGAACCGTGGGCCACTCCACGTGCGTGGCGATGAGCAAGCTTGGTGCATTTTGTGCGCCTTATCTCATCATTTCTAGTGCCAGTGACGTCACCGTGGGGATTGTGTTGTGCGTGATGAATATTATTGGTGCCGTTGCCGCCAACTTTCTGCCAGATACCACAGGTACGGTAGTTTTCATTGTGCGGCAATGTTTTCATTACAAACGTTGTTTTCTGTGGACCGATTTTCACCACTCAAAGAATATAGTGCGCTTTGTTATTATTGTTTCGCACTGTGCTGACAAGACTCACTGACTTTTCTTTATCGATGCACACTTTATAGTTTTTTTCTCTCGTCTTTGTAACGAATGAACGATTATTGTAGGTATGGAGATGGACGAAGCGGATGTTCGACAGGCCTCGCGTCTGTCCGCGGAGGCGCATGCCAAGCAAGATAAATCGCTCGCGCTGCGCTCGAAGGATGAAGGCTGGTTTGCAGGTATACATTCAGTGCACATATGCATTCATTCATGATTCTCGTTCATTTATTCTTTTATTCCTAAAGACGTTTTACTCTCTCTTTTCGACCACTGCACGCAGGACCCGTAGGAGACGACGAAAGCAGCGAGGTGTTGAATGCATTGAGGCTGGAATCGCTAGGGGACAAGACAGAGAAAAACGACGGGAGTAAATGTGGGTCAGATGAGCCTCTCTCACCTTAGTTTCGTACTATTGTGATGCAGGCCAGAAACTTTTCATGGTACGACCGATATCAACAATAGTTGGGGGAAGTATACGATATGTGTGGTGTTGACATAGTCGGATTGATTGATTTTGGTGTAATTTAAAGACCAAGCATCACCTTTCTTCATGTTGTTCGGAAAACTATACTTTGTAAATATCATGATGATGGGGGACCGATAACTTGAGAAATATAATTTACAGATTTCAAAATGCCAGATATACGAGCTACGTGGAGCGTTTTTATATTGGTTATTTCTGCTTCTTCTGTGCATAAACTGGTAAACTTTATCTTCACCTTTTCCGAAAGTGCGAAGAATCCGGTTTTAAGCGAAAGGTCTAGTGCCACGTGTGGAAACGTCAAAGCAGTGCGACCAAAGTAGAATATTCGTTTTGGAAATATATTTGGTATCCGTATCCCGATAAGGCCCTTCTAAAATTAGTATGACAACGAATCGCGTGAGAAATTTAACCTTGGATGAGGCCTTACACGAGAACCCTGTCGGATGGTTCCAATATCGGCTTCTCCTCATGTGTGGTTTGGCTTTCATGGCCGATGCGCTAGAAGTTAGTCTGCTATCCTTCTTGGCCACCTGTGCTGGAGCTGATTGGGGTTTGAGTACTGCGCAAGAGGCTAGTATCACGAGCGTCGTCTTCGGTGGAATTATCTGCGGGACAATGTTTTGGGGCGTGTTCGCCGACAAATATGGACGAAAGATGGCCTACTTGGCTGCTAGTTCCCTTATCACCGTGGGTGGAATTCTTTCTGGAGCTTCACCTTCGTACGGTTGGTTGATCTTCTTTCGCTGTATTGCGGGTTTTGGTATTGGAGGCGCGAGCGTTCCGTTTGACTTGCTTGCTGAGTTCATGCCCGCATCCCATAGAGGTCGCTTCTTGATCTACATCGAGTACTTCTGGACCATTGGCTCCATGTTTGTGGCAGGTCTGGCCTGGGCCACGCTCAACGAGAGGGGCTGGCGATTCTTGGCCTATGCGACAGCTATCCCCGTTGCTGTTGCCTCTGTTGTGTCCTATTTCTATCTTCCTGAGAGTCCTCGCTGGCTTTTGATCAAGGGCAAATCAACTGAAGCCGAGGAGATTGTCCGTGCGGCTGCTCTCGTGAACGGGGTCGTGATGGAGCCATTCCGATTGGTTGATGTCACTGTGGATGAGTCGTCCATCAAAGACGCAAGTTACATGGACCTTCTGCGAGACAAAGAGGCGATGCGCACATCGATTCCTCTGTGGATTGTGTGGGCGATGTTTGGTTTCACTTATTACGGCATCATTCTGTTTGTGGGTCGTCTTTACTCCACCGATGATGACGATGGCTCTGACGACAAGAAGTGCTCCTTCGATTACGAGTCCATTTTTATCAATTCCACCGCTGAAGTGTTTGGTTGCACCTTGGGTGCGCTGTGCATTGACCGTTTCGGTCGGGTCAAATCCCAAACATTCTTTTACTTGCTGGCCGGCTTTGCTGTGTTTTTGATGGGTTTTGAGACTGGTGTCACAGCAGTGATGGTGGTGGGCTTTATGGCGCGTATTGGCGCTCTCGCCGCTTCGGTAAGTATGCATGCGCGCATTATACCCTCGCACTTTTTAATATTAACACCATTTTTGCTCCTTTTACAATTTTAGAATGCAACCTGGGTGACCACTCCAGAATTGTACTCTACAGAGATGCGTACTGTGGGCCACTCCACGTGTGTGGCGATCAGCAAGTTCGGTTCTTTTGCTGCACCTTATTTGGTAATTTCCAGTGCGAGTGACGTCACCGTGGGCATTGTGCTGTGCACTATGAACGTGATTGGGGCCGTAGCAGCCAACTTCCTGCCAGACACGACCAGTAAGTACTATTGACAACTATGCCTTTCTATTTCTCATTTCTTCTGTTGCTATCCATGTGATATCAATTCACCGAAACACGTTGAGCCCAGTATATAACCGTCCTTTTTATTTGTAGACATGAAGATGGATCAAGTGGACACCCTGCGTTCCTCGCGCGTTTCTTTCGACGCCAAGGACGGTATGCGCCACTCGAAGGAAGGCTGGTTCACTGGTACGCTTCGTCAAATCCAGAAACGACTTGTTTACGACGTACTTGTTTTTTATCTTTTTCTTTTTCTTTTTCTTTTACTTTCCTTTTGTAGGTCCTGGAGGAGGGAGCAGTGCCGAGGTGCTGAATGCTCTGCGTCTAGAGTCTTACCATGATGGTGCAGGTGCGTCGGTGTGTTTCGGTTGGAATGGGATTAATACTATCACCTACCTCTTTACTTCTATTTTAATCACGTCTTCTTACATAACAATCCTCTCAACAGATGACAGAAGTGGTCTGCTGGCGCCTTTGAACGAGCGCGACGACGACGGACGGTTCTAAACGCAATTTGCAATAGATCAGACTTTGTATACGAGGATTAATTCACGGTTGCATGCTTTTCAGTGCATGTGTAGTTCGTGGTGCTGCATGTTAATTTTTGTAGAATGTAGAATACGTAATGGTATACTATTTCACGTGTAGTTTTGTGGATTTTTGTATGGAGCTGTTCTTTGTAATAGCTTCATTACGTGTATGCGATGGGAAATGTGCAACAATGTTTACACAACATGAGTCTTTTCAACACTTGTGTGTTTGAGATAAAAAGAACACACCATTTTTAATTTTTACAATATTTAACCTTACATCGAGGTTATTTGTAAAGCAACATCACAGCACAATAAAAAATCGCACAACAAAAAACACACACCAAACACCAACACACACAACAAAAACACAATTTCTCTCAACCATTAAAAACTGTACTCTCCTTTTCCTTTCTTGTACTGCGACGTTAGACTGTTGCGCGAATGCGTTGCCTGCGGCCCTCCTTCCGGTAGCTCGATTTCTGCCCCTCTGTTAGTCATAGTAGAGTTAGTAGAGTGACTAGTCTCATGAGCATCATCGCCGTGGCTGCTGCTGTAATGAAGAGGATGTAAAGAGGTGGCCATCATGTCTACCAGGGCATAGTCAGTGCTACTGTTGTGGCTGTGGCCGCCGGACTTATGCAACGTGCGTGCGTTCACGTCGTCCAGGTGCTTGCCTGGGAGTACAAATATAGTGCAGTGACATTGCAAAGAAAGTGAATGTTTGAATAAAAGCACAACAAAGATAAGCATAATGTATAAATGCATAGAATGGTCACCGGTTGTGTCTGGTAGCATATGGGCTGCCCCTGCTGCACAAAGATTCAGCAAGCCTAGCACCACACCTACATACATACAAAAAAGAATTGAAAATGGTGCACCAACTAATAAATAGTTATTTGACATATCTAAATCCAATTGGAGAAGAAGGACGAGCAGGTGGTGTAACAACTCAAAGACAGTCAGTCACACACACGTACCAATGGTGACATAACTGAGGTTAGAAACCACCAGGAAGGAAGCAAAGAAGGAGCCCACTCTCGAGACCGCTGTGCAGGCTGAGTGGCCCATGGTGCGCGTCTCCGTGCTAAACAGCTCCGGCGTTACCACCCACGTAGCCACCTATGTGGGGAAATTAAAGAACAATACCACCAAAAGACCGGAATAAGAATAGGATACTCACTAAATCAGACTACGCAAAGGTTCACAACGCCCGCGAAGAAGACATTAGATTACTTACCAGCCCAGAGTTGATTCCCATTCGCGCCAACAGAGCAAAGAACAGCACCGCGCCGGGGTTACTGGTCACGCCCATACAGAACACACTCACCCCACCGATGAGATAAAACACCGATTGTGATTTGATCCGACCCAAGGGTTCGATTAGCGACGCGCTGATAAAGACACTCACAATCTCTGCTGAGGCGTTGTAGAAGATCGCCGCGTAGTTGAATTCACACTGCGGAGTGCCGTCCTGGGTGATATTATCTTGGTTGGAGTAGACTCGGCTGACAAATAGGATTGTACCGTAATAGGAGAAACCCACAGCAGCCCAGATCAACCACAAAGGTAGCGTGATGCGCCGAGCCTCTGGACTATCAACCAATTCTTTGTAGGAGCCATGTACTTCTACGGAATGCATCAATGTCAATGTGAATTCTGGAAGTTCTAGATTGTTTACCAGCGCTGCATCGCGAATGATTTTTATCGCATCCGGTTCTCGGTCCACTTCCAGCAACCAGCGCGGGCTCTCAGGAAGGTATATGTACGCAATAAAGGTGGTAGCAAACACCGGAACGGTGGTGATAAAAGACAAGAAGCGCCACCCTAGCGTGGGCAGCACCGCCCATGCCATGCCTGAAACTAGCATGGAACCCAACGTCCAGAAGACCCCCATATATACCAAGTATTTGCTTCGCGTTGCCACCGGCAAGAGCTCGGCAAGAAGATCAAAGGGAATACTTGCTCCTCCAATGCCAAATCCAGCAATGCCACGGCTAATAACCAGAAATTCATAGGAAGGAGCCAGCGCCGATGCGAATCCTCCTACCGTAACCATCAAACAAGAATATAGAAGTGTCTTCTTTCTGCCATGATCGTCAGCAAAACGACCCCAAAATATACTACCAGCAATGATTCCTACAAAGACAATGCTCGTTAAGGCAGCTTGGCCTGCATTGGACAGCTTCCATTCAGCAGCAGCACACGTTGTCAAGAAGGATAGGAGATTGACACCCAAAGAATCGGTCATAAATGCTAGACCACATATTGCAAATAGTCTATTCTGGAAAAGACCGTTGGGGATCATCTCCAGAACTTCCTCCAGAGAGAACTGCGTTCGTTCCATCCCGATAAGCGCGACCAAACAAAATCCTTCAATTTGAGCACACAAAGTTGCATACGAAGTGGCCGATTTTATGGATGCACACCACCTCACAAAAACTTCGTTCGCGTTTTTGAAAAGCCACAAAGTGAGGGAGTGTCGGGTGTGTAGGCGGATTTAACTGCCGTCCTATCATGTACAATAGCGATAGTATACATAGTTCGCCCATTGCCTATCAAACTGTATCGACAATGGAAGTGTCAGGATCCATAGAGTACTGCACATTGGAAGAAGTGCTGGACCGAAATCCTGTTGGATTCTTTCAGTACCGATTGCTTTTCATGTGTGGACTAGCATTCATGGCAGATGCACTCGAAATATCGCTACTGTCGTTTCTCACAGCATGTGTGGGTGTTGATTGGAATCTATCTTACGCGGAGAAGGCTACATTAACTGGGATGGTCTTTCTGGGTATCGTGTTGGGGAGTCTATTCTTTGGTCGCTTCGCAGATGCCTACGGACGCAGAACATCATATTTATACTCGTGCTTGCTGATAAGTTGCGGTGGTTTATTGTCCGCCGTTGCTCCATCAATATATTCTTTGATCATATTCCGCATGTTGACTGGTTTTGGAATCGGTGGGTCGAGTGTACCATTCGACCTCTTAGCAGAGTTCCTCCCTGCATCTCACCGAGGCAAGTTTCTAGCTTTTATGCAACTATTCTGGACCGTGGGTTCTATGCTTGTTGCTGCCATGGCATGGGCGACACTGCCTACGCTTGGGTGGAGATTCCTGACCTTCGCATGTGTCGTGCCGGTCATAATAATATCGCTGTATAGCTATTTCAATCTACCGGAGAGTCCCCGGTGGCTGCTCACACAACACCGCGAACGTGAAGCCGCACAAGTCTTAATCGACGCTGCGTTGTTGAACAACATTCGTCTGTCGGAATTTACTTTGGTGCACAAAGAAAGTTCCGCAGAGAGCGAAGGAACATTCTTCGAATTGATTCGAACAAAAGCAGCACGTCGCATTACCTTACCGCTCTGGGCGATATGGGGACTGTTTGGTTTTACTTATTTTGGATTGGTGTTGTTCCAAAGTCGAGTATATTCAAACCAAGACAGCATGCAAAGTACGCACAACGATGCCACTCTGAAGTGTGAGTTCGACTACGCGCCGCTGTTCTACAACGCCGCCTCAGAGTCCTTCGCAGTGCTGATCAGTATTCTTCTGATTGATGTCCTCGGGAGAGTCAAGTCACAGGTGGTGTTTTACAGCCTGGGAGGCGTGGCGGTGGCCTGTATGGGGCTGGGTCTCTCGCCCGGTGGGGTGCTGTTTTTCTCCATTCTGGCGCGCATGTGTGCAATGTCCTCGTCGGTAAGTACATAATTGAATATTAATATCCTTATATGCACATTTGATACATGATTCAGTTACTTTGACCGCAACTGTCGTTTTATTTTGTTCGTGTTGATGGCGTTTCCAAACAGCTGTCGACGTGGGTGGCCACACCGGAATTGTTTCCGACGGAGCTGCGGGCCACCGGACACTCTTCTTGCACGTCAATTTCCAAATTGTGCTCCTTTTGTGCGCCCTATCTGGTCAACTCCAGTGCCAGTTACGCCACGGTGGGCATCGTGCTAGGCGGCCTGAATCTCGCTGCAGCAGTGATGGCGTGTTTGCTGCCCAAAGCTGACTCGGGTACGTGTTTTGTTTTTGATTTTTTTGTGTATGGTCGAGTAGACGCGTGAGTTTGAGCTTTCCTTGTTACTCTCTATATGTCTTCTTCTTGTTTTGTGCACAGGTTCCTTGGCGGATACTCTCACAGATCAGGCGATGGAGATTGAAGACGAGAGAGTCGAGTCCGTATTGCACTCCACACATCGCTATCGTACCAATAACAAAAGTGGTGAAGACGATCAAGAACTAGATGTGGACGTAGATTTGGCTGATATAGTAAGTACCCATGCATTGCCTGGATTGCACGCTCATGGCTACACGAAGGTGCGCACAGAAGGAAGCAGTCACGGGGAGCACAAGAGTTCTAAAGATATTGAACTTAGTGGAATATGACAGTTGTTCTGTATTCGTGTTCGTTTGTTGGTATCATATCTGTTGGTACATTCATACTGTAAATGTTAGCAATCAGGAAGTGGGGTTTTGGCTTTTCGAAAAATTTCCCATGATTAAATTGAGCTTACACACAGAAAAAACCCACTACCGATTAAAGTATCTGCACATGTAAAAGTGACATGTACTACTTCATCTTTCCCCCAAAATTTCTCACAACTACTAATACTATTAACGCAGCGACCAATGTACGCAAAAATGTGAGGAACGCGAAGCATGAATAGTGCACGTGCAATCACAAACACACACTTTGCGCAAATCAACCCTACGGACAAAACTGAAACTAACTTTTTTCGCATATCTCTACAAAAACATTGTATATGTAATATTTGACATGGATTGTGTTGAAAATTTAGTTCTGTCCGCACTGCACGCGCTGGGCGCCACCGGGACCCTCATCTTCGTCTTCCTCGTGCGCGCTGCGGCCCCCGCCGGCCCCACGGCCAAACTGGTTCATATCCACTGGCGACATATCGCAGTGCTCTTCCTCGCCCGTGAGCATCACCTGCGGAGGAGGGGGCAGCACCTTCTTGAGCTTTGCGACCATGTCGGCCGACAGGGTCGTGGGAAAGACGACACTGAAATGCACAAACAAACCTCCCTTGTTGAAGATGTTGCCGTGCTGGGGCATGCCCTCGCCACGAATGATCTTCACGCTGTCGTGCTTGGTCACCTCGCCCGCAGGCACTTCGATTTGCAGCACGCGGTTGTCAAGGTGGGTGATGGTACGGGTGAAACCACACAGCGCCTCAGTGAGAGACACGTCCATCATCACCACGAGGTCAGCACCCTTGCGCTTGAAGGTCTCGTGCTCCTTCTGCTGCACCACGATGATCACATCGCCGGGAAGCGTGCCGGGCACCTCGTCGGCCTCGCCGGAAAACTTGATCTTCTGTCCGTGGCTCATGCCCTTCTCGATGTTTACCTCCAGGACCTTTCTGTCCTTGTACACTTTACTGCCCTTGCAGGACTTGCATTTGTCCTTCTCCGCAATAGACTTGCCCTGGCCCTTGCAGGTACCGCATGCTGATTGCATTTGTTGCACCATACCGGGACCAATCTGACGAAGAGACACCTTCACACCACGGCCGCCGCAATCCGTGCAAGTCTTCTCGCAACCCTCCTTGCCTCCCTTGCCGTCGCAATCAGGGCAGGGCTTGTTACGAGAGATGGCCAACCGGACAGTCTTTCCGTTGTACATATCTTCCAAAGAAGCTTTAATGCTGTGGACAATGTCCTCACCCTTCTGAGGACCACGACGGCCACCGCCTCCGCCACCACCAAAGAACATAGAGAAAATATCGTCGGCAGAGTGACCCTCGCCGCCACCCTGGCCCTCCAGGCCTTCCATTCCGTACTGATCATATGTCTTGCGCTTCTCGGCATCACACAAGATCTCAGCAGCGGCACTGATTTCCTTGAACTGTTGAAAATGTCAAATGGCGTATGCTTAGCACAACCCGTTGATGCAACAATTTATCCGAAACACTATACCTTCTCGACATCACCACCTTTATCGGGGTGGTTCTTCAAAGCAAGTTTCTTATAAGCCTTTCTGATTTCACTCTCGTCCGCATCTTTGGCAACACCGAGAGTTTGGTACAACTTCTCGTTGTCGACAGGGCCTCTAGGGCCACCTCTGCCGCCGCCGCCACCACGGCCACCGCCAAATTGCTCAAAAGGATCTCCGCCGCCGAAAAACATTGTATTCTGAGTAAAAAGGGAAAGAAATTCGCGAGCTTTACGAAATAAGATGCGTCACTTCCGTGTTTTGCCCCGGTCCTGCCGTCCATCGAACTCAAAAACCTTCCAGAAGTTCAAAAGTGCGTAAATTACGGCATGCTAGGAAGAAGTTTTGCACCTGTTCGTGCCAAAATAAGAAGTGCTTATTTCGATTATGTGGTACGTGAAATTTTTCCTTGTGTCTAAAAAGTCTTGTATAGAGAAATATTTATACAAATTAACATATGTTGACAGCGCTTCAATAAAAAACAAGGTCACATAAAAAAAACTATGATAATAACTGATACATACTGCGCTCAGAAAGCAACCGTCGCCGCCTTACTAGCGAGTCAACTTTATCTCTCCCATCGCACGCATAGTTCCCAATATACTTGTGTTTCTTGCTTCTTTCCGCCCGGCAGGTGTCTCGAATAACATCAATCCCACGGTCTTTCCGCTGCTGCAATTGCAGTGCCAACATTTCGATCGCGCCACCTTCCGGGAGAACTTTCACGGCGGTAGGGATAGTGGTCATGTCCGGCTGCATCTTGTAAAATCGGTAATATGGTGCTGCGGCCCGCACGCCGTCGCGCAGATACGTCACATCATTGGCGGGTATACGCTGTAAGATAAGCACCAAGGGGTTGACATAGATGCCGTTTTGATATTCTTTGCCCTCTTTCACGGCCGTTTCCAGCAGGTCATAGAGCAATACGCCCGAGTGCAGCACGCCCATGTCCTTGCGATTATTCGCAAAACGCGTCAGACTCTTTCGCGCGGTGAAGTGCACCACGCTTTGCGGCATCTGCAGAGAGAAATTCAGAGGGTTCAGGGGGCCACCGGTCTGGTCTGAATAGGCCCAAATGAGATCGTCCGACAATACCACAGGGATGCAGCCGAAGTTTAACACATCGTACATACGTTTGGAAGAAGGTGAATCGCCAATTGGAATGGGGCAGAAGGTAGCTGCGAGAAAGC
>LNAP01005922.1_pt1 | contig 10696 bp, 9 predicted proteins | sample 602601 | NCBI WGS metagenome assembly LNAP01 (sample SAMN02440304, study PRJNA202911) | soil metagenome | biome: Subtropical and temperate rainforests or woodlands; isolation source: soil samples (1 kg each in a 20% v/v slurry with milli Q water) were... ...
CACCTTCTACGGCACCGCCAACACCAACCAGATGATGATGGAGATCATGGGCCTGCATCTGCCCGGCGCCTCCTTCGTCAACCCCAACACCCCGCTGCGCGACGCGCTCACCACGGTCGCCGCCGAGCGCGCCATGGCGATCACGGCGCTGGGCAATGACTACACGCCAATCGGGCGCATGCTGGACGAGCGTGTGTTCGTCAACGGCGTGGTCGGCCTGCACGCCACCGGCGGCTCGACCAACCACACGCTGCACATTGTCGCCATGGCGGCGGCGGCCGGCATCAAGCTGACCTGGGACGACTTTTCCGACCTTGCCGACATCACCCCGCTGCTGTGCCGCGTCTATCCCAACGGCAAGGCCGACGTGAACCAGTTCCAGGCCGCTGGCGGCCCGGCGTGGATCATCCGCGAGCTGCTCGGCGGCGGCCTGATGCATGGCGAGGTGCCGACCGTGGCCGGCGAGAATCTCGCCGACTACGCCCGCGAGCCCTGGCTGGAGAATGGCCAGCTGGCCTGGCGCGAGCTGCCGGCGCAGAGTCCGGCGCCTGACATCGTGCGGCCGCTGGCCGAGCCCTTCGCTCCCGAAGGCGGGCTGGTGCTGCTCGAAGGCAATCTCGGCCGCGCCCAGTTGAAGACCTCGGCGGTGGACTCGGCGCACTGGCGCGTCCGTGCCCCGGCGCGCGTCTTCGAGTGTCAGGAGGCGGTGCAGGTGGCCTACCAGGCCGGCGAGCTGAGCGGCGATCTGGTGCTGGTGGTGCGCTTCCAGGGGCCGCGCGCCAACGGCATGCCCGAGTTGCACAAGCTGATGCCGCTGCTGGCCAACCTGCAGGCCGCCGGCCAGCAGGTCGCGCTGGTCACCGACGGCCGGCTGTCCGGGGCTTCCGGCCAGGTTCCGGCGGCGTTGCATGTCACCCCCGAGGCAGCGGCCGGCGGCGCGCTGGCCTTGCTGCGCGACGGCGACCTGCTCGAGGTGGATGCCGTCCGTGGCGTGCTGGCGGTCGCGGTCGATGGTGCCGAATGGGCCGCGCGTACGCCCGCCGAACCGAGCCAGCTGCAGGCGGTTGGCTATGGCCTGGAATTGTTCAATCTGCAGCGGCGACTGGCTGGGCCGGCCGACCGGGGCGGTTCGATTGTGGACTGGGAGGAATGAAGATGAGTCTGACGATGGATGACGTGCTGAAGCGGGCTCGCCCGGTCCTGCCGGTGTTGGTGATCGAGGACGCCGACCTGGCGGTCGATCTGGCGCGTGCGCTGTATGCCGGAGGCATCGAGGTGCTGGAAGTGACCCTGCGCACGCCGCGGGCCCTGGAGGCGCTGGCGGCGATCCGTCGGGAGCTGCCGCAGCTGCTGGTCGGCGCAGGCACGGTGATTCATGCCGCGCAGTTCGCCGAGGCGCGCGATGCCGGTGCACAGTTCACCGTCAGCCCCGGCTGCACCGAGCGCCTGGCCGCGGCGGCGGAGGCTGTCGGCTTGCCCTACCTGCCGGGAGCGATGACGCCCTCCGAGGTGCTGTTCGCCATCGAGAAGGGCTATCGCTCGCTCAAGCTGTTCCCGGCCAATGGCGACGCCAGCGTGAAGATGCTGAAAAGCTTCAAGGAGCCGTTCAACGGCATCCGCTTCTGCCCGACCGGCGGCATCACGATGGACAACCTGTCGACCTTCCTGCGCCTGCCCAACGTCGCCTGCGTCGGCGGTACCTGGGTGGCGCCGAGCAGTCTGGTGCGTGCGCGCGCCTGGGACCAGATCACCCAGTTGGCCCAGGAAGCCTGCGCACTGTCGGTCAGTCTGGAGCGCAGTGCATGAGCTGGGAGCTGCCGGCGCCGTTCGTGCTGGAGATCGAGGTCGGCGCCGAACATATCGACGCCCTCGGTCACGCCAACAACACGGTGTACGTCGGCTGGATGGAGCAGTGCGCCTGGTCCCACTCGCGCAGCCTGGGGCTGTCCATCGACGACTACCGCCGGCTCGACCGGGCAATGGCTGTGGTGCGTCACGAGATCGATTACCTGGCCGCCGCCCATCTGGGCGAGCGCCTGCAGCTGGGCACCTGGATCGTCGCCTCGGACGGCCGGCTGAGCATGCAGCGCCAGTTCCAGCTGTGGCGGCCGGTCGACGGCGCGACCCTGCTGCGCGCGCGCACCCGCTTCGCCTGCATCGAGCTGTCCAGCGGCAAGCCGCGACGCATGCCGGCGGAGTTCATCGAGCGCTATGGCCGCGCGCTGGTGGCGCTGCCGGCGGCGGACTGAGCGGCGTTGCCGACGACGAGGCGAGTCTGCGGCTCGCCCGGCGCTGCACATCCCTTTAGAATCCGCGGCCCTGCCTTTCTCCGAGAACTTCCCCGTGCAGATTGCCCTGGCACCCATGGAGGGGCTGGTCGATGAAATCCTCCGCGAGCTGCTGACCGAGGTCGGCGGCGTCGACTGGTGCGTCAGCGAGTTTGTCCGCGTCTGCGACCGCCTGCTGCCGCTGGCGAACTTCCGCAAGCTGGCGCCCGAACTGGACAGCGGCTGGCGCACCGCCAGCGGCACGCCGCTGCGCGTGCAGCTGCTCGGCTCCGACCCCATCTGCCTGGCCGACAACGCCGCCTTCGCCGCCAGCCTCGGTGTGTCGGTAGTCGATCTCAATTTCGGCTGCCCGGCCAAGACGGTGAACAAGTCGCGTGGCGGTGCGGTGCTGCTCAAGGAGCCCGAGCTGCTGCATGCCATCGCCCGCGAAGTCAGTGCCACGCTGCCGGCCGGGGTGCCGCTGACGGCGAAGATGCGCCTAGGCTACGACAGCCCCGACGGCGCGTTGGACTGCGCACGGGCCCTGGTCGACGGCGGTGCGACCATGCTGGTGGTGCATGCAAGGACCAAGCTCGACGGCTACAAGCCGCCGGCGCACTGGGAGTGGGTGGCGCGGGTGCAGGAGGCGGTCAAGGTGCCGGTCTATGCCAATGGCGAAATCTGGACGGTGGACGACTGGCGGCGCTGTCGCGAGGTCAGCGGGGCGGACAACATCATGCTCGGCCGCGGGCTGGTGTCGCGCCCGGACCTGGCCCGGCAGATTGCCGCCGCCAGCGCCGGCCGCGAACCCGAACCGCTGAGCTGGGGCGAGCTGCAGCCGCTGCTGCAGCTGTTCTGGCGCAAGGCCCGCCAGAAGCTCGCCCCGCGCTACGCGCCAGGGCGACTCAAGCAGTGGCTGGCCATGCTGACGCGCAGCTATCCCGAGGCGCAGGCGCTGTTCGACAGCATTCGCCGCGACAACGACTGCGCGCGGCTGGATGCATTGTTCGGGTTGCGCGCCGGGGAGCTGTCCCAGTCTGCGGTCGAGGCCATTCCGGGGTAGGGTGGGTTAGGCCGCAGGCCGTAACCCACCGACCGGGCCGCAGGCTCGGCGCTTTTGCAATGCGTGATCTTGCGGTCGCGATGGTGGGTTACGCCGCTGCGCGGCTAACCCACCCTACGAAGCTTGCGCCTCGGCCCCGGCTCGGTCCAGCAACTGCATGAACGCCCGCGCCGCGTTGGACAGGGTGCGCTCGGTGTGCACGATGTAGCCGAGCTGGCGGGTCAGCTGGATACCCTGCAGCGCCAGGCGCGCCACCTGGTCGTCGAGCATGGTGCGCGGCAGCACGCTCCAGGCCAGGCCGATCGACACCAGCATCTTGATCGTCTCCAGGTAGTTGGTGCTCATGCTCACGTTGGGCTTCAGGCCGGCCTCCTCGAACAGGCGCTGGACGATGTGGTGGGTGAAGGTGTTCTCGCCGGGGAACACCGCCGCATGCTGCGCCACCTCGGCCAGGGTCACCGGCCCGCCGTGGGCCAGCGGGTGTTCGGGGGCGGCGACGAAGTCCAGCGGGTCGCCCCATACCGGCACCGCGCGTACCGGCGCGGCGGTATGCGGGGCGAGGGTGATCACCGCCAGCTCGGTGCGCCCGTGCAGCACCTCCTCGTAGGCCACCTCCGAATCGAGAAAGCGGATGTCCAGCGCCACCTGCGGATGGGCGCGGGTGAAGGCGCGCAACAGCGGCGGCAGGCGGTGCAGGCCGATGTGATGACTGGTCGCCAGGGTCAGGCGGCCACTGACATCGCCGTTGAGATTGCTCAGCGCGCGGCGGGTGTCGTCCAGCACATTGAGAATCTGCCAGGCGCGCGGCAGCAGGGCGCGGCCGGCCTCGGTCAGGCTGACCTCGCGGCCGATGCGGTCGAACAGGCGGACTTCCAGTTGCTGTTCGAGGCTGGCGATGCGCTTGCTCACCGCCGGCTGGCTGAGGTGCAGGCGTTCGCCGGCGGCGGAAAAGCTGCCGGTTTCGGCGATGGCGATGAAGGTGTCGAGGCTGGCCAGATCCATGCTCGGATTCCATTAGGTTATCCAAAGCATGAAAAATATGAATTTGTGTTATCCGAAGCAAGTCCCTAGCATCGACCGCATACGCCCTGTGGGCATTCAGCAACAACCGATGAGGAGATCCCCGTGGCCGGCAAGACGCTTTACGACAAGCTGTGGGACATGCACCTGGTCAAGCAGCGCGACGATGGGTCGGCGCTGATCTACATCGACCGCCAGATCCTCCACGAAGTGACCTCCCCGCAGGCCTTCGAAGGCCTGCGCCTGGCCGGCCGCAAGCCGTGGCGCGTGGATGCCAACATCGCCACCCCGGACCACAACGTGCCGACCACCAAGGCCGAGCGCCAGGGCGGTCTCGAGTCGATCCACGACGAAGTGTCGCGCCTGCAGGTGCAGACCCTCGACGAGAACTGCGACGACTTCGGCATCCTCGAATTCAAGATGAACGACCGTCGCCAGGGCATCGTCCACGTGGTCGGCCCGGAGCAGGGCGCCACCCTGCCGGGGATGACCGTGGTCTGCGGCGACTCGCACACCTCCACCCACGGCGCCTTCGGCGCGCTGGCCCACGGCATCGGCACCTCCGAGGTCGAGCACGTGCTGGCGACCCAGTGCCTGGTGGCCAAGAAGATGAAGAACATGCAGGTGCGCGTGGAGGGCCAACTGCCCGCCGGCGTCACCGCCAAGGACATCGTGCTGGCGATCATTGGCAAGATCGGCACTGCCGGCGGCAATGGCCATGCCCTGGAATTCGCCGGCAGCGCGATCCGCGAGCTGTCGATGGAAGGTCGCATGACCATCTGCAACATGGCCATCGAGGCCGGCGCCCGCGTCGGTCTGGTCGCCGTGGACGACAAGACCATCGCCTACGTCGAAGGTCGCACCTTCGCGCCCAAGGGCGCCGACTGGAACAAGGCTGTGGAGCAGTGGCAGGGGCTGGTCTCCGATGCCGACGCCCACTTCGACACCGTGGTCGAGCTGCAGGCCGAGGACATCAAGCCGCAGGTCAGCTGGGGCACCTCGCCGGAGATGGTGCTGCCGGTCGATGCCAACGTGCCGGATCCGGCGCAGGAAGCCGACCCGGTCAAGCGCGACTCCATCGTTCGCGCCCTCAAGTACATGGGGCTGACCGCGAACCAGCCGATCACCACGATCCAGCTGGACCGCGTGTTCATCGGCTCCTGCACCAACTCGCGCATCGAGGACCTGCGTGCCGCTGCCGTGGTGGCCAAGGGCCGCAAGGTCGCTGCCACCGTCAAGCAGGCGCTGGTGGTGCCGGGCTCCGGTCTGGTCAAGGCGCAAGCCGAGGCCGAGGGCCTGGACAAGATCTTCATCGAGGCCGGTTTCGAGTGGCGCGAGCCGGGCTGCTCCATGTGCCTGGCGATGAACCCGGACCGCCTGGAGAGTGGCGAGCACTGCGCCTCCACCTCCAACCGCAACTTCGAGGGCCGCCAGGGTGCCGGTGGGCGTACTCACCTGGTCAGCCCGGCCATGGCTGCCGCGGCCGCGGTGACCGGTCACTTCGTCGATGTGCGTGAGCTGCTGAACTGAGGATCGTCTGAATGAAAGCCTTTACCCAACACACCGGCCTGGTCTGCCCGCTGGATCGCGCCAACGTCGACACCGACCAGATCATTCCCAAGCAGTTCCTCAAGTCGATCAAGCGCACCGGCTTCGGTCCGAACCTGTTCGACGAGTGGCGCTACCTGGACGTCGGCCAGCCGAACCAGGACTGCGCGAACCGTCCGGTGAATAAAGAGTTCGTGCTCAACTTCCCGCGCTACCAGGGCGCCAGCGTGCTGCTGGCCCGCGAGAACTTCGGCTGCGGCTCCTCCCGCGAACACGCGCCGTGGGCGCTGGAAGAGTACGGCTTCCGCACCATCATCGCGCCGAGCTACGCCGACATCTTCTTCAACAACAGCTTCAAGAACGGCCTGCTGCCGATCATCCTGCCGGAAGCGGAAGTGGACGAGCTGTTCCAGCAGTGCGAGGCGGCCGAGGGCTACCAGCTGACCGTCGACCTGGCGGCGCAGACCGTGACCCGCCCGGACGGCAAGGTGTTGTCCTTCGACATCGATCCGTTCCGCAAGCACTGCCTGCTCAACGGTCTGGACGACATCGGCCTGACCTTGCAGGATGCCGACGCGATCAAGGCGTTCGAAGCCAAGCACCAGCAGAGCAGCCCCTGGCTGTTCGGCGCGATCAAGTAACCCCCTTTTCGGCGGGAGCGGGCAGGGCTCGCTCCCGCGGTTCGACATTTACAAGGACATGCAATGAGCAAGCAGATTCTGGTGTTCCCGGGTGATGGTATTGGTCCGGAAATCGTCGCCGAAGCGGTCAAGGTACTGGAGCTGGCCAACGAGAAGTACCAGCTGGGCTTCGAGCTGAGCTACGACGAGCTGGGCGGCGCCGCCTACGAGAAGTACGGCACCCCGCTGGCCGACGAGACCCTGGAGCGCGCCCGCGCCGCCGACGCCATCCTGCTCGGCGCCGTCGGCGGCCCGCAGTGGGACAACCTCGACCGTCCGCTGCGTCCGGAAATGGGCCTGCTGAAAATCCGCTCGCAGCTGGGCCTGTTCGGCAACCTGCGTCCGGCGCTGCTCTACCCGCAACTGGCCGGCGCCTCCAGCCTCAAGCCGGAGATCGTCGCCGGCCTGGACATTCTCATCGTCCGCGAGCTGACCGGTGGCATCTACTTCGGCAGCCCGCGTGAAAGCCGCGTGCTGGAAAACGGCGAGCGCATGGCGTTCGATACCCTGCCGTACAGCGAGAGCGAGATCCGCCGCATCGCCAAGGTCGGCTTCGACATGGCCCGCCTGCGCGGCAAGAAGCTCTGCTCGGTGGACAAGGCCAACGTGCTGGAGTCCAGCCGCCTGTGGCGCGCCGTGGTCGAGGAAGTGGCCAAGGACTACCCGGACGTCGAGCTGTCGCACATGTACGTCGACAACGCCGCCATGCAGCTGGTCCGCGCGCCCAAGCAGTTCGACGTGATGGTCACCGACAACATGTTCGGCGACATCCTCTCCGACGAAGCCTCGATGCTCACCGGCTCGATCGGCATGCTGCCGTCGGCCTCGCTGGACGCCAACAACAAGGGCATGTACGAGCCGTGCCACGGCTCGGCGCCGGACATCGCCGGCCAGGGCATCGCCAACCCGCTGGCGACCATTCTCTCGGTGTCGATGATGCTGCGCTACAGCTTCGGCCAGCTTGAGGCTGCCGACGCCATCGAGCGCGCGGTCGGCAATGTGCTGGACCAGGGCCTGCGCACCGGCGACATCTGGTCGGAAGGCTGCCAGAAGGTCGGTACCCGCGCGATGGGCGACGCAGTAGTCGCCGCGCTGCGGAATCTGTAAGCTGTCCGGGAGCCGCCCCGCCGCGGGCGGCCCCACTTTTTCGAGAAAGGTGTAGTTGCGATGAAGCGTGTTGGTCTTGTCGGTTGGCGCGGTATGGTGGGTTCCGTGCTCATGCAGCGGATGCTGGAAGAGCGCGATTTCGACCTCATCGAGCCGGTGTTCTTCACCACCTCCAACGTGGGTGGCCAGGGTCCGGCCGTCGGCAAGGACATTGCCCCGCTGAAGGATGCCTACAGCATCGACGAGCTGAAGTCCCTGGACGTGATCCTGACCTGCCAGGGTGGCGACTACACCAGCGAAGTCTTCCCCAAGCTGCGCGAAGCCGGCTGGCAGGGCTACTGGATCGACGCGGCCTCCAGCCTGCGCATGAACGATGACGCGGTGATCGTCCTCGATCCGGTCAACCGCAAGGTCATCGACCAGGCGCTGGACAACGGCGGCAAGAACTTCATCGGCGGCAACTGCACCGTCAGCCTGATGTTGATGGCACTCGGCGGCCTGTACGAAGCCGGTCTGGTCGAGTGGATGAGCGCCATGACCTACCAGGCCGCTTCCGGCGCCGGCGCGCAGAACATGCGCGAGCTGATCAAGCAGATGGGCGCGATCCATCATGCGGTGGCCGACGACCTGGCCAACCCGGCCAGCGCCATCCTCGAGATCGACCGCAAGGTCGCCGAGACCCAGCGCAGCGCCGAGTTCCCGGTGGACCACTTCGGCGTGCCGCTGGCCGGCAGCCTGATCCCGTGGATCGACAAGGAACTGCCCAACGGCCAGAGCCGCGAGGAATGGAAGGCTCAGGCCGAGACCAACAAGATCCTCGGTCGCAACAAGAGCCCGATCCCGGTCGACGGCCTGTGCGTGCGCATAGGCGCCATGCGCTGCCACAGCCAGGCGCTGACCATCAAGCTGAACAAGGATGTGCCGCTGGCCGACATCGAAGGCCTGATCAGCCAGCACAACCCGTGGGTCAAGCTGGTGCCGAACCAGCGCGAGATCAGCATGCGCGAGCTGAGCCCGACCGCGGTGACCGGTACCCTCAGCGTCCCGGTCGGCCGTCTGCGCAAGCTCAACATGGGCTCGCAGTACCTCGGCGCCTTCACCGTCGGCGACCAGCTGCTGTGGGGCGCGGCCGAGCCGCTGCGCCGCATGCTGCGCATCCTGCTGGAGCGTTGAGCGGCGGGCGTGTAGTGCGCCGCGAGGCCGGCTGAACCCTGACAAGACCCGCTGCGGCGGGTCTTGTCATTTGTGGGTAAGGCTTGTCGTAGGTCAGTTGCGGCGCGTTCCGCTGGTCCGCCTGCGCATGGGCTGGCTACCCAATTGCCGGCGCGCTCGCTAAAGTGCGGCCCTATTTCGCAGGAGGCCGCTTCATGAACGAGACTTTCGATATCGCCGTCATCGGTGCCACCGGCCTGGTCGGCGAGGCGCTGCTGATGGTCCTTGACGAGCGCGAGTTTCCGGTCGGCAATCTGTTCCCCCTGTCCGCCGAGGCGGCGGTCGGGCAGATCGCCGCGTTTCGCGAGCGCAACCTGCGCGTGCGCGCGCTGGACTCCTTCGATTTCGCCACTGTGGCGCTGGTGTTTGTGGTCGAGCCGCTGGCGCCGGCACAGCTGGTACGGATCGAGGCCGCCGGTTGTGCGCTGGTCGATCTGAGCGGCTCGCTGCCGGAGTGGCAGGCGCCCTGCGTGGTCGCCGGGGTCAATGCGCCGGCAGCGGTCGGGCGCTGGTTGCGCAGCCCGCTGCCGGCCGCGGTGGCGCTGGCCAGCGTACTCGGCAACCTGCGCACGGTGCTGCAGCTGCGCCGGGTGACGGCCACGGCCTGTCTGGCGGTGTCCAGCCACGGGCGCGAGGGGGTCGAGGAGCTGGCGCGGCAGACCGCGCAGCTGCTCAATGCCCGCCCGGTGGAGCCGCAACTGTTCGATCGGCAGATCGCCTTCAACCTGCTGGCCCGCGCTTCGGCAGAGATGCCGGACGGTCATGCCCGCGACGAGCGCCGTCTGGCCGGCGAGTTGCTCGAGGTGCTGGGCGAGCCGCAAGTGCCGGTGGCCATCACCTGCGTGCAGGCGCCGGTGTTCTTCGGCGACAGTCTGGCGGTCAGCCTGTTGTGTGCAGAGCCGGTCGACCTGCCGGTGGTGCTGCATTGTCTCGACGATGCGCCGGACCTCGAACTGGTCGAGCAGGGCGACTATCCCACCGCCGTCGGCGACGCGCTCGGCCAGGATCTGGTGTATGTCGGACGGGTACGCGCTGGGCTGCATGATCCGTGCGAACTCAATTTGTGGATTGCATCAGATAACGTGCGAAAAGGTTCGGCACTCAATGCCGTGCAGCTGGGCGAGTTATTGCTTAAACCCCACCTGTAAAAGATACTTGCCGCAAAATTTGTAAGCTTTTTCATCTTGACTGTGCATCTGGGGGGCCGCCACATCGCGGGCGCAGATGCCAGCCATGCCACTGACTCGCTGGGCGAGCACAGCAGAAAAAACAGGGAATACAGGCTATGGTTCGGGTTCGCAAACTGGTGCTAGCAATCGCCGCCGCTTCGGCGCTGTCCTCCGGCATGGCGCATGCGCTGGGGTTGGGTGAAATATCGCTGAAGTCCTCCCTGAACCAGCCGCTGGATGCGGAAATCGAGCTGCTCGAGGTGCGCGATCTGGGTAGCAACGAGGTGCTGCCCTCGCTGGCTGCCGTCGAAGAGTTCAGCAAGGTGGGCGTCGATCGGCCTTTCTTTCTCACCGACCTGAAGTTCACTCCGGTACTCAAGGCCAATGGCAAGAGCGTGATTCGCGTCACCTCGAACAAGCCGGTGCGCGAGCCCTATCTGAACTTCCTGGTCGAGGTGCTGTGGCCCAATGGCCGTCTGCTGCGCGAGTACACCGTGCTGCTCGATCCGCCACTCTACTCGCCGCAGACCGTGGTCGCCGCCAGCCCGCGTCTGCCGCAGGCTGCGCCGGTGGCGCCGCGTGTCAGCGTAGCGCCGCAGGCTCCGGTCAGCCGTCCGCAGTCCGTCGCCC
>LNAP01005923.1_pt1 | contig 10696 bp, 10 predicted proteins | sample 602601 | NCBI WGS metagenome assembly LNAP01 (sample SAMN02440304, study PRJNA202911) | soil metagenome | biome: Subtropical and temperate rainforests or woodlands; isolation source: soil samples (1 kg each in a 20% v/v slurry with milli Q water) were... ...
GATCAGGTTAGCGCCTGCGTAGGGAACAAGATTTCTCGTCACCCGGCGAGTCCTCTTGTGCTTCGTCCGGGATGTTGTTCGACAATCGAACACCCCTCGTGCGCCAAGCACAGCACTGGTTCCAGTGCGTCCGTCCGCCACAGGTTCACTCCGACAAAAATCCACTGCCTGGATGTGTCTGGAGAGCCCGTGATGAGTACAAAACTAAAAAACACCGTGCATTTGAGTGAGTCGGCCAAGGTCGATTCCGGATCCGTGCAGCCGTTTACCCGCTCGCAAAAAGTCTATGTGCAGGGCACTCGCCCGGATATCCGCGTGCCGATGCGTGAAGTCAGCCTGGACGTGACCCCAACCGACTTCGGCGGCGAAATCAATGCGCCAGTGGTGGTCTACGACACCTCCGGGCCGTATACCGACCCGAACATCATCATCGACGTGCGCAAAGGCCTGGGCGATGTGCGCTCGCCGTGGATCGAATCCCGTGGCGACACCGAGCGCCTGGCGGGCCTCAGTTCGCACTTCGGCCAGCAGCGCCTGAGCGACGCCGAGCTGACCGCCCTGCGTTTTGCCCACGTGAAAAACCCGCGCCGCGCCAAGGCCGGGGCCAACGTGACCCAGATGCATTACGCGCGCAAAGGCATCATCACCGCCGAGATGGAATACGTCGCCATCCGCGAAAACATGAAGCTTGAAGAGGCTCGCGCCACTGGCCTGCTCGACCAGCAACACGCCGGGCACAGCTTCGGGGCCAGCGTGCCGAAAATCATCACCCCGGAATTTGTGCGCGAAGAAATCGCCCGTGGCCGCGCCATCATTCCGGCCAACATCAACCACACCGAACTGGAGCCGATGATCATCGGCCGTAACTTCCTGGTGAAGGTCAACGGCAATATCGGCAACAGCGCCCTGGGTTCGTCCATCGAAGAGGAAGTGGCGAAACTCACCTGGGGTATTCGCTGGGGCTCGGACACGGTGATGGACCTGTCCACCGGCAAGCACATCCACGAAACCCGCGAGTGGATCATCCGCAACTCGCCGGTGCCGATCGGCACCGTGCCGATCTACCAGGCCCTGGAAAAAGTCGGCGGCGCCGCCGAAGACCTGACCTGGGAGCTGTTCCGCGACACCTTGATCGAACAGGCCGAGCAGGGCGTCGACTACTTCACCATCCACGCCGGCGTGTTGCTGCGCTATGTGCCGCTGACCGCCAAGCGCGTCACCGGCATTGTGTCCCGGGGCGGCTCGATCATGGCCAAGTGGTGCCTGGCGCACCATAAAGAGAACTTCACCTACACGCATTTCGACGAAATCTGCGAAATCATGAAGGCCTACGATGTCAGTTTCTCCCTCGGCGATGGCCTGCGCCCAGGCTCGATTGCCGACGCCAACGATGCGGCGCAGTTCGGCGAGCTGGAAACCCTCGGCGAGTTGACGAAGATCGCCTGGAAACACGATGTGCAAACCATGATCGAAGGCCCTGGCCATGTGCCGATGCAGTTGATCAAGGAGAACATGGACAAGCAGCTGGAGTGCTGTGACGAAGCGCCGTTCTACACCCTGGGCCCGCTGACCACCGATATTGCACCGGGCTACGACCACATCACCTCGGGCATCGGCGCAGCGATGATCGGCTGGTTCGGTTGCGCCATGCTCTGCTACGTCACGCCCAAGGAACACCTGGGCCTGCCGAACAAGGATGACGTGAAGACCGGGATCATCACCTACAAGATTGCGGCCCACGCGGCCGACTTGGCAAAAGGTCATCCGGGCGCGCAGATCCGCGACAACGCCTTGAGCAAGGCGCGGTTCGAGTTCCGCTGGGAAGATCAGTTCAACCTCGGCCTGGACCCGGACACCGCACGTTCCTATCACGATGAAACCCTGCCCAAGGACTCGGCCAAGGTCGCGCATTTCTGCTCGATGTGCGGGCCGAAATTCTGCTCGATGAAAATCACCCAGGAAGTGCGCGAGTACGCGGCCAACCAGCGCATCGAGGCGGTGGACGTGGATGTGGCCAAGGGCTTGGCCGAGCAGGCGGAGCGGTTCAAGCAGGAAGGCAGTCAGCTCTACAAAAAGGTCTGACCCCAATGATCGTTCCCACGCAGAGCGTGGCAACGATCATGTCCCTCTGAGATAACCCCCTTGAGCATTCAACCCAGCACCTATTCCCCTGACATCGCGGTGCCTGCCGATAAAAGAGTCTTCGGCGCCCGCGATCTGTTTTCCCTATGGTTCTCCCTCGGCATCGGCCTGATGGTCCTGCAAACCGGTGCACTGTTGGCGCCGGGGCTGGGCATGTCGGGGTCGTTGTTGGCGATCTTGCTCGGTACCCTGGTGGGCGTGCTGTTGCTGGCTGCCGTCGGGGTGATCGGCAGTGACACCGGCCTGTCGTCCATGGCCGCCCTCAAGCTCAGCCTCGGCGCCAAGGGGGCGAGCCTGCCGGCGCTGTTGAACCTGTTGCAACTGATCGGCTGGGGCTCGTTCGAGATTATTGTCATGCGCGATGCCGCCAGCCTGCTGGGTACCCGGGCTTTCAGCGCCGGCAGCCTGTGGGCCAGCCCGTTGCTCTGGACCGTGTTCTTCGGCGGCCTCGCCACGTTGCTCGCGGTCAGCGGCCCGTTGACCTTCGTGCGGCAGATCCTGCGCAAGTGGGGGATCTGGCTGTTGCTGGCGGCGTGCCTGTGGCTGACCTGGAACCTGTTCGCCAAGGCCGACCTGGCCGCGCTGTGGGCCCAGGCCGGCGATGGTTCGCTGCCGTTTGCCGTCGGGTTTGACATCGCCATTGCCATGCCGTTGTCCTGGCTGCCGCTGATTGCCGATTACTCACGCTTCGGCCAGCGCGCCACCCGTGTGTTCGGCGGCACCGCCCTGGGCTTTTTTATCGGTAGTTTCTGGCTGATGAGCCTGGGCGTGGCCTACACCCTGGCGTTTGCGCCCAGTGGCGAAGTCAATGCGCTGTTGCTGGCGTTGGCCGGGGCTGGCCTGGGGATTCCGCTGTTGCTGATTCTGTTGGATGAATCAGAAAACGCCTTCGCTGATATTCACTCGGCGGCGGTGTCCAGCGGCATGCTATTGCGCCTGAAAGTCGAGCACCTGGCGCTGGCGATTGGGCTTGTGTGCACGCTGATCGCCTGCTTTGCGCCCTTGGCCCAGTATCAGAACTTCCTGCTGTTGATCGGCTCGGTATTCGCGCCGCTGTTTGGCGTGGTGCTGGTGGACCACTTCATTCTGCGCCGGCGTGGCCAGGCCCTGGCTACAAGCCTGCGCTGGCCGGCATTGCTGGCCTGGCTGGGAGGAGTCAGTACCTATCATCTGCTGGTCAATCTGTACCCGGATATTGGCGCGACCCTGCCGGCACTGACGCTGGCAGGGCTGTTGCAATTTATCCTTGGGCGCGCTTTCAGCGGCGCACGGGCACCAGCTCAGGCTTGATGATGCCGTCGAGGCGAGCGTAAGGAATCTGCAACTCGACGTGGCCCATGGCGTAAGGCGCAATGGTGGTCGTAGGGTACTTGAGCACCACGGCACCGTAGGTCAGCGCCACGTTCGGGGTTTTCTGGAAGGGCCAGCTTTTCACGTACTCCGGCTCCAGGCTCAGGCGAGTGCTGATCAGCCAGCTGTTGTGGGCCACTTGGGCGGCTTTCCAGAACGCGTCTTCCTTGCCCGGGCGCAGCATGTCCGCCAGGGTCAGGTTTTTTTGCTGTTGGCGCGAGTAGTTGATGAAGCCACGGCCGGGTTCGCCGTGGGCACCGCCGGTGTCCAGGTAGCTGGACAGCTCGATGATCACCAAGCCGTCATGCTGCTCCCGTACCTTGGCCTGCAAATACATGCTGTTGCGCGGGCCGGACTCACGCAGGAATTTTTCCCGATAGGCATTCAAGGTCGCCGGCACCGGGGCGCCGGGGGGGGTGCGGGTCATTTCCAGCAGGCGTTGCTCGATCAACGCATCGAGCTTGGGCTCGCTGGCGAAATGCACCGTATCGATGTTCACCAGCGGGCAATCGGCAGTGGTGCAGCCGGGTTGCACCACCTCGGAGGCATCGCGAGTGGCTTCCAGCGGCGCACGGTAGCTGGGTTGGAACAGGCTCTGGCAAGCACCGAGCGTCAGGGCAATACAGGCCACGGAGGCGACTTTTAACAGCGACATGGGCGTCCTTCATAAAGCGGAGAAGAGCGAAAGATATGGGGCTTCGACTATCGGCATCCCAGTCAGTTCGCCACTAAGCTGATTACAGTGAGTGTGACCGCCGCCGCCCGTCCCGGCAACCGCAAAGGGGCTGCACCGAGGCGCGCGAGCGCTGTAGGATGGCGCGATGCTAAGACACACACCGGATTAAACGAGGGTTGATATGACCGACAGTGCGAAATCGACGCCGACCAGATTCGAAGAGGTTCAGCGCGACAATGCCTACAGCGGCTTCTACAAGCTCGATCGCGTGCAACTGCGTCACGAGTTGTTCGATGGCGGCATGAGCCCGGTTATCAACCGTGAGATTTTTGTACGCCACGATGCCGTGTGTGTACTGCCCTACGACCCGCAGCGCGATGAAGTGGTGTTGATCGAGCAATTTCGTGTGGGCGCCATGGGTCGCACCGACAACCCCTGGCTGGTGGAAATGGTGGCCGGCCTGATCGACAAGGACGAGCAACCGGAGGAGGTTGCACACCGCGAAGCCGAAGAGGAAGCTGGGCTGACCTTCTCCGCGCTGTGGCCGATCACCAAATATTTCCCCTCGCCGGGTGGCAGCACCGAATTTGTCCACCTGTTTTTGGGGCGTTGCGACAGTGCCGGTGCCGGCGGTATCCATGGCCTGGCCGAGGAGGCAGAAGATATCCGTGTCACCGTCTGGGCTTTTGAAGATGCCCTGCAAGCGGTACGCGACGGTAAAATTTCCAACGCAGCCAGCATTATCGCCCTGCAATGGCTTGCGCTTAATCGCGCGGAAGTGAGGGGGCTATGGCAGTAAAGGTACGGGAACGCTACCGGGTTGATCTGATCGGCTTGCAAGCCGCTTGCGAGGCCAACTACGCGCGGCTGATGCGCCTGTTGCCGGACATGCGCCACGCGCCCGAAGCGCGCCGGATCGCCGTGACCCACGGCGACCAGATGCTCGGCGTGTTGAACCTGGAAGTGATCCTCACCTGCCCGTACACCAGCACCCTGCGGGTGCGCCAGGAGCACAGCCTGCCGTGGCTGCCGGTGCCGCAGCTGGAAGTGCAGGTGTATCACGATGCACAGATGGCCGAAGTGGTCAGCGCCGAACATGCACGGCGCTTTCGCAGCATCTATCCTTACCCCAATGTGTTCATGCACCAGCCCGATGAGAAAGCCCAGCTCAATGTGTTCCTCGGTGAGTGGTTGAGCCATTGCCTGGCGTTGGGCCATGAGTTTGAAGTCGTGCGGTAGATGTGAACTGCGTCTGCTTCACGGGTTTCCTCTTTGTATCCTGCCCCAGCATAATTGCGCCCATTGTCCATTTTTCGTGATCGCCCTGGGAGAACGCCTTGCCGAGCGTATCCATCGTGAACCCTGATGCGCCGGCGTTGCTGGTGCAACTGTCTGACAGCCACCTGTTTGCCGAGGCCGACGGCACGCTGCTGGGCATGAACACCCGTGACAGCCTGCAGCGGGTGATTGACCTGGTCCGCGCCCAGCTGCCGCAGATTGATTTGCTGCTGGCCACCGGCGACCTGTCCCAGGACGGCACGCTTGCGTCCTACCAGCTGTTTCGCGAACTGAGCCAGCAGGTCGGGGCCCCGGCGCGCTGGATCCCGGGCAACCACGATGAGCCGCAGGTCATGGCCGAGGCCACCATGGGCAGTGCGTTGCTGGAGCCGGTGGTGGATGTGGGCAACTGGCGGGTCATTATGCTGGACTCCGCCGTGCCGGGCTCGGTGCCGGGTTATCTGGCGGATGTGCAATTGCAGCTCTTGGCCCAGGCGTTGAGCGAAGCACCGGGCCGCCATCACCTGGTGTGCTTCCATCATCACCCCGTGCCTATCGGCTGTGCCTGGATGGAGCCGATTGGCCTGCGTAACCCTGAGGCGCTGTTCGCTGTCCTCGACCGGTTTCCCCAGGTACGGGCGGTGCTGTGGGGGCATGTGCACCAGGAAATCGACCGCGAACGCCATGGCGTGCGCCTGCTGGCGTCGCCGTCGACCTGTATCCAGTTCACCCCGGGCAGTGAGGATTTCAACGTCAGCGAACAGGCCCCTGGCTATCGCTGGCTGCGTTTGCATGCCGATGGACGCTTGGAAACAGGCGTAGAGCGGGTCCAGGGGTTTGCCTTCACCGTCGATTACGCCAGCAATGGCTACTGATCTATTGACGGTAGTCCCGCGCTAACCTCACCACCGTAACGCCTTGCCCCAAATGCCGCAGCGAAGGCTGAATCAACACGCAGTTGTCATACGGCGTGACGATTTCGCGCTGGGCATCCCGGGCGATCACCGTTCCCGCGTGGCTGATCCGCTCCAGGCCACGAAAGTCATCAGTGAAACTGAAGTCCATGCTGTGGGCGATCACTGGGTCAGTGACTTGCAAACATTGCTGGGCTGCAGGTTTTTCCTGGCTGAGAAACGTCGATACATCCGCCTCGGCGACTGCCTGAGTCGCAATCAGGAAGCGGGCCGCGACGTCGAGGGCGACCCGTTCACTGGTTTTCGAAAAGTGCTGGCCGGTCTCGATCAGCAGCGCATTCTTGGGGCTGGCGGCATCGCCAAATCCGCCGTAGTCACGCATGCGCTGGCCGTTGGCGTGGCCGGCGTCTGCGACGATGGTTGCCGGTACGCCTAATGATTGGGCGAACGCCAGGCCTTTGGCGCATGCACCGCACATCATCAGCGGCGGTGATTCTTCGTGCATTGAGTGGATATCGAGCAGCAAATCCACACTGTCGATCAGCGGGCGCAGCTCCCGGGCGCGGCGCAATTCGGCGGAGTCGCGCGGGCCGTCGAGGGTTGATGGCAGCCAGACGCGGTTCATGTCCTCGTCAATAAAGCGGGTCGCATCAATGTCCTGTGAGTCGAAGCGTTGATAGGCCTGTATGTTGGCAAAGCCCAGGGACAATCGCCCCTGGCGCGGGCGCACCCCGCTGCGCAACAGGGCGTCCACCGCGATTGCGCCGCTGACTTCATTGCCATGGGTCAGTGCCATGATCAGCACATGGGGCCCTGGCGTGCCGCTGTCGAAGCTGTGGATGTAGTCGATCCCGCAGTTACCGGTTTTCCATTGGCTCAGATCAGGGAACTGGACCTCCACGGGGTAGGGTTTGAGTGCTGCACGAACCTGCTCAAGGGTTTTCATTTCAGTCTCCGACTGACCGAGGTGAGCACTTGCCGCGCGGGCTTGGCGCGCGACAAGCAGGAAGGGTTTGTTTAATGGGCAGCGGGGTGGGTGCCGCGCATGCGTCGGCCCAGGCAGATAATCGCCAGTACGCTGATCAGAATGGTCGCCATGACATAAAAGCTGGGGGCCAGCTTGCTGCCGCTGGCGTCGATCATCCACGTCACGATCAAGGGCGCAAAACCACCAAACAGGGTGACGGAAAAGTTGTAGCTCAGCGCCAGGCCGGTCCCGCGAATGCTGGTTGGGAAAATATCGGCAAGCATCGCCGGGATGGGCCCCAGGCAGGCAGCGATCAACAACCCGACAATCGCCTGCACGGTCAGCAGCGTAGAAAAGCTGGGGAAGGCGTTGAGCAGGGCGAACATCGGATAGGACGAAAACCCGGTAAGCAGCAAGGCGATTGTCAGTACCCGAAAGCGTCCGTAGCGATCGGATAAGCCACCAAATACCGGGGCCATCAACATCAGGGTCACGCCAGTCATCAGCGCCCCGAGATACGAAGAGGTGGCGGTGATGTTCAGTTGTTTAAGGGCATAAATGGGCATGTACAGCTTGTGCACATAGTTGAATGCTGTGGCCCCGGCCACCACGCCGATAGCCAGCAACAGGCTGACGTGCCCTTTGACCAACACATCGCGCAGCGGCGTCTTCAGCTTTGTGCTGGCGGCGGTTTTCTTGAAGTCCGGGGTTTCATCGATTTGCGTGCGAATATAGAAACCCACCGGCCCGATCAGCAGGCCGAAGCCGAAGGCCACACGCCAACCCCAGTCGTTCAACTGCACATCCGACAGCACATAGCTGAGGATTGCACTGACCCCCGCGGCCAGTACGGTCGCCAGGCCCTGGGTCGACAATTGCCAACTGGCAAAGAAGCCACGGCGTTTGGCATCGGCGTGCTCGACCATGAATGCGGTCGCCGCACCAAACTCACCGCCCGTAGAAAAGCCCTGGAGCATGCGCGCAACGATGATCAACAGCGGCGCTGCCAAGCCGATCTGCTCATAGGTCGGGGCGAAGGTAATCATTGCGGTGCCGATCAGCATGATCATGATCGACATCGTTAACGATGCCTTTCGCCCGGCCCTGTCGGTGTAGGAACCGAGCACGATGGCGCCTAGGGGGCGCATCAGGAAGGAAATGCCAAACGAGCCTACGGCCAGCAGCAGTGAGGTGGTTTCGTTATCGGACGGGAAAAACTGTTTGCTGATCACCACCGCGAAATAGCCGTAGATCAGCAAATCATAAAACTCCAAGGCGTTGCCGACACTGGCAGCGACGATCTCCTTCCATGGACCTCGCTGGGTTGGAGCCTGTGCCGATGATAAGACGGATGATGGGACTGTCATGGGTGTGCACCGGGTCTGTTTCACAGTTGGCATTCGGATTCGCCGAACCGCAGCGCGGCCTGACGAGATCGAAGGCATTAATTGTTATGGGTGAAAGCCCGGGTGAAATTGAATCAAGTGCGCACGAACAGCAATTGCCGTTTCGGCACAGGTTTGAGCTGTTTTGGCACGGGGCCGACAGGCATTGGGTTTTACGCATCTTGGAGTTGATGCAATGCCTGGCGCTATGATCGCAAACGCTGTTGGCGCAACGACAGGTTCACAGACCTTCCCAGATCTTCATGACCATTTCGCTCTGGTTGGCGTGCAGGCGATGCAGCGAGACGTCGAAGGCGACGTGAAACTCGGGGCCGCCTGCAATCAGCAACTCGCCCGAAGCCAGCGCATCCTTGACCACCATGCGCGGCAGCCATGCCAGGCCTCTGCCACGCTTGGCCATTTCCAGGATGGCGTCATAAGAGTCCGCCTGGTAGACCATGCGCAGCGCCAGGTGCTGTGGCAGCCGCTCAAGGTGCTGGGCCAGCACGCCGCGCAGTGCCAGGGACGGAGAAAAGGCCAGCCAGGGGATGCTCATGTCGCAGGGCGCGGTGCAGATCTGCTGGCGCGGCAGGCCATTGGCGTCCGGCGCACTGACCGGCAACAGTTCCTCATTGGCCAGTACCCGGGAGTCGCAACGCTCCGCGCCCAGCAGTGTCTGAGTCAATGGGCTGGAAAAGCTCAACAGCAGGTCGACCTCACCGGCGGATAACTTGCTGATCGCTTCTTGCGCCCCGCTGGTGACCAATGACACCGCAAAATTGCCCAGGCGCTGGTGCAATGACTCGTACCAGTCCGGGAAAAAATCGCTGGCCAGGGTCCGGCCGGTGGCGATGCGCACAGGCTCGTCGCGGCTCAGGGTGGTGCCTTTGAATTGCGCCCTGACAGTGGTCAGCAGTTGCAATGATTGTGTCGCGGCGTCCAGGAACAGCACGCCGCAAGGCGTCAGTGACAGGGGCTGTTTGCGCTCGATCAAGGGTGTACCGACCCATTCTTCCAGGGCGCGGATACGTCGGCCGAACGCCGGGTGCGTGACACAGCGATTTTCGGCGGCCCGCGACAGGCTGCGGGTGCGGGCCAGTTCGATAAAATCCTCAAGCCATTCTAGTTGCATGCGGTTTTCCTGCCTGGCGGCTCATCAACGCGGCGTCAGCGATAGTACCGCCAGCGGCGATGGGCTGCACCCACAACCCCCGCGTTCCCTGTAAACTGCGCCCCTTTGGCTGATAACGCACGGAGAGCCCTGCATGTCCGCTTCGATCTTGTATATCCACGGTTTCAACAGTGCGCCGGCCTCGACCAAGGCCAGCTTACTGATGGGCGTGATGGACAGTCTCGGTCTGGCCGACCAACTGCGGGTGCCGGCCTTGCATCACCACCCACGCCAGGCGATGGTCCAGCTGGAGCAGGCGATCGGCGAGCTGGGGCGGCCGCTGCTGGTCGGCAGCTCACTCGGCGGCTACTATGCAACCCATCTTGCCGAACGCCATGGTCTCAAGGCCCTGTTGGTCAACCCGGCGGTCAGCCCCCATCGCATGTTCGACGGTTACCTGGGCACCCAGACGAACCTCTACACCGATGAAACCTGGGAACTGACCCACGATCACGTCGCGGCCCTGGCTGAGCTTGAGGTTGCAGCGCCCCAGGATGCCCAGCGCTATCAGGTGTGGTTGCAGACCGGGGACGAAACACTGGATTATCGCCTCGCCGAGCAGTATTACCGGGCCTGTGCCTTGCGTATCCAGGCTGGCGGCGACCACGGTTACCAGGGCTTTGGCCGACAGTTGCCGGCGCTGTTGAGTTTTGCCGGCATTGGCGCAGATCAGTACCAATCCTTCGATTTCACCGCATTGTGAAACCGCAGGTTACTTTTTAATCGAACGACTCACGACGAGACCCCATGGCCACTCCCAGCGCTAGCTCTTATAACGCCGACGCCATCGAAGTCCTCTCGGGCCTCGACCCG
>LNAP01005924.1_pt1 | contig 10696 bp, 10 predicted proteins | sample 602601 | NCBI WGS metagenome assembly LNAP01 (sample SAMN02440304, study PRJNA202911) | soil metagenome | biome: Subtropical and temperate rainforests or woodlands; isolation source: soil samples (1 kg each in a 20% v/v slurry with milli Q water) were... ...
CCTTCAGCGGGCTGGCGACCACTGCTGCGAATACATGACTGGCGGCTTTGTCGCGGTGCTGGGCAAGACGGGCTACAACTTCGGCTCGGGCATGACCGGCGGGTTCGCCTACGTGCTCGGCCCGGACCGGCCCTCCTAGCCCCGGTAAGGACCTCGCCTTCATCACGATTCCGCCCCGAACCGCGGTAGAGATCAAAACTCCACACCAGGCACGAGCTCATATCACTTCAGCTGGAAAGGAATTGAAGAACAAACTTCTCGATACCTTCCGAAATGAGCTTGGTGAGGGCTGTGAAGTCGTTCGACCAACGTTGAATGTCCAAGCTGCTCATTACTTTCCTCCGGTCTACGACCCGGTGACTGTGACCGCACAACGTATGCGAGGCATCGGTCGCGCATGAGAACTATCTGCGAAAATGCGGTTTCCGTTACCGCTGGACCGACCGAACAGCGACGCAGGTTCATTCGAACCTGCTGTTGCAGATTCGTCGAACGGTTGAAAAAATGCCGTGCAGAGTTCGAACGAAAAATAGTATCCGCCAAAAGTATTAGCTCGAAAGAACTACGATCCGGCAGGCAGCAACCGGGACAAAGCCATCCGACGATCACGCACGAAATACGTCCACGCCACTCCAGGAATCATTCGAAGACTCCCAGGGGATCGGATCGGATCTGCTCACTCATTTCGCTGATTTCGTCTGGCGACGATGGCGAAGTTCAAGGCGCGCGAAGTGACGCTCGAGGACGGCCAACGCGGCCAGAGCTCGATGCACCGCGAAGCGAAGACGCCGCTGGTGCTTCTGATGTCGATCACCGGCATCGTGCTGCTCATCGCGTGCGCGAACATCGCCAACTTGCTTCTCGCGAGGACCGCGGCGCGGGGACGTGAGCTCGCGGTGCGTTGTTGTCTGGGCGCGAGCCCGCGCCGCATCGCCGCTCAGCTGTTGACCGAGAGCGTGTTGCTGTCATTCGGCGGCGCAGCGCTCGGCGCGCTGTTGGCGATGTGGGGAACGAGCGCGCTTCGTCGGTTGCCGACTGCGCAATTTCCACGCATCGACGAGGTGCGCGTCGATGTCGTCGTGCTTGCGGTCACCGTCGGTGTCGCGCTGATCACGGGTCTGTTGTGCGGTCTCGTCCCGGCTTGGCGCGCGACGCGCGTTGATCTTCAGGACGCGATGAAGAGCGGTGCAAAGGGCTCGAGTGGCCCGGGCAGTCGCCGCGCGAGCAACGGTTTCGTCGTCGGGCAATTCGCGCTGTCGCTGTTGCTGCTCGTCGGCGCGGGGCTTCTGCTTCGAAGCTACCATCGCTTGTCGAGCGTCGACACCGGGTATCGTCCGGACAATGCACTGGTGGCACGCGTGTCGCTTCCGTACCCGCGTTACGGCGAACCGAACGTCGTCCGCGACTTCTATACGAGATTACTCGAGCAAGTGCGCGTCATCCCCGGAGTGGCAGCGGCGGGAATGGCGTCGCGCGTTCCGCTCTCTCCGGGCAATCAGCAGGATGGCATCGAAGCGGAGGGGAAGGAGTCGGCGACCGGCGAAGGCAAGGTCGTCGCGAACATTCGCATGGTGAGCGGCGACTACTTCGCCGCGATGGGCACACCGCTCCTGCGCGGACGACTGTTTCGTCAATCGGACGATGCCAATACGCCTCGCGTCGCCGTCGTGGACGAGCTCTTCGCCAAACACTTCTGGCCGGGTGACGACGCACTTGGCAAACGCTTCAGGCACGGCGGCGACACCACGGCGGGCCGTTGGCTGACGGTGATCGGCGTCGTGCCGAACGTGAAGCACACGAGGCTCGATGAAACCGGCGACCTGCAGGTCTATGAGCACTTCGCCCAGCGACCCACATGGGGAAATTTCCTCGTGGTTCGCACGCCCACCGGGCGCGACGATGCTGGAATCGTTCCGGAAATTCGACGCGCGCTTCGCTCCCTCGATCCGTCGATCCCTCTTTTCGAAGTGCGCTCGATGCGCGAAGCCGTCGACTATTCGCTCGCGGTTCGGCGTCTCATGAATACGCTGCTCGTCGGTTTCTCACTCACAGCGCTTCTTCTCGCGGCGATCGGCATCTACGGCGTGATGTCACTCGGTGTGAGCGGACGCGTACGTGAATTCGGTATTCGCTTGGCGCTTGGTGCGAAGCCGGAGTCGGTGCGCGGGCTCGTCTTGCGACAGGCGACGTGGCTGGCGTTCGCCGGCATCGTCGCAGGGCTCATCGGCGCAGTGGCGACGACGCGCTATTTGCGCACGCTGCTGTTCGGCGTCGAGCCGCTCGACACCGTGACGTTCGGCGCCGTCGCGCTGCTGCTCGCGGCGACGGCACTCGCCGCGAGCTACCTGCCTGCACGTCGTGCGACGCGCGCGGACCCGATGACTGCGTTGCGGTCCGAGTAGCGCGAGCTACTCGAGGCGCGCACCAACGCCAAGAGGATGATGACGACGATCAGCATCACGCCCATTTCCTTGAGGCTGATGCCGGCGCTCATGGCGTTGTAATACTGATCGACAAACGACTTGCCGATGCCGACGAGCAGAACCATCGTGAAGAGCTGCGCGGCGATGTTCAGGACGGTCTTGTAATAGTTGATCGCCATGTCCGAAGTCCACCGCGATCCACCGAAGCCGAGAAAGAAAACGCCGGCATAGGCCAATATCCAGCCGCTCACCAGGAGCAGCAACATATTCACGCCGATCAACGCCAGGATGATGAGAATCGCCGCGCTGATGAGGATGCCGGCCGCGCTATCGACAGGCGACCACACCGAAGACTGATCGAGCACCTTAAAGAAAATGTCGAAACCAATATCAACGATCCCGGAGGGCGTCAGCGTCGAGCCGGTGCCGCTTGCACTGCCTGCGATGGTGCGCAGCGAACTCATGATGTCGGTGGCGAAATTCGGCCCGTTCGTGAGCAGCCACCAGAAGAAGCCGGTGAAGATGGTGAAGCGGATGAACTCCGCATAGAACTCGCCAATATCGGCCTTGCGCAAGGCCATGAAGCCAAACGTCCACACCATCGAAATCACTGCGAGCGTCCAAAACAACCAGGTGGACCGGGCCGTGATGAAGCCGGCCCAACCACTGGCGGCGGCCGAATAGCGGTTGAGGACGTTATCTAAGACGCCGGCATTGTCGATAGCCGCTTGCGCCTCAATGGAAAAGAACGCCAGCCACAGCAAAACAAACAGCAGGCCGGCGTTCTTGAATACGGCTGGCATTCTCATAGTCACAACCTCACCATTCTTTCTTTTCGCTGGGTTTGAAACCGCCACCACGGCGCAGGCACAGCGACGAAAACGCTTGCTGCGCGCCCTTGTCTTCGATCTTGGCAACGCTCGCGGGCTTGCAGTTCTCATCGTTGACTTCGGGCATGGCTTGCTTGGCCGGTTGTTCTGCAGGCTTTTCGCCGCAGCCGGCGACCAAGGCCGCCACGAGGGCGGCCAGGGCCAAGGTAAGAACCTTGTTGGTCTTCATCGAGCAGCCCTTACCAAGTGCGCGCAGGGCTAGCGCGGTACTCGCCCTTGCGCAAGTTTTCGGCAGCAGCGGCCTCTTGCGCCTCTTTGTCTGCAATCACCTGGTTGCGCGTGGCGACCGCGTTCTGCTGCGCGATCAACAGGCCGCGAATCTGCAGGAGCTGGTTTGCCTGGTTGCTGGCGAGCTGGTTTGCAAAGCCGATGGCCTGCATCTGGCCGGTGGCTCCCTGCGCGGAAGATTGCAGGCGTTGCAATTGGCGCGCATCGGATTCCATTGCGTCCTGCTGCTTGTCCAAGCCTTTGAACAGCGCATCGTTGGCCTTCTTCTGAGCTTCCGAATTCAGCTTGTTGGAAGCCTGTTTCATGGCGTCGAATTCAGCCTTCGTGCAACCGATGTTGAAGCATGGGGACGAGCGGTAATAGGACACGTCCTGGAACTTCGACAGGTAGCCGTCGAGGCTGCCCGCCTGGTTCTTGTAGTAGTTCAACGTGTCGATGGCCCCGCGAAGCTGGTTCATCGTGGACGTGGCCTGATCCCAGATATACGCGGCCGGTGCGACCGTGTTCTGGATCATGTTTTCGTACTGCTGGAGCTGGGTGCGGTACTGCTCAATTTGCTTGAGCGTCTGCGCAACGTTCTCCACTGCCGACATGACGGTTTGCGTCAGGTTCGCACCGTCGATAACCGGGATGCCGGCCTGCGCCGGGGTCATCACGCCAGGGGCAGTAAGTGCAAAAACCAAAGCGACTTTAGCCGCTAAAACTTTCTTAGTGAGCATCTTCATTTCGCTTTCTCCTTTGGGTTAGTAGTCGAACGCCTGGTACGGCTTGGAAAACGTCATGTCCTTTGTGACGATGACGTTAAAACGGTAGCCCGGACGAATTTCGAGGGTCGGGGCAATGTTCATGTTTTTGGAAATCAACTGAGCGGTGACAAGGCCGAGCTGCTGGCCCAACGCTTCGCTAAGTGCGCCGCTGGCCGTCTGCCGATTGCCGTTGTTCTGCTGGTCCTGGTTCTGGCTCATGGTGATACCCGCCGTCACGCCAGACATGAGGAATGCCGATGCGAACAGCCGGAAATAGTGGTTGTTCACCTGGTCATTGAAGCCCGCATAACCGGCGCTGTCCGCACCAGGCATCGAACCAATATCCATTGCCTTGCCGTCCGGGAAGACGATGCGTTGCCAGGCAATCAGCACGCGGGATTGGCCGTATGCCACATCACTGGAGTACCGACCCACAAGGCGCGAGCCTTGAGGAATCAGCTTCCATTTGCCGGTGGGCGTGTCGAACACGTCCTGGCTCACCTGGGCCATGATCTGACCGGGCAAATCGGAGTTGATGCCTGAAATCAGCGTGGCGGGCACGACGAAACCGGCGCGCAGCTCATACGGCGAGCGTGGCGCTTCGGGCTTGGAATCGAGCTTCCAGCGGTCTTCCTGCCCGGAGTTGGCGAACTGCGAATAGTCCTTGCTCCCCGACGAGCTGGAGCCGGCCGTTTGCAGGAGCCTAGGAGCCGCCGAAACGCCTCCCCCGGCCATGCCCCCTACCCCACCGGCTTGAAGCTGCTGCATGCGCGCTCTGTAGGCCGCCGTGGGGTCGTCGCGGGTCTGCGCGTCGATTTGCTGGCGCACGGCCGCCAGTCGGGCTAACGCTTCCTCGCGGGTGGCCGGCGCTGCGCCATCCGTCAGGCCGCCAGGCGTCGATCCCGAGCTGCGCGGAGCGATGCCCCGCACGCCCGTCTTTGCCTTGATGGCCTCTTCGAGCTGCTGCATCTTCGCCATGCGGACGCGCTGCATTTCGTCGTTGTTGACACGGTCATCCAGGCTTGCGCTGGTCGGTGGCGTCGGCGGCGCGTCCAGGTTGTCCGGGCGGGCAACGTCGATGGCCTGGCCTTGCGGCTGCGAGAGGTCGGGCACCGTGGGCGGTGCTGGCCGCTCGGCCTGAATGATCCCGTCCTTCTGGTTGCCGGCAATCTCGTTGGCGAACATGCTGGTGTTGCCAGCCTTTTCGTCCTTCGCACCGGCCGGCCGGTTCTGCTGGGCTGCGCGATCCGCAGCCACCAACACCATGACCAGCAGGAACACGCCCATCAGGCCGCCGATGATGTAGACCGGCAGATTGTTGACGCGGCGAACGCCGGTCTTCTTTGTCACTTCCCCAGGGGAAGCGTCAGGCGACATTTGGTCTTCGCTCATGTGCGTTACTCCTTCCGAACCCACGCGCCGGCCGGGTACAGAGTGCCGTTCTGTGCAGCCGAGTAAGCGCGGGTCAATGACTGGTTGCCCACCAGCAGGGTCACGCGGTACAGGTTCGATTCAGCTTGATCGAGGATGTACCGCAGCGGTTTGCCAGCGGTCGCCGTGGCGTCCGTGGCCGCCGATGCGGCCGAGGCCGGCGCGGCTGGTTTGAACTCCAAGAGGGCGTAGCCCTTGGCGCGCAGCGACTCGACCAGCGAAGAGCCGAAGGCATCCGGCGTGGCGTGCTGCAGATCGAACCGCGTGCTTGCGGGCGGGTACACGGCAACGAGCTGCTTCGCGGCGTCATCAGCCATCGTTTGATTGAAGGCTGCAGGCGCGCTTTGCGTGAAGTTGCCGTAGGTGGATGGCGCAGTGGTGGCGCAGCCGGCCAGGCCGACCACGAGCAGCGCGAGGAAAGCGGTCTTGCGCATGGTTATTTCCCCCTGGTGATGGTCACGCGGTCTTGGCTGCTGCCGACGCCGGCAATCAGCACGGCCTTGTCGAAAACCGTGTCCACGATGTAGCGGTCACCCTGCACGCGGTAATTGACCATCACGGTTTCTTCATCCGTGAAAACGCCGCCATCCTTGCGAACGACTAGGAGCGTCGGCGCTTCCGTCTGCTGCATCGTGCTGGGCATTTGGATGATGGTTTTGGTCCCATCGTTGTAGACGCGCACGGGCTTCCAGGCGGCCGATCCCGACACGTCATAGGCAAAGTTCAGATCGCCCAGGTACTCGCCGGTTTGCGGGATCGTGCGCGACTGCTTTTCCTTCACTTCGCGGGTCTTGATGGCGTCCCACTTCGCCATTGCGTCTTCCGTGTAGGTGAACGCCACACGGGGCATGAACTCCGTGCGATGCGAGCGCAGCCGCAGGTGATACGTGCGCCGGTTCGTGGTGACGATCAGCGACGTTTCCAGGCCCACGTCCATCGGCTTGATGATGAGGTGCTGCACTTCGGCCGGGCCGCTGCCCGTGATGGCCGGCTCGACCGTCCACCGGGCGGTGTCGCCCAGGTGGATCGAGTTGACCTGTTCACCGGGCTGCAGCTCCACATCGCAGACCTGCAGCACTGCGCACACGATGCTGGGCTGCTGCGCACCGAACAGGAAGCGGATCGAGCCATCGGCGCCGGCCACCGGCTTGATGCCCGTCGCGCTGTTGTCGCGCCACTTCTGAGCGATGGCGACGGCCGCTTTTTCCTGCGGCGTCAGCGTCGGGTTGTCTTTGGAGAAATAGAGGTCGGCCAGGTTCTTGTCAGCCGGGCCGGCCGGCCCTGCAGCGAGTGCGAATGCGGGCGCAGCGCCCAGGACCAAAGCGAGAAGATACTTGTTCATGAGTGTTGCCCCTTAAAGCTGTTTCGACCAAGAGAAGTCACGGACGTAGATGCCAAGCGGGTTGTTGCGCACTTGCTCTTCCGTGGTGTTTGGAGTGGTGGCGACGGTGTAGACCGTGACTAAGGCCCGCATGCGGACCGGCAGGCCCTTCACGACGCCCTGCCGGTCGCGTGTCGTCTCCATCCAGTCCACTTGCCAGGTGTCGGGTGTCTGCGGGATCACCGAGAGAATTTCGGTGCTGACCGTTTCTTTCGCGGCGCGCTTGAACGGGCTGCTGTCCTCGCTGCCGTTCAACCATTCATTGGTCTTGGCCGTGGCCGGATCGTTGGCCGAAAGCATCGAGTAGAGCCGGAACACGGCCTTGCGCTGCAAGGCCACGTCAGGCGTCACCAAGCGGGCATCGCTGACGAACGAGGCCACCGAGGCGTGCACCACGCGCTGATCGACTGCAGCGGCTCGCTGTGCCGGCGCGACGGCCACCGCCTGGCCGAGCTTGTCTACCTCGACCACGTAGGGCACGAACTTCGATTGACTGCCAATGTGGATCAACCCGCCCACGGCGGCCAGGACGATCAACAACGACAGAATGCCGACAACCTGCCAGGTCTGGCGCGACGAGACGACCGCGCCAACGTGTTCATTCCAGGTGCGGCGTGCCGCCAGGTACGGGTTTTCGACCTCGCCCCTGCGTCGGCCACCTTCCATCACCGAATCCGGTGCGCGCCGGGGATCAGCCGGCTGTGCGGGCTTCTTGAAAATCAAGCCCTTGATCGTGTCTGCAAAGCTCATGCTGCCACCCCATAGTCAGAAAGTTTCAAATTGCGGCCGGCGAGCCATTCATGCACCCAGGCATCGCCGAACTTGGCTTCGAGGCTCTTGATAGCGGCCACGGATTCCTTGTCGGACGCGCCGACGAACGCCAGGGCCAGCGGGCCTAGAGCCAGGTCGTAGAGTCGCCGGCCGTTCTCGGAAACGTAGTAGTACTGCCGCTTCGGAATGGCCGTAGCCAGAATCTCAATCTGGCGAGCGTTGAGGCCCATGCGGCGATAGAGCGCCGCCGTGTCCTCATCGCGGGCGTACACGTTGGGCAGGAAAATCTTGGTTGCGGTCGATTCCACGATCACGTCCAAGATGCCCGAGTTCGCCGCGTCGGAAAGGCTCTGCGTTGCCATGAGCACCAGGCAGTTCGCCTTGCGCAGCACCTTGAGCCATTCCCGAATCTTGGCGCGGAACGCCGGGTGTCCCAGCATCAGCCAGGCTTCGTCCAGGATGATGACGGCCGGCTGGCCTTTCAGGCTGCGCTCGATGCGGCGGAACAGGTAGAGCAGCGTCGGCAGGGCGTATTTCTCGCCCAGGTTCATCAGCTCTTCGATTTCAAAAACGGTGAAGTCGGTGAGCGACAAACCATCTTCTTCGGCATCGAGCAGATGGCCCATGTTGCCGTCCACCGTGTACTGCCGGATCGCCTCGCGGATCGCTTCATCCTGGATCGTCACGCTGAATTCGGACAGCGTGCGCGCTCCGCTGGCGTGCATGCTCATGATCGCGTTCCCGATCTCATTGCGTTGCGCCGGGGTGGTTTCCACGTTGTTCAGCGCAAGGATCGTGTCGATCCACTCCATCGCCCAAGCCCGATCACTCTTCGACTCCAGGAACTGCAGAGGGCAGAAGGCCAGCTTGTCGTCATCGGCCGCCACGGTGAAGTGCTTGCCGCCCGTGGCCTTGGCCAAGGGGTACATGGACATGCCTTTGTCGAAGGCGTAGATCGACATGCCTTGATAGCGACGGAGCTGCGCCGCGATCAACGCAAGGTGCGTTGACTTGCCGGCACCCGTGGGACCGAACATGAAGGTGTGGCCCAGGTCGCGCACATGCAGGTTGAGACGGAACGGCGTGGCACCGTGCGTCACGCAATGCATGAGTGCCGGCGACAGCGGCGGATACATCGGGCAAGGCGCTTTGTTGAGGCCCGTCCAGATCGTGCTTGTCGGCAGCAGATCGGCCAGGTTCATCGTGTTGATGAGCGGGCGGCGAACGTTCTCCACGCCGTGGCCCGGAAGGCTTCCCAGGTAGGCGTCCAGCGTGTTGATTGTCTCGATCCGCGCAGCGAAGCCCAGGCGGTTGATGGCCTTTTCTACCTGGCGTGCAGAGGTTTCCAGCTTTTCGCGGTCTTCGTCCATCAGGACGACGACGCTGGTGTAGTACCCCACCGCGACCAGGCCGCTATTGACCTCGGCAATCGCAGACTCGGCATCGTTCACCATGGACATGGCGTCCTGGTCCACCGAGCCGGTATTCGTGTTGAAAACCTGGTCGAAGAAGCCACGGATTTTTTGCTTCCACTTCTTGCGGAACTTGTCCAGGTGCTTCACGGCTTCATGCGAGTCCATGAAGATGAAGCGGCTCGACCAGCGGTATTCGACGGGCAGCTCGCCCAGGGCGGTCAAGACTCCCGGTGTTGACTCCAGAGGAAAGCCCTCAATGGCGACGACCTGGACGAACTTGCGGCCGATCTTGGGCACCACGCCGCCGAACAGCTCCTGGCCGCCGATCACGGCATCCAGGTACATCGGGTTGCTGGGCAGCAGCACAGGGTGATCCATGCCCGTGATGCAGAACTGCAGCCACCGCAGCAGATCGTCATGCGTGACCGTGGAGCCGTCTTCGTTCACCACCTTGTTCCCACGCAGGCGCTGCAGCTTGACGGCCGACGACAGGCGCGATTCGATGCTGGTGCATTCGCGCTTGAAGTAGTCGATCAAGCCTTGCGTGCGGGCCTTGTTGCCGGGGGTCTTCGCTTCGTCATCGAACATCAGTTCAACGAACTTGCTTTGCGCCAGAAGCGGCGGAAAGTAGGTCATCGTGACGATGAAATAGCCCTCGTACATCGTGCCCAGGCCCTCGAAGAGTCGGCGGCGCTCTTCGTCCATGGCGGCCGACACCGGATCGGGGAAATGCGACAGGCCCGTTTCGGTGTAGTTGGGTGCCGGCCGGCGCACGGCATCGACGTGGAGCATCCAGCCGTTACCCAGGCCCGCGAGCGCCTGATTGATGCGGAACGACACCATTTCCCGCTGTTCATCGGTGCTGCTTGCGTTGTCGTCGCCCTTGTAGAGCCAAGAGGCGATGAACGACCCGTTCTTACCCACGATCACGCCGTCATCGACCATGGCGGCGTAGTTGAGTAGATCGGCCAGGCCGGCGTCCTTGGAACGATGCTTTTTGAGCTTCAATTCCGCATCGACGGCTCGGATGCGAGCGAACAGGATGAGCAGCAGCAAGGCACCGAGCGCCGCGATGCCAATTGCGATTGCTTCGATCATTTGTATTGCTTCCCTTGGCTATTCGGGTTCAGTCGGAAAGGCGTGCTGCGCGCTGGGTAGTACCCCTTGTACTTACGGTGACGCAGGTACACGAAGCGCAGCTTGGGATCGGACTTCGCCATGAGCCGGCACGCGAAGAGCGCACCGAACCACAGCAGAAGCCCGATCACCGTTGCCCTCAGTTCTTGGGCGCTGAAAATCAGCGCGAAGGCCAGAAGACCCGAAAACATCACCAGTTCACGATCCCCACCCATGAACAGGTTGTCTCGGTTCCCGGCGCGACGAATGGGGATCGTGCGGAGGGCCATCGTTA
>LNAP01014644.1_pt1 | contig 10696 bp, 8 predicted proteins | sample 602601 | NCBI WGS metagenome assembly LNAP01 (sample SAMN02440304, study PRJNA202911) | soil metagenome | biome: Subtropical and temperate rainforests or woodlands; isolation source: soil samples (1 kg each in a 20% v/v slurry with milli Q water) were... ...
CACCGGCCTGCGCATGGGCCATGCGCAAGTGATCGACAGCATGATCACCGATGGTCTGTGGGATGCCTTTAACGACTACCACATGGGCATTACCGCCGAGAACTTGGTGGCTAAGTACGACATCAGCCGTGAGGCGCAGGACGCGTTTGCCGCTGGCTCGCAACAGAAAGCCGTCGCCGCTATCGAAGCCGGCCGCTTTAAAGACGAGATCACCCCGATCTTGATTCCACAGCGCAAAGGCGACCCGGTTGCCTTCGCCACCGATGAACAACCGCGCGCCGGCACCACCGCAGACGCCTTGGCCAAACTCAAACCGGCGTTCAAGAAAGACGGCAGCGTCACCGCTGGCAACGCCTCCAGCCTGAACGATGGCGCCGCTGCCGTGCTGCTGATGAGCGCGGAAAAAGCCAAAGCGCTAGGCCTGCCAGTACTGGCGAAAATTGCCGCTTACGCCAATGCCGGTGTCGACCCGGCAATCATGGGCATTGGCCCGGTATCGGCAACCAACCGCTGCCTGGAAAAAGCCGGTTGGACCCTCGACCAACTGGACCTGATCGAAGCCAACGAAGCCTTCGCTGCCCAAGCATTGTCGGTCGGCAAAGAACTCGGCTGGGACGCCAGCAAGGTCAACGTCAACGGCGGCGCCATTGCCATCGGCCACCCCATCGGTGCCTCAGGCTGCCGCGTGTTGGTGACCTTGCTGCACGAAATGATCAAGCGTGATGCCAAGAAAGGTTTGGCGACCTTGTGCATTGGTGGTGGGCAAGGTGTAGCGCTGGCACTCGAACGCTCCTGAAGCCTTGATCTGCCATCTCAGCACCTGGGCCCCCGCCTGCGCGGGGGCGACGGAGGATTGAACAAAAACCTCCGTCATTCCCGCGTAGGCGGGAATCCAGGTACGCCGCTCTCATTGCATCCGAGCTTTCCCACCGCCATACCCCATTAGCTTTCTTGTTAAACTGCGCGCCCCTTAATTTCTGAGCCGTCGCGCATGTCTTCCCTCGATCAGGCGCTGCGCGCCGCCCTCGCTAATCGCCAAGCCTTGCTGGCTCAATTGCATCAGCAAGGCACCGATTGCTACCGCCTATTCCATGGCAGCCAGGAAGGTGCCTCCGGTCTTACGATCGACCGCTACGGCCCACAATTACTGGTGCAAAGTTTCCACACCGCGCTGGAGCGTGACGCCCTGCTCGCCGCCCACGCCCTGATCAATAGCGAACTGGGCCTGGACCTGCTGTTGGTCTACAACGACCGCTCCGGCACCAATTCGCGCATCGACCGCAGCGACGCTGTTTACCAAGCCGAACCCGCGGCACTGGAAGCTTTGATCGGTCACGAATGGGGCCTGAACTACCGCGTACGCGGCCGCCACGCCGGGCAAGACCCGTTGCTGTTTCTTGACCTGCGCAACGCACGCGGCTGGGTCAAAGCGCACAGCGCCGGCAAAAGCATGCTCAACCTATTCGCCTACACCTGTGGCGTTGGCTTGGCCGCCGCAGCGGGCGGCGCCCGTGAGGTATGCAACCTCGACTTCGCCGAAGGCAACTTGGCGGTGGGCAAGGAAAACGGCGCGCTAAACCCTCAGTTGGCGCCGATGCAATTTATTCAGTCCGACTACTTCCCGGCCATTCGCCAACTGGCTGGTCTGCCGATCAGCCAACGCCGCGGGCAAAAACTGCCGAGCTATGTACGCCTCGAGCAACGTCAGTACGACTTGGTGTTACTCGACCCACCGGCTTGGGCCAAAAGTGCTTTTGGCACCGTCGACCTGCTGCGCGATTACCAAAGCCTGCTTAAACCCGCGATCCTCACCACCGCCGAGGATGGCGTGCTGATCTGCTGCAACAACCTGGCAAAAGTCGCCATGGAAGACTGGCGCGACCAGGTACTGCGGTGCGCCGAAAAACTCGGCCGCCCGGTGCACGAATGGCAAGTAATGCCGCCGGCCGCCGACTTCCCCTCCAGCGACGGCAGACCGCCGCTTAAAACGCTGATCCTGCAGTTTTAACGTTTACCGTAGTTGGGCCTTTTGTTGGGCTTCGCTGCGCTCAACCCAACCTACGCCCTGGGCTTCCTGCAGGCGGGGACCCAGCGTTCCAGCAACGGGCCAACGTGCCTGATTAAAGCCCCGTCTCTCAAAACAAAGCGAAACCTGCCTCACGTGCCGAACCTCAGACGCGTGCCATACTCCAACCCACTTCTGCCAGGAAAGATGAAACATCGCCATGCCCAAAGGATTGAAACGCGCCATCGGCGCCCTGCTGATAGCCCTCGGTTTATATAGCCTGCTGGGCTTTCTGATCTTGCCGGGCATTGCCCTGCGTATCGCCAATCAGCAGTTGGCGGCCTTGGCCAACGTGCCAGCCAAACTCGAGCGCCTGGAGCTCAACCCGTTCAGCCTGGAGGTACGCGCCTGGGGTCTGCATATCGGTGAACCGGGCGTCGACCAAATCGGCTTCCAGCGCCTATACGCCAACCTGCAACTCGATAGCCTATGGACCGGCGCCCTGCACCTGGCCGATGTTGAACTGGAAAAATCGCAAACCGCCGTGCAATTCGCTAAAGACGGCACGCTGAATCTGACCCAACTGTTTAAGATTCCCGAGAGCCAAGAGCCGGAAGGTAAAGACCCGAACGCCAAGCCTTTCCCGCTGCGGTTGGACCGCCTGAAGCTAATCGAAGGCGCGCTGCAATTTGCCGATTTGCGTCCCAGCGAGCCGGTGCAGTTCGTCTATGACTCGCTCAATCTAACCCTGAAAAACCTCAGCACCCTGCCTGAAGACAACGCCGAAATGACCCTGATCGCCAAGGGTCCCTATGGCGGTGAAATCGACTGGAACGGCAAGGTCAGCCTGATGCCCGTGACCTCCAGCGGCCAGCTGAAAATCACCAACGGCAATATGAAAGGCTTCTGGCCCTATGTGCGCGACGCTGTACCGTTGGTGCTGGAGAAAGGCACCCTTAGCCTGAGCACCGATTACAGCCTGGACCTGAGCAAAGGCACCCAGCTGTTACTGACCAATACCGCCCTGACCATCGCGCCCTTCGCCATCAAAACCACCGACAACCGGCCGCTGGTCAATCTGGAGCGCCTGGAAGTGACCGAGACCTCGGTGGACTTGGCCAAGCAATTGGTAACCGTGGGCAAAATCCGCAGCCAAAACCTGGAAACCTGGGCGGCGCGGGAGAAAGACGGCGAGCTGGATTGGCAAAAGCTGTTTGCCAGCAAGCCCGTCAGTAAAAAAGTCGAACCCGCACCAACGTCAGTGACTGCACAACCGGAAGGCACCGAGGCCCCCGTACCGACCCCAGCGAGCGATCCCAATGTCGTGGCCGCCAAACAGGTGCCCGCCCCCACCGAACCAGCCAAGCCTTGGCAAGTGCTGCTACAAGACACGCAACTGCGCGGCTACCGCATCCACCTCGCCGACCGCGTACCGAAAAACGCCGTGGCCATTGATGTCGGTCCGCTAAACCTCGACCTGGAAAAATTCGACAGCCTCAACGGTTCGCCCTTCACCCTTAAGCTCGATACCGGCCTGGGCAAACAGGGCAAGCTCACGGCTGCTGGCCAGGTCAATCTGAACCCGGTGAACGCCAAGCTGAAGGTCACCACCAGCGATATCGACCTGCGGGTGGCGCAGTCTTATCTGGAGCCTTTTGTGCGCCTGGAACTGCGAAGCGGTTTGCTCGGCAGCGACCTGGCCGTGGATCTGAAAAGTACCGAACCACTGGCGTTTAGCATCACCGGACGTGCCGAAGTCGATCAGTTACATACCCTCGACACCCTGAAAAGCCGCGACTTTGTAAAGTGGAAACAGTTGGTGCTCGACGGCCTCAGCTATCAGCACGGCGATAGCTTGTCGATCGAGAAAGTCAGCCTGATGCAGCCCTATGCGCGCTTTATGATCAATGAAGACCGCAGCACTAACGTCAGCGACTTGGTCATCGAGCAACCGGCCGACCCGAAAGCCAAAGCGCCAGCCAAGGCAGAGCCTGTGGGCAAACCGCTGGGTATTCATATTGGTGGCGTAGCGATCAACGATGGCTCGGCCAACTTCGCCGACTTCAGCCTGCGCCCCAATTTCGGCACCGCCATTCAACAACTCAACGGCCAGATCGGCACCCTGGATAACCGCAAGCCGCAGGCGGCCAAGGTGGATATCAAGGGCAAGGTCGACCGCTATGCGCCGGTCAGTATCGAGGGCAGCCTCAACCCCTTCCTGCCCTTGGATGCGTTGGACCTGACCACCAGTTTCAAACACGTTGAGTTGACCACCCTGACGCCTTACTCAGGCAAGTTCGCCGGTTACCGCATTCGCAAAGGGCGGATCAACCTGGACCTGCATTACCGCATCGAGAAGGGGCAACTGACCGCCGAAAACAAGCTGGTGGTGGAGAAGTTGCAACTGGGTGAAAAGGTCGAGAGCCCGGATGCCGTCGATCTGCCGATTCGCCTGGCGGTGGCCTTGCTTAAAGACACCGACGGCAAAATTCAACTGGAGCTGCCGGTATCCGGCGACCTCAACAATCCGCAATTCAGCGTGATGCCGATTGTCTGGCAGACCCTGCGCAACTTAGTGCTGCGAGCGGCTTCGGCGCCGTTCAAATTTATCGCGGGCTTGGTCAGCGGCGGTTCGAATGTGGACATCAGCACCGTGCAGTTCGCCGCCGGTAGCAGCAAACTCGATGGCGATGCCGAAGGCGGTTTGAACACCCTCTCGGCAGCCTTGAAAGAGCGTCCGATGCTGCGCCTGGAAGTAGAAGGCCTGGCAGCCACCAAGGCCGACGGCCCGCTGCTGGCCGAACAACGCCTGCACCGCGAGTACCAGTACATCTACTACAAGATGCTGCAACGTCGTGGCGACAAGGTGCCGGCAAAAGCCGGCCTGATTGAGGTGCCTGAAGATGAACAGCCTCCGATGCTTGAAGGCATCTACCGCACCCGCCTGAAAAAGCAGCCGCCAGCGGAATGGAAAGACCTCGGCGACGACGAGCGCACCGCCAAACTACGCGGCGATATCCTCGCTCACTGGAGCGGCAACGAAGTGCTCTTGCGCAAACTGGCCCAGGCCCGTGCCGCCGCGATCAAGCATTACTTGGTGAGCAAAGGCGGCTTGGCCGATGAGCGCATTTATATGGTCGATGTCAGCCTCGGTGAAGCCGAAAGTAATGGCCGTGTAGCCTCGCCATTGAACCTCGACAGCGAGTAAAAAAATTACCTGGCCGGCGTCGCTAAACAGCGTCGGCCAGTGTGACAGCGCTGATACACGGGTGTAGCCTAGCGCCCACAATCGTCCATCGGACAATTCCCTTGAAAGCCCCGTTGTTAACCCTCGCCTTACTTCTACTCAGCAGCGCTGCCGTGGCCTCCAGCACGTTGCGCTGTGGCAAGGGTTTGGTCAGTGCAGACGACAGTGGCGCTGAAGTCGAAAGCAAATGCGGCACACCCGTTAGCCGCAGCATGCTGGGTAACAAAGTGATCTACGGCTATTACGGTGAACGCAGCGAAGTGCAGGTTGAGGAAAACGGCATGTACTACTTCCTGCGTTTTGAAGGTGATCGCCTGGTCAATGTCGATTCCAAACGTGGCGGCTAGCCACACTCAAAAATAGGACAGGAGTCCTTGCTATGAAAAAGTCGCTGTTGCTTGCTCTGCCCCTGCTGTTTATCGCTGCCCAAAGCCACGCATCGCTGCGTTGCGCCAACGGTATTGCCAGTGAAGGTGACCGTTCCGTTGAAGTACAGGCCAAATGCGGCGCGCCAGCGAGCAGCAATGTGATCGGCTATCAGAAAACCCGGATCGGCAACCGCACCGAAGAAGTCGAAATCCTGGAGTGGATATACGGCCCACGGGAAGGCGGGATGATGTATTTCCTGCGTTTTGAAGGTGGCAAGTTGATCCGTATCGATAGCAAGCGCGCTTGATCCTAGGCTGGGTCGGTCACCGTACGCCGACCGCCCCAACCTCCCCCGCTTATTTCAAGGACGAAACGCGTGCTGATCATTCCCGCCGAACACCCGCTGGACTGGAAGAAACCGCCAGTCCTGACCTTGCTGCTGATTCTGCTCAATACCCTGATCTACTTCGGTTACCAGGGCGGCGATAACGCCCGCGAACAAGTGGCGGTGAAAACCTATCTCGACGGCGGTTTGCTGAATCGCGAGAAGGCGCTGTTTATCGAGTCATTCGCCAGCCGCAACAAGCTCGACGACAAACAGCGCACCTCGTTTACCGCGGCGCCACGGGGGCAGTTGGCGCAGCTGATCCTCAGCGACCTGCAGTTCGAAAACACCCTGCATTACACCCCGGCCTACCAAGGCGACCCCGCCTGGCAAGCGGCCCGCACCAAAGCAGAAGCGGCGCGCAACCAGATCAGCAACTACCGCTTCGGTTTTATCCCGGCCAAGTTCACCGTGCAGGGCCTGTTCGGCGCCATGTTTCTGCACGCCGACTTCGGCCACCTAGCCGGCAATATGCTGTTCCTGTTTATCTTCGGCTTCGCGCTGGAACGGGCGTTGGGCCGTGCCGTGTACCTGGGGCTGTATGTGCTCAGCGGCCTGGCCTCGCACCTGTTGTGGTGGGTGATGGACCCGGTGTGGGCCACCGGCATCGGTGCCTCTGGCGCCATCGCCGGGTTGATGGGCATGTACTTAGGGATTTATGGCCTGCGGCGGATCAACTTTTTCTACTGGCTAGGGCCGATGTTTGGCTACTTTCGCGCACCGGCGCTATGGATTCTGCCGATCTGGATGGGCAAGGAGCTGTACGGCCTGTTGCTCGCCAATGACCACGTCAACTACTACGCCCACCTTGGCGGCATGGGCGCCGGCTTTCTTGCCGTGTGGCTGCCACGTCAGGTCGGCACACTCAAAGTCGATGAGGCTTACCTGAACAAGGAAGACCCGGATGCGCCGTTCAAGCGTGAAGTGGCAGCGCTCGACAGTCTGATCGGTAATTTCAATCTGGAGCAGGCCGCCACCCGCGGCGTGGATTTGCTCACGCGCTATCCGGGTCGCCTGCTGTTGCTAGAACGCCTCTATCCCGTGGCGAAAAGCCGTGAAGACAAAGTGCTGCTCAGCGCCGTGCTCAAACAACTCTTCGCCCTGCCCCATGCCACTGCAAACCTGCCGCAGTTACAGCGTCTGGCCGATGACAGCGGCAACTTCCCCTTGTTGCAGCACCCCGCCGTGCAACTGCACCTGCTGCAACGGCTACTGCAAGGTCACGACGGCACCAGGGGCTTATCTACTTGGCGCCGGCTCAGCAAAACGCGCAACCGTCCGCCACAATTGCCAGCGCTGACCCTGCAACTGGCCAAACAGCTCGGGCAACAACAAGATCTGCGCGGCGTTACCGAACTCAACCAATTCCTGCGCGAGGTCTACCCCGACGCCGAGCAGACCCAGCAGTTGGCGATTTATCAGCAGCACTTGGCGCGGTGATAAAAAATCAGCCCGTAGGTTGGGTTGAGCAACGCGAAGCCCAACAAAAAGGCCATTGCTCATTGTGTGACGATGTTGGGCTTCGCCTGCGGCTCACCGAACGCGGCCCGACCCAACCTACGCCGCGCTCAGGGAGAGATGGGCGCTCTTGACGTTGCGATTGCGGCCGTTACTCGGTTGAGGCTTTCGGGGCTAAGGTCAGGCAAGGCTCCCCGGAAGCCGATAGTTGTGACCGCGCAAATAAAAAACCCCGGGGCACGAACCCCGGGGTTTTCTATTTGTGCTCACAACTTACTAGAGAAGTCGCGAAGCTCATCCTGAGCCTTTTCTTTCGTCCTGAAGTTTCCCTGCCAGGTATTCGCTATGCCCTTCGACGACATCCACGTCATCGTTTGTCAGGTTGCCCCAACGTTCCTTGATTCGGCCATTGAGCTGTTTCCACTTGCCTTTGATTACGTCGGAATTCATCGGAAATCCTCCTTTGTCTGGGCGGGTCAGGCGTCACCAGTGGGCCGGGACGCCTGAGGGAATGCTTTTAGGCGGTCGGTGAGGTTACTCAGCCGACTTCAGGCCATCGGCAGAAACTGCCTTCACGCCTTTGATGCCTTTGGTTTTGGCTACAGCCAGGTCGCGCTCGGCATCGCTTTTAACTACGCCGGACAGGGAAACCACACCTTTGTTGGTTTCAACTTTGATGTCCAGAGCGCTGAGGGCGCTGTCTGCAACGAAAGTCGATTTAACTTTGCTGGTGATCCAGGTATCGGTCACGGCTTCTTCAGCGGTGTCTGCGGTGGCAGCCAGCATCAGCGGAGCGCTGTGGGTGTTAGCTACGTCAGCGAACGCCAGAGGGGACAACAGGGCGCCGGCAGTGGCAGCTGCAATAACGAATTTGTTGAAAGGCTTGTTCATAACGTCTCACTCCCAGTTCATTTAAAAATTCCGCCGCCTGTCCTGGCTGCGGTTTCATAGGAGATATCGCAAGGCGTGTGCCAACCTTTGAAAAATTTTTTATTCGTTATTTATCAACTACTTACAGTTTACGCAAAACCCACCGCATCGTGCAGATTGCAAGTTCACCGCTTCGCTTACATGCAATCTGCATGAACCTTCAGCCCTTGGCCGCCATACGTTCGAGAATAGCGGCCAAGGTATCGACCTCCGAGAGCAACGGCGTTTGTGGATAGCGACTGCGGATAAACGCCAGCAGCTTTTGCGCGGGTTCAATCTGGCCCAAACCCTCGGCAAAACCTCGTGCTGCCCGCAGGTAAGCGCGGGGAATATGCGGGTAGTCGGGAAAGCGTTGGTGCAGATTGCGCAGCAGGCTCAGGCCCTCCTTGGTTCGATGGCGATCCAGCAAGGCGCCTGCCGTGCGCTCGCAGACCAAGGCGTCATCGGGAAGATAGTCCGGCTGGATCTTGCGCGCATTAAGCAGCGCTGTCGCGGCCATGGCCGGGTTGCTGCGGGCCGCCATGGGCAGGTAGTGGGCCAAATGGCGCAAGCAGCGGTCACCGGCGTTGAGGTTGAACAGTAACTGGTGGAAGCGCTCGTTGAGCTTGAGATCTTCCGGGGCGCGCTCCAGGGCCACCGTCAGCGTTTCCAGAGCCTGCTGGCTTTGGCCCTCTTTAATGCGGATTTCTGCTTCGGCTATGGCGCGGCGACGCAGGTATTCGGCAACGGGGTAACCGTTGTGGCTGTCTTCCTCGGCCAGGGCGTAACCCAGGGCGCCCTGATACTGGAACACCGCGTACCCCATCATGGCGCACATCACCACGGTGAAATAACTGAAGAGAAATGCAGCAACCGGGAACAACACCACCTGCGGCAAACCTTCTGCCAGCATCATCGTCACCCAACTCGGCGACTGCCAGAGAATGAACAAGAAGGCGCAGAGGATCAGGTAACGCCAGCCCATCGCCTTAATCACCTGCCCCACTTCTTCCGGGCTCAGGGCGGCCCCCAGGGTCTTGTCCAGCGCCAGGCGAATGATGCTCGCCGGCATGGCCAACATCAGGGCGATATTCACCAGCCAGTAAATGGCTTCGCTATCGAAATCATGGGCGAGCCAGAGCGCGGCGAAGCAGAGGACAAACACCACCATTTGTTTAAAAAACAAACTAAATCCTGGGCCGGTAAAAGCGCTGGCCAGCGACGGCGCCACTTTCTGTGCCTCGCTACTGGCTTCAATCACGCTATAGAAGTACTTGGTGGCGATGCTAAATAGCAGCAGCCACAACACCAGATAGGACGGCATAAACAGACTCGCCAGCGCGATCAATGCGCTAAACGCCATAGGCCCGGTCTGCAAACCGTAGGCAAAAAACTTCGGGATTCGCTCCCAGAACGGCTGCGCGGTATTGGCCGCACCGAGAAACTCCAGGCGGCTGGCACATAGCGGGCAGGTTGGGGTTTCTTCTGCGGCATCCTCATTCAGCGGGGTGCAGCAATCGCCGTAATGCCGAGGGCACGAGCGGCACAGCCACGTAGCAGGTTGCGCCGGGTGGTAATGGCAAAGACTTTTTTCCATGACTGCAGCGTTCCTTGTGCTTTTTGCGTCTTGGCCAAACGGGTGGCTATTTTCCAGGCAAAAAAAGAGGGCCCGCAAGGGCCCTCTTTTCAAACTGCGGTATAGCTCGGATTAACCCTGAGCTTTAGCCGCCGCTACGTCTTTGATCGACAGCTTGATACGGCCGCGGTTGTCCACGTCCAGTACCGACCTTCTTTCAAAATGTCAGTGACCTTCTCAACGCGGGCATCGCTCAGCATCGAGATGTGCACCAGACCGTCTTTGCCCGGCAGGATGTTGACGAATGCGCCGAAGTCGACGATGCGCTCAACCTTACCGACGTAGATCTTGCCGATTTCAGCTTCTGCGGTGATGCCCAGAACGCGCTGACGCGCCGCTTCTGCCGCTTCTTTGGTCTCGCCGAAGATCTTGATCGAGCCGTCGTCTTCGATGTCGATCGAAGCCTTGGTTTCTTCGCAGATAGCGCGGATGGTTGCACCACCTTTGCCGATAACGTCGCGAATTTTGTCTTGATCGATTTTCATCGCGATCATGGTCGGTGCGTTGGCCGACAGTTCGGTACGCGACGACGAGATCACTTGGTTCATCTGGCCAAGGATGTTCAGGCGCGCTTCCAGGGCTTGGCCCAGAGCGATCTCCATGATTTCTTCGGTGATGCCGTTGATCTTGATGTCCATCTGCAGCGCGGTAACACCTTTGGCGGTACCCGCTACTTTGAAGTCCATG
>LNAP01021404.1_pt1 | contig 10696 bp, 12 predicted proteins | sample 602601 | NCBI WGS metagenome assembly LNAP01 (sample SAMN02440304, study PRJNA202911) | soil metagenome | biome: Subtropical and temperate rainforests or woodlands; isolation source: soil samples (1 kg each in a 20% v/v slurry with milli Q water) were... ...
GCGGCATTGCCGACACCAGCAACCGCAAGGTCTGGGTGTTCTGCGGCGACGGCGAAATGGACGAACCGGAATCGCTGGGCGCCATCGCCCTGGCCGACCGCGCGGCGCTCAAGGTGGACGAACTGCTGGAGGCGGATGAGTCCTTCACCCCGGCACTGCGTGGCGAAGCCGCCATCGAGGTGGCCAGCGCCAAGGTCCTGGCCGCCCGCACCGCACTGGACGTCACCAGCCGGGTCTTCGAGGTCATGGGCGCGCGCGCCACCCACAACCGCTACGCCTTCGACCGTTTCTGGCGCGACACGCGCACCCACAGCCTGCACGACCCGCTGGCCCACAAGATCCTCGAGGTCGGCGAATACGCCCTGAACGGCCACTACCCACCCGTGCGGGCCTACACCTGAGCGCAAAGGACACCCACCCATGAAGATCAAAGTTCTGGCCGCCGCACTGGCGAGCCTGTTGTTGAGTGCATCGCTGGTGCAAGCCGGAGAGCCCCTGACCCTGCGCGTCGCCGACCAGAAGGGCAACATGCGCGCCCAGCTGGAGGCGGCCAATGCCCTGCAGGATCTGCCCTACCGGATTCACTGGGCGGAGTTCCCGGCCGCCGCCCCGCTGGCCGAGGCGCTCAACGCCGGTGCGGTCGACTCCGGCCCGATCGGCGATGCGCCGCTGATCTTCGCGCTCGCGGCCGGCACGCGCGTGAAGGCGATCGGCGCCAACCGATCGGACGCCTACGGCACGGCGGTACTGGTGCGGCCCGATTCGACGCTGAAGACGGCGGCCGACCTGAAGGGCAGGAGCGTCGCGACCAACCGCGGCTCGATCGGCCACTACGTCACGCTCAAGGCCATCACGCGCGCCGGCCTGAAACCGGAGGACGTGAACCTGCGCTTTCTCGCGCCCGCCGACGCCAAGCTCGCGCTCACGCAAGGCTCGGTCGACGCGTGGGCCACCTGGGAGCCGTACACCGCGCTGGCCGAGGTGAGCGGCCATGCGCGCGTGCTGGTGAGTGGTCGCGACCTGCTGCCGGGGCTGAGCTACCTGGCGGCCACCGATGCGGCCATCGCATCGAAGCGCGCTGTGCTGCAGGACTTCCTGCAGCGCGTGGTGCGTGCGCAGCAGTGGTCGTACCGGAACGTCGACGCCTACTCGGCTGCGCTCGCCCGCATCATCGGTATCCCGCCGGAGGCCGCGAAGCTGCAGTTCGAGCGGCGCCAGCAGAAGTGGGTGCCGATCGATGCGCAGGTCGTCGCCGACCAGCAGGGCACGGCGGACTTCTATCGGCAGGTCGGGCTGATCAAGCAGCCGCTCGACGTGAAAGGGACCTTCGACACCGGCTTTTCCCTCACGGCGGGCTGAGGGCCTGACGGCAGGCGTCATCCCGCCATCCGTCAGTGCACGGCCGGCGCGCCTTCGCTGCGCTGCGGTGCCGGGCGGACCGATCCGGTCGCAGGCTCGACCTCGAGCGCGGCCTCCACGACGCTGCGGGTCAGCGTCGGCGCGAACGACTCGATGAAGGCATAGACGTAGCCGCGCAGGTAGCTGCCGCGGCGCACCGCCAGCTTGGTGGTGTTGATCCCGAACAGCCCACCGGCGTCCACCGCGCGCAGCTGTGTGTCGCGTTCGGCCTCGTAGGCCACGCCGGCGACGATGCCCACCCCCATGCCGAGCTGTACGTAGGTCTTGATGACGTCGGCATCCATGGCCGTGAGCACGATCTGTGGCGCGAGGCCCGATGCCTCGAAGGCGGTGTCGATACGCGTGCGACCGGTGAAGCCGGTGTCGTAGGTGATGAGCGGATAGCGGGCCAACGCCTCCAGTGTGAGCGGCACACCGAGCAGTGGATGCCCGGGTGGCACGATCACCGAATGCGTCCAGCGGTAGCAGGGCAGGGCGACGAGTTGCGGGTAGTCGCCCAGCGCCTCGGTCGCGATGCCGACCTCGGCTTCGCCGTCGAGCAGCATCTGTGCGATCTGCTTGGGCGAGCCCTGGTGCAGGTGCAGCTTGACGCCCGGGAAAAGGGTGCGGAATTCCTGCACCGCGAGCGGCATCGCATAGCGCGCCTGCGAATGCGTGGCGGCCACGGAGAGTTGCCCGTCCTGCTGGCCCGCGAACTCCTGGCCGGCCTGGCGCAGGTTGTGGCTTTCGAGTAGCACGCGCTCGATGATCGGCAGCAGGTGGCTGCCCGGCGAGGTGAGGCCGGTGAGACGCTTGCCGGCCCGCGCGAACAAGGACACGCCGAGCTCCTCTTCCAGCTCACGGATCTGTCGGCTCACGCCCGGCTGCGAGGTATGAAGCGCGTGCGCGGCTTCGGTGAGGTTGAAGCCGCAGCGCACCGCCTCGCGCACCGAGCGCAGCTGTTGGAAGTTCATGTTGTTCTTGGGCGTGATTGCAGGGCCGGCCATTCTCTGGCGCAGCCCTCATGGCGCGAACAACCGTTTTCTTCCTTCCTAATGAAGCAAACGTCTATGGATGACCACGACCGATCAGAAGGCCGGGACCAGCGCGCCGTTGAACTTCGTCTCGATGAACTGCCGCACCTCGGCCGACTGGTAGGCGGCCACCAACTTCTTCACCCACGGCCGGTCCTTGTCGGCGCGGCGCACCGCGATCAGGTTGGCGTAGGGGCCTTGGGGCGACTCCTTGAGGATCGCGTCCCTGTTGAAGGACAGGCCCGACTTCTCGGCGTAGTCGTTGTTGATGGAGGCAATCGTCAGGTCGTCGAGCGAGCGCGGCAGTTGCGCGGCGTCGAGGGCCACCAGCTTGATCTTCTTCGGGTTGGCCACCACGTCGAGCGGCGTCGCCGTGTTGTTCTTCACCGCCTCGGGCTTGAGCGTGACGAGGCCCGCCGACTGCAGCAGCAGCAAGGAGCGGTTGCCGTTCGACGGATCGTTCTGGATGCCGACCGCAGCGCCTTCCGGCAGGTCGTCGATGCGCTTGAGCTTGCGCGAGTAGAAGCCCAACGGTGCCGTGATGGTCAGGCCCACCGGCACGATGTCGAAGCCGCGCGACTTGACCTGGTTGTCGAGGAAGGGCTGATGCTGGAAGGCATTGGCATCCAGGTCGCCTGCGGCCAGCGCCGCATTGGGCAACTGGTAGTCGTTGAAGACGACCACGTCGATGGCGAGGCCGTCGCGCGCAGCCACCTTCTTGACCACCTCGAAGATCTGTTCGGCATTGCCGACCGAGATGCCGACCTTGATGCGCGACTTGTCCTGCGCATGCGCCGGGATGGCAAAGGCGCACGCGGCTCCGAGGAAGACGGACAGGACGAGGAGGGCGCCGCGGCGAGGGAGGGAAGCGAAGGACATGAAATACCCGGAAAACAGAAGGGAACGCGACTGTGCATCGCCCCTTGTGCCCCGCCAACGAAGCAATCCGCATGACGATATGAGGCCTGCACGCGCTTGCAGACGCACAGACGATTTGCGCATAAGCAAGCAACGAATCCGTCGTTCCTTGTTGGTTGCGTCTTCCCTAGAGTGACCGCACTGCCGCGCCATGTGGGCTGCGGCGTCCTCTTCACATCCCATGACCGAAGCCATCCTTTCCCGTGGCGCCGTGCCGAGTGCATGGCGCGACGCCCCGAGCCAGGCCTTCGAGGTCCGACCCTTCGATGCACCCGTCGGTGCCGAAGTCATCGGTCTCGACATCGCCAAGCCGATCAACGACGCCGACTTCGCGCGATTGCACCGTGCGCACCTGGACCATCACGTGGTGGTGTTCCGCGACCAGCATGTGTCGCCCGACGACCATGTGGCCTTCAGCCGCCGCTTCGGCCCGCTGCAGATCCATGTGCTGCACCAGTTCCAGCTCAAGGGCCATCCGGAGGTGTTGATCGTCTCGAACATCAAGGAGAACGGCGAGCCCATCGGGCTGGGCGATGCCGGTGTGTACTGGCACTCGGACCTCTCGTACAAGGAGATTCCCAGCCTCGGCTCGCTGCTGCATGCGCAGGAGCTGCCGAGCGAAGGCGGCGACACGCTCTTCACCTGGCATGGGAGACGCTGCCGCCCGAACTGCAGCAGCGCATCCTCCCGCTGAAGGCCGAGCACAGCTACCTCGCCAAGTACGAGGAACTGCGCGCCAAGAATCCGTGGCGGCCCAAGCTGTCGCAGCAGCAGATTGACCAGGTCGCGCCCGCGGTGCAGCCGGTGGTGCGCACGCACCCGGAGACCGGCCGCAAGGCGCTCTTCGTCAGCGAGCATTTCACCACCCGCATCGTCGGCCTGCCGCAGGCCGAAGGCGATGCGCTGCTGGCCGAGCTGTTCGCGCACAGCGTGAAGCCCGAGTTCGTCTATCGCCACCAATGGAAGCCGCACGACCTGGTTTTCTGGGACAACCGCTCGCTGATGCACCTCGCGGCGGGCACGCCCGACCACCTCCGCAGAAAACTCTTCCGAACCACCATCGAAGGCGATCGCCCTTTCTGACATGACCACACTTCTTCGCAAGACGGCGACCACCCTCGCCGGCCTGGGCCTCGCCATTTCCAGCCTCGCGGCGCATGCCGAAGGACAGATCCGCATCGCCGAGCAGTTCGGCATCGTCTACCTGCTGCTCAACGTCGCGCAGGATCAGAAGCTCATCGAGAAGCACGCCAAGGCGGCGGGCGTCGACGCCAAGGTCGAATGGGTGAAGCTCTCGGGCGGCTCGGCGGTCAACGACGCGCTGCTGTCCGGCAACATCGAGATCGCCGGCGCCGGCGTCGGCCCGCTGCTCACGCTGTGGGACCGTACCAAGGGCCGCCAGAACGTGAAGGGCGTGGCCTCGCTGGGCAACTTTCCGTACTACCTGGTGAGCAACAACCCGGCCGTGAAGACCATCGCCGACTTCACCGAGAGGGACCGCATCGCGGTGCCGGCCGTCGGCGTGTCGGTGCAGTCGCGCGTGCTGCAGCTGGCCTCGGCCAAGCTGTGGGGCGACAAGGAATTCGCCAAGCTAGCGTGGCGGTGCCGCACCCCGATGCGGCGGCGGCCATCATCAAGGGCGGCACCGAGATCACGGGCCACTTCGGCAACCCGCCGTTCCAGGAGCAGGAGCTGGCCGGCAACCCGCAAGCGCGCATCGTGCTGAACTCGTACCAGGTGCTCGGCGGCCCGGCCTCGGCCACGGTGCTCTATGCCACCGAAAAATTCCGCGCCGAGAACCCGAAGACCTACCAGGCCTTCGTCGAGGCGTTGAACGAAGCGGCGCAGTTCGTCACGGCCAACCCCGAGAAGGCGGCCGACATCTACATCAAGGTGAGCAACGCGAAGATCGATCGCGACCTGCTGCTGAAGATCATCAAGAACCCCGAAGTGCAGTTCAAGACCACGCCGCAGAACACCTACCAGCTGGCGGAGTTCATGCACCGCGTGGGCGCCATCAAGAACAAGCCGGCGTCGGTGAAGGACTATTTCTTCGACGACGCGCAGAACGCGCAAGGCAACTGACATGGCGGTCCGTTTTCTGAAGGGCGCCGTGGCGGCCCTCGTCGCCGCCGTGGCGCTGCAGGCGCATGCCGAAGGAAAGATCAGCATCGCGCAGCAGTTCGGCATCGGTTATCTGCTGCTCGACGTGGTGCGCGACCAGCAGCTCATCGAGAAGCACGGCAAGCAGCAGGGCGTGGACGTGCAGGTCGAATGGGCCAGCATCTCGGGCGCCACCGCAATGAACGAGGCGCTGCTGGCCGGCGCGCTCGACGTGGTGTCGGCCGGCGTGCCGCCGATGCTCACGATGTGGGACCGCACCAGGGGCAAGCAGAATGTGAAGGCGGTGGCTGCGCTCGGCTCGTTGCCCAACTACCTCCTGAGCAACAGCCCGCGCGTGAAGACACTCAGGGACTTGGGCGATAAGGACCGCATCGCGGTGCCGGCCGCCGGCGTGGGCTTCCAGTCGCGCACGCTGCAGATCGAGACCGCGAAGCTCTTCGGCAAGGACGACTTCAAGCGCTTCGACACCATCTCGGTCAGCCTGCCGCATCCGGAAGCCACCGCCGCGCTGATCGCGGGCGGCTCCGAGATCAACACGCACTTCTCGAGCGCGCCTTTCTACTACCAGGCACTGGATGCGAACAAGGCGATCCACAAGGTGATCAGCAGCTACGACATCCTTGGCGGACCGGCGACCTTCAACGTGCTCTACACGACGCAGAAGTTCCACGACGAGAACCCAAAGACCTACAAGGCCTTCTATGCGGCGCTGGTCGAGGCGGCGCAGATCGTGAAGGCCGACAAGGCCAAGGCCGCCGACATCTTCATCCGCGTGCAGAAGTCCAAGCTGTCGCCTGAACTGGTGCGCCGCATCATCGAAGACCCGGAGAACGACTTCACCGTGTCGCCGCACCGCAGTTACGTGTATGCGGACGAACTGCACAGGCTGGGTGTGCTGAAGAACAAGGCCGTGTCGTGGAAGGATTACTTCTTCGACGAGGCCTACGCCCAGCCGGGGTCGTGATGGCCAACGTAGGTCTTCACACATTGCGTACCGCGCCGCACGCTCCCCGTCAGATCCGGCAACTCGGCCTTCCCGGGCCGGTGTCCGCGACGCACGCATCGGACAGCCCGCCGTCGGCCTTGCTCCAGGTCGACGGCGTGAGCCTCGAGTACCGCACGCCGGAGCGCGTCGTGCGCGCCACGCACCGCGTGAGCTTCGATGTGCACGCGGCCGATCGGTTCGTTCTGCTCGGCCCCTCGGGCTGTGGCAAGTCGACGCTGCTCAAGGCGGTGGGCGGCTTCATCGCGCCGGTGGAAGGCGAGATCCGGCTCGACGGGCACCGCGTGCGCGGTCCGGGGCCCGACCGCATCGTCGTGTTCCAGGAATTCGACCAGCTGCCGCCGTGGAAGACGGTCAAGCAGAACGTGATGTTCCCGCTGCTCGCCTCTAAGACGCTGGGCCGCAGCGAGGCCGAGGAGCGTGCGCTGTATTACCTGGCCAAGGTCGGGCTCGACAAGTTCGCCGATGTGCATCCGCACCAGCTCTCCGGCGGCATGAAGCAGCGCGTGGCCATCGCCCGTGCGCTGGCGATGCAGCCGCGCGTGCTGCTGATGGACGAGCCCTTCGCCGCGCTCGACGCGCTCACGCGCCGCAAGATGCAGGAGGAGCTGCTCGAACTGTGGGACGAGGTGCGCTTCACGCTGCTCTTCGTCACGCACTCCATCGAGGAAGCGCTGGTGGTGGGCAACCGCATCGCGTTGCTGTCGCCGCACCCGGGGCGCATGCGCGCCGAGATCAACAGCCATGACTTCGGCCTGGGCAGCCTGGGGGGCGCCGAGTTCCAGGCGACGGCCACGCGCATCCACGACATGCTGTTCGAGGAAGAAGTCGAGGAGGCCGCTGCGCCATGAGTTCATCGCTGACCCCGCCGATCCGGCCCGAATACGAAAACCGCCTCGAGCCCTTCACCGAGCTGCCCGTCGAACGCGTGCTGCCTCTCGGAACGCGCCTGTGGTCGCAAGGCTGGCTGCGCAAGGGCGTGATCCTCGTCGTGCTGGCCGTGCTGTGGGAACTGGCCGCGCGCTGGCAGGACAACGACCTGCTGCTGCCGACCTTCACCGCGACCGCGCGCGCGCTGTTGGAGGGCCTGGCCAGCGGCGAGCTGGTCGAGAAGGTGCGCATCTCGCTGGCGGTGCTGCTGCAGGGCTATCTTGCGGGCGTGCTGCTGGCCTTCGGCCTCACCACGCTGGCGGTGTCGACGCAGATCGGGCGCGACCTGCTGGACACGCTCACCTCCATGTTCAACCCGCTGCCGGCCATCGCGCTGTTGCCGCTGGCCCTGCTGTGGTTCGGTCTGGGCCGGGGCAGCCTGGTCTTCGTGCTGATTCATTCGGTGCTCTGGCCCCTGGCGCTCAACACCTATGCCGGCTTCCAGGGCGTGCCCGAGACGCTGCGCATGGCAGGCCGCAACTACGGACTGCGCGGCTTGCGCTACGTGCTGCAGATCCTCGTGCCCGCGGCGCTGCCGGCCATCCTGTCGGGGCTGAAGATCGGCTGGGCCTTTGCCTGGCGCACGGAACTGGTGTTCGGCGCGTCGTCGGGCAAGGGCGGCCTGGGCTGGTACATCTTCCAGAACCGCAACGAGCTCTACACCGATCGTGTGTTCGCCGGGCTCGCGCTCGTGGTGCTGATCGGCCTGGCGGTCGAGAGCCTGGGCTTCGCGACACTGGAGCGGCTCACGGTTCGCAAGTGGGGCCAGCAGCGCTAGCCGACGAACGGCCAGGCGCCGCTCCGTGCGCTCAGGTCGACGCCGGCGCGCGTGCCCACGCTCCAGCCGTATTCGCCCACGGCCGCCGCGGTCATCAACGACACCACCGCCACCGGCCCCACGGCCAGCACGCGGCTGCTGCGGAACACCGCGTACAGCAGCAGCGGCGCGACGCTGGCGTACAGGCCCGCCTCGGGCGGCAGGCCGGCCAGCAGCGCATAGGCCAGGGTCTGCGGATGAGCATGATGGTGACGATCAGCGCCGCCGCGGCATCGCCCGCGAAGGTGACACGGTCGTAGCGCCGGCCCTCGGGTGGCAGGCCCAGCACCCTGTTGATGGAGCGATAGAGCGTGCGCGCGTCGCCGCCGGGGAAGTCGCAGCGCGCCGCGCCGTAGTCGGGCATGAACAGCGTGTCGCCGACGAAGGCGGCGGTCTGCACCGCGTCGCTGACGACATCCCGACGACACCCGTCGCGGACATGGCGATGGGCGCCAGCCCGACAACGATGCGCAAGCTGCGGTCCAGCGTGCCTTCATTGGTCTTCATGTTTCTGTCTCCTGAGTGTGTCGGACATCCCCCTGCTGGTGCATTCGTTCCTGCAGCGCGGGGACAGCGGCCAGCCCCGATTGGTGGTGGATCCGGTGGCCATGGCCCGGTTGCAGGCGCATGCGTGGCCCGGCAACATCCGTGAGTTGCGCAATGTGCTGGAGCGGACCCGGTTGTTCGCCGACGACGGCGTGGTCTGCGTCGAGCACCTGCCGGCCATGCTGGGCGATGCCGATGCCGCCCTCGCCGGGTGCCGCGCCTCCGCCCGCGCAGGGGGTGGGCCGTCGCGGCGACGTCGAGGACGCCACCATCCGTCAGTTGCTCGCCACCACGCGCGGCACACGCAAGGAGCTGACGCGGCAATTGGGGCTGAGCGAACGCACGCTGTACCGGCGGCTCAAGGCGCTGGGGCTCGCCTGACCGCCGGCACGCCGAGGCGGGACCACCGGTCCGGAACAGGGCCATTTCGTCGAGTCGCCGCGACCTCTTGGTGGATCGGCAGGGTGCGGCGAACCAGGCGGTTCGAGAAATGTCCGGCGCGCGTGCAGGTTTTTTCGCGCTGCCAGCCTGCCCATGGTCGATCTGACATGACTGGTTCGTACCATCCAGGCGAATGAATACTTGTGTTTCAGCGGGGGCGTCATGACGCAGAGCGTTCCAGCCCTTCCGGGCTTGCCGTCGGAAGGGCGCCCTGCGCGGCGCCAGCCGGCATCTGCGCATCGCGAACCGGATGGTCCTCGCCCGCACCCATTGCCGCATGTCTTCTTCCGGTCTGTCGTCGACCTTCGCGACGGGTCGGTTTTTGCCCAGGAGGCCTCGGTCCACGATGTCGCCGTCCTTGCGACTCGCCAAACGATGTCGCCGCTGGAGGCTGAAGCGACGGAGCCGACGCTTTCGCACGTCGACCGGCGCTCGACGGAGATCGTCCTGGCGCGATGGGCCGAGCTCCCGGACGCACGACGCATTCTCATCAACATGAGTGCCGATGCGTTCGTGGACGCCATGCGCAAGGACTCACAGGGCTGGCTGATGCAGGCGCTCGCAGCGCTGGACATTGCGGCCGACAGGCTGCTGATCGAGGGTCGGCCGTGGGACAGCGTCGTGCTGAACGATGCGGTGAAGGCGCTCCGTGCCGCCGGTGGGCGGCTCTCCCTCGGCGACGAGGGGGCCGGACACGCCAGCTTTCGGTCATGGTGCGAACTCGAACCCGACTATGTGCGGATTGGAAAGCAATGGATCACCGACGTTGCCGTCGACCCGCGCAAACGAACGATCGTTCGCGGTATCTGCGAGGTTGCGGCAGAGTTCGGCACACAGCTCATTGCCGAAGGGATCGACGCCAACGCCGATCTGCAGGTGGTTCTGAGTCTGGGCATCCCCTATGGGCAAGGCGCGCATGTGGCGCGAAAAGCCGATAGTCGGAACATCACATCGCCGCCAGCTGGCAGGGCCCGAGACCTCGAGGCCGGCGCGGACCTCGCATCCGTCGATTCAGGCTGGCGCCGACCTGCGGCCTTGCAGAACTTCGCGCTCATCCAGGCCCCCGTCCTGACGTGGCGCACCACCAATGACGAAGTCGCTGCGATGTTTCAGGGGAGCCCGCAACTGCATGCCTTGGCGGTCGTCGAGGACGCCCGCCCGGTCGCCTTGATCCCGCGCCAGCAGTTCATGGACCAGTACGCGCGCCTCTACTTCCGGGAAGTGCACGGTCGGAAGGCATGCCTGGATTCGGCGAACCCGGCACCCTGCGTGATCGAGCGCGACGCGTCCATCGAGGCACTCGCCAGCGTGCTGACTTCCAGCGATCAGCGCTATCTCAGCGAGGGTTTCATCGTCACCGAAAAGGGGCGCTACGTCGGCCTCGGCACGGGCGATCAGCTGGTTCGCGTGGTCACGGAAACCCGGCTGGAGGCCGCCAGGCACGCGAACCCCCTGACTTTCCTGCCCGGCAATATCCCCGTCAGT
>LNAP01005925.1_pt1 | contig 10695 bp, 8 predicted proteins | sample 602601 | NCBI WGS metagenome assembly LNAP01 (sample SAMN02440304, study PRJNA202911) | soil metagenome | biome: Subtropical and temperate rainforests or woodlands; isolation source: soil samples (1 kg each in a 20% v/v slurry with milli Q water) were... ...
CAGCAAAATCGCCAAGCGGCTGGCTGATCGCCACTCGCGGCGCAAGAAGCAGCGGGTGCGCGGCCAGCTCGACTTCCGCAAGACCCTGCGCAAGAACGCCGCCTACGATGGCGTGATGTTCGAGACCTTCTGGCGCTCCAAAGTGGTGGACCGGCCACGCGTGGTGGCCATCTGCGACGTCAGCGGCTCGGTGCGCCAGTACGCGCGTTTTTTACTGCTGTTCCTGCACAGTCTGGGCGAGCAGGTGAGCGACCTGCGCAGCTTCGCTTTCACCAACCACCTGGTCGAGGTGAGCGACACCTTCGAGTCGCTGCCGGTCGAACAGGCGGTCGACAAAGTGATGCAGGCGGTGGGCGGCAGCGGCACCGACTACGGGCAGACGCTGCTCGACATCGAGGCGCAGTTGCTCGATGACATCGATCACCGCACCACCGTGCTGATTCTCGGCGACGCGCGCAACAACCGGGGTCAAGCTCAGGTGCAAGTCATGCAACAGCTCTACCAGCGCGCGCGCCGGGTCATCTGGCTCAACCCCGAGCCGGTCTCGTTCTGGGGCCTGGGCGATTCGGAGATGAAGCGCTACGCCCCTTATTGCCACATCGCGCGCGAATGCAATTCCATTGCACACCTGGAAAGCACGCTCGACGCCTTGCTGCGCACCCATTCGGCCAGCGCCTGAAACCCATCCCAACCGCAGCGCTTCATGGCGCATGAATTGACGGCCCATGTGCAACGCATCGAACCACTGGCGAACCTTTGAACCTAAAAACGGCAGTTGACCGCTTTGTATCCCTTGACAAGCCGCATGAAATCTATCGTTGATGGCTCCGATGGCGTTCACCTTTTGGGTGAGAGCGCTATGCACCCGCCCAAAGCAGCACATGGGGCGCCCGTGTCAACTCACTTCATGAACGCCATGCTCGCGTTCGCAATAACGAAGTGATTTCGCCTGAACCTTCATCGGCAACGTCATCGGCAACGGCATGGGCAACGGTGCAGGTGCCGGCGCGGGGCGGGGCACCTGCGATGGCAGCGGCGCCGGGGATGGTGGCATCGGCATCGGTGGCATCCGTTCTGGCGAGGGCGACGGCGGATCAATGTTCATGGTGGTGTGTGTCATGGCGCCATTTTTTGTGCTGCCAGGCCACACGTCTGTGTGTTGGCGCACAACAGTAGCTCGGCAAGACTGGGTAATCTGCGGCGGTTGACACTGTGTGCATCAGGGCCATTTGGACAGCGCCAGAATGCCCTACAACCCTGCCCCTCCTGGAGACCACCATGCCTCACGCCTTTGCCCAAACCCGCAAACCTTTCACCACGGCCGTCGGCAAGGTAGGCCAGTGTTATTCATTGCCGGCGCTGGCCGGGCAATACCCCAACGTGCGCCGCCTGCCGGTGTCGATACGCATCGTGCTCGAAGCCGTGCTGCGCCACTGCGATGGCCGCAAAGTCACTGCGGCGCATGTGGCCCAACTGGCCAATTGGCAAGCCAACGCCCCACGCACCGACGAGATCCCGTTTGTGGTCTCACGCGTGGTGCTGCAAGACTTCACCGGCGTGCCGCTGCTGGCAGACCTGGCGGCCATGCGCAGCACGGCGCAGCGCCTGGGGCTGGACCCGCGGCGCATTGAGCCGCTGGTGCCGGTGGACCTGGTGGTGGACCACTCGATCATGGTCGACCACTATGGCAAAAAAGATTCGCTTGACCTGAACATGAAGCTGGAATTCCAGCGCAACCGCGAGCGCTATGAATTCATGAAATGGGGCATGCAGGCGTTTGACACCTTTGGCGTGGTGCCGCCCGGTTTTGGCATCGTGCACCAGGTGAACCTGGAATACCTGGCGCGCGGCGTGCACCAGGGCAAAGACGGTATTTACTACCCGGACACGCTGGTGGGCACCGACAGCCACACCACCATGATCAACGGCATCGGTGTGGTGGGCTGGGGCGTGGGCGGCATTGAGGCCGAGGCCGCCATGCTGGGCCAGCCCGTGTACTTGCTGACCCCTGACGTGGTGGGATTTGAATTGACCGGCAGCCTGCGCGAGGGCGTCACCGCCACCGACCTGGTGCTGACGGTGACCGAGACCCTGCGCCAACACAAGGTGGTGGGCAAGTTTGTCGAGTTTTTTGGTGAAGGCACACGCACGCTGGCACTGCCCGACCGCGCCACCATTGGCAACATGGCCCCTGAATACGGCGCCACCATGGGTTTCTTCCCGGTGGACGAGAAAACCATTGCCTACTTCAAGGGCACCGGACGCACCCCGGACGAGATTGACACCTTTGAGGCTTACTTCAAGGCGCAAGGCCTGTTTGGCGTGCCACTCGGCGGCGACATCGACTACTCGCAAGTGGTCAAGCTGAATTTGGCCGACGTCACGCCCAGCCTGGCTGGCCCCAAGAGGCCGCAGGACCGCATTGAGCTGGGCCGGGTGGCGGCACAGTTTGCCGAGCTGTTCAGCAAACCGAATGCTGAAAATGGCTTTAGCCAACCTGCCGACCGGCTGTTGACGCGCTTTCCAGTTGGCGCAGGTGTGGCCGTCAGTGAGGCGCCGCTGGCACCACCGGTGCCGCTGGGTGCGGCGCGCGATGTCGCCGAGATGGTGCAGAACCGGCCCACGCTGGAGGCCAGCAAGGCCACTTCAGATGCGCCCGGCCAAGCCCAGGTGCCGGTGCATACCGCCCGGCATGTCACCGTGGGCAATGGCGACGTGCTCATCGCCGCCATCACCAGTTGCACCAACACCTCCAACCCCAGCGTGTTGCTGGCGGCCGGCTTGCTGGCCAAAAAGGCTGTCGAAGCTGGCCTGACGGTGCAGCCGCACATCAAGACCTCTTTGGCGCCGGGCTCGCGCATCGTCACCGAATACCTCGCTGAAACGGGTTTGCTGCCCTACCTGGAGCAGCTTGGCTTTGCGCTGGTCGGCTACGGCTGCACCACCTGCATTGGCAATGCGGGCGACCTGACGCCCGAACTCAACGCGCTCATCACCGCGCAAGACCTGGTGTGTGCCGCGGTGCTGTCAGGCAACCGCAACTTCGAGGCGCGCATTCACCCCAACCTCAAGGCCAATTTTCTGGCCAGCCCACCGCTGGTGGTGGCCTATGCCATTGCCGGCACGGTGCTGCGCGACCTGAGCACCCAGCCGGTAGGCCAAGGAACAGGTGGCAAAGACGTGTACCTGGCCGACATCTGGCCCGGCAGCGACGAGATTCAGGCGCTGATGGCCTTTGCCATGAACGGCAAGGCCTACCGCGAGAACTACGCCCGCATTGCCACCGAGCCGGGCCTGCTGTGGGACGCCATCACCGGTGTGACAGGCACCAGCTACACCTGGCCCAAGAGCACCTACATTGCCGAGCCGCCGTTCTTTGCCACTTTCACTATGAACAATATAGCTACTAGCGCAGGTGAGACAATGGCTGCGGGTCAAAAAGATCATGAATCTGTGCATGACGCCCGCATCATGGCGCTGTTTGGGGATTCCATCACCACGGACCATATCTCTCCAGCAGGCAACATTGCAGCGAGTTCACCCGCTGGCCAATGGCTGCTGGCGCACGGCGTGCAACAAGCTGACTTCAACTCATACGGCGCACGGCGCGGCAATCATGAGGTGATGGTGCGCGGCACCTTTGCCAATGTGCGCATCAAGAACCTGATGATTCCGCCGCTGGCAGATGGCTCACGTGCCGAAGGGGGCTGGACGCTTTACCAGGGCCCCGCTGGCACACAAGGCGAAAGTGCCGCCGGGGAAAAGTTGTCCATTTTTGAGGCTGCCAGCCGCTACATGGCCGTCGACACGCCCACTGTGGTGTTTGCCGGCGAGGAATACGGCACCGGATCGAGTCGCGACTGGGCCGCCAAAGGCACACAGCTGATGGGCATCAAAGCTGTGGTGGCGCGGAGTTTCGAGCGCATCCACCGCAGCAACCTGGTCGGCATGGGCGTGTTGCCGTTGCAGTTCAAGGCCGGTGACAGTTGGCAAAGCCTGGGGCTGACCGGCAGTGAAGTCATTGACATCCTGCCCGACGCTGACCTGCGCCCACAGAGTGATGCACAACTGGTGGTGACCCGCGCCGATGGCAGCCGCACGGTAGTTACGGTGCGGCTGCGCATTGACACCCCGATTGAGGTGGACTACTACCGGGCAGGCGGCATATTGCCGTTTGTGCTGCGGCAGTTGCTGCAGAACGACCTCACTCAGGCCGGTGCGGTTTCTTTGTAGTCGCCTACCAAAGCCTGGATCACCTCACGGGCAGTCGCTGCGTCTTGTTCGTTTTGGGCACGCACCACCAGCACATCTTTCAACACCGCATTGCTGTCTTCTAACGGTGCCGGCACCGGCGTGGGGGTATCGGTGTCATACAACTTGTGGGCCGCGAAAGGCGGAAGGAATTCAGGCGTACTGGGCAGGCGCAGAAGCGTCTGTGCGCCTTCGTACAGAGGCAGGTGCGCAGACATACCGCCCATGGTTCGATACCGCACAGACCTTCGCGGTCGGTTCTCGTACCGTAAGCCATAGCAGCGCTCATGTCTGCAAGGAGCTTCCATGAAACAGTATCAGATCACCGTCCTCGTCGGCAGCCTTCGTCACGATTCCTTCAACCAAAGGTTGGCTGGGGCAATGGCAAAACTCGCGCCATCAGATTTCTCGTTCAAGCAGACACAAATTGATGACCTGCCGCTTTACAACCAGGACGACGATGCCCACCAGGCCGAGTCAGTCATTCGTCTGAAATCGGATATCAAGATGGCGCATGGCTTGCTGTTTGTCACGCCTGAATACAACCGATCCATTCCCGGTGTACTCAAGAATGCCATCGATCATGCCTCTCGGCCCTACGGGCAAAGTGCATGGATGGGCAAACCCGCGGGTGTGCTCGGTGTCTCGGTGGGTGCCATTGGCACCGCGTTGGCGCAACAACACCTGCGCAATATTCTGGCCTATCTGGATGTGCCAACGCTCGGACAGCCGGAGGCATTCATTCAGGCCAAAGATGATTTGTTTGGTCCCGACGGTGCGGTTGGCGAGGGCAGCAAAAAATTCCTTCAAGGCTGGATGGACCACTACGTGGCCTGGGTAAAGAAGTACGGGGTCTGATCTTTTCGCAGACATCACAGATCCAGCGAGAAAGCACAACTTTAACCCGGACGCGGGGTTCGCAACCAGGAAACGTCATGACCCAACAACGGCAGAGAATAGTGATAGGTGAAAAGAGGGCGACCGAATATCTCGCCAATGAACGAACGTTTCTGGCGTGGATCAGAACGAGTATCGCAATCATCAGTCTTGGCTTTGTGGTGGCGAAGTTCAGCCTGTGGCTACGCGAATTGGCAACGCATCTTGCTCCGCTGACGCAGACTTCCAATGCAGGGGCTTCGATGCCAATCGGTGTGACGATGATGGCGCTGGGCGGTGTACTCGCTGTGCTGGCGGCCTGGCGTTATCACGTTGTGAATCGCGCCATTGAAAACGGCATCGTCAGTGCTGATCGCGGACTCGTCATCCTCGTCACGGTGATGGTCGCCTTGCTTTGTGTGGCGATGATTTTTTATATGCTAATCGCCGCGCAACATGCCTGAGTAAAAAGGGGTTGAAGCTGTGCAACAGTTTCAACATATTTGGAGTTGCGCCTAGCCGGAGAGGAAACCACATGGAAATTTATCTGCCCACCGATGGGAATCGCCAAATCAGCGCGGACGAGATCTACGATATCCCCGCCTTTGGTAACGTCAGCCTTTTGCATTTCACCGATTGTCACGCCCAACTGCTGCCCATTTATTACCGTGAGCCCAGCATTAACCTCGGCGTAGGTAGCGCTGAGGGTCAGGTACCGCATCTGGTCGGTGCAAGCCTGCTGGACAGATTTGGCATCAGGCCGGGCAGTCGGCAGGCCTATGCGTTTACCCATCTCGACTTTTGTGCTGCGGCCCGGGCCTATGGCAAGGTCGGCGGCTTCGCGCACCTCGCAAGTCTGGTCAAGCGCTTGAAAGCAAGCCGTCCCAACGCCTTGCTGCTGGATGGAGGAGACAGTTGGCAAGGATCGGCCACGGCACTGTGGACGGCGGGCCAAGACATGGTGGAGGCTTCGCTTGCGTTGGGCGTCGATGTGATGACTGGGCATTGGGAATTTACCCATGGTGCCGAGCGCGTCTTGTATGTCGTGCGCCATGATTTCAAGGACAAGGTCGCCTTCATCGCCCAGAACATCGTGCATGAGGACAGTGCTGACACGGTGTTTGAGACTTATGTCATTCGTGAACAAAATGGCATTCCGGTGGCCATCATCGGCCAGGCGTTTCCCTACACGCCCAAGGCGAACGGCGCGCAATTTACCCCAAGCTGGGAATTCGGCATCGATGAAGCGCGCCTTCAGGCGGTGGTCAACGAAGTGCGCCATAACAGCGCGCAGGTGGTCGTATTGCTTTCGCACAACGGCATGGACATCGACCTCAAATTGGCTGCGCGCATTTCCGGGATCGACATGATCCTGGGCGGACACACGCACGACGGTGTACCGGTGCCCAGCGTGGTTCAAAACCGCGGCGGGGCAACCGTCGTCACCAACGCCGGATCTCACGGCAAATTTCTTGCCGCGATCGATTTCGACGTAAAAAATGGTCGCGTTGCCGACTATCGATACCATTTGCTGCCGGTCTTTTCGGAACTATTGCCAGCCGACCCCGCCATGCAAGCAACCATTGATCGAGTGCGTGCGCCTTACCAAAGTCTTCTTCAGGAACCGATTGCTCAAAGTCAGCAACTACTTTATCGACGCGGCAATTTCAACGGTTCATGGGACCAACTGATTGTCGACGCACTGATGCAAGTCAAAGGTGCAGAGATGGCCTTTTCGCCTGGGTTCCGTTGGGGGACCACGCTGCTGCCAGGACAAATGATCACCCGCGAAAATTTGATGGCGCAGACTGCAATCACCTATCCCAATACCTCTTTGGTGCAAATGACCGGAACCGAAATCAAACAACACCTGGAAACACTTTGCGACAAAATTTTCAACGACGATCCCTATCAGCATCAGGGAGGTGACATGGTGCGTACCGGCGGACTTGTTTATGCGTGTGAACCGGCAGCCAAAATCAATTCCCGCATCAGCGATATGAGGTTGAATGGACAACTGATAGACGCCGACAAGTCCTACAAAGTGGCGCGATGGGGTGTAGGCAGCGCGCAGTCGGCGGGCGAGCCAGTGTGGGACGTGGTTGAGCAGTATTTAAAAAGCAGCGAGATTGTCAAAGACCACACACCCAACGTACCACGATTGATCGGTTTGGGTTCAAACCCGGGATTCACCCATGATGGGTCAGATGCAAAGGCGTAGCGACGATTGCCCGTTTGCAGTTCCCGGATGTCAACCTTCCAGTGCATCAATGTCAAGTCTGCATCCTGCTCAAAAAAGCAGCCCTGATTCCGAGTCAGCCTCACTGTGCTGCCGTTGGACCACCCGCTGCCGCCTGCTTCAGCGTTGTCAAGCCGGCATGTCATATCCGGAGGTATCCATGACACCAAAATTGCCCAAAAAGCGGATCCTGTGCCTCGCAGTTGGCGAAATGCTCGGTCCAACTGAACCGCCCTCAAGCCATGAGGATGGCCAGTTGGCGAACACCACAAACCAGGGAGATGCTCCGGATTTCCCTGAAGGCCGGGAAAACCCGGAGCAGTCCGCAGAGTTGGAACGGCAGCAAGATGCCTAGTGATTTGCGACCCAAGAAAGCCGTAGGAGGGGGCGACGGCTCAATGCCGAGTCATGACTCCAGATGGTGCGGAATTTTGGCTACTTGGGATCATGGTTGTTGCCTTTCTGGATTTCATTCAGTGCATTCATGGGGCGGAATGCGGACGATGCGTGAATTCACGCCCGCAGGAAGGACAGCAGCGCATCGTTGAAGGCCAGCGCGTGCGACACATTCAACCCGTGTGGGGCACCACTGATCCTCACCAGTTGGCTGTGTGGCACGGCAAGGTGGGTGCGCAGGCCCGAGCCTTCGATGGGCACCACTGTGTCGGCATCGCCGTGAATCACCAGCGTGGGCACGGTCAGCTTCTTCAGGTCTTGGCGAAAATCGGTCGTGTCGAAGGAGTCCATACAAGCCAGCGCCGCATGCTGCGCTGACTGAAGGCACATGGCAACTGCCGCGCTGCGTTCCGACTCCGTGACCTGTAGCACTCCGTGCGCCGAGAAAAAATTCTGGGTGAACTGGTCGAAGAAGGTACTGCGGTCTTCCTCAAGCGCGCTCCTCAACTGTTGCGCCTTCTCGGGCGTGAGCGGCCCTTCGGGGTTGTCGGCCGTCTTCATCAGGTACGGCGGCACCGCCGAGGCAAACACCACACTGCGCAGGCGCGATTGCCCATGCCGAGTGATATAGCGCGCCACTTCGCCCCCGCCCATCGAGAAACCCACCAGCGTCACGTCTTTCAGGTCACATTGTTCGATGACACGTTGCAGGTCGTCGGCCAGCACGTCGTAGCTGTAGCCGAATTGCGGTTTGTCTGATCGCCCGAAACCCCGTCGGTCGTACGCCACCACGCGGTAACCAGCGGCTTGAAGCACCGACACCTGCGGCTCCCAGGCCTGTGCCGACAGCGGCCAGCCATGGATCAGCACCACCGCGCGACCGCTGCCACCGCTGTCTTCGATGTGCAGGCGCACGGCGCCCGCCAGTGCGGTGTCGGCGCTGCTCGAATCTTCTGAATTCGCCACCGTTCCAGCAGCGGAACCTCCCAGTGCGCCCGCAACGGCACCCAGCGAGGCACCGACCAAAGCGCCTACCGGACCGGCCACCGCAACGCCGATGGCAGCACCGGTAGCCGTGCCTGCCAACGCGCCGCCACCTACCAACACCGCCAACACCGAGTTTGCCTCGCGTTCGGCATCCTGGGGTTCCAGCGCGGTCTGAGCCGCGGGATTCGGGTCCTGCGATGGAATGCCGTGACCGGGGTTGGCCTGCTCGGCAAGGTCCTCGTCAACGGGTTTGATGTTGGACGATGAGGTGGTCAATGGGTTCATGTATTTCTCCTGAGTGAATTGATGATGGAACGAGCACGAGGCTCGGGCTGCAAATCGCTGAATAACGATATGTCCGCGACAGCGGGCCTGTCTGTGTGGCAGCGTACGGTCTCTGATAACTGCTCTGTGTGCCACCGCACGGTGTGTTTTCTCTCAAATCTTTACCATCTGCCGTGAAGCGTCGGATTGCGTCACGCTCCCACAACGCACAACGTCATTCCACACAGGACTCGGACATGCTCAACTTTTTCGAATATCGTTCGATTCACGGTATTTCTCCAGTTTCCCCAAGGCGAGATGGTCTTCGCCAAAAGGGGCAAGGTCGACAAGGCTGCGCCGCTCTCCTCGCGGTGACTCTGGCAGGCGCGTGGAGCCTCGCCAACGCGGAGACCGGCGAACAGGTGGCAAAGAGCGGCAATACTGCGGGTGCACCCGCCTGTGTCACCTGCCACGGCGCCGCTGGACAAGGCCAGGGCGCCGCCGGGTTTCCGCGCCTTGCGGGAATGAATGCCAAATACTTGGTCACCCAACTGCGGAGCTTCCAGGACGGCACGCGTGTGAACCCGATCATGGGGCCCGTCGCGCAAATGCTCGGTGTGGCAGATGTCAGGGGGCTGGCCACATACTACGCCGCGCTGCCGGCCGTTGGCGCGAGCGGCAATGCCGACGGGTCGCGTGCGGTTGTCGCCGCCGGTGAGGCGCTGGCAAAAAACGGCCGCTGGACGAATGGGATACCGGCGTGCGCCCAATGCCACGGCGCCACGGGTCTTGGCGTCGGTGCGGTCGTTCCACAGATCGCGGGGCAGTCAGTGGCGTACATCTCCAACCAGTTACAGGCCTGGCAAGTCGGCACGCGCAAGAACGATCCGATGGGCCTGATGCATGGGATCGCGCTGAAGTTGTCAGCCACCGACGTGAGCGCGGTTGCGGTTTACTACGCCGGCCTGCCTGCGGCAAGTGCCGCCCCGGGACAGGCCAGGCCATGAAGCTCGTCCAGTCGATCGTTGCCGTTGTGCTGACCCTCAACCTGGCCGGCGCTGCCATCGTGCTATCCGCCTACCACGGCGCGCTTGGTTCCGCCGCCACTCAGCTGGCGCAGGCGTCCACGAGTGCCGCATCGCGCACGCCCACGCCATCAGTGACGGCGGCCAGCGCAGCCACTGCAGCGTCGGCACCCGCATTTACATCGCCGCCGGACAGCGCCATCCCTGACAACGACTTCGGCAAAGAAGTGAAGCTGGGCCAGGCCATCTTCAATGGAACCAGCCCGCTCGCCGCACCCTTCGTCGGCAACTCATTGCGTTGTGCCAGTTGTCACCTCGACGCCGGCAGGCTGGCCCATTCAGCACCGCTGTGGTCGGCCTACCTCACCTACCCCGCCTACCGCAGCAAAAACAAACATGTCAACACGCTCGCCGAGCGCATGCAAGGCTGCTTCAGGTTCAGCATGAACGGCAAGGCGCCGCCGCTTGGAGACCAGGTGCTGGTGGCACTGGAGTCGTATGCGTTTTTCCTGGCTCAGGGCGCGCCGGTCGGCGCCAAGCTCGCTGGCGGCGGCTATCCGACCCTGCCCCGGCCTGCCCTGACGATGGACTTCGACCGTGGTGCCAAGGTCTTCGGGCAGAAGTGTTCTCTGTGCCACGGCGCCGATGGACAGGGTC
>LNAP01005927.1_pt1 | contig 10693 bp, 9 predicted proteins | sample 602601 | NCBI WGS metagenome assembly LNAP01 (sample SAMN02440304, study PRJNA202911) | soil metagenome | biome: Subtropical and temperate rainforests or woodlands; isolation source: soil samples (1 kg each in a 20% v/v slurry with milli Q water) were... ...
GGCGCCCTTGCAGACGCCCCGCGACGCGACTCTACCATGACTCAAGAACTCTGACTCAGGCGACGCTGTCGGCGACGCGGGACCAAACAACCGACTGACCGTTACATTGAAGCGGCAAAGTAAAAATCGACTTAACCCGCTGCTTTCGTGAGCAGGCCTCGCATCGCGTTCTGCGTGCATGCCGTTGCGCGCAATCGCTGCATTTTACGCGGGATTTTGCGTTTGCGTGGGTCGCTGAAGCAATCATGGCTTCAAAAAGGCCGGAAATTTCTCTCGGAAAAAATTGCTGGATACCAGGAAAATATTGCTGGCATCGACAGGCTGTCGCACTAGGCAATTTTTGCCGGCCACGATATTGATAAAGGCAATGGAAATTTTACCTGTGTGGTGCGTTGAGCTTTCGCGCTGTTGCGCCCGACGAACTTGAACCAGGGACCCCGAGGGGAAGGCCGCCATGCGTTACGATGACTTCCGCCGCAGCGACGACATCGAGGATCGTCGCGACGAAGGTGGCGGCGGCGGAGGCGGCGGGTTCGGCCTGCCCATGGGCGGCGGCGGGCTCGGCATCGGCACCATCATCGTGCTTGGCCTGGTCGGCTATGCCTTCGGCATCGATCCGCGCATCCTGATCGGCGGCGCCGAGATCCTCACCGGCGGCGGCCAGGCGCCGAGCTACCAGACCGACCGCCAGTCGTCCTCGACCGCGAAGCGTGGCGCGCCGACGGACGAGATGGGCAGCATGATCTCCGGCATCCTCGGCGAGATCGACGATCGCTGGAGCGAGATCTTCCAGGCCTCGGGCCAGTCCTACACCGGCCCAAAGGTCGTGCTGTTCCGCAACGTCACCAATGGCGGCCGCTGCGGCAAGGCAGAGTCGGCGATGGGGCCGTTCTATTGTCCGCCGGATCGCACCATCTTCCTCGACACCGCGTTCTTCCGCGAGGTCGAGACACGCTTCCGCGGCTGCTCCGGCAAGTCCGCCTGCAATTTCACCACCGCCTACATCATCGCGCACGAGGCCGGCCATCACATCCAGAACCTGCTCGGCATCATTCCGCGCGTGACGCGGCTGCAGCAGCAGGCGGGCTCGAAGGCGGAGGCCAACGCGCTCCAGGTCAAGGTCGAATTGCAGGCCGATTGCCTGTCCGGCGTCTGGGTCAATCGCGAGTCGAAGAAGCGTCCGAACTTCCTCGAGGCCGGCGACATCGACGCCGCGCTGACCACGGCGAGCGCGATCGGCGACGATACGCTGCAGCGCCAGGCCACGGGACGCGTCGTGCCTGACTCCTTCACCCATGGCTCGGCCGCGCAACGCAAGCAGTGGTTCATGACCGGCTACCAGCAGGGCACGGTCCAGGCCTGCAACACGTTTGGCGGCGGACAGTAGCGGCGAAGGTTTCTGCCCTAGACGCAGTGCCGCTGACGCGCTGCATCGCGTCCGGGACACATGAGGAAGCGCCAATGGCCTCCATCGACGAAGCAAAACAGTTCGTCCCGCTCAACATCGCGGTGCTCACCGTGTCCGACACGCGTGCGCTCGCGGATGACAAGTCCGGCCAGACGCTCGCCGACCGCCTCACCGCGGCCGGTCATCGCCTCGCCGCGCGCGAGATCGTCACCGACGATGTCGAGGGGATCCGCGCCATCATTCGCCGCTGGATCGCGGATGCCGGCATCGACGTCATCATCACCACCGGCGGCACCGGTTTTACGGGACGCGACGTCACACCCGAGGCGATCGAGCCGCTGTTCGAAAAGCGCATGGACGGTTTCTCGATCGCCTTCCACATGCTGAGCCACGCCAAGATCGGGACCTCGACGATCCAGAGCCGCGCCACCGCCGGCGTCGCGGGCGCGACCTACATCTTCTGCCTGCCAGGCTCCCCCGGCGCCTGCCGCGACGGCTGGGACGGCATCCTGGCCGCTCAGCTCGACTACCGCACGCGCCCCTGCAATTTCGTCGAGATCATGCCGCGGCTGGATGAGCATCTGCGAAGGCCGAAGGCGCAAGGCGCGACGGTGTGATTGCTTTCTCCCTTCTCCACTTGTGGCAGAAGGTGGCGCGAAGGGCCGGATGAGGGGGATCGCTCGGCACGGAATGCGCCGGGAGATCCCCCTCACCCAAGCGAGTTCGTGTCCGCCGGCGTTGCTGCCTCTCCCACAACGTACGACGGCGCAGTCATGCGCATCTCGCCCGCGGTGATCAGAGATCGCGCTCCCAGGTCTCTCCGACCAAATCCTGCCCGAAGCTGCGATGCGGCTCGGTGGCGACGAGCTTGAAGCCTGCACTCTGATAGATGCCGCGAGCGGCAAGCAGGATACTCTGCGTCCACAGCGTCATCCTGCTGTAGCCCCGCTCACGAGCGCCCTGGATGCATTGCTCGACCAGCGCGCGGCCGACGCCGAGACCCCGCGCTTTCTTCTCCACCTGCAACAGGCGGAGCTTGGCGATCTCGTCGGTGGCCTTGACCAGGAAGATCGAGCCGACCGGCTCACCACCCACTTCCGCGATCCAGCAGTGCTCGCGTCCGGCATCGTAATTCTTGATGAATTGAGCGCAGATCTCGGCGACCAGCGCCTCGTAGCTGACGTCCCAATGGTAGTCCGCGGCATAGGCGGCGGCCTGCTTGGAGATGACCCAGCCCATGTCGCCGACGCGATGGCTGCGCAGCATGACAGCCGCGGGCTGGGTTCGACGTCGCTCCAGCACGGCCTCGATGGTCGCCATCGCCTGCGTCAGCCGCGTTGCATCCTCGGCCGAAAGCTGCGCCAGCATCGCGGCGACCTCGCTTTGCGAGCTCAGGTTCAGCTTGGCGTAGGTCTGGCGGCCCTTGGCAGTGAGGCTGAGCTGGTATTGCCTGCGATCTGCGGGCAGGGGCTTTCGCGTGATCAGCCCCTTTTCCTCGAAACTCTGCACGATGCGGCTGAGATAACCGGGGTCGAGGCCAAGCTCGTTTCCGATCTCCTTTGCCGCCAGCTCGTCGCGATGCGCGAGTTCGTAGAGCACTCGGGCCTCGCTGAGCGAAAACGGGCTCTTTCCCAGATGCTGGTCGAGCACGCCCAGCTTGCGGGTATAGAAGCGGTTGAAGGCGCGGACCGCTGCGATGCGATCGTCGGCAACCTGTTCGGTCGCAATGGCTGATGGGGAAGGGCTTGATGGCATGAGGGCACCTCGATATTTGCCATTGTCAATTAATTATTTGACTTTGGCAAGTATGAGATGGCTTCAGGCGACCATGACGATCCGGCTGCGCAGCATGGTCCGGGACGAGCGGCCGAGCCGCCGGAGCAGCCGTGCCTCGGAGCGGCGGGCCTGCGGCGGGTAGCCGCCAATGCGATCGTAATGATCACGCGCAATCAAAAGGCCCTGATCGCCGAAAGGCCCGATCAGCCCGCGCACCACGGCCCGGAGGATGTCGCGCAATCCAGTATCGGCGTAAGGCGAGCGCGCATAGCGGAACACGGCAGCACGGTCCCGTCCGCTGCTCGCGACGGCCTGGATGAACTGGGTGGTTTCCTCGATCCAGCCGGTTTCCAGCACGGCGCCTGCGGGCAGGAACATCAGCCACGGCGAGCGGGCCTGGAGCGCGCCGGCCGCGAGCGCAGCGCCTTGTGATGATCCCTCGAAGCCGACGAAACGGCAGCCTGCGACGTCCGCAACCCGCTCGATGACGCCGTTGCGGGTGCCGTCGACCAGGAGCACCTCCCGGATGATTCCGGCGGCGGCGCCGGGGACCAGCGCGGCCAGGGTCGCCACCGCGGTCTGTTCGACGCCTTCGGTCGGAATGATGACGCTCAGCATGATTGAGGCTTCAATGTCCGCACTTCGGGAGAAGCGTAGTCTATTATGATGTTGTCATAAACACGTGGCGTTGCCGAGTGCAACTTTCCGGCGGCGCTTCGGCGTGCGATGGTAAACCACAGTCAGTCATCTCAGCCAAATGTGTCATGCGCAGGTTGGCGATGTTGCCGACTGTTTCGGCACAAGCTCGTCCCGAGAGTATTAACCCGGAGTTTCACGGCGACATTGTGCGGCGCGGGGTTGGCTCCTGCAGGAGGGCACGCCTTGCAAGGAAGGTTCGAACGGGAAATGTGTGACTTTGGTGCCGGCGGAGGCTTCCCATGAATTCCGATCAACTCGCTGTCGGCACGGCGTCGGCGTCGCCGAAGCCGGAGGCTGCGCCGACCTTGCGGATCCGCGCGCTGATGCTGGGCGACCGCATCAACGCCTCCGGCCTCGAGATCGGCACGCTGGTCTCGTCGTCGCCCGCCGCCTTCCGCGTCCATGCCGGTCTTGCCGTGGTCTTCCGCTACGGCGTCGTGGTGCTGATCGGGCTGCTTCCGTCCGAGGAGAAAGTGCTGATCGATGGCCTGAAGCCGCGGGTAATCGGCGAGCTCAGCCCATATGAGGAGGAGATCGCGCAGGCACAGCTCTGCAAGGATGAAAGCACTGAAGCGATCCAGCCGGGCGGGCCGATCTGCCTCGCCAAATTCTCCGACGACCGGCTGTTGCTGGTTGCGGATGCGCTCGCCAAGAGCACGTCGCTGGCGCGCGACGAGCGCCGCGTCGCCGCGGTGTTCGATGTGATCGAGCCGTTTGCCCGGGAGCTCGCCGAGCACGGCCGCACGCCGCGCCGTCGCAAGGGCATCCTGCGATTGATCGGCAATGCACTGCTGGTGCAGCAGCGCGTCGCCGGCCGCGTCGCGATCGCGGAGAAGCCCGACGTGCTCTGGGAGAAGCCCGAACTCGACCGGCTCTATTCCCGCCTCGAGGACGAGTACGAGCTGAAAGAACGTCTCGACACGCTGGAGCGCAAGCTCACCGCAGTGTCGGAGACCGCCAACGCGCTGACCGACATCATCGACACCCAGCGCTCGCTCCGCCTGGAGATCGCGGTCGTCGTGCTGATCGTGATCGAGGTCGCGATTGGGTGTTTTCAGATCCTGACCGGATCACATTGAGCGCTTTTTCTGCGCACTGTTGCGCCTCACATCTCCGCGAGTATTGTAGGGTGGCAAATCGCAGCGTGCCCACCACCTGTCGTGACAGAGAAAGATTGTGGGCACGGCGCTTTGCGCCTTTGCCCACCCTACGATATTGTCGCTGTAGTTTGCAGCATCTTCGCGCAACGCCGCGCGATCATCAGCTCCTCGTTCGTGGGAATGACGAACGCATTGACAGTGCTGTCGCCGCTATTGATGCGCTCGCGCGCCTCGTCGTTCGCCGCGGCATCGATGCGCACGCCCATCCAGGCAAGACGTTCGCCGATCCCGCTGCGGATCTCCTTGGCGTGCTCGCCGATGCCGCCGGTGAAGACCAGACAGTCGAGGCCGCCAAGCGTCGTCGCCATCATCGCGACCTGCTGCGCCGCGCGGAAGGTGAAGAGATCGACCGCCTCTCGTGCCGCAATCTCGCCGCTCGCGAGCAGCGCGCGCATGTCCGCGGAGATGCCGGAGACGCCGAACAGGCCGGACTCGTGATAGAGCAGGTGCTGGACGGCCTCTATCGACATCTTCTCGTGCTGTTGCAGGTAAAGCAGCACGCCGGGATCAATCGTGCCGCAGCGTGTACCCATCACGAGGCCGTCGAGCGGCGTCAGTCCCATGGTGGTGTCGACGCTGCGGCCGTTGCGCAACGCGCACAGGCTGGCGCCGTTGCCGAGATGGGCGATGACGACGCGTTTGGCGACGAGCTCCGGCGCAATCTCGGCGAGGCGGCCTGCGACATATTCGAAGGAGAGGCCGTGAAATCCGTAGCGTCGGACGCCGCGTTCCTCGTAGCGCCTGGGAATGGCGAAGCGGCTCGCGGGCGGCGTCAGGCCGTGGTGGAACGCCGTATCGAAGCACGCGATCTGCGTCAGTGCTGGCCGGATGGCCGCGAGCGCGCGAATTGGCGCGAGGCACCGCGGCTGGTGCAGAGGCGCCAGCGGCGTTAGCGCCTCCAGCTTCGCGGTGATGTCGTCCGTCAGCGCGACCGGGCCTGAATCGTCCGGCCCGCCATGAACGATGCGATGGCCGACGGCACGCAGACGGTGTTCGCCGTAACGGTCCTCGATGAAGGCGAGCACATCAGCGAACAGATGGCGGCCATCGGCGTCCGGCGCCTCTCTCCGTGTCTCGAACAGGTCTTCGCCCGTGGGGCTCTTCACCACGAGCCTCGGTTTTGCCTCGTGCTCGTCGAGCAGCCCCTTGCAGAGCAGGCTGGGTTCAACAGCCGAGATATCGAACAGGCCGAACTTGACGCTCGACGATCCCGAGTTGAGGACGAGGACTGAGGCCGATGCCGGCATGATGTCAGCCCGTCTTGCCCGGCCAGGCCCAGTCGCGGATCTCAGGCATGTCCTCGCCATGCTCGCGAATGTAGCGCGAATGCTCGATCAAGGCGTCGCGGAACTGCTGCTTCACAGCCGCGGCTTTGGTCGCAAGGCCCGGCACGCGTTCGATCGCCTCGATCGCGAGGTGATAGCGGTCGAGTTCGTTGAGCACGACCATGTCGAACGGCGTGGTCGTGGTGCCTTCTTCGATGAAGCCGCGCACGTGCAGGCCGGCATGGTTGGTGCGGTTATAGGTCAGCCGGTGGATCAGGTGGGGATAGCCGTGATAGGCGAACACCACCGGCTTGTCGCGCGTGAACAGGCTGTCGAAGTCGCGATCGGAAAGACCGTGCGGATGCTGCTCCTTGGGCTGAAGCGTCATCAGGTCGACGACGTTGACGACACGGATATTCAAGTCGGGCAGCGCCTTGCGCAGGAGGTCGACGGCGGCGAGCGTCTCCAGTGTCGGCACGTCGCCTGCGCAGGCCATCACCACGTCGGGCTCGCTGTTCGCGTCCTCCGTGCCGGCCCAGGTCCAGATGCCGATGCCGGCATCGCAATGGGGGGCCGCTGCTTCCATCGACAGCCATTGCGGCGCCGGCTGCTTGCCGGCAACGATCACGTTGATGCGGTTATAGGTACGCAGGCAGTGGTCGGCGATCCACAGCAGCGTGTTGGCATCCGGCGGGAAGTAGATACGAACGATATCGGCCTTCTTGTTGGCGACGAGATCGACGAAGCCGGGATCCTGATGGCTGAAGCCGTTATGGTCCTGACGCCAGACATGCGAGGTCAGGAGATAGTTGAGCGATGCGATCGGGCGCCGCCACGGCAGGTGCCGCGTCACCTTCAGCCATTTGGCGTGCTGGTTGAACATGGAGTCGACGATATGGATGAAGGCCTCGTAGCAGGAGAAGAAGCCGTGGCGGCCGGTGAGCAGATAGCCTTCGAGCCAGCCTTGGCAGAGATGCTCGCTCAAGACTTCCATGACGCGGCCGTCTTGCGCCAGATGCACGTCGTAAGGCTCGATCGGCTCCATCCAGACCCGCTCGGTCTCCTCGAACACCGCATCCAGCCGGTTTGACGCGGTTTCGTCAGGGCCCACGATGCGGAAGTTGCGTTCCTTTGCGTTGAGGCGGATGACGTCGCGCAGGAATTTGCCGAGCTCGCGCGTCGCTTCCCCAATGGTGCCGCCGGGCCGCGGCACCTCGATGGCGAAGCTGCGGAAGTCCGGCAGCTTCAGCTCCTTCTTCAGCAGCCCGCCATTGGCATGTGGATTGGCGCCCATGCGCCTGACACCTTCGGGCGCGAGCGCCTGAAGTTCTGGAATGAGCGCGCCGTTCTCGTCGAACAGCTTTTCCGGCTCGTAGCTGCGCATCCAGTCTTCGAGAATTTTGAGATGTGCCGGATTTTCGCGGCAGCCGGCAACGGGAACCTGATGTGCGCGCCAAAAACCCTCGACCTTCTTGCCGTCGACCTCTTTCGGGCCGGTCCAGCCCTTCGGGCTACGCAGCACGATTATCGGCCAGCGCGGCCGCGCGACGCTTTTGCGGTCGTCGCGAGCGTGCTGCTGGATCGAGCGGATGCTGGCGAGCGCGACATCGAGCGCATCGGCCATCGCCTGGTGCATCAATTTGGGATCCTCGCCCTCGACGAATAGCGGCTCGTGGCCGAACCCGCGGAACAGATCGCGGATCTCGCTGTCGGGCATCCGCCCCAGCACGGTCGGATTGGCGATCTTATAGCCGTTCAGATGCAGGATCGGCAGCACCGCGCCGTCATGGGCGGGGTTGAGGAACTTGTTGGAGTGCCAGGACGCAGCCAGCGGGCCGGTCTCGGCCTCGCCGTCGCCGACCACGCAGGCGACGATCAAATCGGGATTGTCCAGCGCAGCGCCATAGGCGTGCACCAGCGCGTAGCCGAGCTCGCCGCCCTCGTGGATCGAGCCCGGCGTTTCCGGCGCCGCGTGGCTCGGAATGCCGCCGGGGAAGGAGAACTGCCTGAACAGCCTGCGCAATCCGTCCGTGTCGCGGGCAATGTCGGGATAGATCTCGCTGTAACTGCCTTCCAGATAGGTGTTGGCGACCATGCCCGGCCCGCCATGGCCGGGGCCGCAGACATAGAGCACGCTGAGATCGAGTGCACTGATGACACGGTTGAGATGGGCGTAGATGAAGTTCAGGCCGGGCGTCGTGCCCCAATGGCCGAGCAAACGCGGCTTGATGTGCTCGGGGCGCAAGGGCTCGCGCAGCAGCGGGTTGTCGAGCAAATAGATTTGCCCGACGGAGAGGTAGTTCGCGGCGCGCCAGTAGCGATCGAGGAGGTCGAGGTTGCTGCTTGCCGCGGCCGATTGTTGTTGATTTGTCATGTTCCTGCTGACCTTCACCCCGGCGATCGTCACCAACATTGTTGCGCGACGATTGATCCCTGGCCGGCATCAAACGAGATCATTGCGACGGCATGTTGCGTGAGGTCAAACCGCCGAGCCCGAAAATTGGGCGGCTACTGTGCATGGGGTTGTTTTCCCATTTTTTGTTTGTGTTCTTGATTTGTTCCGTTGTCGTGCTATCTTGGCTTCATGAGTCCAGCAGCATCCTTTCATGCTCTCAAGCACCCGCCGGTCAAGGCGCCCTCCGAGCCGGCGGGTGTGGACTCTGACTTTCCGGAACTTGGCGTCGCCATCGACCGCGCGCGCAGGCGAGGGCGGGGTGCGCAGTCCAACGCGAGCGGCCGCTATGAGGTCGAGGCCCGCGTCGCCTTCGACGACGGCTGGCAGAGCCTGGAAGAGCTGCCGCCGTTCAAGACCAGCGTCGCGGTCGACACCTCGCGCAAGGTGATCACCCGCAACGAGAGCCCCGATATCGGCTTCGACCGTTCGATCAATCCCTATCGCGGCTGCGAGCACGGGTGTGTTTATTGCTTCGCGCGGCCGACCCACGCCTATCTCGGCCTGTCTCCGGGGCTCGACTTCGAGTCAAAACTGTTCGTCAAGCCCGAGGCGCCGGCACTGCTGGAGAAAGAGCTCGCCGCGACCGGCTACGAGCCGCGGATGATCGCGATCGGCACCAACACCGACCCCTATCAGCCGATCGAGCGCGAGCGAAAGATCATGCGCGGCATTCTGGAGGTGCTGGAGCGTGCCGGCCATCCCGTCGGCATCGTCACCAAATCGGCGCTGGTGGTGCGCGATATCGACATTCTCGCGCGCATGGCCAAGCGCAACCTCGCCAAGGTCGCGATCTCGGTCACCTCGCTCGATCCGAAGCTGGCGCGCACCATGGAGCCGCGGGCCTCGACGCCGCCGAAGCGGCTGGAGGCGCTGAAGCAGCTCTCGGAGGCCGGCATCCCGACCACCGTGATGGTCGCGCCCGTGATCCCTGCGCTGAACGATTCCGAGATCGAGCGCATCCTCGATGCCGCCGCTCATGCCGGCGTGAAGGAAGCCTCCTACGTGCTGCTGCGGCTGCCGTTGGAGGTGCGCGATCTCTTCCGCGAATGGCTGATGGCAAACTATCCGGATCGCTATCGCCACGTTTTCACGCTGATCCGCGACATGCGCGGCGGGCGCGACTACGACGCGAAATGGGGCGAGCGGATGAAGGGCACCGGACCGATGGCCTGGACCATCGGCCGCCGCTTCGAGATCGCCTGCGAACGGCTTGGTCTCAACAAGCGGCGCTCCAAGCTGACCACGGATCATTTTGCCCGGCCGAAGCGGAACGGCGATCAGCTCAGCCTGTTCTGAACGGGAAGCGGGAGAGGCGTCGCATGAGCAAGCAATTGCAGGACCCGGTGCCGCGGCTCACCGTCATCACGCTCGGCGTCGGCGATATCCGCGCCAGCATCGCGTTTTATGATGCCCTCGGCTTTTCGCGCCGGCTGAAGGCGACCGGCGAGGCGGTGGCGTTCTACGATACCGGCGGTCCGGTGCTCGCGCTGTATCCCTGGGATCAGCTTGCGGCCGACGCCCAGCTGCCGGACGATCCAAGGCCGGCGGCCTTCCGGGGTATGACGCTCGCCTGGAACTGCGCCACGCGTGAAGAGGTGGATGCCGTGCTGGCCTTCGCCCTCAGCAAGGGGGCGAAACTGGTGAAGGCCGCGCACGAGACCGATTACGGCGGTTATTCCGGTTATTTCGCCGACCCCGACGGCCATCCTTGGGAGGTCGTGGTCGCACCCGGCATCGAGGTCGGCGAGGACCGGCGAGTGCATCTGGCGGAGTAGGGAGGCTGAATAGCGGGTATTGCGAGGGTTCCCGGTTGCGCCGGCCGGGCCAACCGCGGGGCGGAGCTGCGCCAGGCCGTGGCCTCGGGGGTGCTGCTGCATGTGGAGTCGGCGCGCGAGTTGCGGGCATTGGCCGATGCCGCGCAGGCGCTGGG
>LNAP01005928.1_pt1 | contig 10692 bp, 8 predicted proteins | sample 602601 | NCBI WGS metagenome assembly LNAP01 (sample SAMN02440304, study PRJNA202911) | soil metagenome | biome: Subtropical and temperate rainforests or woodlands; isolation source: soil samples (1 kg each in a 20% v/v slurry with milli Q water) were... ...
CGATGTGCAGTGCATAGGCGGCGCCGAGGAACCCATCCAGCGCATCCTGCTTGCTGGCAAAGGCGCGCAGCAGCAGCGCCTGCGGCAGCTGCCACCACACCGCGGTGGTGTGCAGTTCCTGGTCGGGCAGGTTGACCGGGCCGTAGCCGATGTTCTCGTGGGTGTAGTAGCGGATCTTCTTGTAACCGGCCACGCGGCGCACCACGTGCACTTCGCCATGGTGCGAATCACCCCGGCCGGCCACGTCGCCATCGAAACGGTCCAGCACCTTGAGCCTGGTGAAGTCGATGCTGTCGGTGTAGTAGTCCACGTGGGTGCGGGTGACGTAGGCCTTGCGGCCCTCCCAGTCCAGCGTTTCCACCTGGTAGGGCGTGGACTGCACCATGTGGATGGCGCCCTCGTACAGGGTCAGCGCTGCAGCGGAGTAGTCCACTTCGGCGATGATCTGCTGGCGGCCATCGCTGCGGTCGACCACCACGAAGTTGCCGTCGGCCACCGCACGCAGGCTGACCGCGTTGGCCGGATAGCTGTCGGCGATCCACTCCCAGCGTTCGCCTTCGCGGTGGATGACCTCGGTTTCGGCCAGTGCTTCCAGGAATACCTCAGGATCGATCGGGCCGAAGCCATCGCCGACCCGGAACGGCAGTTCGAACGCCGCGCAGCGGATGTGATCGAACAGGATCAACGGCTGGTCGGGCGCGATGCGTGCGTGTTCCGGCGACGCCTCGGCGAAGAAGTCCGGATGGCGCACCACGTACTGGTCCAGCGGCTGCGAACTGGCCACCATCACTCCGAGTGCGGGCTGCTGGCGGCGTCCGGCGCGGCCGAAGCGCTGCCAGGTGGCAGCCACGCTGCCGGGGTAACCGTTGAGGATCACCACGTCCAGGCTGCCGATATCCACGCCCAGTTCCAGTGCCGAGGTGCTGACGATGCCGTCGATGTTGCCGGCACGCATCGCACGCTCGGTCTCGCGGCGCTCGGTGGGCAGGTAGCCGCCGCGGTAGGCGCGGATGCGTGCGGGCTTGCGCGGGTCGTGGTCGAAAATGTCCTTGAGGTACTTGGTGAGCACTTCAACCATCAACCGGCTCTGCGCGAAGATCAGCGTCTTCAGCCCGGACTTGATCGCGATGCGGGCGATGCGGTTGCTCTGCGAACGCGCCGAGGCACGCAGGCCCAGGTCGGCGTTGACCACCGGCGGGTTCCACAGCAGTACGTGCTTGGGCCCGCTGGGCGCGCCGGATTCGGTGATGGCGGTGACCGGCGCTTCGATCAGCGCCTGCGCATGCGCCTGCGGGTTGCCGATGGTGGCCGAGCACAGGATGAACTGCGGCTCCACCCCGTAGAACGCGCAGATGCGCTTGAGCCGGCGCAGCACGTTGGTGACATGGCTGCCGAATACGCCGCGGTAGGTGTGCACTTCATCGATGACCACATAGCGCAGGTTCTCGAAGAACTGCGCCCACTTGGTGTGGTGCGGCAGGATCGCCTGGTGCAGCATGTCCGGGTTGGAGACCACGATGTCGCCATGCAGGCGGATGGCCTGGCGCGCATCGCCGGGCGTATCGCCGTCGAAGGTGAAGGCCTTCACCCCCAGGTCGCCAGCGCGGTTGAGTTCCAGCAGCTCGGCCACCTGGTCCTGGGCCAGCGCCTTGGTCGGGAACAGGTACAGCGCCTTGGCCTTGCCCTGCATGGCCGCACTCACCACCGGCAGGGTGTAGCACAGCGACTTGCCGCTGGCGGTGGGGGTGACGATGGCCACGTGCTCGCCGCGCTGGGTGGCGTCCCAGGCCTCGGCCTGGTGGCTGTACAGCTGCTCGATACCGCGCGCCTTCAGGGCGGCGGTGAGCGCGGCCGGCACGTCGGCCGGGATCGGCGCATAGCGCCCTTCGCGGCCGGGGATGGTGAAGCTGCCGGTGATGCGGTCGGCGTACCGCTGCTGCAGGCGCGCGGTGAGCAGCGCGCCGTTGCGCGAGGGCAGCCCGTCGGTGGTGGACAGGCGGCGCTCGGCATCTTCGGTGCGCTTGGCGAGTTCGTAGGCCATGGGAACAACGGTCTGCAAAGGACGCCATGGAACCACAGCGGCGTCTCAATGTTTGAGACACACCGGAAGCGCGGGTGAATCATTCAGTGCGGTGGCCGCCCAACGAAATCTGAAGGCGGCATCCGTATCCTTGGCGCCGTACGCAACGGACCAGGATGGGCAGCTGTGGCACGTGTGGGATATCAAGCAGCCGTATTGGCCGGCATGATGCTGGCCGCCCGGGCACAGGCCCAGCAGCCCCCGGTACCCGAGCCGGCCCCGGAACCGCCCGTGGCGCCGTCTGCGGCCACGGGCGACGTCACCACGCTGGGCGAAGTACGCGCCATCAAACCCGATGAAGACGTGCCGCTGGATCTGTACCGGTTCAAGAGCCCGGTGCAGGCCGAAAACAACCGCTTCAGTCGCTCCTGGCGCGAACCGCCCAGTCCCGAGCAGGTGGGCATCAGCGGCGGCTACGTGATGATGGGCATCTACTACGGTATCGCCAAGGCCGCGCAGGGCATCCACAAGATCACCGGCGCACCGGACCAGATCCAGTCGGCCATCGCCCGCCCGCCGCCGCAGCTGACCGAACAGCAGCAACTGCGCGCGTTGCAGTTCTGCGATCCGCAGCAGGGCTGCGTGGCACCGCCGCAGAAGTGACCGGCTATCCTGTCGCCCCGCCACGCCCGCTTACCGCCATGTCCCTGCGCTCTGTGTTCCTGCTTGCCGCACTGCTTCCCGTCACGGCCATGGCCAGTGGCAGCGCCGACGATGGCAGCTGCCGCAACGGCGCCTTTCCCTCGGAACAAAGCGGCTTCGCGCTGGCCAAGGTGGTGGGTGCATCGCGGCTGTACCTGTTGAGCGACACGGAGGGCTGCCCGGCGCGCGGCGAACCGGCGTGCCGCCAGCGCAGCTACGTGGTGCCCGGTGATACGCTGATCACCGGGCGCGACAACAGCGGGTACCGCTGTGCGTTCTTCCCCAACAAGGGGGGCGGCAGTGCGGGCTGGGTAGCCAGCACGCGACTGCAGCCGCAGCCGCTGCCACCGCCGACGCTGCAGGCATGGGCCGGCGATTGGCACGATGGCGATGACCAGCTGGTCATCGGCGTGCGGAGCGGCCAGTTGCACGTGGAGGGCGATGCCTACTGGCCGTCGGCCAATCCCACCCCGGAGGTGCGCCCGTACGGGCCGAACATGGGCCAGGTGGAGGCGCTGGCCGCGCCGACGGGGAACACGGTGACGTTCCAGGGTGCCACCTGCACGCTGCGCGCCCGCCTGCTGGGCGACTACCTGGTCGCGGCCGACAACAGCGAATGCGGTGGCATGAACGTGCGTTTCAACGGTGTGTACCGGCGTACCCGCCCGCAGCGGTAACGCCGGGCAGGGCCCGGCGCGAGGGTGGCCGGCCGGGCCAGTACACGAAAATCGCGTGTGTCAGCTTGCCAGCCCGGGTACCGGGCGGGTCTGCATGTCCGCGTCCAGCGCGCGACGGCGCGCCCGGGCCCGGGCTACCCCGCGGCACAGCAGCACGGCTTGGCCCAGTGCCAGCGCACTGGCCAGCAACAGGGCCAGCGTGCTGGCAGCGGCGGCCACGATACGGCGCTGGTCGGCATCGGTATTCACCTCCAGGCGCAGGCCGGCGGCATCTTCGTGGCGGCCCACCACCAGGCCGTCCAACGTGAACGGCACCGGCGTGGCCAAGGTCGTCATCGCCTGCTCCCAGCGATCCAGCACCGATTCGGCACGCACGTCGGCCGCATCGTGCCGTACCGCGTCGGCATCGCCCCGCAGGTCATGCGGGGTGGCCAGCACCACGCCGCCCTGCTGCAGCGACAGCAACTGCGGGGCAAGGGTCTGCAGCTGCCGCGCGATGGCGGTACCGGCATGGCCACGGGTAATGTCCTGCAGCGCGCTCAACTGGCTCGATGGCATCAGCATGCCGTCGTTGCCTTCCTCGACGGCACGGCGCAGTTCGCGGGCCAGCAGTGGCCAGCTGTCCAGGGCAAGTTCCCGGCCGTCCACGTCTGCCGTGGCGGCAAGCTCGTCCACGATCCCGCGCTTCAGCGCGTCGCAGTCCTCCAGGCCGGCGGCGCACGCCTGTTCGACGACCTCCACCAGGTTGCCCATGCCGCTCACGATCTTGCCGCCGCTATGGCGCGCCGACAGTGCGGCCTGCGCGTAAGGATCGGCACCGGCCTGCTGCATCATCAGCAGGCGCAGCATGGCCGACATGTTGTCTTCGCGGACGCTGACATAGTCGCCGCGATACAGCGACAGCAGCGCGGCCGGCATCTGCAGCCCGGGCAACCTCACCGGCGTGCCGCCCCAGCGCACGCGGCTGCAATCGGGCAGCACGATGGCCGCATCGATGTCCTGCAGGGGGGTGAGGGCGAGTTCGCACTGGCCTTCGCCGCGCAGTCTGACCCGGTCGCCACCGCGCGGCGGCCGCTGCGCCAGCGAAGCCGCGGTGGCATCGCTGCGGGTCTCTCCGCCACGCACGCCCTGCCACGCCAGCGCCATGTCGTCGATGACGCCATGGCTGTTGAGCAGCGCGGCCAACAGTGCCACCAGCCCCACGGTCAGCAGCACCACATGTTGGCCCCAGCGCACCGCCGGGAAGCGACGTGCTTCGTCCACCTGCGACCACGCGCTGCCCATCGCCAGCACCTCGCCGCTGGTCGCCAGGATCTCCATCTCCACCGGCTGCCCGAGCGGCAACCGCCCGGAGTGCTGCCAGTGCGCCGGCATCTGTACCTGCAACGCATCGCCAAGGAAGTAGTGATAGGTGCGCAGGGCTGCATTGGTCGGATTGGGCAGCTCCACCAGGCGCAACGGCCCGTGGACGCGGTTCACCGCAAGCGGTTTCGCCGGCGCGGCCGGAGCGGGGCGCCGCCACTGCCACCACACCGCTGCGCCGGCCATCGCCAGTGCCGCCAGCAGCAGCGGCACGCGTGCACCGCCGAGGTCGGCATTGGCCACCACCAGCATCAGGACGAACGCAAGCACCCAGAGGCCGGCCATCTTCCACACCCGCGAGGTGGGCTGCCGCAGTGTCGCTTCCTCGGGCGTTTCCACGCGCCGTTCCCGTATCTCCACGGGCGTCTCTGCGATGTGTTGCACGGGCCTGCTGAGCGTGACGTCGGCGTGCGCAGGGTCGTTCTGACCGGGCAGGGGCGGCGGCAGGTCGTCATCGCCGTGGGCGCTTGCCTGCTGCAGGGTGCGGGCACGGCCGTCCACCACGGTGAAGCCGTTGAGCCGCACCACAATGGCCTGTTTGGCGCTCAGCACCACCTCGGCATCGTTGTCGTCGTCGTGCAGGAACGCCAGCGCGTCGTAGGGCAACAACACCTCCACGTTGCCCAGCGTGTCGTGCAGGGTCTGGGCGCCGTTGACCTCGATGCCATGGCGGCTGAAGCGTCCACGCAGCGCCCGTACCTCCAGCGCCCAGCTCAGACCGCCGGCCACCCGCAGCGGCTCCAGCGCCAGTGCTTCGTCCGGCGTCAAGGTACGCAGCACGGGCGCCTGGCGCAGCTGCGCCAGCGCACCGTGATTGTCGCTGCGCCGCGACTTGTAGGACAGGTAGCTGAAAAGGGCCAGGCCGATCAGCACCAGCTTCAGGATGATCCAGAACGTCATCGCGTCGCTCCCGCATGGGTGCGGTTGGGCCCGGACGAATCGGGCAGGAAACGCGTGCGATCGGCGCACGACATCATGTCGTTCATGGCTCCCTCCATTGGAGCGGCATTTGGCGGGCGCTAGTCTGCCGCGCGCGGCCGGATAGGGCAAATGGCATGCCTGCGTTTATCGCGTGATGCCACTCGCGGTGCAGCGGCGACAGCACGCCGACCGCTACGAATACGCAGCGTTGTAAACGCGTCAGCGCGGCGGCGGTGGCGGTGGGCTGTACCCGGCATCGGGGGTGACGGTCACCGCCTGCAACGTCATCGGCTCGGCATCGGGCTGTTCAGCTGACGCGATTGGCGCGATTGGCGTGGGCTGCGCAGCCGCTTCCAGCGCCTGGATGATGGCCTGTTGGCGTCGCTGGCCTTCAGCCACCTGCATCGCCATCATCTGCGCAGCGAATTCACGCTGGCGCTGCTTGGCCACGTGGTCGCGCAGCAGCAGCCCGCCCACCATCAGCAGTGGTACGGCAAGAAGCAGCACGGAGGCGGTCAGCTGCGTGCGTTGCGAGTGGGTGTTCGATGGCGTTGCCATGTATGCGTGACCTGTCCTTGGTGTGCAGTGCGCAGGTAGTGTGCACGAGGCAGTCATGGCATGCAGGAACGGAGCGCACGTTGTGGCGGTGGGTGGCGGTGCGGGCAGCGTGCCGGATTACGGTGTGCCGCGCGGGCGCCGACGCTCCCACCATCACAGCAGGCCGGCCACCACTTACCAGCGGACCCGACCAGATCCAGTCCGCGAGCGCCCGCCCCCCGCCGGAGCTGACCGACGAAGAGCAGCGTCGCGCACAGGAGGTGTGTGCGCAGCAGGGTGGGTGCCCGGTGCTGCCGGAGCCCTGATCGGTCAGGGCGACCAGCGGTGCATCGGCGCTGGCCGCTGGAGGATGTCCGCGTCCAGCGCGCTGCGGCGTGCGATGGCCCGTGGCACGTAGCGCACGCACTGTACCCCGTGGAACAGCATCAGCAGCAGCGCCGCCAGCAGCCATGCGCAACGGCCAAGCCCGGCGATGGCAGCATGGGAGGGCTCGGTCGGATCGATCTCCAGCCAGTGCGTGCGCCCATCGTGGATACGCGCAGTGACCGTGCCAGAGACGGTGACCGGTCGAGCGATGGTCGCGGCGGCGCGCATGCGCTTCCACTGGTCATGCGCCGTGCCGAGCCAGGCGTTGCCGACAGAGTGGAACTCACCCGGCGAAGCCGTCACCAGGACCACGCCGCCCTGCTGCTGTGCGAGCAGCGCAGGCGTCTGCGCCGCCCACCGCGACAGCACATGCGCATCGGCCGCCTGCTCGACCGCAGTGTTGATCTTTCTGATCACGTGGCTGGGAAACGTCAGGCCTTCCCGACCCGCCTGATCGCTGGCGAGACGGGCGGCGCGCATGAGCGAGGCCCAGTCATGGTCGCCATGCGCGGTGTGATCGCTCTGCCAGGACAGCAGACGCAGCAACGTTGACTGAAGGTCGCCACAGGCATCCAGGCCCTGCACGCACGCGGCATCGACGCGCTCCAGCAGGTCGCCCAGTCCGGTTACCTGGCGAAAGGGTGCCAACAGATCGGTGGTCCCGGTGTATTGCGTACGCAGCTGCGTATCGTAGGACCCCAATCTCAGGATCGGTTCTGCGATCTCCAGTTCAGCCATCGGCACCTGGGTCACTCCCCAGCGGACCCGGTCGCAGTCGGCGGTGGCCACGGAATGGCCGTGCCGCTGCTGAGGCACCAACTCGCACGTTGCGCGCACGCGCAGGTGCACACCATCGCCGATGGCGGGAGGGCGTTGCAGCAGGCTGCCGGGGTCAGCATCGGTACGGAGCTGGTGCGCCGAGAACAATCGCATCGCGCGCTGCACTTCGTATGTGGGGCCATCGCTGGCACTCAGCGCAAGGCACAGCGACACCAGCGCTACCGCGAGCATCAGGGCATGCCGCGCCAGCGGCACTGGTGGATATCGGCGATGCTCATCCAGCATCGACCAGCCCGGACCCAGGGACAGCACGCGCCGGCTGTGCCGGTATACCTCGGCTTCGATTCGGTGACCCGCCTGCAGTCCCTTCGATTCGTTCCAGTCGTGGCAGGGGCGAATCCGCTGGTCGTTGCCGATCAACACGTGACATCCGGTGCCCGCAGGATCGCCGGGGCGCAGAAGCTGCAAGCGGTTCAGGCGACCATGCACCCGGTCGATTGGCTGAAGGGCAGCCGGACCAACCTGCCGACGCAGATAGAAGCCGGCCGACAACAGCATCAAGGCCAGTCCTGCACCCAGCACGCCCCAGGCCCACGGGCCGTTGTCCCAGAGCAGGGCCACGCCGCAGGCATTGGCCAGCAGGGCCAACCCGGCAGCCGCCCACGGCGTACCGGGGCGGCGACGGAGCCGGCGTTCCTCCGGATGCTCCATGCGCTCGCCCACGTGTCGTGCGGGCGTCCGTAGCGCGCGTGACCCTGCTGTGGTGATATCGAATGCATTGAGCCGCACCACGATCGCATAGCCCGGCCCCAGAACGACCTCTGCGGTGTTCTGCTCGGCCAGGTGGTCCGCCGCATCAAAGGGCAGCAGTACGTCCACGCCGCCCACGCTCTCCCGCACGAATGAGATACCCCGGTTGCGCAACACTTCGCGGGTATGGGGGCCGCTCAGTGCGCGCACCTCGGCATCCACGGTGAGGTCAAGGCAGGCATGGAGCGGCGCCAGGGCGGCGCGCTCTTTGACCGACAGCACACGCAGGGGTGCCTGCTCGCATAACCGTTCGAAGAAATGACGGGCGTCACGCCGTCGTTGCCACTGTATGACCGGCGCCAGAAACAAGAGGACGAGCACGCCGAATGCCATGATCTTCATCGCAAGCGGGCTGCCTCAAGGGGGACGGTGTACCAGGCCGATGTCCCCATCGAGTCGATCTTCACCATGGCAGGTGCATTCGTCATGCTCATGTCAGCCTGTGGAAAATCCGGCAGGTTGGCAGTTTGCCGGCGCGCTCACCATGCAAGAAGTTGCAGTTCATGGCACCACGGGAACGCGCTTCTGCCGAGCATCACCTCCGCGTGGTTGCAGTCGCTGAAATGCTCCATGACGTCGTACGGGAGAATGACGTGGGTGCCGCCAGCAGTGTGCGGCGCATGCCAGCCGGAACCATCACGACTGACCTCTGGGCCTGGTGATCCAGACCATCTGTCAGGTTTTCCACGCACTGACGGTCTTCTAAAGGACGCACGCCCACATGGAGAGCCGCATGCTTACCCCTGACACCGTTCTGCCGTCACCTCACGCAAGCGCCTGGCCCGCCCGTCGCATGTGGCACTGGTGGGCCGCAGCCTGGCGCATGTACCGGCAGGCGCCGATACGCTGGTTCGGGCTGTCCCTGATGCCGATGGCGCTCGAACTCGTCCTGCAGGTGTCCATTCCTGTGGCCGGCGTGGTGCTGTCCAAGTTCGTGGTGCCGGTCGCGTCGGTGTGGTGCCTGATCGTCCTGGACCAGCGTGTGCGCAATGGCCGCTTCGCCATAAGGCAAGGCATGGCCCGGACGTTCCGGCTGCGCGGCCGTCTGCTGCAGTTGGCTGTGTTGTCAGCGAGTGTGTTCGCCTTCCAGATCGCGCTGCTGTGGATGTGGGTCGGGCCGTCGGTGGCGCTCGGCGTGGCGACGGGGGATCCGGCGGTGGTCACCCAGCTGACCCGCCTGCAGCTGGCCACCGTCTTCGCGGCGGGGACGCTGCCGGGCATGCTGCTGTTCTTCACTGTGCCGCGGGTGGTGCTGGACCGGGTGGGCGTGGCAGATGCAGTGCGTGAGAACCTGCGGCTACTGGCTGCAGGTTGGCGACCCATCGCGCTGTATCTTGTGCTGTCGATGCTGCTGGTTGGCAGCGTGGTATTCAAGCTCTGGTTGCTGTTGCTGTTGCCGTTGCTGTTGCTGTTGCTGTTGCTGTTGCTGTTGCTGTTGCTGTTGCTGTTGCTGGGGTATGTGGACTGCTGGGCCTACCGCGATGCATTTGATTCCGTTGCCGCTGACTGAGCCGCCGCCTTGCCGCTGCCCACCGCCGCTGACCTGCAGTCCATCCTTCGTGAGCGGCAACGCCGGCGCCAGTGGCACGCGAAGGCACTCGATGCACGCGCGCTGATGGCGTTCGAAGCTGAGCGCTCACGCACGGCGCTCCGTATCTGGCGCGTGTCGACATGGGTGAGTGTGGCGCTGTGGACGGCGATGACGCTCTGGGCACTGTTCACGGCGCAGGGGCGGATGCCGATGGTGCAGGTTGCACCCCCTGCGGCTTGGGCCTTGAACATCGTGGTCAATGCCGTCGTCGTAGGGGTGTTTGCGGTCGCAGCCTGGCTGGTATGCCGCCGGCACCGGCAGCGACTGCAGCGGTTGCATTCACTGGAGAGGATGATGGACGTTCACTGAGCTCAGCAGGCATTGCTGACGCCCTTGGCGTATCACCGTGCAGGGGCGGCCACCCGCCGCCGCTCCAGCCACCACAGCAGCCCGGCCGCCAGCACGCCATAAACTTCCACCTGTGCCCCCACGGTGAGGGACAGGTTGCTGGGCGCGTAAACCGCGTTACGGGCATCGACCTCGATCGTGCCCAGGGTAAAACGGCTGCTGGAAGTCACGGCCGTCACATAGCCTTCAATTTCAACCGACCCCGAGCCCTGCATCAGGGCCGCAGCGCTCAACACCCTGGCCGATGACACGGCCAGACTGCGCGCATCCGGTGACAACACGCCCTGCACCCGCACCAGGCTGCCTTGGGTCAACGCATCGGCCAGACGACCTGTCAAGACCAGGCCATGCAGTGTGCGCTGGCCGTTGGCGAGCATGATCACCACGGTGACCGCCGACAACATTGCCACTTACCTTGCCAATGGCATCGGCAGCGGCACCGGCACCGCCCTGCAAACACAAAGCATCACATTCGCATCGCCCGGTGACCAGACCATGGGGGTTGCCACGCCAGTCTTGGCCGCCACGGCGACATCCGGGTTGCCGGTAACCATCAC
>LNAP01008477.1_pt1 | contig 10692 bp, 11 predicted proteins | sample 602601 | NCBI WGS metagenome assembly LNAP01 (sample SAMN02440304, study PRJNA202911) | soil metagenome | biome: Subtropical and temperate rainforests or woodlands; isolation source: soil samples (1 kg each in a 20% v/v slurry with milli Q water) were... ...
TCACGGCAGGGCTGTTTGTGCTGATGCTGTGGCTTGCCATCCGTCCGGCAGCGCGGGGCGGCGCAGCCGGTTGGCGGGAAAGGTGACAGAGAACACCGAACCCTTGCCCACCACGCTGCTGATCTCCAGCGTAGCCCCATGGCGCTGCACCGCATGCTTGACGATGGCGAGCCCCAGGCCTGTGCCGCCCGTTTCCCGCGACCGGCTGCGGTCCACGCGGTAGAACCGCTCGGTGATGCGCGGAATATGCTCCGGTGCAATGCCCGGACCGGTGTCGCTCACGGTAAAGATCGCCTTGCCGTCCGGCGTGTGACGCCACTGCACGGTAATGGTGCCGCCTGCGGGTGTGTAGCGCACGGCATTGCTGATGAGATTGGACAGCACGCTTTGCAACTCGGACAGCACACCGGCGATCTCGCCCTCGGCACGCAAATCCTGCTTGTCAGGAAACTGCAGCACATGGTGCCGGTGGTGGTTTTGCGTCAAAAAGGCAGACAGGGCGCGGCCCTCTTCTTCACACCGCTGCATCAGCGCCTGCACCGGCGTCCATTCAGACATGCCGGGCAAGGGGCTGCCCTCCAGGCGCGAGAGCGTGAGCAGATCGTGCACCACGCTTTGCATGCGCGCCGCCTGCTGGGCCATCATTTTGAGATACCGTGCCCGCTCTTCGGCGTCCAGTGGCAGGGTCTGCAGGGTTTCGACAAACCCGGTCAGCACCGTCAGCGGCGTGCGGATTTCGTGTGAGACATTGGCCACAAAATCGCGGCGCATGGCGTCGGCCTGCTCCAGCGCCGTGACATCCCGGGTCAGCAGCAACTTGCGCCCATCGCCATAAGGATGCAGGTGCACCGAAATGCGCACGGGTCGAGACGGCGTGCTGTCCCGCCCCCGCAGCACCACGTCGTGGGAGAAATCATGGGCGGCGTAGTAAGCGCCAAAATCGGGGTCCCGCACCAGGTTGCCGATGGACTGCATGACATCCCGCTGGGCATCAAAGCCCAGCTGGGCGGCTGCGACCTGGTTACACCATTCGATGTGCCCCCCAGCATCCAGCAGCACCACGCCATTGGGGGTGGCTTGCAGCGCCGCCAGAATCTCCTGCAGGCGCTCCTCGCTGTCTTTGATCTGCGCCTGGCGCTGGCGCAACAGTCGTCGCGCACGGTCAGCAGCTTCACCCCACATGCCGAAAGTGGATGGCGTTGCAGACAACTCGCCCGAACGCAGCCACTGCAGCACGCGCGCGCCGCGCCACAAATCCCAGCCAAACCACAACCATGCCGCCACCGCAGCGCCCAGCGCCGCGCCCCAGGGGCCCTCCAGCCACCAGCCGACCACGCCACCGGCAAGCTGCCAGGCCAGAAAATATCCAAAACGCCAGAGCATGCGGACTACACAACTTTCGGTGGTCGCGGAGGCCTTATGCCCCCGACTGAGACAAATCAGGCCTGCATCAGCGCGGGCGGGTGACCCGTGAGACGGTAGCCCGCGCCACGCACGGTTTCCACCATCACGCCTGCGGAGCCCAAGGCTTCACGCAGCCGCTTTACATGCACGTCCACCGTCCGCTCCTCGATGAACACATGGTCGCCCCAGACCTTGTCGAGCAGCTGCGAGCGGCTGTGCACGCGCTCGGAGTGCTTCATGAAAAAGTGCAACAGCTTGAACTCGGTCGGCCCCACCTTGAGTGGCTGCCCCTGGAACGTGACCCGGTAGGTGCCTGCATCCAGCACCAGGTCGCCGATGGTCACGCTATCGCTCACCTGCTCGGGCGCACGGCGCCGCAGCACAGCGCGGATGCGGGCCAGCAGTTCCTGCGTGGAAAAAGGCTTGGTGATGTAGTCGTCCGCCCCGGCGTCGAGCCCCGCCACCTTGTCGGGCTCGTCGCCACGCGCTGTGAGCATCAGGATGGGAATGGGTTTGGTGCGGCTGTCTGCGCGCCACTTGCGCGCCAACACGAGACCACTTTGACCCGGCAGCATCCAGTCGAGCAAGATGACATCGGGCAGAACGGCATCCAGTTCACGCTGGGCCGACTCGCCGTCTTCCGACCAGATCGGCTGAAAACCGTTGTGGCGCAGGTTGACGGCAATCAGCTCAGCAATCGCTGGCTCGTCCTCCACAATCAATACGCGAGGAAGCTTTTTCATGTCAACGCCATTTGGTCACTGCAGCACATCGGTTTCAATTTCATCGAGCGCCGTGTGCCGCACGTCTTTGCCCTTGACGAGATAGATGACGATTTCAGCCACGTTTTTGGAATGATCGCCAATGCGCTCGATGGCCTTGGCCAAAAACAGCAGGTCCAGGCTGGCAGAGATGGTGCGGGGGTCTTCCATCATGTAGGTGACGAGCTTGCGCACAAAGCCATCGAACTCCTTGTCAATGAGGTCGTCCTCCTTGAGGATGGCCACAGCCGCCTTGACGTCCAGGCGCGCAAAGGCATCAAGCATGCCCGATGCCAGCTCGGTCGCCACGCGCAGGTCGCTTGTCGGCAGCGAACGGGAGGATCCGCTTTCGATGATCGACTTCACCATGCGCGCCATCTTGTTGGCTTCGTCACCCATGCGCTCCAGGTTGGCGGTCGCCTTGGAAATGGACAACAGCAAGCGCAGGTCGCGGGCCGTGGGCTGGCGCCGGCCAATGATGGACGCGAGTTCGTGGTCGATCTCGACTTCCATGGCGTTGACACGCTGCTCCATCAATCCCACCTGTTCCACCGCTTCAAGGCTGAACTGCGAGAGCGCATAGATTGCCGCGCGGATTTGCGACTCCACCAGGCCGCCCATCTCCATGACGCGGGCGGAGACGCCGTTGAGTTCAGCGTCGAACTGCGATGAAAGGTGTTTATCAGGCATCAAAATGTCTCCTCAACCGAATCGGCCGGTAATGTAGTCTTCGGTTTCCTTGCGCTGGGGCTTGAAAAACATCTGCTCTGTTTCACCAAATTCCATCAAGTCACCCAGGTACATGTAGGCGGTGTAGTCGCTGCACCGAGCGGCCTGCTGCATGTTGTGCGTGACGATGACCACGGTGTAGTCTTCTTTCAGCTCCGCAATCAGCTCTTCGATCTTGGCGGTGGAGATCGGGTCGAGGGCCGAGCAAGGCTCGTCCAGCAGCAACACCTCGGGCTTGATAGCAATGCCGCGCGCAATGCACAGGCGCTGCTGCTGCCCGCCCGAGAGGCTTGCGCCACCCTGACCCAGTTTGTCCTTGACCTCATTCCACAGCGCTGCCTTGCGCAAGGCCCATTCCACACGGTCATCCATGTCCGAAGCGCTGAGGCTTTCGAACAGCTTCACGCCGAAGGCAATGTTGTCATAAATGGACATGGGAAAAGGCGTTGGCTTTTGAAACACCATGCCCACCTTGGCCCGAACCAGCGCCACGTCTTGCTTGGTGGTCAGCAGGTTCTCGCCATCCAACACGATCTGCCCTTCGGCACGCTGGTCGGGATACAACTCGAACATGCGGTTGAAAGTGCGCAGCAAAGTGGATTTGCCACAGCCCGAGGGGCCGATGAAGGCAGTCACCTTGTTCTCGGGAATATCCAGGTTGATATTCTTGAGGGCGTGAAACTTGCCATAGTAAAAGTTCAGGTCACGAACGGTGAGCTTGGACGACGCCGCTGCCGGGCTCTTGAGGGTAGAGGACATGAAAGTTTTCCTTGCTTATTTCTGCCGGGTCAGAACCCGTGCGAGGATGTTGAGTCCGAGAACAGCCACGGTGATCAGGAACACGCCCGCCCACGCCAGTTGCTGCCAGTTTTCATAGGGGCTCATGGCAAACTTGAAGATCGTCACTGGCAAGCTGGCAATGGGCTTGGACAAGTCCGAGTTCCAGAACTGGTTGTTCAAGGCCGTGAACAGCAAGGGCGCCGTCTCACCCGCAATGCGCGCCACCGCCAACAAAATGCCTGTAATGACCCCTGCCCGTGCTGCACGCAGCGTGACCATGGTGATCACCCGCCACTTGGGCGTGCCCAGGGCATAGGCCGCCTCGCGCAAACTTGCGGGCACCAGAATCAGCATGTTTTCGGTGGTTCGGATGACCACCGGTATCACAATCAACGCCAGGGCAAGAATGCCGGCGTAGGCCGAAAAGCTCCTGAAGTTGGCCACCACGACGGCATAGACAAAAAGGCCAATCACGATGCTGGGTGCCGACAAGAGAACGTCGTTGACAAAGCGTGTGGTCGATGCCAGCCAGCTGCGAACGTCGTACTCAGCCAGGTAGACCCCGGCCATGATGCCGATGGGGGTGCCAACAAACGTGGCCAACACCACCATCACCAACGAACCAAAGATCGCGTTAGAGATACCCCCAGCCTCATTGGGTGGCGGCGTCATTTCGGTGAACAGGGCCAGGCTCAGCCCTCCCACGCCCAGACGCACGGTCTCCCACAAGATCCATACCAGCCAGAACAAGCCAAACAACATGGCCGCCAGCGACAAGGTCAAGGCAATCTGATTGACGCGCTTGCGACCGTTGAAGCGGGCCTGTCGGGCCTGCACGGCATCAGCCGCAGAGATAAGATGTTGCGAGGTGGTCATGTGCGGGATCCTTCATTCTTCTGAAGGCGTGACAGCAGAATCTTGGACAAGGTCAGCACCACAAAGGTGATAAAGAAAAGCACCAGCCCCAGATAGATGAGGGACGCTTGGTGAAGGCCTTCACCCGCTTCTGCAAATTCATTCGCCAGGGCCGATGTGATGCTGTTGGCCGCCTCGAAAAGCGACAGCGAGTCGAGCTGATTCATGTTGCCGATCACGAAAGTCACCGCCATGGTTTCGCCCAACGCACGCCCCAGACCCAACATGATGCCGCCGATCACACCCGTCTTCGTGTAGGGCAGCACAACCTTCCACATAACTTCCCAGGTGGTGGAGCCCAGGCCGTAAGCCGACTCTTTGAGCAGCGCAGGTGTGACATCAAAAACATCCCGCATCACCGACGCGATGAACGGAATGATCATGATGGCCAAAATGATGCCGGCAGACAAAATACCAATGCCGACCGGCGGACCCGAGACAAATGCACCCAAGTAGGGAACACCATCGAACAGCGCCTGCAAAGGCTGCTGCACAAAACGCGCCAGGATGGGGCCAAACACCATCAAGCCCCACATGCCATACACAATGGATGGCACGGCGGCCAGCAATTCAATGGCGGTACCCAAGGGCCGTTTCAGCCAGGCGGGCGACAATTCGGTAAGGAACAAGGCAATGCCAAAGCTCACGGGCACGGCGATCAGCAACGCGATGAACGACGTGGCGAGCGTGCCATAAATCATGACCAGGCCACCGTACTCGTCTTGAACCGGGTCCCAGACGCTGTTGGTGAGAAAGCTGAGGCCATATTTGGAAATGGAAGGCCAGGCCCCCACCACCAAGGACGCCATGATGCCAAACAGCAACAACAGCGTGATGATGGCTGCGCCACGCGCCAGCCATCCAAAAATTCGGTCTGCCAACATGCCTGATATGAATGATTTATTGGGAGGGGGTGTGGTCCGTTTGATGCCAGAGGCCGACTCGGCGGTCGTACTCTGGCGAACCGGCATCATAGTGGACACGTTGGTAGCCTTGAGAAGTTAAATCAAAAGGCCGGCTTGTGGCCGGCCCCGAGGATTACTTGAACGAAACAGCCTTGCCGGAGGTGTCCTTGATGTCACCCCAGGACTTCAGGATATTGCTCTTCACGACATCAGGCATGGGCACATAGTCCAGGTCCGAAGCCGTCTTGTCACCGGACTTGAAGGCCCAGTCAAAGAACTTCAGCGCTGCAGCGGCATCCGCTGGCTTCTCTTGAACCTTGTGCATCAGGATGAAAGTAGGGTTGGTGATAGGCCAAGTGGCATCACCAGGCTGGTTCGTCAAAATCAGATAGAAGCTCTTGGGCCAGACAGCGCCAGCAGCTGCAGCCTTGAAGCCAACGTCGTCCGGAGTAGCGAACTTGCCCGCTGCGTTTTGCACCTGCGTGTAAGTCATCTTGTTTTGCTTGACGTAGGCGTACTCGACGTAACCAATGGAGTTGGGCAGGCGACCCACAAAGGCGGCCACGCCTTCGTTGCCCTTGCCACCTGCACCCACAGGCCAGTTCACTGCCGTGCCTTCACCAACCTTGGCTTTCCATTCGGCATTGACCTTGCTCAGGTAATTGGTGAAGACGAAAGTAGTGCCCGAACCGTCAGCGCGGCGCACAGGCGCAATGGTGGCATCCGGCAGCGGCACGGAAGGATTCATAGCCGTGATAGCAGGATCGTTCCACTTGGTGATCTTGCCCAGGTAGATATCACCCAGCACCTGGCCCGTCAGCTTGATCTGACCTGGGGCAATACCCTTGATGTTGACAACCGGCACCACGCCACCGATCACGGTAGGGAACTGCACCAGGCCCTTCTTTTCGAGATCCTCATCCTTCAGAGGCATGTCCGAGGCGCCAAACGCCACAGTTTTGGCATCGATCTGGCGCAGACCAGCACCCGAACCCACCGACTGGTAGTTAACTTTTACGCCAGTGGCCTTGTTGTACTCGGAAGCCCACTTGGAATACAGCGGTGCCGGAAACGAGGCGCCAGCGCCCGTAACTTCTTGCTGCGCCATGGCGCCAGAAAACGCTCCAGCCGAAGCCACACCAGCCACCAGAACTCGAATCACGGACATTTTCATGAAGATACCTTTAGGGTTGAAGGAGTTGAGATGCCGCGACTGTAGGTTTCAAATATGACAATACCGTGACTTTTATCCCCAGCTGTCATACGCTTAATCTCCTTCCCGGCAATTAAAGGCCGAATCAACTTGTCACAACTATGTCACAACTGATGCGTAGTCTGCGGCGACCGACATGCGTCGGCCATTTACTTACTGGAGAATCCCATGTTTCGCCGCTATGCACTTCAATCTGCACTCGCCCTGGTGGCAGTGACCACCCTGGGCGCCTGCGCCACCAACGCATCCGCACCCCAGACTTTGGCCGACACGATCGCCAAGACCTCGTCATTGAAGACCTTCAACGCCCTGGTTGCAGAAGCCGGCATGACGGAAACACTCAAGGCGGCAGGCCCCTACACCGTTTTTGCACCCTCTGACGCTGCCTTCAAGGCAGTTCCAGCAAAGACCCTGGATGCACTCAAGGCTGACAAGGCACTGCTCAAGTCCGTGATCAGCTACCACATCGTGCCATCGCGCGTGGCATCCAAAGACGTGAAGCCAGGCAATGTCAAGACCTTGCAGGGTGCTAACGTCGCATTGGCACGTGCAGGCACGTTCGTGACCGTCGAGGAATCGATGGTAGAGCAAGCGGACCTCTCCGCCAGCAATGGCGTTGTCCATGTAGTCGACCGCGTGATGATGCCACCCAAGAAGTAACACCTCTCTGAGTATTTGATGGCCATGTATCTTCCCAATTGCCCAGCGGTTTCGCTGAATCGCCGCCACTGGATTCGTTGGACCGCTGCTGCAGGTGCCGCAATGGCAGGCGAAGTCATGGCCCAGCCACTGCCAGCAGGCACACCTCGCAATGCCGATGTGGAACGCCCGCTGGTGGTGGCCCAAGTAGTTGACTTGACTTTTGACCAGCAAGATATCAGCCGCGACTTTTTGGTTGGCTCCCGATCCGCCTGGCAGGACCTCAACGCGCGTGGCGGGGTTCGTGGCCGCGCTGTGCAGCACGTCACCATCGAAACCGATGGCACCCCCGCAAGTCTGAAAGCCGCATGGGAATCTGCCCATGGGCAAGCCGGGTGCGTGGCAGTGGCTGGCTGCGTGGGCAATACCGCGGCCGCGGGGCTTGTGGCTCTGCAAACTTCGGCGCGCTCTGCGTCGTCCCTGGCGCTGGTGGCTCCCTGGCTGCACGACGCTGTAACCGACAACGAGGCGGAGACGGTGTTCGAGGTGTTCCCGGACCACCAAACCCAGATAGCGCATGCCATCAAGACCCAATCCTCCTTGGGCGTGAAGCAGATCGGGGTGGTCTTCGCCACCGCAGAGGTACAGCAACACTCGGAAGCCTATGTTCTGCAGGTCGCCAAAAACCTGGATCTGCAAGCACAGATACTGCCGCTTCCGGGCACGACAGGCCCGGCTGCCAGGCAGCTGACAACTCCAACACAAACCATTATTTTGTTTGTTGGGGGAACACCAGAGTTGCACGCATTTGCCAGCAAGCTGGTCGCCCCTCCAGGCCGACAGTGCTTTGTCGTGGCGCTGGCCGATGTGAACTTGCAGTCGCTCGCCCAGATGGGGGGCACGCCCAAGGGCACGTCCATCATCGCCACCCAGGCGGTGCCACTGGTCACATCCGGCCTGCCCGTGGTGCGCGCTTATCGCACTGCGCTGGCCCGGTTCTTTGACGAAGCCCCCTCTCCGCAGGGTCTCGCAGGGTTTATTGCTGCGCGCTATACCGCCGAGGTGATGGGCGGTATTTCCGGGCCCATCACGCGCGCCAGCGTGCTCTCGGCTTTGCAGCGGCGTGCCAACGTGAATGTCGGCGGCTATGTGGTTGCTTACCAGGGAAAAAAGCGGTTGAACGCTTATGTGACGCAAAGCATGCTGACCCAGGACGGTCGCATCATCGGCTGACACCAGCCTGGACACAGCAACGCGGGTGCTATGCTTCGCGCTGGAGATCAAGCGCATCACGCGCAGAAACATGCACAACGGAACATTGCTTGCGGCTGTAGATCTTGGGTCTAACAGCTTTCGCCTTGAAATTGGCCGCTTCGAGCACGGCCACATCCAACGGATGGAATATCTCAAGGAAACCGTTCGCTTGGGCAATGGCCTTGACGAGGAATTCAATCTTACGCGTGAGGCCATGCAACGCGGCTGGGATTGCCTGGCGCGCTTTGGCGAGCGGCTTGCTGGTTTTGAGCGAGCCCAGGTGCGTGCAGTGGCAACCCAGACCTTGCGCGAAGCCCGCAATCGTGAAGTATTTCTGGCGCGCGGCGGTGAGATTCTGGGCTACCCCATCGATGTGGTGTCGGGCCCCGAAGAAGCGCGACTGATCTACCAGGGAGTTGCGCGCCTGCTTCCGCAGTCGGACGAACGCCGGCTGGTGGTGGACATTGGCGGTCGCTCCACCGAATTCATCCTTGGCCAGCAATTCCGGCCCCACACCGTGGCGTCTTTCAGGGTGGGCAGTGTGGCCTGGTCCACGCGCTATTTTGCCGATGGCCAGTTCACGCGGCAGGCATTCCTGGCTGCAGAAATCGCGGCCAAGGCCGTACTGGACGAGGCTCTTGGCACATTCCGGCCTGACACTTGGGAGATTGCCTATGGGTCTTCGGGCACCGCTGGCGCGGTTGGCGACATCCTCGCTGCCGCGGGCGGCCCCGAGGGGCTCATCACCGCAGAGGGACTTGACTGGCTGCAGGACCGACTGCTTCGGTCACACCATGCAGATCGCGTTCGCCTGGAAGGACTCAAGGAAGACCGGCGGGCCGTGATTGGCGGGGGCATCAGTGTGTTGCGGGCGGTTTTCGATCTGCTCGAAATTCGACAGATGCACGTCGCGCAGGGCGCGTTGCGCCAGGGCGCGCTCTACGACTTGCTGGACCGCGAGCAGCCCGAGACCGACTTGCGAACCACCACGGTGAATGGCCTCATGCAGCGCTTCTCGGTGGACATGGCCCAGGCCGAACGGGTTGCCCGTGTTGCATCCGCTCTCTTCATCCAGGCGGCGCCCCTGAACAGCGAGCGCGCCGCACGCAAGCTCGAATGGGCAGCGCGCCTGCACGAGATCGGCGGCATCATTTCGCACAGCGAATACCACCGCCATGGCGCCTACATCCTCGACCACACCGATGCCGCCGGATTTGCCGTGTCCGAACTGCACAGACTCGGCGCCCTGGTGCTGGGGCAGCGGGGCAAAGTGCGCAAGCTGGAAGTCGAACTGATCAACGACGCTGGTTTTTCACTGCAATTGCTGAGTCTGCGCATAGCCGTTGCGCTTTGCCATGCCCGACGCAACCCGGACGTGGAAGGCCTGTCGATGCGCGCAGTGGGCGCGCGGCACACCATCAGCACCAGGCCGGGATGGGCTGCCGCCTACCCGCAATCGGCCTACCTGCTACGCGAAGAGGTTGTGGCCTGGCAAAAAACGCCGTGGGAACTGGAACTCATTCTGGGGTGACTGGATGCAATAAACGGTATAAACTGTTTATACCGTTTTTAATCATTCACCATGACCACTTCCAGCACCACTCCAAGCCAAAGCCCCACCCCAACTCCTGCTCAACCGGCACCCAAACCAGCGGCAGCGGGCACAGTTTCAGCGGCAGCTGTTTCCAAGGTAACGAAAGCGGCGGCCACCGAACCCAAGGCGGCGGCCAAAGCTCGGGCAAAGCCTGTCAAACGCGCCGCCGCCCCCACCTCAGCAAAGGCAAAACCGGCTCCTGCACCGGTGTTGCCAGCCAAGGAGGCGCGTGCCAAAAAGCCCAAACTGGTCCGCGACAGTTTCACTATCCCCAAAGATGAGTACGCGGTCATCGAGACGCTCAAGCAACGCGCCGACTCGCTAACCCAACCAGCCAAGAAGAGCGAGCTGCTGCGGGCCGGGTTGAAGTTGCTGGCCGGACTGCCGGATGCGGCTTTACGCACTGCCCTGCAGGCGGTTCCGTCCATCAAGACGGGGCGCCCAAAGGCCGACGCTCCCGCCACAAAGACCGTTGCCAAGGCAGTCCGCAAGTAACGT
>LNAP01013882.1_pt1 | contig 10687 bp, 10 predicted proteins | sample 602601 | NCBI WGS metagenome assembly LNAP01 (sample SAMN02440304, study PRJNA202911) | soil metagenome | biome: Subtropical and temperate rainforests or woodlands; isolation source: soil samples (1 kg each in a 20% v/v slurry with milli Q water) were... ...
GTTCAGCATGGAAGAAAAATTCCAGCGCGAACTCAATTTTGCCGTGATCGACGAAGTCGACTCCATCCTCATCGACGAAGCCCGTACCCCGCTGATCATCTCCGGTCAGGCCGAGGACAGCTCCAAGCTGTACATCGAGATCAACAAACTGATCCCGCAGCTGGAATTGCACGTCGAAGAAGTCGAAGGCGAAGTCACCAAGGCTGGCCACTACACCGTGGACGAGAAGACCCGTCAGGTCGAACTCAACGAAGCCGGTCACCAGTTCATCGAAGACATGCTCACCCGCGTCGGCCTGCTGGCTGAAGGCGAGAGCCTGTATTCGGCGCATAACCTCGGTCTGCTGACCCACGTCTATGCTGGCCTGCGTGCGCACAAACTGTTCAACCGCAACGTCGAATACATCGTGCAGGACGGTCAGGTCGTACTGGTCGACGAACACACCGGCCGTACCATGCCGGGTCGCCGTTTGTCCGAAGGCCTGCACCAGGCCATCGAAGCCAAGGAACACCTGAACATCCAGGCCGAGAGCCAGACCCTGGCGTCGACCACGTTCCAGAACTACTTCCGTCTGTACAACAAGCTGTCCGGCATGACCGGTACCGCGGACACCGAAGCGTTCGAATTCCACCAGATCGGTCATGGTGATTCCGCCAAACAAACCGTTGGCGCGTAAAGACTACAACGACCTGGTGTTCCTGACCGCCGAAGAGAAATACGCGGCGATCATCAACGACATCAAGGAGTGCATGACTCAGGGCCGTCCGGTGTTGGTGGGTACTGCCACCATCGAAACGTCCGAGCACATGTCCAGCCTGCTCGTGAAGGAAGGCATCGAACACAAGGTTCTGAACGCCAAGTTCCACGAGAAAGAAGCCGAAATCATTGCTCAGGCCGGTCGTCCGGGCGCGCTGACCATCGCCACCAACATGGCCGGTCGTGGTACCGACATCCTGTTGGGCGGTAACTGGGAAGTGGAAGTCGCTTCGCTGGAAGACCCGACCCCTGAGCAGATTGCCCAGATCAAGGCCGACTGGCAGAAACGTCACCAGCAAGTGCTGGAGTCGGGCGGTTTGCAGGTGATCGCTTCCGAGCGTCACGAATCGCGCCGTATCGACAACCAGTTGCGCGGTCGTGCCGGTCGTCAGGGCGACGCCGGTTCCAGTCGTTTCTACCTGTCGCTGGAAGACAGCCTGATGCGCATCTTCGCCTCTGACCGGGTGAAGAACTTCATGAAGGCGCTGGGCATGCAGTCCGGTGAGGCGATCGAGCACCGCATGGTGACCAACGCCATCGAGAAGGCTCAGCGCAAGGTTGAAGGCCGCAACTTCGATATCCGTAAGCAACTGCTCGAGTTCGACGACGTCAACAACGAACAACGTAAAGTGATCTATCACATGCGTAACAGTTTGTTGGCCGCCGACAACATTGGCGAAACCATCGCCGATTTCCGTCAGGACGTGCTCAACGCAACCGTCAGCGCGCACATTCCACCGCAATCGCTGCCAGAGCAGTGGGACGTGGCCGGTCTGGAAGCGGCGTTGCAGAGCGACTTCGGTGTAGCGCTGCCGATCCAGCAATGGCTGGACGAAGACGATCACCTCTACGAAGAGACCCTGCGCGAGAAGCTGATGAACGAGCTGATCGCCGCGTACAACGAGAAAGAAGACCAGGCCGGTGCCGAAGCACTGCGCACCTTCGAGAAGCAAATCGTTCTGCGCGTACTGGACGACCTGTGGAAAGACCACCTGTCGACCATGGATCACCTGCGTCACGGCATCCACCTGCGTGGTTATGCGCAGAAGAACCCGAAGCAGGAATACAAGCGCGAGTCCTTCACCTTGTTCTCCGAGTTGCTGGATTCCATCAAGCGCGACTCGATCCGTGTGCTGTCGCACGTTCAGGTTCGCCGCGAAGATCCGATCGAAGAAGAAGCTCGCCTGCGTCAGGAGGCCGAAGCACTGGCTGCGCGCATGCAGTTCCAGCACGACGAAGCCCCTGGCCTGGAGCAACCGGAAGTGTTGGGTGAAGAGGTCGACGTAGCCCTCGCCACCGCGCCGGTGCGCAACGAGCAGAAGCTGGGCCGTAACGAGCTGTGCTATTGCGGTTCGGGCAAGAAGTTCAAGCATTGCCACGGGCAGATCCAGTAAACCCGTTTCATACGCTGAAATACCCGCGCCGCGACCGGCTTATGCCGTCGCGGCGTTTTGCCATTTAAACCACCGCACCACGTTAAAAGAACGGGGTAATGACGGTGCAGACATCATTTATTAAGGAGCGCATTCATGGCTGTTGGTCTTGGTCCTTTGCCAACGTTGCACCCGGTTGCCGGTTTTGAACTCGGTATCGCCTCGGCCGGGCGCAAGGATGTCGTGGTCATGCGCTGTGCCGAAGGTTCCACGGTCGCGGGCGTGTTCACCCTGAACGCCTTTTGCGCCGCTCCCGTGATCCTGGCCAAACAACGCGTGCAAGGCCCGGTACGTTACCTGCTGACCAACACCGGCAATGCCAACGCCGGCACCGGTGAGCCTGGCCTGGCAGCCGCCGAGCGCACGTGCGCCAAACTGGCTGAGCTGACTGGCGTCGATGCAAGCCTGGTGCTGCCGTACTCCACCGGTGTGATCGGCGAGCCGCTGCCGGTCGAAAAAATCGAAGGCGCGCTGCAAGCCGCCCTCGACGATCTGTCGGTGAATAACTGGGAAGCCGCCGCTACCGGCATCATGACCACCGACACCCTGCCAAAGGGTGCCAGCCGCCAGTTCCAGCATGACGGCGTGACCATCACCGTCACCGGCATCAGCAAAGGCGCGGGCATGATTCGTCCGAACATGGCGACCATGCTCGGCTACATCGCCACCGACGCCAAAGTCTCGCGCGATGTGCTGCAAAACCTGCTGCTGGACGGCGCCAACAAGTCGTTCAACCGCATCACCATCGACGGCGACACCTCGACCAACGACTGCTGCATGCTGATCGCCACCGGTCAGGCAGCACTGCCGGAAATCACCGAAGCGAGCGGTCCGCTGTTCGCTTTGCTGAAACAAGCGGTGTTCGAAGTCTGCATGGACGTGGCCCAGGCCATCGTGCGCGACGGCGAAGGCGCGACCAAGTTCGTCACCGTGGAAGTCAACGGCGGCGGCAATCACCAGGAGTGCCTGGACGTCGGTTACACCGTGGCCCATTCGCCGCTGATCAAGACCGCGTTGTTCGCCTCCGACCCGAACTGGGGCCGCATTCTGGCTGCCGTGGGCCGTGCCGGCGTACCGAACCTGGACGTGAGCAAGATCGACGTATTCCTCGGTGACGTGTGCATCGCCAGCCGTGGTGCTCGCTCTGCCACCTATACCGAAGCCCAAGGCGCGGCGGTGATGCAGCAGGAAGAGATCACCATCCGCATCGAACTGGGACGCGGTGATTGCAGCGAAACCATCTGGACCACTGACCTGTCCCACGAATACGTGAAGATCAACGCTGAGTACCGTACGTAAATCAGGTCCGGACCGAGTCGCGCCCTTCGCGAGCAAGCCCGCTCCCACATTCGATTGCATTTCTTGCGGAAGAACTCGATTAACTGTGGGAGCGGGCTTGCTCGCGAAGGCGGCCGACCAGACACCAAAGATTCTGGTCCATCCCCCTATCAAAAGGTCCCGAACATGAGCCTCCACCTGATCATCGGCGACAAACTGCATTCCTCCTGGTCCCTGCGCGCCGCACTGGCCCTTGACCTGACCGGCGCGTCCTACACCGAAGAACTGATCAAGCTGAACCAGCCGGACACTCGCGAGCGCGTGCTCAAGCATTCGCCAACCGGGAAAGTCCCGCTGCTGAAAACCGAACACGGCACCGTCGCCGATTCCCTGGCGATTGCCGAATACCTGGCCGAACAATTCCCCGGCGCCGGGCTCTGGCCCAAAGACACTGCCGCCCGTGCCCAGGCGCGTTCGGCGTGTGCGCAGATGCACAGCGGTTTTTTCGCCATGCGCGGCAACATGCCGTTCGACCTGAGCCACGACGCGCCACTGTCGCCGACCCCACCTGAGGTTCAGGCTGAAATCGAGCGCATGCTGGCGTTGTGGGCTGAATGTCGCGCCGTCGCGACTGAAACCGGCCCGTTCCTGTTTGGCGGCGCGACCCTGGCCGATGCGTTTTTCGCACCGATCGCCGTACGCCTGCGCACCTATCAGGTAAAACTGCCCGAGGCCGACGCGGCCTATGTCGAAACCATCTACCAATGGCCAGCCTTCAAGGCCTGGCGGAAGGCGGGTCTGGAGGAAATAGAGCGGTGAAACGAGTCCATGTAGCAGCCGCGGTTATCCGCGATAGCAGCGGCAAGATCCTCATTGCCCGCCGTGCCGACACCCAGCATCAGGGCGGTTTGTGGGAGTTCCCCGGTGGCAAGGTCGAGGATGACGAATCCGTCGAGATGGCCCTGGCTCGTGAGCTTCACGAAGAGCTGGGCATTGTGGTCAATACTGCGCGACCGATGATCAAGGTCCGCCACGATTACCCGGACAAGCAGGTGTTGCTGGATGTCTGGGAAGTCTCGGCGTTTACCGGCGAACCCCATGGCGCCGAAGGCCAGCCTTTGGCCTGGGTGACCGCGCGGGAACTGGTGGATTACGAATTTCCGGCCGCCAACCAGCCGATCGTCGCCGCTGCACGCTTGCCCGGCGACTACCTGATTACCCCGGAGGGCCTGGAAACCCCGGCCTTGCTGCGCGGTATCCAGAAAGCCATCGCCGGCGGCATCAAGCTGATTCAGTTGCGTGCGCCCAACGGCTACGACCCGCAATACCGCGATCTGGCGGTGGATGCGGCGGGGCTGTGTGCCGGCAAGGCGCAGTTGATGATCAAGGGGCCGTTTGAATGGCTGGGGGACTTCCCGTCCGCCGGTTGGCACATCACGTCGGCGCAGTTGCGCAAGTACGCGGCGGCCGGGCGTCCGCTACCGGCGTCACGCTGGTTGGCAGCGTCTTGCCACAACGCTGAAGAACTGGCGTTGGCCGAGCAAATGGGCGTGGACTTCGTGACCCTGTCGCCGGTGCAACCGACGCAGACTCATCCGGATGCTCTGCCATTGGGTTGGGAGCAGGCTTCGACTTTGATCGAGGGCTTCAGCAAACCGGTATTCTTGCTGGGAGGGGTTGGCCCGGCAGAGCGGCAGAAAGCCTGGGAAGCAGGGGCGCAGGGTGTGGCGGGGATTCGGGCGTTTTGGCCTGAGGCCTGATTCTGCGTTGAGGCTACTGGCCTCTTCGCGGGCAAGCCTCGGCTCCTACAGGATTTGGCAACAACGCCGTCCTTGTAGGAGCGAGGCTTGCCCGCGAAGGCGTCCTTGAGGACGCCGACTAAACCCCGGGTTTCGTTGCCGCTTGCCACAAAATCTCGGCAATCCCCTGACGCTTGGCAATCAACCGTGCCGCCACAAACAACAAATCCGACAACCGATTGATATACGCCAGGCCAACCCCGGCCAATGGCTCGATCGCATTCAACTGCTGACAGCGCCGCTCGGCACTGCGCGCCAGACAGCGGCATACGTGAGCCTGGGCGATCAGCGCCGAACCGCCGGGCAGAATGAAATTCTCCAGCGGCCCCAACTCTTCATTCCACACATCGATTGCCGCTTCCAGGCGCTCGACTTCTGCCGTGTTCAGTGCCTGATACACCGGCATCGCCAGTTCGCCACCCAAGTCGAACAACCGATGCTGGCAGGGCGCCAACACCTCGATCACTTCGTTCAACCCCGGATACGTATCACTTTGCGCCGCCAACCCGGCCAACAGCACACCCACCTGGCTGTTCAGCGTATCGACTTCGCCAATGGCCTCGATGCGCGGATGGTCCTTGGGCACCCGGCGGCCATCGCCGAGCCCGGTTTCGCCTTTGTCGCCAGTGCGGGTGTAAATCTTCGACAAGCGAAAGCCCATGGTTACCTCGACAGCTGATTGAGTTCTTGAGAAACAACCGGAGTGCCCGACAACGGCAGGCGCAAGGTGAAACAGGTACCTTGGCCCGGCGTCGATTGCACTTCCATCTGGCCCTTGTGGTTGTTGGTGATGATGAAGTACGAGACCGAGAGCCCAAGGCCGGTGCCCTGACCGATTTCCTTGGTGGTGAAGAACGGCTCGAACGTACGTTTGCGCACGTTCTCGCTCATGCCGATGCCGTTGTCTTCTACCTGAATTTCCGCCCATGGCGGGTTCAGTTTTGTACGCAGAATGATCCGCCCCGGTTCGCGATCGTCTGTGCGCTGGTGAATGGCTTGCGCGGCGTTTTTCAGCAGGTTGAGCAGCACCTGTTCCAGTTCGTTGGCAGTGCCGGGCACCGGGCCCAGTGCCGGATCGAACTGCCGAATGATCGCCTGCCCCTTGAAGTCGAAACCGATGGCCAGGTCGAAGTCGTTGCCGGCGATCTCCACCGCTTGATCGATCAGCGCCGGCAAATCGCAGGGAGCCATCTGTCGGGTACTGCGGCGGCTGAAGCTGAGCATGTGTGTCACGATTTTCGCTGCCCGGGCACCTGCCTGTTGAATGCCATCGAGTAATTGCGGCACTTCGCGAACTTTCAAATACTGGTTGACCGTTTCCAGCTCAATGCCGAGTTGCTCGGCCTGTTCGAGGTTTTTCGGCAGATCGGGTGACAGACGCCGACGAATGTTCTGCACGTTGTGCAGGATTGCACCCAGTGGATTATTGATTTCGTGGGCCATGCCGGCGGCGAGGCCACCGACCGAGAGCATTTTTTCCGACTGCACCATCATTTCTTCCAGGGACAGCCGCTGAGTGATGTCGTCGATGCGGATCACCACGCCGCGCCCGGCACCGCCCATCAACGGATAGAACGTCAGGGCGTAATGCTTGGGTTCATCGTCCTTGAGCCAGGTAACCCGTTCAATCTTCGCCACCGTGTGCTGCTCGACGGTTTGCCTGAGTTGCGGCAGGAACGGTTTGAGCGGTTCGAAGGCGAGGAAGATCGGTTGGTTCAAGGCTTCGTCCAGGCGCGTGCCGGACAGGGCGCTGGCTTCCTGATTCCACTGGGTTACGTAGAGCTGCTCGTCGAGGGCGATCAAGGCCGACGGCATGGAGTCGATGATGCTGTTGAGGTAGTTCTGGAAACCGGTGAGTTTCTTTTCGATCTTGCTGCGCACCTGAACTTCCAGTTCCAGCTTGCGGTTGGTGTGACGGGTTTCTTCGGCCAGCCCCTGAGCCTGGTCGTAAGCGGCCTGGGAATCGTCGCGGGCGCGCTTGAGCTGCTGCTCCCGGGCCTCGATGCGCGAGAGCATGGTGTTGAACGCTTCGGCGAGGCTGCCGATTTCGTCGTGATTGCCGCGAGAGGCGCGCAGGGCGTAGTTCTCTTCCCGGGTCACTTGCCGGGACAACTCTTCGAGCTGATGGATCGGCCGGGTAATCAGGCGTTTGATCTGCCGGGCAATCACCAGCCACAACAGCACGCTGAAGATCAGAATCCCCAAACTGGCGGTCAGGGTCCCGGTGTAGAACGCCATCGGCAATTCGCTGCTGGCTACCAGCAGCAAGTGCCCCGGCGCGGTACCGGGGCGGGGCAGGGTGATCACTTGGTTGCTGCGAAACTCGGTGGCTTGCCAGGCTTCCAGATGCCGGAAATGCTCCGGTAGATGGAGCTCGTCGCCCTGCTGCAGCTGCGCCAGAAGCACACCTTTGCCGTCATAGAGCGCTGCTGCACGCAACGGTGTATAGCTGTTGAGCTCGTTGAGCAGACGCTGGGCGGTTTGCGGTGACTTCAAGGCGTCGGAGATCAGGCTTGGGTTGGACACCAGTCGGCCGATGGTCTGCAAGGCCTGAGGAGCCATGCTTTCCTGGGAAATGTAATAGGCGGCGCTGATAAAGGTCAGGTTGGCGACCAGCAAAACGGTGGTCAACAGCACCAGCAGGGCGGCCAGCAATTTCTGGCCGACTGGAAGGTTTTCAAGGCGCTGGCGCAATGGCATCAGGTTCATCGCTGAAAAGGAACAAGTGGCCAGCGTAGCCGCTGCTCAGTCGCTGGGCAATCCAAGGCTGTGCAGATGCCTGCAATTGACTGAGGTGGGGCAGGTTCAACTGATGCCGCGACGCGACCTTGCAGGCATGGCCCAACAGGTAGCTGATTTCTGTGCGGCGCTGACTCGCGACGTCCTGGTACATCGAGGAGAAATTGGCCGCTGTGGCCTTGATCACTCGTTCGACTTCCTCCCGGAGGTTCTCCGCCGCTGCCGGCTGGCCGCAGCGCTCCAGCAGTTCGGTGAGCTCGGCGCACAGGGTGGCGACTTCGCATTGATGTTGCTGCAAACCACCGTTGCGGCATTCGTGCAGTACGGTCAGCGGGTTGATCGCACAATTGAGCGCCAGTTTTCGCCACAGCCTTGTGAGGATGTCGGTGCTCCACTCATGGGGAATACCGGCGGCGCTCAAGTCCTCCAGCCAGATCGGCGCTACCGGATGGCCCGCATCGCCCAGCCAGGTGTAGCCGTGACCGGCGAACACCACACGCCAGTCGCCATCGCGAAACGCGCCTTCGGTGCTGGAGGCGAAGATACAGCGCGCCTGAGGCACCTGCGCGGCAACCGCGTCCTGACTGCCGAGGCCGTTCTGCAGCAGGATCAGTTCGGCGTCGGGTGTCAGGCGGTGAGCGAGGCGGGCCACGGCTTTCTCGGCGTCGTAGGCTTTGCAGGCCACCAGCAGACGGCTGATGGGCCCGTCGCTATCGGCTGTTTCGCCGGGCACCGGATACAGCTGCGCTTCGCCGTGTTCGACCAGCGTCAAACCGCCTGCCGTCCGATAGGCCTGTAAGCGTGTCGCGTCCCGCACGATCAGCCTGACCGGCACATCTGCCCGCGCCAGACGTGTGGCCCAAAGGGTGCCGAGGCTGCCGGCGCCGAGAATATGCCAAGGGGTAGACATCAACTTTTTGCCCGGTTTGTCGCTGGCATGTGAGGCTCGCAGTATCGGTTGGAAAAGACCCGTTATAATGAGCCCGATTTTAACCGCAAGCCAAGCGCGCTCCATCGTTATCGAGCGTGCCTTTTTATTGGAGAGATTACATGCCGTCGTTCGACGTGGTATCCGAACTGGACAAACACGAAGTCACCAACGCGGTCGAGAACGCCGTCAAGGAGCTCGATCAAAGGCAAAGGCACCTTCGAGTTCAAGGAAAAGGACCTGACCGTCAACCTGACCGCGGAAGCCGATTTCCAGCTCGAAGCGATGATCGAGATCCTCAAGCTGGCTCTGGTCAAGCGCAAGATCGACGTGCAGTGCCTTGAAGTCAAGGATGCCTACGCGTCGGGCAAGTTGATGAAGCAGGAAGCGGTCCTCAAGGAAGGCATCGACAAAGAGCTGGCGAAGAAAATCGTCGCTCACGTCAAAGACGCCAAGCTCAAGGTCCAGGCCGCCATTCAGGGCGAGCAAGTGCGCATTACCGGCAAGAAGCGTGACGATTTGCAGGAAGCGATTGCAGCCCTGCGCGCCAAGACGTTCGACATGCCACTGCAGTTCAACAACTTCCGCGACTGATTTTTTCAAGCGGAACCTCTTGGCGTTTTCGACGTCCGAGGCCCAAGCAACGGCAGAAACGATTGAGCCCTCACGGGTTTGGTCTTTCTGCCGCTTATTTTTCGCGTGCCGGATGGCCGGAAATCAGGAGAAAGTAGATGGATTTGAATACTGAAGTGGACAACCTGGTCAAGGCATCCCAAGCCTGGATTCCGATGATCATGGAATACGGCAGCCGCGTGCTGTTGGCGGTGATTACCTTGGCCATCGGCTGGTGGCTGATCAACAAGGTGACGCAAAAACTCGGCGGCCTGATCGCGCTGCGTAACGCCGACCTCGCGCTGCAAGGCTTCATCAGCAGCCTGGCGAACATCATCCTCAAGATTCTGCTGGTCGTTAGCGTGGCGTCGATGATCGGCGTGGAAACCACGTCGTTCGTCGCCGCGATCGGTGCTGCTGGCCTGGCGATCGGTCTGGCGTTGCAGGGCAGCCTGGCGAACTTCGCTGGCGGCGTGCTGATTCTGTTGTTCCGCCCGTTCCGCATCGGTGACTGGATCGAAGCTCAAGGTGTTGCGGGTACTGTTGATAGCATCCAGATCTTCCACACCGTACTGCGTACCGGCGATAACAAAACCATCATCGTGCCTAACGGCAATCTGTCGAACGGCATCATCACCAACACCAACCGTCAGCCGACCCGCAAGGTGATATTCGATGTAGGCGTGGCTTACGAGGCGGACTTGCAGAAGGCCCGTGAAGTGTTGCTGGACCTGGCCAAAGATGAGCGCGTTTTGGCTGACCCGGCACCTCAGGCAGTGATTTCTACTCTGGGCGACAGTTCGATTACTGTTTCCCTTCGAGTGTGGGTGAAGACGGCGGATTATTGGGATGTGATGTTCATGTTCAACGAACAGTCCCGTGATCGTTTGAAAACGGCCGGTATCGATATTCCGTTTCCACAGCGGGTGATTCGAATGGTTCAGGAATCGGCGGTGCAGTAAGCAACAAAAAAGGCCCATCCGAAGATGGGCCTTTTTGTTTGTTACCGCAAACTAACTGGATGCGATTACAAAATCGACAGCGGGTAGTCGACGATCACACGGAACTCTTTCACGTCGCCTTCACCTTCGTCGGCGTTAGCAAAGTGCCAAGCTTGACGGAAGCGGACGGACAGATCTTTT
>LNAP01014359.1_pt2 | contig 10687 bp, 9 predicted proteins | sample 602601 | NCBI WGS metagenome assembly LNAP01 (sample SAMN02440304, study PRJNA202911) | soil metagenome | biome: Subtropical and temperate rainforests or woodlands; isolation source: soil samples (1 kg each in a 20% v/v slurry with milli Q water) were... ...
ATGACCCGCTTGACGGCTAGCGCCGTCGGAGACCCTTGCAATGCCTGACCAAGATGTACGTTTGCAACACCTGAAAGTTTGGCTCGATGAGCAGTTGGCGACCCTCTTTGCAGAGCAAGGTTGGGGCGCCGTACCCCCGGCCACGTTGACCGCGGCCAGCAGTGATGCGAGTTTTCGGCGCTATTTTCGCTGGGAAGGCGCAGGCAGAAGTTTCGTCGTAATGGACGCGCCACCGCCCCAGGAAAACTGCAAACCCTTCGTGGATATCGCTTTTTTACTGGCGAAATCCGGAATAAATGTGCCGAAAATTTATGCCGAAGACCTCGAACGCGGTTTTCTTTTGCTCAACGACCTCGGCAACCAGACGTATCTGGATGTCATCGACAGCGAAAACGCCGACGATTTGTTCAAGGATGCCTTGCAGGCACTGCTCGCTTTTCAGCAATTGCCGATGGTTGCGCCGCTGCCGAGTTACGACGTGGCGCTGTTGCGTCGCGAGCTGGAATTGTTTCCTGAGTGGTACGTGAAGCGTGAGTTGGGCATCGAGTTCGACGCTGCGCAACAAATACTCTGGAAGAATGTGACCGAGCTGTTGATCGACAGTGCGCTGGCGCAACCCAAAGTGCTGGTGCATCGCGACTACATGCCGCGCAACCTGATGCTCAGCGAGCCGAATCCCGGTGTGCTGGATTTCCAGGACGCGGTCTACGGCCCGGTGACCTACGACGTGACCTGCCTGTTCAAGGACGCTTTCCTGAGCTGGCCCGAGGAACGTGTGCGCGGCTGGCTGGAAGATTACTGGCAGCAAGCGGGCGCCCTGGACATCCCGGTTCAGCCGGACTTCGAAGACTTCTTGCGCGCCAGTGACCTGATGGGCGTGCAGCGTCACCTGAAAGTCATCGGCATCTTCGCGCGCATCTGTCACCGCGACGGTAAACCGCGTTACCTGGCCGACGTGCCGCGGTTCTTTGCTTATATAGATGCCGTGATCGCTCGCCGCCCTGAATTGGCTGAGCTGGATGTGCTGCTCCTCAGTCTGCGTGCTGGAGCGACTGCATGAAGGCAATGATTCTGGCCGCGGGCAAGGGCGAACGCATGCGCCCGTTGACCCTGACGACGCCCAAACCGCTGGTTCGTGCCGGCGGCGTGCCATTGATCGAGTACCACTTGCGTGCGCTGGCCGCCGCCGGTTTTACCGAGATCGTGATCAACCATGCATGGTTGGGTCAGCAGATCGAAGACTATCTGGGTGATGGCTCGCCCTATGGCGTGAGCATTCAGTACTCGCCGGAAGGTGAGCCACTGGAAACCGGTGGCGGGATATTCCGTGCGTTGCCGTTGCTGGGTGATGAGGCGTTTGTGGTGGTCAACGGTGACATCTGGACCGACTACGACTTCAGCGTGCTGCATCAGCCTATCAACGGCCTTGCTCATCTGGTGCTGGCGGATAACCCGAACCACCATCCGGCGGGCGATTTCACTCTGGTCGACGGGCAAGTGCACGATGGCCAGCCTGAAACACCGACCCTGACTTACAGCGGCATCGCGGTGTTGCATCCGCAGTTGTTCGACGGCTGCTCGGCCGGCGCTTTCAAGCTTGCACCGCTGTTGCGAAAAGCCATGGCTGACGGACAGGTGACGGGTGAGCGGTTGAATGGTCGTTGGGTGGATGTCGGCACTCACGAGCGTCTGGCTGAAGTCGAAACGCTGATTGAAGCGAGTCGCTGACATGCTGTGGCCAGGGACTCTGATTGGAGCCGGAGCGGGCTTTGCCATCGCCAGCATTCCGGGGGCCATGCTCGGCGCGTTGTTGGGGCAGGCGCTGGATCGGCGTTTGAAACTGCAGAGCTGGGGGCATTTGCGCGAAGCGCTCGGTGGCCGTCCGGTGCTGCGTAACGATGAACTGCTTTTCGTGTTGCTGGGGCGGTTGGCCAAGTGTGACGGGCGGGTAGTCGAAGGTCATATTCAGCAGGCGCGTCAGGAAATGCAGGCGCTGGAAATGAGCGAGGTGGCAAAACGCCGGGCGATTATGGCGTTCAACCGCGGTAAGTCGGGGCATGACCGGTTGCGCGGCTATCTGCGGCGCTTGAGTGCACAGCCCCATGCGGCGGAAGGTGTGTTGCGCGCCTGCTGGCGGATGATCTGGGCCGATGGCCACGCCGGTCATGCCGAGCGCGAGCTGATTGCCCAATGGGGTAAATGGTTGGGCTGGAGGTCGTATCAGGTGCAGGCATTGGCGGCGGATTATGAGCCGCATAAGCAAGCGCAAGTCAGCAATGCCATCACTTATCAGCAAGCGCTGCTGATACTGGGCGTGTCCGCCACCACCGAGCCGGCGCAGATCAAACGCGCTTATCGACGTCTGCTGAGTCGCCATCATCCAGACAAGATTGCCGGCAGCGGGGCGTCGGCGTTGCAGGTGCGCGAAGCAACAGACAAGACGCGCGAATTGCATACCGCCTACACGTTGATCCGTCAGCGGCGGGATTTTCGCTAGCCGGTGAGTTCTGTATCGACAGCACTGACGCCTTCGCGGGCTTGCTCGCGAAAGGCGCACCGCGGTTTATCAGTCCGCCGGCTGAGGATTCAACCAACCCCGCACCCGCCGCACCAACTGCTCCTGCTCAGCCTTGCTATTCCCCGGCAACGCCTTGAGTGATACCTGACTGAACGCCGAAGCCTTCAGACGCTTGCTGGCCTGCAAGCGTTCCAGCGCCGCGTTGCGGTCCAGCGGCTTGTCCATGTAGAAGATGTCGGCCGTCGGCAATTTAAGGGTCGGCGTCAATTCAGCCAGTTCGGGCTTTGCCGCAACGGGCGTCTGGGCGGCGACCATCGCGAATTTCTCGACTTGCGAGGGCTGCTTCTCACTCAGGTAACGTGCGGCCCAGTACGCGCCGGTGCCATGCCCGAGCACCACAATGCGGCGAGCGCTCTGTTGTTCGGCGTAGGCAATGGCCGCATCAATGCGTGCGAAGATTCGCTCGGCGTCGGCCTTGGCCTGCTCGTCGCCGGTTTCGGCGATGGCCTTGTCGACGACTTCCGCCTCACCGCCAGCCGCTTGCTCGATAGGGGCGGCGGTTGTCGAGTCCTTGCTGCCGACGTCAGGCGCCTTGGGTGTTGGCGCGACTTCGACGGTACGTGGCGCAATGGCATCGCTTTGCAGGTCGGGCAAGGTGATACTCAGGCTGCTCCACTCGGCGTCGGGCAGTTTGCGTCGCAGGGGGCTGATTGCTTGAGGCCAGTCAACGGTTTCGCCTGCGCCCGGGATGATAATCACCGCACCCTTGGGGTCAGCGGTATTGGCCGGCTTCCACAAGGCCAGAAAAGTGTCGCTGCCGGCCTGTAGCTGTTGTTGTTCCTGAGCGGGAATTTTTCGCTCAAGTGCTGTTGCTTCTTCCTGACTACGCTCAAGCAACGGCTGACGTTCGACCGGTTTTTCCTCTGCGGATTTTTCCGCGGCGGCGGGTGCGGGATCGGCGGCCTGGACGGAAAAGGCGCAAGGCAGGATCAGCGACAGGCACAATGCTGGCAGTGCCAGGCGGTAGACAGGGGGCATCGGATATTCCAGGCCAGAAGTTATTCCGGCAGCCTAATGGGTTCAGTGTGTGAGACTTCGATGAAGCGTTTTCGCTGCCTGTGGGTTATCGGCTGTTTGTGGTTTCCCTTGATGGGCTGGGCGGCGCCTGCGCCACCGACCCACGTCGCACAATTGTCCGCACGTCAGCAGGAGTGGTTGGCGCAGCATGGTGAATTGCGCGTCGGACTGGTGTTGCAAGTGCCCTATGCGCAATACGATCGCCGCTTGCAGCGGCTGTCCGGGGTCAACGTCGAGTTGATGAAGTGGTTGGCCAAGTCGCTCAAGGTCGAGCTCAGCTGGCGCAACTTTCCCGACCTCGCGCAGCTGGAGGCCGCCGCCCGTGAAGGTGAAATCGACCTCGCGCCGGGGCTGGCGCAAACCCCCGGTGGCCTGCGCCTGTGGCAGTTTTCCGACCCTTACATGCGGGTGCCGCAACTGGTGGTCAGCGACCAGAAGACGGCCGGCGGGGTGGAGCTGGAAAAACTCGACAGCCAGACCCGCGTTGCCGTGCGCATGCCCAGCGCCACCGCCGATTACCTGCGCAGTAATTACCCGCACCTGAACCTCCAGGGCGTCCCGATCGAACGCCAGGCCTTGCAACTGTTGCTGAGTCAGCAGGCCAGTTACGCCGTGGTCGACGAAGCACAGTTGGGGCGGCTGTCTGTCGAGCCGGAGTTCTCCGGGCTGGTAGTGGTCGGCGACATCGGTCTGCCGCAATTGCTGCGCGTGGCCACGCGGCGGGACTGGCCGGAACTCGCCGGCATTGTCGAAAGCGCGCTGCGAGCGATCCCGGCCAAGGATCTGGAGCAACTGCACAATCAATGGCTGCAACCCAAGTACCCGCGACTGACGGAGTCCCCGGGTTTCTGGCAGAACCTCAGTCTGCTGTTGGCGGTGCTGATGCTGAGCTGTATGGCGATTGTGTTCTGGCAGCGTCGGCAGCAGCACAGCCTGGAGCATCGTCTGTTAGCGGCGCGGGAAGACATTGCCTTGCGAGCCGCCAGTGAGGAAGCGTTGCGCCTCACGCAGTTTTCCATCGATCAGAGCACCGTCGGCATTCTCTGGGTCAACTGGGACAGCCATGTGCGCTATGCCAACCGGGCCGCCGAAACCATGCTCGGCTATCCGGCGGGCGGCATTATTGACCGACCGCTGATCGACTTCGAGCCCGGTCTGCACATGGACCGCTGGCTGAACCTGTGGAAACGCGCCCGCGCCAGCGAAGAAGGCCCGCAAAGTTTCGAAACCAATTGCCTGCGGGCCGATGGCAGCCTTTTGCCGACGGATGTGTCGTTGAGCTTCTTGCGTTTTCGCGACGGCGAATACCTGGTGGTCTACCTCAATGACGTGACGGAGCGCCGTCGCGCCCTGGCCGCGTTGCAGGAAAGCGAGGCACGCCTGCAAGGGATCGCCGCCAACGTGCCGGGATTGGTCTTTCGCCTGGAGCGGGCGCCGGTGACGGGGCAAATCGACTTTGCCTACATCAGCGAAGGCAGCGAGAGCCTGGTGGGTTATTCGCCGGCGACCCTGGCCCATCGCGACAAGGGGCTGCGCAGCCTGGTGCACCCGGACGACAAGGCCAGCTACCACCGGACGCAGGATCACGCCCTGGACACTGACAGCGACTGGTCCTGGCAGGGGCGGATTCTCACGCGTCAGGGCGAGCAGCGCTGGGCCGAGATCAAAGCCATCACTCGGCGTCTCGAAGATGGCGCCTATGTCTGGGACGGTATCGTCTGGGACATCAGCGAGAGCAAGCGTATCGAACTGGAACTGGCCAGCTCCCGCGAGCAACTGCGTGAGTTGTCGGCGCACCTGGAGAGCGTGCGGGAAGAGGAAAAGGGCCGTATCGCCCGGGAAGTTCACGACGAGCTGGGTCAGATGTTGACCGTGTTGAAGCTGGAAACGTCCATGTGCGAATTGGCCTACGCCCAGCTCGACCCTGGTCTGAACGAACGATTGAATAGCATGAAGCGCTTGATCGCTCAGCTGTTCCAGCTGGTGCGCGATGTTGCTACGGCGCTGCGCCCACCGATTCTCGATGCCGGCATTGCCTCGGCCATCGAATGGCAGGCCCGACGCTTCGAGGCGCGCACGCAGATTCCATGTCTGGTGCAGGTGCCGGACAACTTGCCGGTGCTCAGTGATGCCAAGGCGATTGGCCTGTTCCGGATCCTTCAGGAGGCGCTGACCAATGTCATGCGCCATGCCCAGGCGCATACTGTCGAACTGACGTTGGCGCTGGAAGGTGACGAGTTGTGCCTGACCGTCAGCGATGATGGCGTAGGATTTGTCCCCGCTAGCGGAAGGCCGACATCCTTTGGGGTTGTCGGTATGCGCGAGCGGGTGTTGATCATGGGTGGGCAGTTGTCGCTTGAAAGTGAGCCGGGTGAGGGCACGACCCTGAGTGTGCGCGTGCCGCTGGACCGCTAAAAGATCGCAGCCTTCGGCAGCTCCTGCGCTGAGCGCCTACCCCTGTAGGAGCTGCCGAAGGCTGGGATCTTTTGGCGACAAGGCAATTATTGAGGAGAGGCAAGTGATCCGTGTACTGGTAGCCGAAGACCACACCATCGTTCGCGAAGGCATTAAACAATTGATCGGCCTGGCCAAGGATTTGCTGGTAGTGGGGGAGGCGAGCAATGGCGAGCAGTTGCTCGAGACCTTGCGCCATGTTCCCTGCGAAGTGGTGTTGCTGGATATCTCCATGCCTGGGGTCAATGGCCTGGAAGCAATCCCACGGATCCGTGCGTTGAACAATCCGCCCGCAATCCTGGTGTTGTCGATGCACGACGAGGCGCAAATGGCTGCGCGGGCCTTGAAGGTCGGTGCTGCAGGCTACGCAACCAAGGACAGCGACCCCGCGCTGCTGCTGACGGCGATCCGCAAAGTCGCGGCGGGCGGGCGTTACATCGACCCGGAGCTGGCCGACCGCATGGTCTTCGAAGTCGGCCTGACCGATTCGCGGCCGCTGCATTCATTGTTGTCGGAGCGTGAATTCTCGGTGTTCGAACGCCTGGCCCAGGGCGCCAACGTCAACGAAATCGCCCAGCAACTGGCCTTGAGCAGCAAGACCATCAGCACCCACAAGGCGCGGCTGATGCAGAAACTCAACATCACCTCCTTGGCCGAACTGGTGAAGTACGCGATGGAGCACAAGCTCCTCTGAAAACTGTTCGCGATCACCCGCAGGAGCTGCCGAAGGGACTATGTCGGCATGTCCATTTGCGACATGCCTCCAGCGCCGCTTTTACCGGTTCTTGCGGTTTGCAGCTCACCGCCTGTCGCTATCCCGAATCGACATATCCATCCCCGCCATCCTTGTAGGGCAATCCCTACCCCCAACCTTCCATCCGGCTGAGGCGATTCTCTCCTGCGCCCCGATTTGCGTGGTCACCAGCGTCCACTAGGCTTAGCCCACAGCAGTCATCAACAACAAAGGTGTGGGTATGAGCCAGGTCGATTCAAACGCAGGGGCCAGCGACATTCTGGTCAGCTTTCGTGGAGTGCAGAAGAGCTACGACGGCGAGAACCTGATCGTCAAAGACCTCAACCTGGATATTCGCAAAGGCGAGTTCCTCACCTTGCTAGGGCCGTCCGGCTCGGGCAAGACCACCAGCCTGATGATGCTCGCCGGTTTCGAAACGCCAACCGCCGGCGAAATTCTCCTGGCCGGGCGTGCCATCAACAACGTGCCGCCGCACAAGCGCGACATCGGCATGGTGTTCCAGAACTACGCATTGTTCCCGCACATGACCGTCGCCGAGAACCTCGCGTTTCCGCTGACCGTGCGCGGCTTGAACAAGAGCGATGTCAGTGACCGGGTCAAACGTGTCCTGAGCATGGTTCAGCTCGACACCTTCGCCCAGCGCTATCCGGCGCAACTGTCCGGCGGTCAGCAACAGCGTGTGGCTTTGGCCCGTGCGCTGGTGTTCGAGCCGCAACTGGTGTTGATGGACGAACCCCTCGGCGCACTCGACAAACAACTGCGCGAACACATGCAGATGGAAATCAAACACCTGCACCAGCGCCTCGGCGTGACCGTGGTCTACGTGACCCACGATCAGGGCGAAGCGTTGACCATGTCCGACCGCGTGGCCGTGTTCCATCAGGGCGAAATCCAGCAGATCGCCCCGCCACGCAGCCTCTACGAAGAACCGAAGAACACCTTCGTCGCCAACTTCATCGGCGAGAACAACCGTCTCAATGGCCGTCTGCACAGCCAGACCGGCGACCGTTGCGTGGTCGAGCTCGGTCGCGGTGAAAAGGTTGAAGCGCTGGCGGTCAACGTCGGCAAGACCGGCGAACCCGTCACGCTGTCGATTCGTCCGGAACGCGTGAGCCTCAATGGTTCGAGCGAGTCCTGCGTCAACCGCTTCTCAGGGAGGGTGGCGGAATTCATCTATCTGGGCGACCACGTCCGGGTTCGCCTGGAAGTCTGTGGCAAGACCGACTTCTTCGTGAAAAGCTCGATCCCGCGCTCGCTGTTGGCGACGTGGTACCGCTTGGCTGGCAAGTCGAACACGTTCGCGCGCTCGACCCACTTTTAGAGGCGAACTGATCGCCCCCTGCTTCAACCAACCCTGCACGTGGAGAGAACAATAAATGTTGAGATCCCTGAAATTCACCGCCCTGGTCATGGGCATGATGGGTGCGGCACACGCGATGGCGGCGGGCCCGGACCTGACCGTGGTGTCCTTTGGCGGGGCGAACAAGGCTGCGCAGGTCAAAGCCTTCTACGCACCGTGGGAAGCGGCGGGTAACGGCAAGATTGTCGCCGGCGAGTACAACGGCGAGATGGCCAAGGTCAAAGCCATGGTCGACACCAAGAGCGTGTCCTGGGACCTGGTGGAAGTTGAATCGCCAGAATTGTCCCGTGGTTGCGACGAAGACATGTTCGAGCAACTCGACCCGGCGCTGTTCGGCAAGACCGAAGATTACGTCAAAGGCGCCATCCAGCCTTGCGGCGTGGGTTTCTTCGTGTGGTCGACCGTGTTGGCCTACAACGCCGACAAGCTGAAAAGCGCACCAACCAGCTGGGTGGATTTCTGGGACACCAAGAAATTCCCGGGCAAGCGTGGCCTGCGTAAAGGCGCCAAGTACACCCTGGAATTTGCTCTGATGGCCGACGGCGTTGCGCCGAAGGACGTCTACAAAGTGCTGGCCGGCAAAGACGGTCAGGACCGCGCGTTCAAAAAGCTCGATGAGCTCAAACCAAGCATTCAGTGGTGGGAAGCTGGCGCACAACCGCCGCAGTACCTCGCTTCCGGTGACGTGGTCATGAGCTCGGCCTACAACGGGCGGATTGCAGCGGTACAGAAAGAAAGCAATCTGAAAGTCGTGTGGAACGGCGGTATCTACGACTTCGACGCATGGGCGATTCCAAAAGGCCTGGACAAGGCACGTGCTGAAGCGGCGAAGAAATTCATCGCGTTCTCGGTACAACCACAGCAGCAGAAGACTTATTCGGAAAACATCGCTTACGGCCCGGCCAACACCCAGGCTGTTCCGTTGCTGGCCAAGGATGTCCTGAAAGACATGCCTACCACTCCGGAAAACATCGCCAACCAGGTGCAGATCGACGTCAGCTTCTGGGCTGACAACGGCGAGCAACTGGAACAGCGCTTCAATTCCTGGGCTGCGAAGTAAGCAGAGGGCTCGCCCTCCTGTGAGGGCGAGCTTTTGTGGCGAGGGAGCTTGCTCCCGCTTGAGTGCGCAGCACTCACAGAATTAGCCGTTTTCAGCAGAATTTTGGGGCCGCTTCGCAGCCCAGCGCGAGCAAGCTCGCTCGCCACACCAGTTCGCTCCCACTTCAACGAATGATCAAAGATTTCCGGAGTACGCCATGGCCACCGCCATTCCCCTGAACGCGGGCACTGACCCCACCTTGAAGCAGCGGCTCAAGCACGCCGAGCGGATCAACCCAGGCCTTGATCGCGCCGCTGGTGCTGTTTCTGTTGCTGGTGTTCCTGGTGCCGATCGTGGCGCTGCTCTACAAAAGCGTGGGCAACCCGGAAGTGGTCGGCGGCATGCCGCGCACCGTGGCGGCCATTGCCGGTTGGGACGGCCGCGGCCTGCCCGCTGAACCGGTGTACAAAGCGGCCAGCGAAGACCTCGCTGAAGCGCGCAAGAATCAGACCTTGGGCGACCTGTCCAAGCGCTTGAACATGGAGTTGGCCGGCTACCGCAGCCTGCTGACCAAAACCGCTCGCGCCTTGCCGTTCGCCACCGAACCGGCCTCTTATAAAGAAGCGCTGGAAGGTCTCGACGAACGCTGGGGCGACCCGGCCTACTGGCAAGCGGTTCGTCGCAACACCAGCAATATCACGCCGTACTACCTGCTGGCAGCGGTCGATCACCGCATCGACGACCTCGGCGAAATCGCCCCGGCCACGCCCGATCAGGCGATCTACCTCGACATCTTCGCCCGCACCTTCTGGATGGGCCTGATCATCACCACCATTTGCCTGGTACTGGCCTATCCGTTGGCTTACCTGCTGGCAAACCTGCCATCGCGCCAAAGCAACCTGCTGATGATCCTGGTGCTGCTGCCGTTCTGGACCTCGATTCTGGTGCGCGTCGCCGCGTGGATCGTGCTACTGCAATCAGGCGGTTTGATCAATAGCGGCCTGATGGCCATGGGCATCATCGATAAACCGCTGGAGCTTGTGTTCAACCGCACCGGGGTCTACATCTCGATGGTGCACATCCTGCTGCCGTTCATGATTCTGCCGATCTACAGCGTCATGAAAGGCATCTCGCCGACCTACATGCGCGCCGCGATTTCCCTCGGCTGCCACCCGTTCGCCAGCTTCTGGCGGGTCTACTTCCCGCAGACCTATGCGGGTGTCGGTGCCGGTTGCCTGTTGGTGTTCATCCTCGCCATCGGCTACTACATCACCCCGGCGTTGCTGGGCAGCCCGAACGATCAGATGGTCAGCTATTTCGTCGCCTTCTACACCAACACCAGCATCAACTGGGGCATGGCGACTGCGCTCGGTGGGCTGTTGCTGTTGGCGACCGTGGTGCTTTATCTGATTTACAGCTGGCTGGTGGGCGCCAGTCGCCTGCGCCTGAGCTAAGGGGAGAATGAAATGCTGAGTCCTTATATGT
>LNAP01005929.1_pt1 | contig 10685 bp, 9 predicted proteins | sample 602601 | NCBI WGS metagenome assembly LNAP01 (sample SAMN02440304, study PRJNA202911) | soil metagenome | biome: Subtropical and temperate rainforests or woodlands; isolation source: soil samples (1 kg each in a 20% v/v slurry with milli Q water) were... ...
CGGCAAGCCCCGGATTGGAGCGGATAGGGATCCGGCTCCTCCAGCAACTCGAACATGAGCGGCGTCTTGGCCTCGACGAATGCGAGCATGGCGGGAGCCTCGACAACGAAGCGGCGCCAGAGCGGGTCCTCGACCTCCTGCCAGCCCGGAGGCGCCGAGGCGCGGATATAGGCAAGCGCGTCCTGCGGCGAATCCGCGATGCCGGCGGCCCTTGCCCGATGGTTGGCCGGGATCCAGGTTCCCGCGGCCGACATCGCCGTCGTTCCTCCGACGAAGCCCGAGGTTTCCAAAACGACGACGTCGAGGCCCGCCGCGGCCGCGACCAGCCCGGCCGCCAGCCCGGCACCGCCCGATCCGACGATGATGACGTCGTGGCTGCGATCGAAGCCTTCCGATCCGGCGGGAGGGATCGCGCGGGCGATCATGGCGGGATCAGGTGAAGCCGATGACGGCATGGGGCTCATAAGGCTCCTCCAGCGCCTTGCGGGTCTCTGGATCGAGCTTCAGCTCGATCGCCTGGCTCAGGTCCTCGAGGTGATCGAGCCGCGTTGCGCCGATCACCGGGGCGACGACCGGCCCCTTGCCGAGCAGCCAGGCCAGCGCCACTTGGGCGGGCGAGCGCCCGAGGTCGGTGGCAACCGCGATCAGCCGCTCGACCACGCGACGGTCGGACTCATAGGCACGGCTATAGAGCACCGGCGTGTAGCCGTCGCTCTGCTCGCGCGCGCTGCCAGCCTGCCAGGGACGGGTCAGCCGCCCCCGCGCCAGCGGGCTCCAGGGAATGACGCCGACCCCCTCTTCCGCGCAGAGCGGCAACATCTCCCGCTCCTCCTCGCGATAGAGCAGGTTGATGTGGTTCTGCATGGCGATGAAGCGGGACCAGCCCTCGGCGCGCTGGATCTGGATCGCCTTGGAGAACTGCCAGGCGTGCATGGATGAGGCGGCGAGATAGCGCGCCTTGCCCGCCTTCACGACATCGTGGAGCGCCTCCAGCGTCTCCTCGATCGGCGTCGCATAGTCCCAGCGATGGACCATGTAGACGTCGACATAATCCATCTGCAGACGCTTCAGGCTGGCGTCGATCTCCGCCATGATCGCCTTGCGGGAGAGGCCGGCGCCATTGGGGCCAGGCCGCATCCGGTTGAAGACCTTGGTCAGGATCACGACGTCCTCGCGGGCGGCGAAGCCCTTCAGCGTCGCGCCCAGCACTTCCTCGCTGGCGCCGCCGGCATAGGCGTTCGCCGTGTCGAAGAAGTTGATCCCGAGGTCGAGCGCCTTCTTCAGGAAGGGACGGCTCTCCTCCTCGGTGAAGAACCAGCCATGCGAGCCCGTTGGGCCCTTTGCATAGGGCATGCAGCCGAGGCAAAGCCGCGACACGTCGAGCCCGGTCTTTCCCAGTTTGGCATGATTCATCGTCGACACGCTTCCATTCCAGTTCCGGCAGGCGATCAGGACGGCCGCGCCATCCGGTCGCGCACATAGTCGGCGAGCTGCCAGACCGGCTTTTCCAGATGGCTGAGGCGGCCGGCTTTGGCGTAGCTGGAATAGGCGCCGATCTGCTGGAGCGTGTTGACCTCGATGTCCTCGGCTGCGATGACCGCGCCATTGGCCTTGCTCGTCTCCATCAGCTCGTCGAAATTGGGCATGTTGCGGGCATCCTTTCGCACCAGGTAATGGCGGATCCACCAGGTCCGGTTGGCCGAGAGCGGCAGGATCGTCGTCCACCGCACTGCATCGGCGCTGGTGCCGATCAGGTTGAGCGGGAAGACGTGGTAGAGGCTGCCGACGCGTTCCTGCTCCTCGGTCATTCCCTCGAACGAGGGCAGACCCGACTCGTGGACGAACTCGGTCGGCACATCCTCGCGCAGCGGGTGGCGCAGGCAGACCCAGCCCTGATCGGGATCGCGCATGTCCTCGCCCCAGCTCAGCCCGCCGGGGCTGTGCGGCTGCAGCGTCTTCGCGTGCGCGCCGATGTGATGATAGCATTCCATGAAGGTCTCGACGGCGATCTTCCAGTTGAATGGACAGTTGAACTCGGTCGAGAAGCCGACGATCAGGTCGTCGATATCGATATGGGCGAACTCCTCGATCATGCCCTTGAGTCGAGGCGCCAGCGCGGCCGCGTCGCCGGAGAAGTTGATGTAAATCGTTCCGAGCACGATCTCAGATCGGATCTCGGGCAGGCTGCACACCTTGGGATCGAAGCCTTCGGCCTTGTCCATGAAGGGGGCGACCTTCAGTTGGCCGTCGAGACCGTAGCCCCAGCGGTGGAACGGGCAGGAGAACAGCTTGGTATTGCCCTTGCCACTGGCGACCGGTGCCCAGCGATGCAGGCAGGTGCGCGACATGACGCGGATGCGGTCCGGCCCGCGCACCGCCATCAGCGGCTCGCCGAAAATGTCGATGGTGAAATAGTCGCCGACCTTCGGGAGCTGCGCGACATGCCCGATCGCCAGCCATTCCTTGCGGAAGATCTTCTGCTTCTCCAGCTCGAAGAAGGCCTCCGAGGTATAGGCGGCGGCGGGCAGCGTCTCGGCCACCGAAAGGTCCTGCCCCGCGCCGGCCTGGATGTCGGCGAGCAGGCGATCGAGTTCGCCGTCGAGTGAGTTCCGAAGGTTGACGTTAGCGTTCATAGGTTTCTCGCCTCTGCGTCGTTGTATATCGAGATCAGCGTGCCGCCGTGGCGAACGCGCTTCGCGCCGCCGGCCGACCGGCATCCCGCGCGGCGATCTCCCGCTTGACGATCGGGAGAACCTCCGCGCCGAAGCGCTCCAACGACCGCCGCGCCATGGCAGACGGCATGTCGCCGAACTGGAAGAAGGTACTGTAATGGGTGCAGCCGGTGGCGCGGATCTCGCCGATCATCCGTTCCGCCACCTCGGTCGGAGGGCCGATCAGCAGGTTGCGACGGAAGGTATCGAGCGGCGGCTCGTCCGGCAGCGGCGGCACATCGATCATCGCGCCGGTGTTGGTGATGTCCGGGCTGCGCAGGCCGGTCGCCATGCGCCCGACGAAGCGGGCGCAGTCGGCGGCGATCATCGCCTCCTCCCGGCTGTCGGTGACATGGACATATTGCTGGAGGCCGAGCGGCATCGGCCGGGCATCGAGCCCCGCCTCCGACCAGCTCTTGCGCATCTGCCGGGCGAGCCCGACGAGCGCGTCGGAGCCGCGCCAGCCGGCGGTAACGAAGGGTGTCGCGCCCAGCGGGGCGAAGCGCCGCAGCACAGCCGGGTTGGCCGATGTGATGAACAGCGGCGGCAGCGGCTTCTGCACGGGACGCAGCAGCACGGGGGTGTCGGGTAGACCGAGCGCCTGCGCGGCCTGCGTCACTGTGCCGGTGGTGAGCGCCTCTTCCAGCACGTCCCAGTATTTCAGGAAGATGTCGCCGCGTTCCTCGATATCGACTCCGTAACGGGCGAATTCGAAGGGCTGATAGCCGGAGCCGACCCCGAGGACCACGCGTCCGCCGCTCAGCTGGTCGACCAGGGCGATCTCCTGGGCGACGCGCATCGGCTGGTAGAGCGGCAGCACGATCACCGCGCTGCCAAGCCGGATCCGCGTCGTGGCGCTGGCCATGTTCGCCATCATCAGCAGCGGCGAGACGCTGATCGAGTAATTGGTGAAGTGATGCTCGGCAAACCAGGCGACGTCGAGGCCGACTTCCTCAGCCAATTGTACCATGCCGCGCGTGTCGGCGAGGATGCCGGCGACGCCGTTCGGATGATTGCGGTAGGACATGAGATTGAAGAGGCCGAACTCCACGCTGGGGGTTTCGCAGTCCGTGAAGCGGCCGACTGGCTGATGGTCGTTCATATCCATCATCGCGCCCCGTAACCTTTCGAGTAGTGCTGCTCGATGCGGCGCTGGACCAGCGACAACAGGGTCGTCGCGACGAGGTACCAGAAGCACGCCACCAGCAGCAGCGGTATGGTCTGGAAGGTGCGCGAATAGATGATCTGCACCGAGTAGAGCAGGTCGTGCAGCGCCACCATCGACACGATCGAGGTGCCCTTGAGCATGCCGATGGTCTGGTTGCCGGTGGGCGGCACGATGAAGCGCATCGCCTGCGGCAGCACGACGAGGCGCATGGTCAGCCAGCGATTGAGGCCGAGTGCCTTGGTGGCGTCGCGCTGGCCGGCTGGAACCGATTCCAGGCCGGCCCGCACGATCTCCGCCATATAGGCGCCTTCGTTCAGCCCGAGGCCGAGCAGCGCGGCCGTATAGGGCGTGATCAGGTCGTTGAACGAGCCCTGGAAGAAGACCGTGCCGGTGAAGGGGATGCCGATGGAATAGCTTGGGTAGAGCGCGGCAAGATTGTACCAGAAGATGAGCTGTACCAGCACCGGCGTGCCGCGGAAAAACCAGATATAGGCGGCGCTGAAGCTGCGCAGCGAGGTGTTCGCCGACAGGCCCATGAGAGCGAGCGCAATGCCGAGCAGGACGCCGATCGCCATGACGGTGGCGGTCAGCCAGAGCGTCGTCGCGAAGCCCTGCAGCACGACCGGATCGAACAGGTACTCGCCGACCACCGGCCACTGGAAGCGCGGATTGGTGCTCACGCTGTTCAGCGCCAGAAGGGCAAGTCCTATGCCGGCCATCAGGAACAGCCGGTTGCGGATGACGGCGGGCGAATAGTCCCGCGGGCCGAACCAGGATCTGACCGGTGGTCGAGTACGGACGTCTTCGGCTCTGGGATCGGACATCGGGCGAACTCCGTGTTCCGCAGATGGGCGGGCGGTGTCGCACCGGCGCGCCGCGGGCACGCCGGTGCGAGGCTCGTCTTCAGTTGAGCGGCTTGGTCGTCGTCATGTTGATGCCGAACTCGCTGAGCGCGGCATGCTTGAGGTTCCACTTGGCGAAGATCTTGTCATAGGTGCCGCTGGCCTTGATGGCCTGCAGCGCCGACTTCAGCGCCTCAGCCAGCTGGGTGTTCTCAGTGGCCACGATGATGCCGAGATAGTCCTGCTTCTCCAGCGGATTGACGATGGTGACGATCTCCACCGGATTGTTTGCTTTCAGCTCCTCCACGGCGCTCGCCTCGCTAAGCGCGAAGTCGATGCGACCGGCGAACAGCGCCAGCAGCACCGCCGACTGTTGGGGAAACTCGCCGATCGTCAGCGGCTTCAGCCCCTTGCCGGTGCACCATTTGCTGAAGGTCTGGAGATTGGTGATGAAGTCGGTACCGGACTGACCGGCGGTGCGCAGCCCGCACAAAGTCTCGGGCTGACCCGCTTTGATCGCGGGATTGCTGGCCACATAGTAGAAGGCGTTGCCATAGGTGAGGGAGTGATTGACGAACGTCACCTGCTTCTCGCGCTCGACGCGATCGGTGATGCACTCCATCGCCATGTCGTAGCGCCCGCCCGACACTCCGGGGATCAGACCGGCGAAATCGATCGACACGACCTTGAGCTTGACGCCGAGCACCTGGGCCAACGCGTCCCAGATGTCGACCTCGTAGCCGACCATCGTCTTGCCGTCCTTGAGATACCACTGGCACGGCGGATAATTGGCGTCCGTCGCGAGGTTGAGGACGCCCGCCGCCCTGATCTTCTCGGGCAGCATCGCATTCAGTTCCGGCTTGGCGGTTTCCGGCGGGATGGTCACCGAACTCTGGGCGAAGGCGAGGCTCGGCACGGTGGCGAAGATGGTCAGCAGAATTGCAGCGACATGCCTGATCGGGAAGCGGCTCGACAACATTGAGAATGTCCTTCTCTCGCGGACGATGAAATAGGCGGCGACGGATCCGCAGCGACTCCCGCCGGGCACGCCGAGCCGTGGCCGGCGCACCCAGTTGCGACGCTGAACGCATAAGGAAATTAAATGTTTGATTAAACTGACATCGGAACAGTTCGCATGTCAATCAACTTCGTGCAGTAAAATTTCCGCATAAAACTAGCAAAATGGCGGCGAAATAAGCAACTAATGCCCACGGAGCAGTCATCATGCGCAAATTCCGGGCTTTGCACTGATTCCGAGATTTCATTTGAACATTCGATTAATATTGCGGTAGCGTTGGAACGCGCGGTGCCGCCGGCGACCGCCGAGGACGACCCGCGGGGGACGTCGCAACACATCTGAAGCGATCGCGGCGCGCCGCCGTCGCGAACCGAGGAGACGACATGCAGGTGGATGAAGCGATCGCGCGCCTGGAAGCCGAGCGCGAGAGAATATGGCTGACCGCCCCCGAGGAGGTCACTGCCCTGGGCAAGGGCATCGTGCCGCGCGGCACCGGCGCCCGCGGCCAATACCTGAGCACGATCATCTTCGCCGAGGGCGAGGCCCGCACCTTCGCCGACGAGATGCTGTGGGGCATCATCCGCGTCTGCGAGGATACCGACGCCGATCTCGGCACGCTGAAGGCGGTGATCAACCAGATCATCGGCTACAAGGCCGACTTCTTCGATTTCGTCAGCCTGCCGGAGGCCGCCGGCTTCACGCGAATCTATGTCGAGGCGGCCCTTGCCTGCGAAAGCACGGTCGATCTCGCGCGCCTCTCCCACGCGGCGCTCGGCTATGCCAACCGGCTCCACATGTGGGTCGACTACATCCTGCCCTGGGGCCTCGGAGACGGCTTCCGCCGTCCGAAGTCCTGACCTCCCGGCCCGCGCAAGGACATGACGATGAAACTCATCCTGAGCATCGACAAGAAAGACATCTGCACGATCGAGATATGGGAGGACAAGGTTCCCATGCTGGCCAAGCAGTTCCGCGAGAAGCTGCCGCTGGTCTCCATGCTCCAGCACGGCAAACTGCTCGGCGACCTGATCTTCTTCACGCTTCCCATCGTCGCCCCGTGGGAAAACCGCTACCTCACCGAGGATGTCGGTCACGAGCGCAAGGCGAAATACGGCTCGCCGGCCGGGGCGGTCTGCTTCTACAGCCCGCGCCAGCAGTTCTGCGTCGTCTATGGCGACGACGCGTCCGACGAGCCGCTGCCGATCTCCTATATCGGCGAGGTCGTCGAGGGCCAGCTCGAGCTCAAGGTCGCCGGCCTCGAAACCTGGTTCGACCAGAGCCGCCTCGTCGAATTGAAGCTCGCCGACGCCTGAGATCGCCAGTGCCGCACATCGGAGCGGGTCGCCCGCCGCGCGGCCGGCCCGGTCCGCTTCTACCCACAAGGATTCTGCCATGAGCACTGACCAGAAGATCGGCCTGCTTCAGAAGGAACTCGCCGCGAAGGGCGTGGAATACTGCATCGGCGCTTATGTGGACATCCATGGCGTCCAAAAGGGCAAGGTCGTTCCGCTGCCCCATCTGGGTCACATGGCACATGGTTCCGAGCGCTACACCGGCTATGCGCTCGACGGCCTCGGCCAGGCGCCGAACGAGGACGAGCTCACCTCCATCCCCGATCTCGACCACGTCATCCAGCTACCCTGGGAGCCCAAGGTAGCCTGGATGCCGGCCGACAATCATTTCCGCGGCGAACCCTATCCGCTCAGCACCCGCGTGGCGCTCAAGAACGTGCTGGCCGAGGCGGAGAAGATGGGCTTCGGCTTCAATCTCGGCATCGAATGCGAGATATTCCTGCTACGGAAGGAGGAGGATGGTCGCCTGTCGGTGCCGACGCCGAACGATACGCTTGGCAAGCCCTGCTACGACATCACCAGCTTCATGGACAATTTCTCCTGGCTCGACCGGATGGCCTCCACCATCACCGATCTGGGCTGGGACCTGTATTCCTTCGACCATGAGGACGCCAACGGCCAGTTTGAATTCGACTTCAAATATGCCGATGCGCTGACGATGTGTGATCGCCTGATCTTCTTCAGGATGATGGCAAAGCACTATGCGGCGCAGGAAGGGCTGCTGGCGACGATGATGCCGAAGCCCTTCGCCGACCGCACCGGCAACGGCGCGCATTTCAACATGTCGCTGTTCGACCGCGAGACGGGCGCGAACATCTTCGCCTGCGCGCCGGAGGACGATCTGCGCGGACTCGGGCTCAGCGAGACCGGCTATCACTTCATTGGCGGCATACTGAAGCACGGCCGCGCCCTGTGCGCGGCGCTTGCCCCCACCGTGAACAGCTACAAGCGGCTGGTGCGGCGCGGCGCCATGTCCACCTTCAGCTGGGCGCCGGTGTTCAACTCCTACGGCTCCAACAACCGCACCAATTCGGTGCGCGTGCCCGCCGGCGGCGGCCGCTGCGAATCCCGCAATGCCGACGGCTCGGTCAATCCCTATCTGGCGGCGGCGCTGGTGCTGGCGGCCGGCCTCGAGGGCGTCCGCGGGAAGATCGATCCCGGCACTCCCAATGACGACAACCTGTACAACATCTCGGAAGGCGAGCGGCTCGCGCGCGGCATCGAGTTCCTGCCGCAGAACCTGCTGGAAGCCGTGGAGGCCTTCGCGGCGGACCCGCTGGTGGAAGCGACACTGGGCACGGCGCTTCGGAACGAGTTCATCACCTACAAGCGCGCCGAATGGGATGAATATCATCTCGGCATCAGCCCCTGGGAGATCGACCGCTACGCGCAGATGTTCTGAAGCACGCAATTGTCGGGACGCGCAGTGCCGAACCGGGATGGACGGATGATGGCTCCCCCCTTGCAGACGTTTCCCCTGGGCGAAGTCCGGCTGGTATCGGGCGGCGTGCTGGCCGATGCACGCCTCACCTACCGATGCTGGGGAACCCTCAACGCGGCCGCCGACAATGTCGTACTGCTGCCTTCCTACTATACCGGAACCAGCGCTTCCCATCTGCCGATGATCGGTGATGGGCGCGCGTTCGATCCCGCCCGGCACTTCATCGTCGCCATCGATCTGTTCGGAAATGGAAACGCAACCTCGCCCAGCCAGCTGGGCACACCCGGTCGGCGCGCTGCCTTTCCGCAGATCGACGTCGCCGACAACGTGGCGGCGCAGCATCGGCTGGTCGCCGCACTCGGTATCCGCCGGATCAGGCTCGTCTATGGATGGTCGCTGGCGGCGATCCAGGCCTATTTCTGGGCGGCGATGTATCCGGCCTCGGTGGATGCGATCCTGCCGGTGTGCGGCGCCTCGCGCTGCTGGCCGCAGAACCGCGTCTTTCTCGACGGCCTGAAATCGATCCTGGCAGTGGACCCGGCCTTCGCCGGCGGTGCATGCGAAACCGTGCCGGAGATGGGGCTGCGGGCCTTCGGGCGAAGCTATGCCGGCTGGGCTTTCTCTCCGACGTTCTACCGGGACGAACTCTACAAGGCCGAAGGCTTCGCGACGCTGGAGGATTTCCTGGCGTTCTGGGAGGAGGATCACCTGACCTGGCATGCGGCCGATCTGTTTGCAGCGCTCATGACCTGGATGACCGCCGACATCGCCACCTTGCCCGGTCATGGCGGCGACCTCGGAAGCGCCCTCCGCACCGTGAGGGCCCGCTGTATCGCGATGCCCTGTAACGAGGATCGCTACTTCACGCTGGAAGAGAACCGCATCGAAACGGATCTTCTCGCCAGAGCCGAGCTCCGGCCGATCCGCTCGCCCTATGGCCATTGCGCCGGCGGGCCGGGGCGCTTCCCCAAGGAAATGGGACAGATAGCAGGCGCCGTAAGAGACCTGCTCGAGGATTCCTAGCGCCTCTTTGAAGTAGTGTCTCGCTCGGTCATCGTTGTCGTGACCGACGTAGATTCCGATTGAGGGGTATCGATATCCAAACGAATCTCGCCTGACGACGGGGCCCGGAGCTTCCGGATCGATCGGCATGATGCTTGGCATGGAAGCCTGTGATTCGGCCCACTATTGAGGACACGAGCTCTTTGCACTTGGCCATCGGGTGCATCTGATCACTGGGTTACATGAAATTATATATGACGCATGGGAAGGCGGATGCTGCCGAGGCAGAAGCGATCTGCGAAACCGTCAGGCCTGCTATTCGGTTTGTGGCCGTGAAGACGCCCGACCGGCAAGGCGTCCTTATGCTGCATAAGGGGCGTTGTCACGTTAACTGCGGCGTTGCGCGGACGGGTGTAGGTGGGTTCGCATGAGCCTACCGACCATCAGCTACAAGCGCCATCGGTTCCCGCCTGCGATCATCGCCCATGCGGTGTGGCTGTATTTTCGCTTCCCCCTGAGTCTTCGCCTGGTGGAGGAGATGCTGCTGGAGCGCGGTATCATCGTCTCCTACGAGACGATGCGACGCTGGGCCCTGAAATTCGGGCGAGATTACGCCCGTCGGCTCAGGCGCAAGAAACCGACCCCCGCGACATCTGGCATCTCGACGAGGTCGTGGTCACCATCGCCGGGAAGAAGCACTGGCTGTGGAGGGCGGTCGATCAGGACGGTTCTGTCCTCGATGAGATCGTCCAGGTCCGGCGGGACACCAGGGCCGCGCGGCGCCTGCTGACACGCCTTCTCAAGAAGCAAGGCTGTCCGCCCCGGCGCATGATCTCCGACAAGCTCGGCTCCTACGCCGCTGCCCAGCGTCAGATCATGCCGGCGATCGAGCATCGCGCGCATAAGGGCCTCAACAACCGAGCCGAGAATTCGCACCTGCCGCTCCGTAAGCGCGAGCGCGTCATGCAGGGCTTGCGATCTCCGGGAGGCCTGCAACGCTTCGTCGCCGTCTTCTCCGCCGTCCGCAATCTGTTCGTCCCACCCCGTTCCCGTCGCTCCGCCCTCGCCACCCATCTCCATCGTCTCGACGCCATGGCACACTGGAAAGCCGTAGCCGGCATCGCAACCTGAGCCGTACCAAGACCAAATCG
>LNAP01005930.1_pt1 | contig 10685 bp, 14 predicted proteins | sample 602601 | NCBI WGS metagenome assembly LNAP01 (sample SAMN02440304, study PRJNA202911) | soil metagenome | biome: Subtropical and temperate rainforests or woodlands; isolation source: soil samples (1 kg each in a 20% v/v slurry with milli Q water) were... ...
GAAGACCGCTGCTATCAAGAAGGAGTGCGGGCTTCCATGGTGACGTCGCCGTTCACGCATGCCCAACCTCTGCTGCGATAGGAGGTCAGCTTTGTACAATATAAAATACCATCATTGGTGAAAAGTCGCGTGCGCGCGATGCATTTGCCCACGTGTATTATGATACCGGTGACCAATTGATATGAATAGATGCGAAGAATGCATGTCATGAATGCTTTCAAAATTGCCCAATGAATTCAACATCACTAAAATTGTCGGAATAGACATCGGTAAAGCTGCGTATACTCTTTCTAGAAACCCTTATTTTACAAGGATTATGGCGCGTGAAGCATGATCGAGTGGGGAGGGTTGCCGCCGCCCGACCTAGGCCTAACTGTCCTCGCCGGTCGTAAATGGAACGGCGAATGGGACCAGAGCTTCGTTCCGATGGACCCAAGCATACCTTGAGAAGTTCGTCCAATTGACGTACATTTTGGGCTAGAGGTGATGTATGACCACGACAACAAAGCGCGACCGACGGCTCCGAGAAGAACGGCTCGGATTTCGGGTCGACGAGCCCACCAAGGCCCTCATTGAGCGGGCGGCCCAGCTCGAGCGGCGTAAACTAACTGACTTCTGCATGACCGCCCTTACGGATGCCGCCCGGCGGACGATCGCGGAGCATGAGACGCTCGTTCTGTCCGATCGGGATCGGGCCATCTTCTTTGATGCCCTAGTCAACCCCCCACCGCCGAGCGAGCGGCTTCAGCAGGCGTTTATGGAACATAAGCGCCGGGTCGTGCCGTGAATGGCGAAACGGCCATTCGAGGATCTTTGCATCGTGCTGTTCGGGGAGGAGCACGACCGGAGCAGCTTTACCTGTGGAGTGGAAAGCCTGGATCGCTATCTCAAGACCCAGGCCAGCCAGGACGTGCGCCGGAAGGCGAATGCCGTGTTCATCTTGAGCGAGATCGGCGAGCCGGCCCAAGTCCTGGGCTACTATACGCTCTGCGCGATGGCGATCTCCCAAGGCGATGTGCCGGAGACGGCCCGCAAGCACGTCCCACGCTACCCGTTGGTGAGCGCCACCTTGATCGGCCGGCTGGCCGTCGCAAAGGACCGGCAGGGACAGCGTCTGGGCGCGGTCATTTTGGCCGACGCGCTCCAGCGAGCCTTCGAGAGCGCCAGCACGGTCGGGTCTTCGATGGTGATCGTCGCCGCAGTGGACGAGGCGGCAGCCGGTTTCTACGCGGCGCATGGATTCGTGCGGTTGCCAGACTCGCTGCGGCTCGTGCTGCCGATGCGCCTAGCAGGCGGGAGCGCTGAATGATGAGCTTCGCATCCACCTCGCAGCCGCCGCCGGGGAAGCGCCCGGGGAAGCAAAATCGCCCTTACTTCGGCTTTCGGGGAAGCAAGGTGGCGCCCAGCGCGAGCCTTCACCCTGGTGCGCCGTCGCTCCCATCACAGCCTCCTGCGCCGGCGGAAAACTCGGCTTTGGGGACCGCATACATGCCTAAGGCAACCGAAAGTCTGCTACTTCCTGCTTTCTATTGCTTCCCCCCTGCTTCCCCGGCTTTGGTGCCAGGGGCGGGGAAGCAAAAACGGCCCCGAAGGGCCGTTTTTATCCGCTTGAAATCTCTAAGAGATTTTGGAGCGGGCGAAGGGATTCGAACCCTCGACCCCAACCTTGGCAAGGTTGTGCTCTACCCCTGAGCTACGCCCGCGCTCCGTGCGGCGTGACCTGTCGTGGCAACCTTGGGATAGTCGGCTGCTCGGTCAGCGCGGCGCATATTACCCATCGCCTGATCATTTGCAAGCAACAAATTTTGCCCGCATTTCCGAGACTTAGCCGGCCGTTATCAGGCGCCGTTCCGGGACCCCGGATGGCATTTGCGGGGTGGCGCCGGGATGATTATAACCACCCCAGACGATTTTCGAGAGACAGGATAGAGGCCGATGAGCGAGAGCCAGACCGCGACGCCAATCCCTTCCGACAGCGCCGGGACCGCCGGCACCGCGACGGCTTTGCCGACCTCGCCCGACCAATTGCTGGCACGGCTGGCCGAGCTCGGCATCGCCAGCAAGACGGTCGATCACGACGCGGTCTTCACCGTGGAAGAGGCGAAGGCGCTGCGTGGCGAGCTCAGCGGCGGCCATATCAAGAACCTGTTCCTGCGCAATAAAAAGGAAGAGATGTGGCTGGTCGTGGTCGAGGAAGACAAGCGCATCGACCTGAAGGTCCTGGGCGAGCGGCTGGGTGCCGGCAAACTGAGCTTCGGCAGCCCCGATCGGCTGATGACCTATCTCGGCGTCCTGCCCGGCGCGGTGACACCGTTTTCGGTGATCAACGACAAGGCCGGCAAGGTGACCCTGGTGGTGGATGCCGATCTCATGGGCCTCGATCCCCTCAATTGCCATCCTTTGGTCAATACCAAGACCACGGCCCTGGCGCCGCAGGATCTGGTGCGTTTCCTGGAGGCAGAAGGCCATAAGCCGCAGATCATGGCCTTCTGATGCGGCGCCCCATCACAAGACCGTGCGGTTGCTGGATCCGCCGTAATATCCTGTGACGGTTGCAGAAATCCGCTGCCCGCCATGCCGGCCGAGGGCCCCGCAAGGTTCAGGGAAAGCTTGATCGACGCGCCGCAACGCGCCATCTAATAGAGCTATCGGGTGATATCTTGCCCTTCAAAGACCAACCCTGTCGGAGTTTGAGTAAATGGACCAGCTGATTGGTGGCGGCATGCCGGCCGCCGGTGATTTGATCAAGGATAGCGACACCGCGCGCTTCAAGACCGATGTCATCGATGCCTCGATGCAGGTGCCGGTGATCGTCGACTTCTGGGCGGAATGGTGCGGTCCCTGCAAGCAGCTGGGACCGGTGATCGAGAAGGCGGTCAAGGACGCCAAGGGCGCCGTCCGTCTGGTCAAGATCGATGTCGACAAGAATCAGGAACTGGCGGCGCAGATGCGCATCCAGTCGATTCCCGCCGTCTATGCCTTCTTCCAGGGTCGCCCGGTCGACGGTTTCGTCGGGGCGCAGCCGGAAAGCCAGTTGAAGCAATTCGTGGCGCGCCTCGCCAAGATGAGCGGCGCTGAACCGGGGCCCTCGCCGATCGACGAGGCCGTGGAACAGGCCGAGGCGGCTTTGGCCGCCGGCGATCACGGTGCCGCCAGCGCCATTTTCAGCGAAGTGCTGGAACATGAGCCGGGACATGCCAAGGCGATTGCCGGCTTGCTGCGCTGCCTGCTGGCGATGGGTGATCTTGCCTCGGCGCGGGAATTCGTCGATGGGCTGGAGCCGGATATCCTGAAGGATGCCGCGGTAGTAGCCGCGAAGACGCAGCTGGAACTGGCCGAGCAGGGAACGAAATCCGCCGGCAAGGTACCCGAATTGCGGGCCCGGATCGAGGCCAATGCGAAGGATTTCGACGCCCGCTATGAACTGGCCGAAGCCCTGTTCGCCGCCGGCGAACGCGAAGAGGCGATCGATCAGCTGCTCAGTATCATCCGCGTCAACCGCGCCTGGAATGACGAAGCGGCGCGGCTGCAGCTGGTGAAGTTCTTCGAAGCCATGGGCCCGACCGATCCGCTGACCTTGAGTGGCCGGCGTCAGCTATCCTCGATTCTCTTCTCGTAAGATCAGGCTGATGCGACCCGGCCCCACCTCTCTTGGCCCCTTCGATCCCGGCATGGATGAGCTGCCGGGATCGATACCGCTTTTTCCGCTGACGGAAGCCTTGCTGCTGCCAGGCGGCAGATTGCCGCTCAATATCTTCGAACCGCGCTATCTCGCCATGGTGCGCTATGCGCTGATGACCCCCACCCGGCTCATCGGCATGGTGCAACCGCAGGAAGCCGGCGCTGATCGCAAGATGGATCCCGAGCTCCAACCGGTCTTGCAACAGGTCGGCTGTGCCGGCCGCATCGTCGCTTTCGAAGAATCGGAAGATGGGCGCTATATGATCACCCTCTCCGGCCTCACCCGGTTCCGCCTGATGCGGGAATTGCCGGGCCATAGCGGCGGTTTCCGCCAGGCCATGGTGGATTTCACGCCCTATGGCGACGACATGGCCGAACGCGGCTTCATGCTGGCCGATCGCGACCACTTCCTGGGCCTGCTCAAGAGCTTTCTCGATCTGCGGCAGATGGGTGTCGACAAGGACGCGATTGCCCAGGCGGAAGACGAGCATCTGGTGGTATCCTTGGCGATGCTCTGCCCCTTCTCGCCGACGGAAAAGCAGAGCCTGCTGGAATGCGCCGATATCGATACCCTGGCCGATATGCTGACCGCCTTGTTCGAAGTGGCGATCGCCGCCCATGGGCATCGCGATCGCCCGCTGCATTGAAACCGGCTGCATTGACACTGACCGCATCGACCGTCGGCACATTGATCTTGAGAAAGACAGGCGCATGAGCGAGCAGACCGGCAGACAGCCCAGCCACGGCGTCGATCCGAAGCTTCTGGAAATCCTGGTCTGTCCGCTGACCAAGGGACCGCTCATTTACAATGCCGCGAAGCAGGAACTGATCAGCAAGCAGGCGGGACTGGCTTATCCGATCCGCGACGGCATCCCCATCATGCTGGTCGATGAGGCTCGCGCGCTGGATGACGAGGATCACCTGCAATGAGCGATACCGGCGACGGTGATGCAAATGCCGGCACACCGCATTGGCCGCTGGAAATCCGGCTGTTGAAAGCCGAGAAGGCGCTGGAAGTCGCCTTCGATAACGGCGTCACCTTCCGCTATCCGGCGGAATTCCTGCGGGTGGAAAGCCCCTCCGCCGAGGTCCAAGGCCATGGGCCGGGGCAGAAGACGCTGGTCGCCGGCCGGCGCCATGTCGGCATCATGGGCCTGGAACCGGTCGGCCATTATGCGGTCCGCATCCAGTTCGACGACATGCACGATACCGGCATCTTCTCTTGGCGCTATCTCTATGAGATCGGCGAGAAGCAGGACGAGATCTGGGCGAGATATATCCAGGATCTCGCCGCCAAGGGGCTGAGCCGCGATCCGCGCTGAGTCGGAACAGCCTATGCCCTCATTTTCAACCGGCGCTCGATCTCGGCCGCGTGCGGGATGGGATTGATGGCGCCATAACCGCAGGTCGTCAGCGCCGCCACCACGGCCGCGCGTTCGGCCGCCGCAAAGGGATCGGCCTTGGCGAGATAGGCGGCCAGGAAAGCGCCATCGAAAGCATCGCCGGCGCCGGTGGAATCGACGGGCTCCACGGGATAAGGCGGCACCAGCCGGCGCGCCGTCGGCGTGACGATGAAGGCGCCCTCAGCACCAAGCTTCAGCGCAACCACCCTGGCCCCCAGCATGAGATAGAAATCGGCGATCTCGTCGGGCGTCTGCAAGCCGGTCAATTGCCGGCTGTCATCGATGCTGGGCAAGGCGATATCGCATTGGCGCATCGCTTCATGGGTCACGGCGCGGGCGCGGTCGAGCGGCCAAAGATTGAGCCGTAGATTGGAATCGTAGGAGACCAGCACGCCATGCCCGCGCGCCACCTCGATCGCCCGGAAGACGGCATCGCAGGCGCTGGCGCTGATCGCCTGGCTGATCGCCGAGACATGCAGGATCTTCGCGGCGGCGATGGCTTCCGCCGGCATATCGGCCGGACCCATCCGGCTGGCGGCCGAGTCGCTGCGGAAATAGGCGAAGCTGCGCCCCGTCGGATGGGGCGTGATGAAATAGATGCCGGTGCCGGCATCGGCGACGCGCCGCACCAGCGACGTCTCGATGCCTTCGCGCTGCCACAACGCCATCAGCGAGTCGCCGAAACTATCCTGGCCGATCGCGGAAACGTAGCCGACACGTGCACCCTGCCGCGCCGCGGCGACGGCCACGTTGGAGGTGTCGCCACCGAAGCCCTGCAGGAATTCCGCGCCTTGCGGAGTCTCCCGCACCTTGGTGAATTCCACCATCGGTTCGCCGAGACAGAGCAAATCCACGTGCTTGGAATTGGCGGCGGACATCATCAGCCAAGTGCCGTCATGGCCGGTTGACTGGGTGCGCCGCCGCTCAGCTTGCCGGTCAGCGCATCGGCGCATTGGATGAGTGCCGTGCGATAACGGGCATGGTTCTTATAGGCGTCTTCGCGCGGCGCGATCAGGCAGAGTGTCGCCACGCAACGCGCCTGTTCGTCATGCACGGGCGCGGCAAAGCAATGGGTAAAGTTGTCGGCGATGCTGTCGAAGGAGAAGAAGCCCGACTCGCGCGCCGTGCGAACCTCTTTCAAAAAGACCGCCTTGCTGAGCGCCTTGCCGCTCGGCAGGATGAAATCCTCCGGCGGAATGAAATCGATGATTTCCTGATCGCTGAGATGCGACAGCAGCAGCCGGCCCGAGGCCGTCCAAGGAATCGGCACGATTTCGCCCACATTGGCGCTGATCCGGAAGGGCCGTTCGCCTTCCTTCATCATCAGGACCGTGTATTTATTGCCTTCCAGCATACAAAGCTGCGCCGTCTCGCTGGTGGTGCGCGAGAGGTGGACGAGATATTCCTCCGCCTCCTTGGTCAGGTCGAAATGGTGGATATAGGCCTGACCGAGGAAATAGAGCTTGCGGCCGAGGAAGACCCGGCCCTCCTTATCGGCATAATCGAGGACGCCCTTCTCGAGCAGGAGATTGACGATTTCATAGACCGAGGATTTGGGCGCGCCGATCTCCAGGGCGATCTCGTTCGGCCGCAGCGGACGCTTGCGCGCTCGGAGATGGTCAAGGATATGGAATGCGTGATCCAATCCGCGCGCACGCCCCTGTTTATCCGTCCCTGCCATCACCTTGCCCATTTGCCAGCCGATCGGATCGACCGCCGCCACCCAATCATCAACAACGGCGCCAATTTTCAGGCGCGTTTCTTATAGGCGACGCAATCGACCTCTACCTTGCAGTCGACCATCATGCTCGACTGGACGCAAGCCCGCGCCGGCGGATTTTGCGAGAAATAGCCGGCGAAGACTTTGTTGAAGCTCCAGAAGTCGCGCGGATCGTCGAGCCAGACACCGATGCGGACGATATCGGCGGTGTCGTAATCCGCTTCCTTGAGGATCGCCAGCATATTCTGGATCGCCTTGTGGGATTGCGGGATGATGCCGCCGTCGATGATCTCGCCCTTTTCCATCGCCACCTGGCCGGAAACATAGAGCCAGCCATCGGCTTCGACGGCCCGGGCGAAAGGCAGACCCTGGCCGCCCGCACCACTTTCACCGGCACCATATCTTTTGATCGTCACGATATCCGTCTCCATTTCGTCACGGTTAGAATTTCGAACTCTTGAGGAATTCCGCCAAACGGTCCGATTTCGGATGATGGAAGAGTTCGCGCGGCGGCCCCTGCTCGGCGATCAGGCCCTGATGCATGAAGACGATCCGGTCCGAAAGCTCATAGGCGAATCGCATTTCATGAGTGACGAGCAGCATGGTCATGCCGTCTTTCGCCAGATCCTTGATGACATTCAGCACCTCGTTGACCAGTTCGGGATCGAGCGCCGAGGTCACTTCGTCGAACAGCATCAGCTTCGGATTCATGGCGATGGCGCGTGCGATGGCGACGCGCTGCTGCTGGCCGCCGGAAAGCTGGCCCGGATAATGATCGCGCCGCTGCAGCAGGCCGACCCGTTCCAGCCATTTGCCGGCGATCTCCATGGCCTCGTCCTTGGCCAGGCCCTTGACCTTGACCAGGCCCAAGGTAACGTTCTGCAAGGCTGTCATATGGGGGAAGAGATTGAATTGCTGGAAAGCCATGCCGGTCATCGCCCGATGCCGCGCGATATCCTTTTCCCGCAACCGGACACGGCCGCGTTCGGTCTCGCGATAACCGATCGCTTCGCCGTCGATCCGGATACGGCCCTGGTGGAAATCTTCCAGCAGATTGATGCAGCGCAGGAAGGTCGTCTTGCCGGATCCGCTGGAGCCGATGATGCTGACTACCTCGCCCTTCTCCATGGCGAGATCGACGCCTTTGAGAATTTCCAGCTGCTGGAATTTCTTGTGCAGCCCCTCGATGCTCAGAAGCGGCGCGCTGGCTGGGGGATTGTCAGGCATGATAGGCGACCTTCTTCTCAGCGAACTTCCCGAGCTTCTCGATGCAGAAGTTGAGAAGGAAGTAGATGAAGCCCGCAAGGAAGTAGAATTGCAGGCTGAGATAGTTGCGCGCGATGATCTGCTGTGTCGAGAGCAGCAGCTCCACCACGCCGATGATCGACAGCAGGGTCGAGGCCTTGACCAGCTCGACCGCGGTATTGACCCAGGTCGGCAGGATCTGGCGCAAAGCCTGCGGCAGCAGGACATAGAGGAAGGCCTGCCGGAAGGTGAGGCCGATCGCTTTTGCCGCTTCGCCTTGACCACGAGGGACGGCCTGCAAAGCGCCGCGCAGGATTTCGCCGACATGCGAGCTGCAGAACAAGGTGAGCGCGAAGACACCGGCCTGGAACGGCGTCAACTGGACACCGATCACCGACAGGATATAGAAGCAGGCGAGGATCAGGACGAAGACCGGCGTGCCGCGCAGGAAATCGGTATAGACCCGCAGCAGAAAGCGGATCGTCCAATGGCCATAGGACAGGCCGAGTCCGACCACCACGCCGAGCAATGAGCCGAGCATGATCGCCGAGGCCGAGATCGCGATGGTGAGCCAAAGCCCTTGCAGGATGGACCAGCGGGCATTCCAGACTTCACTGAGGAAATAGCTGAGTTCCATGCCGCCGCCCCTAACGCGGAATTGCCAGGCGGCGCTCGAGATGCCGCAGGCCGAAGGCGATGAGCGAGCAGGCCGCGACATACATCAGGCTCGTCACCATCCAGGTTTCGATCACGCGGAAGCTCTCTGTATTGATCTTGCGCGCATAGAAGGTCAGCTCTGGCACGGCGATCGCCGCCGCCAATGAGGTATCCTTGAAGAGCGAGATGAAGTTGTTGCCGAGCGATGGCAGGATGTTGCGCAGCATCACCGGAATGACGAGGTATCGCCGGACCTGGCCTTCGGTCAGGCCGATGGCGAGGCCGGCTTCGCGCAAACCGCGCGGCAGGGCGACCAGGCCGGCGCGAAACACTTCGGTCAGATAGGCCCCGGCATAGATCGACAAGGTCAGGATGAAGGCCTCGATCTTGCCAAGGCGGATGCCGAGCTGCGGCAAGGCGAAATAGCTGAACAGGATCAGCACCAGGATGGGCGTGTTGCGGATCGCCGTGACATAGCCGGTCGCCAGCCCCCGCAACAGACGATGGGTCGAAAGCCGGCCAAACGCCGCGACCAGCCCCAGCACGCAGCCGATCAGGATCGACGCCACCGCCAGGATCAGGCCGAGGCCCAATCCCGACAGCAACAGATCGAAACTGCGCCAGATCGGCGCAAAGTTCAGCGTATAGCCCATGCCGGCTTCGCCGAGTCGCCGTTACTGGTATTCCGCCGGGAAGCCGATCTTCGGCTGCGGCAGATCGACCCCGAACCACTTCTTGAAGGACGCGGCATAGCTATCGAATTCCACGCCTGTCATCGCTTCATGCAAGGCGGTATTGACGAAATTCAGCCAGACCTGATCGCCCTTCTTGACGGCGCAGGCATAGGTCTGCGGGCCCCAGGCATAACCGGAATCGCGATAGCGGCCAGGCGTCTGCACGATCATCCATTTGACCGAGGACTGGTCGGTCGCGGCGGCCTCGGCGCGGCCGGAATTCAGCGCCTGATACATCAGATCGACGCTCTCATATTGATCGACCTTGGCCTCGGGCAAGGCGGCATGCACCATGGCCTCGGCATAGACGTTCTGCAGCACCGCCACGGTGATGCCGGAGCCGGCCTTCTTCAGATCGTCATAGGTCTTGTATTTGCCGTCTTCCATCATCAGCAGGCCGACGCCCTCGCGATAATAGGGGATGGTGAATTCCACCTGCTGGGCGCGGCTGGCCGTGACGGTGAGGAACTGGCAGGTGATATCGACCTTGTCGGTGGTCAGATTGGGGATGCGGGCATCCGAGGATTGGACGACGAATTCGACCTTGCTGGGATCGTCGAACAAACCCTTGGCGATGATCTTGCCGATATCGATGTCGAAGCCGGCCAATTGACCATTGGCATCCTGGAAATGCCAGGGCGCGTTGGTGCTGCCGGTGCCGACGATCAGATGGCCGCGCTTCAGGACCTCGTCGAGTTTGCTGTCCTGCGCCAAGGCCGCACCTTGCGCCACCAGCCCAACGCCAACCAGCGCCGTCAGGCCGACGGCAAATCGCTTCACATCAATCCACATCGCATTTCCTCCCGGGTTCTTTTTGTGAATTCCGCTATACTGGAATGATTTACAAAATAGCGGATCGTGATACTATCCGCGCCCGCTGACCGGGAGTCAAGCGGGTCACCCAGGGACAGGCAGGGAGAGGCAGGCAGCATGGCCATGTTTGAAGAGATCGAGACGCCGGCCGTCCTCATCGATCTCGATCGCGCCGAGCGGAACATCCGGCGCTTCCAGGAGTATTGCGACAGTCATGGCCTGGCCCTGCGGCCGCATATCAAGACGCATAAGCTGCCCTTCCTGGCACAACGTCAGATCGCGGCGGGCGCCGTCGGCATCACCTGCCAGAAGATCGGCGAGGCCGAGGTGATGGCTGCCGCCGGGCTGCGGGACATCCTCATCACCTACAACATTCTAGGCGCGTCCAAGCTGCGGCGGCTGACCGCCCTGGCGGAACATTGCAAGCTATCG
>LNAP01005931.1_pt1 | contig 10685 bp, 8 predicted proteins | sample 602601 | NCBI WGS metagenome assembly LNAP01 (sample SAMN02440304, study PRJNA202911) | soil metagenome | biome: Subtropical and temperate rainforests or woodlands; isolation source: soil samples (1 kg each in a 20% v/v slurry with milli Q water) were... ...
TCGCTATAATCCGCGACCAATGGGGCCTATAGCTCAGTTGGTTAGAGCAGAGGACTCATAATCCTTTGGTCCACGGTTCAAGTCCGTGTGGGCCCACCATACTCAAAGCCGCGCGTTGCGCGGCTTTTGCGTTTCTGGCAGGACCTCATCAAATACAGTCCTATGGTCCAAAGGTACAAAATCGGTACAGTGCTGGTGCGCCAGTACACCTTTGGAGTCCTTTAGATGGCAACACTCGTTAAAACCCCTTCTGGCACCTGGAAGGCGTTAATCCGTAAAACCGGGTGGCCAACAGTAGCGAAAACCTTCCGCACCAAGCGTGATGCCGAGGACTGGTCACGACGTACAGAAGACGAAATGGTCAGGGGTGTTTACATCCAGCGCAGCGGGTCCGAGCGTATGACGCTGGAAGCAGCCCTCAAGCGCTACCTGAGCGACATTACCCCCACCAAGAAGCCCACCACCCAGCGCGGCGAAACGTCGAAAGCGAAGAAGCTCACAGAACACCTGGGCAAATATTCACTCGCGGCGCTTTCCGCTGAAACTATCGCGAGCTACCGCGACAAACGCCTAAACGAAAAAGGGCGTGCCGGCACTACCAGCAATAACACCGTACGCCTAGAGCTCGCTCTGCTGAGCCACCTATTCACGGTCGCAATTCAAGAATGGGGGCTGGGCCTCACATTCAATCCGGTCCTAAACATCCGCAAGCCTAGCCCAGGGGAAGGCCGCAATCGTCGGCTATCACCTGACGAGGAGCGCCGGTTACTGGCCGCCGTGAACAAGCACAGCAACCCCATGCTCGGCTGGATCGTTGGTATCGCTCTGGAGACGGGTATGCGGTCTACAGAGATCAGCTCGCTACGCAGGTCCCAGGTCGATCTAGAGCGTCGCATCGTGAAACTTGTGGATACCAAGAACGACGCACAACGTACTGTGCCTTTGAGCAAACGGGCGACAGCACTTTTCCAGTCGGCTATGGAAAATCCAGCTCGGCCGAGTGACTGCAGCCTGGTGTTCTTCGGTGAGCCCGGCAAAGATGCAAAGCGTCGACCTTATGCCTTTACCAAAGTGTGGGGATTGCTCGTTAAAAAGCTTGAGTTACCGGATTTCAGATTCCACGACCTAAGACACGAAGCGGTGAGCCGCCTCGTTGAAGGCGGCCTTTCTGACCAAGAGGTATCCAGCATCAGCGGCCACAAATCAATGCAGATGCTGAAGCGATACACGCACTTACGGTCAGAAGACCTGGTAGCAAAGTTGGACAGCATCTCCAATAAAAAACAAAAAACTTTAGCTAAACAAAAAGATAAAGTTTAGCTGAAGCGTATTAACAAACAACAAACCAAAGACTCTCAACTATAAAAACATAGAATTTTAGCAGCTAAAATCGCGTCAACCGCCACATCCTTTAGCTATAACTTTCAAACGAAGTTTAGCTAAAGATATAAATGTCAATATAAATTTCAACAAAGAGCTTCCAAAGTTACTAAAGTGTGTCATACGATATCCGAAATCGACCGGATGAGACCGAAATATGACGACCGAAGAATCAATACGAGCTCTTTTCTCAGGAGCACCGCTCCTGTCTATAGACCAGTTAGCAGAGTTACTTCATCGAAGTAAGGACGGTCTACGAATTAGCTTGAGCGGTGACAATGAAGTTTCAAGAAAATTCTTACCTTGCAAGGTAAAGATTGGACGAAGGATTTACTTTCGCACTGCCGATGTAGCCAAAGCCATAGATCAGGGCTAGCGGTATGTCTATAACTTTGATTGTGGAAAGACAAGACCGGCCAAGAGGCTTCACAATAATACCAAATCACATACTGAACGACCAAAGACTTAGCCTGAAAGCGAAGGGACTAATCTCAGGACTACTTTCGCTAAAATCTGACTATGATCGTCTCAGCGTTGAGCACTTGGCTAAAATTTATAAGACAGGGACCACTTCAATTCGATCTGGAGTGCAGGAGCTGAAGGATGCAGGATACTTAGAGATCGAACAGAAATATGATAGCCGTGGCTATTACGCAGGGTATGAATGGCGGCTAAGCGACCATCCAAAGCCATCAGCAATGTCTGAAATCGGTACGGAAAGCCCGTATGTGGAAAACCCGCATTCGGATCAGCCACCTTCGGATAACCAGAAGCCTACAAAGACTTACAAACCAAAAAAACTAAAAAATCAAAATACTACTACAACTCGTCAGCCCGTCTCGGGGGGTGCCGTGCAGGAACTGCGGCTAACGGCTCCGATGCTGGCGGAAACCAGCGACCAGGTATTCAAAGCACTGGAGCAGATAGCGCCTGCCGATCGACAACGTATGCTCGACGAGCTATCTGCGGCGATCAAATCTGGAACGATCAAGACGACTCCCATCCGCTGGTTCCATGGCGTACTCAAGCGATACCGGGAAGGGACCTTCAATTTTAGACCAGTGGCGCCACAAGCTGTTCTGGAGGCAGCCCCATCCATACCAGTTAGTAAGGCGCGCAAAAGCCCCCCAAGTGTCAAGGCAAGCGAGCGCTCCGACGTAGGCTTGGAGTATCTAGGTAAGTTAAAGAGAGCTACACGAAGCTCAAACTCGTCACCCGCGTGCGGCTTGACAGATGAGGGACCTCTTTTGGATTACGACAAATAAGCCGACCTAGAGAATGCAATGAAACCACTGACTCTCAGAATCGCAGAGCGTGTAATTCAACGCGCTGACCCAACAAGTCCATTGGCTCACCGCGCAGTTATGGTCATCAATCGATCCGATATACAAGATGCAGTTCAACAAGGTTGCTCACTGCTGAGCATCTGGAAAACACTCAGCGACGAGGGCGTAATCAACTTCGGCTACCAGGCATTTCGACGTTACTTTCGCGCGCTCACCATCGCAGATAGCAAACAGCCCTAAACAGATCAATCAGGCTATCAGCAACCGAACATTTAGCGTTGCTGTGGCGATCAATGACGATTTTTCACGTTCATTTGCCGAACAATACCGTTGTCCTGACGATCAATCTTATTCTGATCGGTAAAACAACATTATAACTCGATCTAAGCAATCAACATTGTTCGGCAAAACAACGGAGAATTGCAGGGCAAGACAGGTGAAGTTAGCTAACCGGCAAGCCGGCCAGCTAATTTCACTATCACTTAATCGCGCCTACGGCGCTCAACGTGGACTTACTCTGCGAGGCCATTCACATCCGCGAAGTGACGTTCACCATGAACATAGGAGGAAACCGTTATGCAAACAAAGAAGTCTGGTCTCGACACCAGAAAACATGGCAAGCACTTGCGAGTGCCCGTCCTACCCCATGAGGAAACCATGATTAAAGAAAATGCTGCCCGCGCAAGTCTGACTGTCGCGGAATATCTGAGGCGGCTTAGTTTGGGGCATGTGATTAAGGGGACGATCGACTCAGAGAACGTGCTGAAGCTCGTAAAGATCAATGCTGATCAAGGTCGCCTGGGTGGGCTTCTCAAGCTCTGGCTGACTGACGACCCTAAGCTTGCGTTAGCAAACATCGCTTGCATGCCGAGCGTTGTGAGGGCACTGCTGAAGCGCATAGAAGCCAATCAAGACGAAATGCTGCGACTGGTGCAATCACTCAAATTTTAGCCGCTAAAAAACAATATTTCAGAGACGTACATCCCTTTGGGGTCTCCATGAACAAAACCGAAGGTTTTTTCGCAGGTTCCTTGCTAACCATCCCGATAATGCATTTACAGCAGGTGGATGCCGGCATCCCGGTAGTCGACGAAACTTAAATCAGTGCGATCCAAAACATAGCTGCCGTCACTAAGCAGATCGGACAATACAAGACACAACTGGAACCGTACGACCTGAAACGCTGGAACAGACTCAATCGCGTTGCATCCCTAATATACGCCGACCGCAACCCAAACCTCTGGCATCGCCAGTCCCCTTCAACACCCCGCACCTCAAACAGCAATCTCGTTTCGGCCCTCCCTTCTAAAACCCGATAGTCGTGTCATCTAACAGCGCAGCGGGGGCCAAGCGCAAGCTGCCTGCTCCCTTTTGGTCGATGGTCGCCTGTCAAGCGAGACCGTTTTATGCTATCAAGATAGTAGCACAGCGTAAAAAACCGTAATTTTCCGAAGTCTGGCCTGAGCCTTCCGTAGCCATGGCCCGCATTAAAATCTTAAGGAACAGCAGTGGAAGCGCATAAAGGACCGGTGATCGACTCCTCACTACTTGAGTGGCTAGCGAAAGGTGGTCCATTCCCCTCGACTTTTGATTTAATTACCAGTGCGAGCGGCTCGAAAACCACTTATGAAATAGCGGATCGAGACGAAGACGGATTCATTCAAAACCTGACGGATCGGACAGGAAAAAAAGGATTTGTACTGCGGGTAATTGACCCAGTTACAAAGCGTGAGCTTGCCGCAAAATTTTGCATCCCCGCTGACTATCAAGATAAATCACCCAGCCTGGAAGTCGAGCTAGCTTCCAAACTCAAGGGCGGGGGCGACTTTATCCATCTTCTGGCAGGAGTTGGTCGAGCAGCTCCATTTCCCACTCAGCCCGGTACAGCCGACAAGCGTAACTGGGTGTGCTTCCTAAGCGATTGGTTAGACGGTACCACGCTCAAAGATCATCTAGAAAGGAATCCTGACAAGATCACTCCGATGCTAGTGGCAAAAGTAGCGGAAACACTCATATCTGCTGTTCTTTTCTTAGAAATGAAAGGATACAAACACGACGATTTGCATCTCGCGAACGTCATGCTTGTAGATACGGATCCCGACCGGCTGGCTATTGATCCAACCTTGCCCCCTACATCTGTAAAGATAATTGATTTAGGAAGTGTCAAGGCGTTAGATAAAGATACAAAAAAAGCTGATGACGATTGGTCGTCTATCGCTAAGTGCCTGGCTCAGCTCCACAACCACCTTCACAATAATAGGGCTATTGCGTCACGTCACACTAAATTTTTAATGTGTTTGCGAGAGTTAATTGAGGCATTTGCCGACGATGACCCTGGGCGCCACTTTCCTGAACCTTCAATGTACGTAGCAAAAATCAAAGATGCAGCTAGCACATTGACAATGTTCCCAAGGCCGGCAGCTAAGTTTCACCCATTCGAGGCAATCAGCGCTGAGCACTTGGCAAGCGATGAGCTTCTGCTACAGCTTTTTGTGGACCATCTTCCTTGGATAAGTTTGCTGCAAAATCCAGAGCCGTCGGTTTTGATCGGCCCACGAGGCTGTGGCAAATCCATGGTTTTTCGCCACCTAAGCATCAGAACACACGTTTCAAAGCTAGAGAGCAATCCCAGCATCTTAGACACGCTCGGCTTCTTCGGTGTATATATTGGTTGCGCTAGCGATCTTCAAAATGATCTTCTTTGGATCTCTCGCGAAAAAGACCGCCCCAAAAAACTGAGCGAAGAAATAACCACATACTTTAACTTGGTTCTCGCCCGAGAGCTATTTAGATCATTAGCAATGTGCGCTTCTAATCAGTCAATGACAAGCGCTCTCGAGATGAACGAAGACTCTCGAATTAAGCTATCTGCATTTATTACCGAGCAAATTGGCGAAAGCGCTGAAATAATTAGGGTTGCCGGGATGGATCCGCTGCAAGCGGGAGCAGATATGCTCGATCGCTTAAGGCTTCAAGTTAGTAGGGATCTTCTGGATGAGCAGAAATCGTCCATAAAACTTGCCCCAACTTTTATTAGAGAAATTTGTCGACATGCGCGCACCCTAATTCCAGGACTAAAAACGTGGCGAATTGCTTTCTTGCTGGACGATTACACCTCTCATCGTCTTTCACCTGAAATTCAGTCGATTTTAAATACTGTTCTATGGCAGCGAGATGAAAGCCACGTTTTCAAAGTCTCAAGCGAGCCCTACGGCTTCATCTCAGACCATGCCGACAACGTACGAATTGATGTAAACAGAGAATACACCCTCATCGATGCGGGCGAGCTATCCATCCCCGCAGAACGAGAAGGAGAGCGAAGGAATTTTATATCCAACCTTCTCGACAAACGATTGGAAGCAGCAGAATATGCTGGCAATACTGCCTCGTTGATAGGCAGTAGCGAATTCAAGCATGATAATGAATTAGCTCAGGCCATCCGGTCAACTAAAGGCTCGCGAGCTGGACAGCGCAGTTTTTATTATGGCATCCACGTTCTTTCAAACGCATGGAGCGGAGACGTTTCCACTATTCTGCATATGGTGCGAGAAATGTTTGCACGCGCCGATGTAGATAGCCAAACGTCAAAACTGATCCCTGACCATGTACAACATAAGGCGATCACAAAGGTATCCACCGCTCTGAGAGAGCGCGTGAGCGCATACCATCCTTTCGGTGCTGAAATGAGCGGGATACTCTTCAGCTACGGCGAGCTTGCAAAAAAACTCCTTGTTGAAGCACCGGCGCGCACTAATAAAAATGGAGATTCGGTGGTGCAGCGGCGGTACCGAATTGAGATGAGTTTACCCTTCGGTGTCGACCTAGATAACGAGCTCAGAAAACTCACAAATGGTGAAACTTTAGTGGCGTTGAAACGCGAGCTCGTTAGACGTGCAATTTTCATTGAACTACCCCCAAGTCGTGGCAAAGAATCCGCGAGCACTCAAACGATCCGATGGCAGATACGCTCCTCATTATTGCCTAGCTTCGGAACATCTTTAATCCGGAAAGACTACATCGACGTAAAACATATTGACGACTTCGCAGAGCTGTTAACAAATCCTACCACTTTCGCCACTAAAGTATACGCTAGGTATTCCCGCGCCCCCGACTCGCTATTCGGCGACCTGTTTTCGGATGAAGAAGAATGAGTGTTCGAAAAAAATTTCTGGTAAAACCGATATTAGCCTCAAATGTGATATCAACATTACCTATTATAAAAAAAATTGATCAGACCCCACTGACGCTAGACCTCTTTATTGGCACTTGCGGATTTGAAGAGCGGATTTTGGCCGCCCCTAAAGCACTCGAGGATAGCAATTCAACAGTAAAGAAGATAATCCTTGGCACTTACAACACAAACCCCGAGGATAATTCAAAGCGGCAGGAAGAATTACTCCCCATTCTTAAGTCCCTGAATGAAGATGTGATTTTTTTTGAAGCAGAATCTCCCGAGGCTAATTATCGAGCCATTTCCAGCTCAATAACTAACTCGCCAGCATCACAACCGATCGTAGTTGGCTTAGACATAAGTGGGGGTTCGGCCACCTTTATAACATCTGCACTTCTATCTCTCGCACGACTTGAAAGAGACATAAAGCTATATATTTTTTATACTACTGCCTCCTCATATCATTCTCCCGACGAGAAAAGCAGAACCGAACCAGTATCGCTATGGAACGATACCGATTTGAGAGAGCGCGGTGTACTCGATGTATCGGCGAACGAATTAGCACCTGGAATTCAACATGATCACTTCCCGAATTACGCCATAGCTTTACCATCGATGTTTCCAGCCCGGCTCCAACGGAGCCTCAGTTTTCTTGGAATAGGAACACTAGGTGGCGTAGAGAAGAATGTCTTTTGGATTTTGCCTAAAACAGATAATGCTGAGCATAAGTGGCGACAATCTCAAGTAAAGCTTTCGCTGATAGAGATGATATATGGCAAGCCAGAACAGGACCAGGTCCAGCGACCACTGCCAATTGGCCAATATGAATATTGTGACGTTCTAAGCTACACCGAGTGTCTGCGCATCATAATGGATCAAAGCCAAAAGAACCCAAATACAAATATATCAATTATTCACGCAGGCACTAAAATCCAAGCAATTGGTACAGCTCTAGCAATTTCCGCTAGGCCTGAAATAGCCTTGATAAAAGCTAGACCGCAAGCGTTCTCAGCCAGTAACTACTCGCAAGGGATCGGCGAAACCTTTACTATCTGCTTTGAAAATCTACGAGAAGCATGCTGTTCTCTCGCGAAAATCGGGCAGTTCGAGGTTGAAAATAATTGAACGCAATTTACACTAACGCCAACCCAAACAGGACAACCCCAGCGTTTAGCGCCGAAGAAAAAATAATACTTTGCGCGACTTCACTTCACCACCGTAGATACATTGAAGATATTATTCACATTATTGGCTTACCAATTGGTTCGCATATCAGATTGCGATATCGCAAGCCATATGTAGAACAGGCATACTGGGACATTCTTAGTTCCGGAACCGTGTCCAGAAATCACAAAGCACTAATAGCTGTAAGTGGATTAAAAGATGATAACACATCTACAATCATACCCTTGCGAAAAGGTACGATTGTATCTGCTCGATGCGATGGTGATTTGGCGACAGTGGACATCTCCATTGAAGAATACATATTCGCGACCTCTCTAAAGACCAGTTTCACTGATTCCTTAAGTGCGATAGCAACACAATTACCAAACGGAACGAACAACTCTGGCCTATACCTACAACCGCTGCAAAAGCACCCAAGAGAGCTCTCTGCGAACAGCACTGTTAAAGGATGGGAAAAAGTAGCCGCCGCTTTTTTTGAGATCGACAGCACACAAAATGGCAAAGCCACCGATAGCCTTGTTCCTTTTCTATATCATGTGAGAAAACTTGCTGATAAAGGAACAAAGAAGCTTCAGAAGTACGGGCAGTTATTCGTCAAAATGGGCGATAAACTCGACATCGAAATTCATACTATGGCACGGCCTACCGGAAAAGCTATACGAAACCCCCTAGGTGAAATTGTTATAGATCTATCTCACACAGCTGCGAGCATCATAAGCTCCCGGAGAGTTCGGGTGGACTCTAGCCGAGATGTAAAAACCATAGGGCTAATTACAACGCCATTATTTAGTAACGCTGATGGCCACTTATCAATTCGGATGAATATCTTCAGAAACGAAGAGTCTGACGCCGTTTCAACAGACAACCAGCTTACTAGCCCCCTCATACCGGCTTCTAAACGAACGGAATTGACACTTGCAAGATATGATTTCCCCCTGCGCGTAGGAGGAGTTCGTCCAGTGCTAGCTTCTGGCCTAATCGCGGGAGCCGCTGCGCTATCAGTTTATAAATTTTCTACCCAAGGCGAGTTTAAAATTCAGGATGCACTGATACCAGGAATAGTTTTCATTTTAACCTTCCTCGGCTTAAGTTTAGGTATAATAAAAAAATAGAATCATCCAAGCGCGGACAGAATTATATTTTCCGTATCAACTGACTTCCAGCGCTCATCCCGCATTGAGCGCGGAAGACACCAACGATCCCGCCAATAGTTAGTCCACAACTGATCATCGAACTTAGCAACATCTGGTAGAGCATCATCTCGACAAACCTCAAGTAAGTTATGCACCAACTCGAAGATAAAAACCTCTCTCTTAATACCATGGGAGAGGTACTTTCGCGATATACCCAGATCATTTAGAGACCGCATTATATTTTGCCACCGAACTTTTGGACCATTACCAAAGCCAGCAGGAACATGGCGACCAGTGCTTTTCAACCATTCAACTATCCTGGGATAAAGCTGCTCCAAATGAATTGTTCCATACCCTTTTGTATACCCCAACGAGGTAGCAAGAGCCCGGTCGGCATCTTTCAAGCGGTTATAAATCGAGCTTCGTCCAAATGCGCTTGCAGTTGTGATCGCCAATAGTGGCTGAGGAACTCGTTTTCCAAGCTGTGTAGTCAGCTTATGGCCATATAGACCCCAGTAAGCCTGTCTTATTTTTTCAGAGTGCAGATGTCCAGCGACTAACTTCCCCCCAAGCAGCGAAGCATAAGCGGGAGTGGCACCAATAGTGTAGGCATCTAGCGTATTATTAATGAACTCTAATTTTTTGTCTTTCGGGGCGCCTAAATACTTATCCCTGCACGCCAGATCTGCTGAGGGCGACTGGAGTCCAATTATTCCGATTACCGACTCATGGTAGGTATCCATGAGAACGAATCGCAGTCTTCGCCCATACCCCCGAGAATAAGGCATAGACCAATACCCTCGAGAAATTTTAAAGAGCCTTTCTTCCAGTGACCGTTCTTTTACAAGAATCAGTTCAGCTTGAATCTTTCGGGGATCAATCTTTTGCCCATGAGGAAAGTACTGTGAAAGCTTAGATAATTGACGCTGGAGGCTTGCATAGTCTACCGAGCGATCCCATTTTTTTGCTGCCAAATGAAACTCTCGGATTACATCCTTGTCGCCTGCCTCACTGGATTCCTGACATGCGACCCAAGCATTGTGAATCTCCTCGGATAGGAAGGTCCTCATCTCCTCATCTGAGAGCGCAGCAACTGATTCATGCTCAGCGATGCTTAGGCTCGCCAGCAGATCCATTTGTAAAGCAGATATCGTCACTGAGTGCAATGCCAAATTTGGGTCAAAATTTTATGATAATGCCAAATAGAATCATGGCATGTCAATAACTATTAGTACATTTTTTCGCATTATTGAGGTTAGTCCGGTGCCATTGAGGTACACTAACAGTACACTTATAATATTCCACCTCATTCGTTAAACTACGTTAAGCTGCTATTTTGCGGTAATGCGGACATATGTTACTTACGTACGACTAATGTTGATTTCTCTAAACAAGTCTCCTAGTTATATAACTCATAATCCTTTGGTCCACGGTTCAAGTCCGTGTGGGCCCACCAAACAAGAAAGCCGCGCAATGCGCGGCTTTTGCGTTTCTGAAAGGTCCGATTGAGCGGCGACGAACTTCAAGGAC
>LNAP01005877.1_pt1 | contig 10683 bp, 10 predicted proteins | sample 602601 | NCBI WGS metagenome assembly LNAP01 (sample SAMN02440304, study PRJNA202911) | soil metagenome | biome: Subtropical and temperate rainforests or woodlands; isolation source: soil samples (1 kg each in a 20% v/v slurry with milli Q water) were... ...
TGCCGCGGCGGCGCGGATCGCTGGCGCCCTGCCAATCCTCGATGCGCTGGTAGATGCGCAGCACCGACTCGTAGCCCCAGGCCGGATCGCCCGACTCGCGCGCGAAGTGTTCCCAGTCGTTGCGATGACCGCGCGCCCACACCCCGACATTGATGCTCGAACTGCCGCCCAGAACCTTGCCCATGTTGAAGGGAATGGTCCGGCCATTGAGGTGGGGATTGGGCTGGCCGGCAAAGGCCCAGTCGCGCTCGGAGCCCAGGTTCAGCGGCCACAAAGACGGTGTCATGACCTCCGGAACGTCGTCGCTGCCGCCGGCCTCGATCAGAAGCACACGCACCTCGGGATTCTCGGCCAGCCGCGCGGCAACGACCGAACCGGCGGGGCCCGCCCCGCAGACGATAAAGTCGTACTGGCTCTGAGCCTGTCCATTGCGGGTTGCAGCGGGATCGGCCGGATCTTGAGTGAGGAAAGCGTTGGTCATGAGGTACCTCCGTTGGACGAACGGAGACAAAGTATCAAATATATCAAATTTAGCAATTACATCACTTTTACTTGATGTTTATGAGGCGCGATCGATGTTTTGAAGTGATTGCAGGAGGATAGGCGGCCGGCACGGGAAGTCTTGAGCGGCAATGCGAGGCGATCGCCGCGACCCGCCGTCAATCCACGGCGGCGCGGCTCGCCCGCCGGCTCTCGCCGCGTTTGCCCTGGCGCGGCCATTTCACCCAGGCGAAGGCGAGAACGGTGATGGCGGCCGCCGTCGCCAGCAAGGCCGGCAACTTGCCGAAATGCAGCCGGCCGACACCGTAGGCGATCGGGCCTGCGGACTGGCCGACGACGAACGACAACGAATGCAACGCAAGCGCGATCGCGCGCGCCTCCACGGACAGCCCGCTGGAGAACGTTCGCAGCGCAGCGTGCAGCATGTAGAGGGCGCCGGCCATGACGATGAAGGCGGCGACCTGCGCCTGCCAGCCCGGCCCGAAGAGCGCCACTGCCAGTGTCAGGCCGACCAGCGTCGCGCCCGCTATCATCATGCCGAAATCGCAACGGCGACGCACGGATCCGCCCCGTGGGGCAGTTGTCGCAACGAATGACTCTTTAAGCACGCCGGAACGGGTCATCAGGGCACCTCCGCAAGAACGGCGTTCTAATATCAAATCTATCAAATTAAGCAAATACGTCACATTTACTTGATTTTGAAAAATTTGCTGATTAGGTTCGGTTGATGTGGCGCAGGGCGCACAGCCGGAACATGGGGCTGGCGCGAAATCGCCACGCCGGTGGACATCGACCAATGGAACATGACGTTCTGACGACATCGCAGGCCGCCCGGCTACTGGGAATTTCGGTGCGCACGGCGCAATTGCTCGTGGAGGGCGGCTCGCTGACCTCCTGGAAAACCCCCGGTGGCCATCGCCGCGTCTACCGCGCTGATGTGATGGCTCTCATGAAGCGGCCGCACCCGGCGGCTGCGATGTCGTCGGCAGTCGTGGTGGTTCTTGCCTCCCCTGCCCGGTTGCCGCTCTATGATCGCCTGCTTTCCACCGTGAGCGAATGGTCCGCCGATTTGCACGCCGACACCTATTCGGCGTCGTTTGCGATCGGCTCGCGCCTGCCCGCGGCCGTGGTCGTCGATCTCCAGGACGACGATGCGGACCGGCGTTCCTTCATCCGCAATCTGGCGGCGACGCCCGCGCTCGGTCACGCGCGTATCATTGTCGTCGGAGGCGCCGACGATCCGGCGCTCACGGCGGGCGTCGCCCATCCGCCGCTTCGCATCGCGTCGCTGCAGCTTGTCCAGAACGCCCTCGCCGCAATCCTCGTGAACGCTGCGACCTCCCCGGCGATCGAGGGCACGCCGGCATTTCCGATTGCGGCGAACGAAAGCCAGCGGCTCATGGCACTGGAGCGGACGGGACTTGTCGATACCGCGCCCGAAAAGTCATTTGACCGGCTGACGCGGCTGGCCGGCAACGTTCTGGCGATGCCGGTCTCGCTGATGACCCTGCTGACCCCGACGCGTCAGTGGTTCAAGTCACGCCGGGGAATCGATATTCCGGAGACGCCCCGCAGCTGGGCATTCTGCAACCAGACGATCCTGCAGCGCGGCGTGTTCGCCGTCGAGAACCTGGCGCTCGACAAGCGGTTTGCGGACAATCCGGCGGTTGCCGGCGATCTCCACTTCCGGTTCTACGCCGGCGCCCCGGTGATCGATCCCGATGGATTCGCGTTGGGATCGATATGCGTGATCGACCGCGAGCCGCGCAGGCTGGATCGCGACCAGACAGAGACGCTCAGTGCGCTGGCGGCGCTTGCCTCGGACGAGATTCGCCTGCGCGCCACCGACCGCGAACTGCGCCAGGCCCGGCAGGAACTCAGCCGCACGTCGCAACACTGAAGGCAAACGGCAGCGAAAAGGTCAGGATTGCCCTTCGCGATTTTGACCCTGATCAACGCAACCGGACGGCTTCTGTTTAGTTTTCCATCTACTCGGCAAACCGAGCGGATGGCTGATCGATGACGGAAATCCTGACGACCGACCCGAAGGCGGTGGCGGAAAGGTGGCGTGCCGAGGCGGCGCGCAAGGCCGCGGCAGCCCGCGACCATCTGGCCGAGATCATCAGGTCAAAGCACGACGACGTTGCGGTGCCGGAGAAAATGACCGTCCGCAATCTCAACTTCTACTATCAGGACGGCAACCTCGCCCTCAAGGACGTCTCGCTGCCGATCTACGCCAACCGGGTCACCGCCTTGATCGGTCCCTCCGGCTGCGGCAAGTCGACCCTGCTGCGCGTCTTCAACCGCATGTACAGTCTCTATCCCGGGCAGCGCGTCGAGGGCGAAGTGCTGCTCGACGGCGACAACATCCTGGCGCGCGATCAGGATGTAGCCGCGCTGCGCACGCGGATCGGCATGGTGTTTCAGAAGCCGACGCCGTTTCCGATGTCGATCTATGACAATATTGCCTTCGGCATCGGCCTCAATCGAAGCCTCACCCAAGCGGACATGGACGCCGAAGTCGAACTGGCGCTGCGCCGCGTCGCGCTGTGGGACGAGGTCAAGGACCAGTTGCGGAAAAGCGGCCTCGATCTTTCCGGCGGCCAGCAGCAGCGCCTCAGCATCGCCCGCGCCATCGCCCTGCGGCCGGAGGTGCTGTTGCTCGACGAACCCTGCTCGGCCATCGATCCGATCTCGTCGGCCAAGATCGAGCAGACCATCGACGAGCTCAAGCACGACCACACCATCGTCATCGTCACCCACAACCTGCAGCAGGCCGCGCGGGTGTCCGACTATGCCGGCTTCATGTATCTCGGCGAACTCGGCGAATTCGGTCCGGTCAGCCAGATCTTTCTGACGCCGAAAGATCAGCGCACGCAGCGTTTCGTCACCGGCCGGTTCGGCTGACCGCCGCTACGCCGCCGCACCATCCGCATCCGTCGGTCGCGTCGGCTTCAGCAAGCGCGCGCAGGCAAAGCCAAGTCCCAGCATGACGGCGGCGGCGGCAAGCAGCGTCGGCATCTTGCCGAGATTGAGCAGGCCGAAACCGTAGGCGATCGGTCCCACGGTCTGACCCATGAAGAAGCAGAACGCGTGCAGCGACATGGCACTGGCGCGCGCCTCCTCCGACAGTTCGCTGGAAAAGATCTGCAGCGAGCCGTGGATCATGTAGAAGCCCCAGCCCATGAACAGCAGGCTCAGGGCCTGCGCCTGCCACGGCGGGCCGAAGGCGACGATCGCCAGTTGCAGCGCGATGAGCGCGCCGCCCCCGATCATCATGCCGTTGACGCCGATCCGCGGCAGCATGCGCGAGATGGAGGCGGTGTAGAACAGCCCGCCGAAGGCGAAGCACGCCAGCACCAGACCGGCGATCGACAGGCTGGTCACCCCGCGTTCGAACAGGAACGAGGCAACATAGGGAAACAGCCCGAGCACGCAGCAACCTTCGATGAAGACGGCGCCGTAGACGAACCTGGTATTGGGATTGGCGAAGATGGTGCGATAGCCGGTGCGCAGCACGCGCAGGTCCACCCTGCCCGGCGGCCTGGCGAGCGCAGCGCCCTTGAAGCCGAACGACACGGCGAACGAGGCGACGATGGCCAGCACGGCGAGCACCGCCAGCACGCCGCGCCAGCCGAGCAGATCGCCGATCACGCCCGACGCGGTAGCGCCCAGCAGGTTGCCGGTCATGGCGCCGGCCAGCACGCGGCTGATGGCGATCTGGCGCTGGCCGGGCGCCACGAGATCGCTGGTCAGGCTGAGCGTCACCGGAAACACGCCGCCGGCGCCGATGCCGCCGAGCACCCGGGTGGCGAGCAGCAATTCAAACGACGATGTCAGCGCGCCCAGGATGTTGGCGATGCCGAGCAGCACCAGGCACACCACCATCAGCCGCGCCTTGCCGAACAGGTCGGCAGCGGCACCCAGCGCCGGCTGCACGATGGCAAAGGTAAAGGCCAGTGCCGACGACAGCCCGGCGGCGGTGGCGATGCTGACGCCGAGTTCGTCGGCAACGTGCGGCAGCACCGGATCGAGCGCCCGCGTCGACAGCGCGGCGGCAAACGAGGCCAGCGCGATGATATTGAGGACTGGCGGCATCAGCGCGCCGTCGCCGGCCGACGGCGTGGCATCAATGCGCGCCGGCTTTGGCCAGCGCGTCGAACGCCATCAGGTTGCGGATCAGCGCCTCGAAATCGCGCAGCGGCACCATGTTGGGACCGTCCGACGGCGCGTGGTCGGGATCGGGATGGGTCTCGATGAACACGCCGGCGACGCCCACCGCCACCGCGGCGCGCGCCAGCACCGGCACGAATTCGCGCTCGCCGCCCGAGGTGGTGCCCTTGCCGCCGGGCTGCTGCACCGAATGAGTGGCGTCGAAGATGACCGGCGCGCCGGTGGTGCGGGCCAGGATCGGCAGTGCGCGCATGTCCGACACCAGCGTGTTGTAGCCGAACGACACGCCGCGCTCGGTGACCAGCACCCGGTCATTGCCCGACGAGGTCAGCTTGCTCACCACATTGGCCATGTCCCACGGCGCCAGGAACTGGCCCTTCTTGACGTTGACCACCTTCCCGGTCACCGCCGCCGCCACCAGCAAATCGGTCTGCCGGCACAGGAAGGCGGGGATCTGCAGCACGTCCACCGCCTCGGCCGCGCGCGCGCACTGCTCGATCTCGTGCACGTCGGTGAGCACCGGCAGGCCGAACGTCTCGCGGATCTCAGCGAAGATCGGCAGCGCCTCGTCCAGCCCGATTCCGCGGGCGCTGGAGACGCTGGTGCGGTTGGCCTTGTCGAACGAGGTCTTGTAGACGAGACCGATGCCCAGCCGGGTCGCGATCTCCTTCAGCGCAGACGCCACCTCGAGCGCATGCGCGCGGCTCTCCAGCTGGCATGGACCCGCGATGATGGACAGCGGCAGCGCATTGCCGAAGCGGACGGCGCCGGCGGACACGATCGGGGCGGCTGAGGTGATGGCGTTCAAGGGATGTTCCTGTGCTCTGGTAGGATGGGTAGAACCGAGGGCGCGCCCGGCGCGCCGGAGGTGAAACCCATCAGATCATTGCCGGCAGCAGGATGGGTTTCGCAAGCGCTCAACCCATCCGACGCCAGCTGCGTTACTTCACCGCCGAGAATGCGGTCGGCGCCAGCAACTGGCTGACGATATTGCCGACGATCTGCCCGCTCTCCTCGGTCTTGGCGCGCGCCGAAATCCAGTCCGGGTCGCTCTGGAATGCGTTCCACTTGGTCTCGCGATCGGCCATCGAGTCCCAGGCCAGGAAATACGTCAGCTCCTGGTTGGACTCGCCAATCAGCGTGGTGAAGAAGCCGGCCTGCTTGATGCCATGCTTGTCCCACAGCTTCAGCGTCGTGTTGGTGAACCGATTGAGCAAGGCCGGCAACCGGCCGGGCAGACAGCGGTAGACACGCATCTCGTAGATCATTGGTTTCCTCCGATTTTTGTGGGGGCGTTATAGCCGCTGGCCAGCGGGCTGTCTTGGCCGGTTCGCGCGGGGCTCGGCGCCTGTTCATGCTGCCGCGGCATTGCACCGCTGCGGGCCGTTGAGACGCCGGGGTCAGTGCGGTGAAATGCACGGGAGGCGAACAAATACGCATAAGCACGTTGAGGTTGTTTTTCTGCTGGCGACGTCTAGACTGCCGACCGGTCGCAACGACGACCCCAGAAATCGTATCGCCAACATGGGAGGGAGAGATGAAGCTACGCGCATCTGTGCTGGGCATCCTTGGTTTGATCGCCACGTTGGCCGCGTTCACTGCGCCGGCCCACGCGCAGGCAACGCGCACCTGGGTCTCAGGCGTTGGAGATGATGCCAATCCATGCAGCCGTACCGCGCCGTGCAAGACCTTTGCGGGCGCCATTTCCAAGACCGCGGCTGGCGGCGAGATCAACTGCATCGATCCCGGCGGCTTCGGCGCTGTCACTATCACCAAGGCGATGACCATCGACTGCGCCAACGTCCAGGCCGGTGTTGTCGTTGCCGGCACCAATGGCGTTATCGTCAACGCCGGCGCCAGTGACGTAGTAGTCCTGCGCGGCATAGACTTCATGGGGACGGTGACAGTTCCCGGACTGAACGGCATCCGGTTCATTGCCGGCGGCGCCCTGCACGTCGAGAAGTGTCTGATTCGGGAATTCACCGCAGCCGCACCGAACGGGTTCGGAATCCTGTTCCAGCCCGCCGCAGCGAGCAAACTGTTCGTCAGCGATACGGTCCTGACCAACAACAGCGCCGGCGCCGTGGCGATCAAGCCGACCGGTAGCGGCGGCGCAACCGTCACCATCGTGCGCACCCTCGCCCATGGCAATACCAGCGGCTTCAGCGCCGACACCTCGGCGCCCAGCACGGGCGTGATCAACATGTCGGTGCGCGACAGCGTCGCCAGCGGCAATGCGACCTTCGGATTTTCGGCGACGGCAATTGCCGGCTCGGGCGGAATCGGCGTCCTGGTCGACCACTCCAACACAACGCAGAACGGCACCGGCATCAGCGCCAGCGGCGGTGTCGCCTTTCATGTGGGCGCTTCGACCATATGGGCCAACGGCGCCGGTCTGGCGTCGTCGAACGGCGGACAGATTCTCACCTTCGGCAACAACGAGATGGCCGACGCCGGGGCGTTCACCGCCCCCCCGATCGGGCTGAAGTAACGGCCGGCTCGGCCCGGGGGCCAAGGCCCCTGAGCAAATGCAGTCACCCGCTTCGCTGTCAGACCAGCCGGCTCTGTGCCGCCGCCGCCTTGATGAAGGACGCGAACAGCGGGTGCGGCTCGAACGGCCGGGACTTCAGTTCGGGGTGGTACTGCACGCCGATGAACCACGGATGGTTCTCATATTCGACGATCTCCGGCAGCACGCCGTCCGGCGACATGCCGGAGAAGCGCAGGCCGTGCTGTTCGAGGCGGTCCTTGTAGGCGGTGTTGACCTCGTAGCGGTGGCGGTGGCGCTCGGAAATTTCCAGCGCCCCGCCATAGACTTCGGATACCTTGCTGCCGGCGCGCAACGCCGCGGGATAGGCGCCGAGCCGCATGGTGCCGCCGAGATCGCCGGCATTGTGGCGCTTCTCGAGCTCGTTGCCGCGCAGCCATTCGGTCATCAGGCCGACCACCGGCTCCGACGTCTCGCCGAATTCGGTGGAGTTGGCATCCTTGATGCCGGCGAGGTTTCGCGCCGCCTCGATCACCGCCATCTGCATGCCGAAGCAGATGCCGAAATACGGCACCTTGCGCTCCCTTGCGAACTGCGCCGCGCGGATCTTGCCCTCAGCGCCGCGCTGGCCGAATCCGCCGGGCACCATGATGCCGTTGACGTGTTCGAGGAACGGCGCCGGGTCCTCGTTCTCGAACACCTCGCTCTCGATCCAGTCGAGATTGACCTTCACCTTGTTGGCGATGCCGCCATGGGACAGCGCCTCGGTCAGCGACTTGTAGGCGTCCTTCATGCCGGTGTACTTGCCGACGATGGCGATGGTCACCGCGCCCTCGGGATTGCGGACGCGCTCGTTGATGTCGTGCCAGCTCTGCAGCGCCAGCGGGGCCCGCGACGTCAGGCCGAATGCCGCCAGCACTTCGTCGTCCAGCCCGGCGTCGTGATAGGCCTCGGGCACGGCATAGATGTTGTCGACGTCGCGCGCCTCGATCACGGCGCTTTCGCGGACGTTGCAGAACAGGCCGAGCTTGCGGCGCTCTTCCTTGGGGATCGGCCGGTCGCAGCGGCACAGCAGGATGTCCGGCTGGATGCCGATCGAGCGCAGTTCCTTGACCGAATGCTGGGTCGGTTTGGTCTTCAGCTCGCCGGCGCTGGGGATGAACGGCAGCAGCGTCAGATGCACATAGATGCACTGGCCGCGCGGCAGGTCGTTCTTGATCTGGCGGATCGCCTCGAAGAACGGCAGGCCCTCGATGTCGCCGACGGTGCCGCCGATCTCGACCAGCACGAAATCGTAGTCGTCATTGCTGTCGAGGACGAAATCCTTGATGGCGTTGGTGACGTGCGGGATCACCTGGATGGTGGCGCCGAGATAGTCGCCGCGCCGCTCCTTGGTCAGGATGTCCTGATAGATCCGGCCGGTGGTGATGTTGTCCTGCTTTGTCGCAGGGCGCCCGGTGAAACGCTCGTAATGGCCGAGATCGAGATCGGTCTCGGCGCCGTCGTCGGTGACGAACACCTCGCCGTGCTGATACGGAGACATCGTCCCGGGATCGAGATTGAGATAGGGATCGAGCTTGCGAAGACGGACCTTGTAGCCCCGCGCCTGCAGCAGGGCGCCGAGCGCCGCTGATGCCAGACCTTTGCCGAGCGAGGAGACCACGCCGCCGGTGATGAAGATGTACCGCGCCATGGGGTTCAACCTTTAAGGCTCAGCACCCGATTCGCAAAAACGAAATCGCAGCCAGAGACCGGAATTCGGAATGGCTGTGGGTGACTTGAAAATCGAAGTGAATGTAGGCTCTTGATGGCGGCTGTTGATGCAGGACGGTAGCCTCCGCCCTGCATGTCCGCCCTGCTTTATTGCGACCGCGGAGCCTGCGGGCCCGTCGGAGCCGCCGGCGCCTGCTGCTGATCGGTCTTGCGCAGCGAATCGAGCAGCCCGCCGGAGGTCGGCGGCGCCACCGGCGCGCCGGGCTGCGAGATCGGCGCCGAGTCCGGAATGATCACTGAACTCGGCTTCCGGTCATAGGCGGCGAGCCATGACAGGAACATGCTGGTGACGAAGAAGCCCGCCGCCAGGATACCGGTGGTGCGGGTCAGCAGGTTTGCGGTGCCGCGGCTCGACATGAAACCGCCGCCGCCACCGCCGCCGACGCCCAGGCCACCGCCCTCGGACTTCTGCAGCAGCACCGCGGCGATCAGCGTCGCGACGATCATGAGGTGGATGACGATAATAACGCTCTGCATCGGGTCCTTCCATCGCATGCTCGCTGCGCCGGGGAGCCGGCTGCGGCAGAAGCCTGCGGGGTTTGAAGTCGCGCGGTGTCTACACGATTGCACGGGGTATTGTCACCCCCCGGACGACCACCGGCTGCCCGCCCGATCATGCACCTCCAGTACTTAGGGGCACCCTGCCGCAATCGCCAGGAAATCGGCTGCCTTCAGGCTGGCGCCGCCGATCAGTGCGCCGTTCACATTGGCCACCGCCATCAGTTCGGCGGCGTTGGACGGCTTCACCGAACCGCCATAAAGGATCCGCATCCGGGCCCCTTCATCCTTTACGTGATCTATGAGCTGATAGCGGATAAACTTATGAACTTGCTCGACATCTTGCACAGTTGGCGTGAGCCCGGTGCCGATCGCCCAGACCGGTTCATAGGCGATGATCGTGTTGGCCGCGGTGGCGCCCGCGGGCAAGGAACCGGCCAGCTGACTGCCGCAGATCGAAAGGGTCTGGCCGGCGTCGCGCTGCGCCTGGGTCTCGCCGATGCAGATGATGGCCGTGAGCCCGGCGCGCCAAACGGCTTCCGCCTTGCTGCGCACCACGGCATCGGATTCGCCGTGGTCGGCGCGGCGCTCGGAATGGCCGACGATCACCATGCTGGCGCCGGCATCGGCCAGCATCTCGGCCGCGATGTCGCCGGTATGGGCGCCGGAGGCCTTGGGGTGGCAGTCCTGCGCGCCGACCAACACCTTCTGGCCGCCGTCGGCTGCGGCGCCTGCTGCACGATCGGCAAAACTCTTCAGCAGCGTCGTCGGTGGACAGACCAGCAGGTCGGCCCTGCCCGCCACGTCCGGCGCGCCGCGTAGCATGGCCTCGAATTCGGCCATCGCCGCGGTCAGCCCGTTCATCTTCCAATTGCCGGCAATCAGCGGCCGAATGGCATCAGTCATGGAACTACCCCCGAAAACGATGGAACTGGCCTGCGCTAGCAGAGCGGCGGATGGCGCTCAAGGGACGTCAGGTGGCGCCGCGCAGTCCGCGCTCGCGCCTGATCTCGTCGGCGCTGAAATCCGGCGCGGCGGGGTCGAACCGGGTCCAGCCGGTGGAGGTCAGGGCCTCCCGGCGCTTGACGATATCCACCGAGGACGGATGCAGGATCGTTTCCAGCCTGTCCTTGTCGGCAGCGGCGACCCGGGCGCTGACCAGGCTGCCGCCGCGGCGGATGCTCTCGGCATACACCTCCGCATCGTTTGCCGCGATGCCGGCTTCCGCGATCATGCCGATCACGCTGCCG
>LNAP01005933.1_pt1 | contig 10683 bp, 11 predicted proteins | sample 602601 | NCBI WGS metagenome assembly LNAP01 (sample SAMN02440304, study PRJNA202911) | soil metagenome | biome: Subtropical and temperate rainforests or woodlands; isolation source: soil samples (1 kg each in a 20% v/v slurry with milli Q water) were... ...
ACTGCTGTAGTTCAGCTCTGCGAGCTGCGCCGGAATGTTATCGACCACCGCAAGACACAGCTGATCGACCACTCCCCGACCCTGCCGGACAGCATCCGGTTGACCTCCGGGCACCAAAAACATCAGGCGCTGAGCAGCATCATGCTGTACATCGAGCAGCACTTTCGGGACAGCATTGATCAGAGAGATTTGGCGCAGCGCTGCGGCATGACGACATTTCGCTTCAGCCGCCTGTTCAAGGAAGCCAATGGCCTTGGCTTCACGGATTACATCTTGAACAAGCGCATGAACTTCGCCAAAGAACTACTCGACAACAGCCAAATGCCTATTACCAGCATCGGCTATGAGGCCGGCTTCAAGGATCCTTCCTACTTCGCTCGAGCCTTCAAGCAGTTCGCAAACTGCACGCCCAGCGAATACCGCTTGGCACGCCAACTCAGAGCGACTGCATCTGCGCAAATGGTGCAAGATGAAAAAACCACTGAAGCGCTCGAAAGCCTGGTGCAAAGCCTCAGCGGTTGACGCGGTTTTTATACGCGCACACAAAAACGCCGCTCATTGAGCGGCGTTTTTGTTAAATATGGAGCGGGAAACGAGACTAGAACCAAGCCTCCAATCTTTTGATTTAAAAGGATTTTCCGCAACGACTGCCTTAGCAGCGGACGCAATTATGGACTTGTTTGATACGCTAGGCAACCCCTTCCTGCGATTTTTCTATCAAGTGGACTGAGGTCGATAGCTAGACTTCCATCCGCCCCCTTCAGTAGCTCACAGGGGGCTGGGAACTTGCCCTTATATTGATTGTCCGCACCTTATCAGGTGAGGCCATCTGCCAGTACCCATCTGAGGGTATAACCTCCGCGGCAACGGCCTGCACAGGATAACCAGGCATGGGCCAGGCAACACCAGGGAGTTTCAACGCGTGCTATTCAGAGATGGAATCGTATGCGCGCCCTGTCCGCGAAACCGGACTTCTGCTGCCCATTCAAGAGGAGCACATCAAGCATGGAGGCTATTGTATGCGGATACGTAACCTACGCTACTTCTTGGTCGTTGCCGAAGAGTTGAGCTTTTCGCGCGCTGCAGCCAGAGTTCATATAGAACCCTCTCCCCTATCGCGTGCCATCAAAGAACTGGAGGCCGGGTTGGGGGTTACTTTACTCCAACGCACCAAGGCGGGCATGCGGTTGACCTGGGCCGGTGAAGTTTTCCAGGATGAAGCACGGCGTATCCTCAGCCTAGTTGGGGACGCGCAGAGCCGTGTTCGTGCCGCTGAGAAAGGCTATCGCGGCCGCCTGCGCATCGGCCTGACAGATAGTCTTGCACAGCCGTACCTGACCAAGTTGTTGGCACGCTGCCGTGAGGAAGAGCCCCTAACTGAGGTGAAGATCGTTGAAATGACTGTCCAGAACATGGTCAGAGCATTGATGCATGATCAGATTGATGCTGGTTTCACTGTGCATACCGAGCGTAGCGCAGGGCTCGTCAAGGAAGTCGTCTGGACCGATCGCCCCATCATTGCCATCCCGCGAAACCACCCCCTCCTTTCCTTGGATAAAATCTCTCTCCAAGAGGTTGCTCGGCACACTTTGATTCTGTGCCACCCTGAACTGTGTTCAGGTGGATACGATGTTATTCAGCGCTGGTTCTACGAGGCCACCTTGCCGTTCCCCACGGATGCCGAATACGTTTCCGGGCACGAACCCATGATGATGTTGGTCGCCGCAGGCTACGGCATCGGTATTGGACTGGCCTCGCAAATTACGCTGTACAGTCACCCTGATGTAATCGTCCGCCCAGTCACGGACGATGTGCCGAGCACGGCAACGTTCATCACGTTGCTCGATAAGCCATGCACGGAGGAGCTCAGCAGATTCATCAACCGCGCCCAGCGAATTGGTGAATTAGCTATCGGGTGATGGACACCTCACAGCTCTCGGGTTAATCCATGGTTTGGCCGTCAAGGTCTTTTTTTCGTCGCTGGTCGGACCTTTAATGTCTACTCATCACAGCACAAGTACCAACCTCCACAGTGCAGCGTACGGGATATCCACCAAATCTGCCCTGGTAATAGATGAGAACCACTACTATCTTTGGCCGACTTTTTTGGTCGTCTTTGGGACTTAGAAATACAGACCTGCCACATCAACAATTTCGCAGCAGAGTGCTGGGCCTTTTCGATATTGATTACCCTCTGAGCACTTTCAATAGTTGCCCCTTGCGGGTCGGCTTTGCGGTGGCATCTGTGCAGCAAAAGCTGCAGTTCTCCGTTGAATCAGGTGCTTTGTACGATCCGTTTGTTTGATGCGCCAAGGGAGTGACGCTCTTCTACTTCAGGTCACGCCTACGAGTGCTACCAAGCGTAAAGGAGTGACCACCATGTCCGCTGAGCATATTACTACCCCGGAGCGCCGTATCCTCCGCCGTGCAGAGGTTGAAGCCAAAACAGGATTCAAGCGCGCACACATCTACAACTTGATGAAAGAAGGTAAGTTCCCCAGGGCCTTACGCTTGGGCATTCGTGCGGTCGGCTGGGACTCTGCAGAAATCGACGACTGGATCAGCGAACGCCTCAAAGAGCGCGCTTGATACCGCTCCACTATGGAAAAGGAGCGAGCCATGCAAGTGATCGCGATCATTTCGACGAAGGGTGGGGTAGGCAAAACCACTGTCGCAGCGAATCTGGGAGGCTTCATCGCTGATGCCGGCCAGCGGGTATTGCTGATCGACCTCGACGTACAGCCCACATTGTCGTCCTACTACGAACTCACCCACCGCGCCGTCGGCGGCATCTACGACTTGCTCGCGTTCAATGAGCAAACCCTGTCAAAACTGGTATCGCACACCACCACCCAAGGCCTGGATGTGCTGCTGTCCAACGACGAACACCAGCAACTGGGAACGCTGTTGCTGCACGCTGCCGACGGTCGCCTGCGCCTGCGTAACCTGCTGCCGCTGTTCCGACCGCACTACGACCTGGTACTGATCGATACACAGGGGGCACGCAGCGTCATGCTGGAGATGGCCATGCTCGCCGCGGACATCGCCGTATCCCCCGTCACCCCAGAGATCCTGGCAGCACGCGAGCTGCAGCGCGGAACACTGCAACTGGTCGACGCGATTGCGCCGTATCACTACCTGGGTATCCAGCCTCCGCCCGTGTATCTGCTGATCAACCGCGTGCCGGCCGTGTCATCGAATGCTCGGCTGGTGCAGCAGACGTTGCGCCTGATCTTCCGCGAACACAACGAGATCCAGGTGCTTCGCACGGAAGTACCCGCCATCGAAGCCTTCCCTCGCGCGGCGACGGCGGGACAACCGGTGCACCGAATCGAGTACCGCCGCCCATACGGGCGGCAGGCACCGGCAGCCCTGGAAACTATGCGCGCCCTCGCCGGCGAACTCTGCCCGCAGTGGCAGGAGCTGTTTGCCCGGGTAACCGGTCGACCTGCCGGGAGAAGAGTTCATGTCGATCGTTGATGAACTCTGCCGCGGCCATAAGCGACTACAGCCGCTGATTGAGCTCGCCCTGAGCGAAGGTTGGGAAGTCAGCCGCACCGCAGGAGGCCACTTGCGATTCATGAAACCGGGTTTCCCACTGATCTTCACCCGCTCGACGGCGTTCGCTACCGAGCAAGCCAAAACGTCTGAGCAAAGCGGTGGAGCGCAGCACGGAAACAGTCGGGGGACATAAATGGCCAACGTCACCCCAGAGGATATGGCCGACAAACTTATGGCAGAGAGCTTCTCCCGCAGCGGGCCTGTCGCGCAGTCGCTGAGTGATCCGCTCACAGATACCCCCATGGTGATCACGCTCGACGACCTTCGTCCCTACGAGCTCGACCCACGCCTGACACGCAACCCGCTCTACGACGAAATAAAAGCCTCCATCCGGGAGCGCGGCCTCGATGCCCCGCCGCCGATCACTCGACGTCCGGGGGCGGACCACTACATCATCCGCAACGGCGGCAATACCCGGCTCGCTATCCTGCGCGAGTTGTGGTCCGAAACGAAGAATGAACGCTATTTCCGTATCCCGTGCCTGTTCCGCCCTTGGCCCGAGCGCGGCGAGATCATCGCGCTGACGGGGCACTTAGCGGAGAACGAGTTGCATGGTGGTCTGACCTTTATCGAGCGAGCGCTGGGTGTCGAAAAAGCGCGTGAGTTGTACGAGCAGGAGATTGGCAAGCCGCTCTCTCAGTCGGAACTCGCCCGCCGCCTCAGCGCCGACGGCTACCCGATTCAGCAGCCCCACATCAGTCGTATGCAGGACACGGTGCGCTACCTGCTGCCCACCATTCCCAACGTCTTGTACAACGGACTGGGAAGGCACCAAGTCGAACGGCTGGCGGTGTTGCGCAAGGCCGCCGAGTTCACCTGGGAAAAACAGGCTAGCGGCAAGCCATTGGGTATCGACTTCGAAACGCTGTTCCACGACGTCCTCGCACCATTCGACACACAGCCCGCAGACTTCTCGATCAGACGAGTCCAGGACGAACTGGTCGGGCAAATGGCAGAGCTGCTCGACGCCGACTACAACGTGCTGGAACTGGACATCGACAACACCGAACATCGCCAGCGTGCGGTAAGCAGCCCGCCATCTCTGCAAGTCGAAGCCACGACCACCATAGCCATCCCCGAAACCGGCACTGTGCCTCCCCGTCCGCCGGCGTCAAATCGGCAGGATGACGCTGCAGTACGTTCTCCAAGCGCTACATCCGCAGACACGGCAACACCCCCATCACCCGCGCAGCCTCAGAAGCCAGATGCTGGCCCGAGCAACCCTGATCGCGATGCCAGCACAGAAGCGCGGCTGCAGGGTCATATCGTTTCCCCTGTCGCCAGCACTGAACGACTGCAAGCGATCCAACATTTGGTGGCCGAGCAAACCGGCGAATCCATGCCGGGGTTTGCAGACAATGTACTACAGGCCATCCCCGTCCAGGCCGGCATTGGGCTCTTTCCGATCAGCGATGTTTGGTACATCGAGCCGGGGCTGGACTCACCGGATCGGCTGCGTATCCATATCGCTCAATTCGCACGGGAAATCGCAGAGGAAGCCGACCTGACCGACCGCATCGAAACGCTCAATGCCGGTATTGGCTTCACCTGCAGGGCTCCTCAACAGGGTGCCGGCGCAACTTCGATGTTCGGGCGCACGGTATTGGCTCTGCTGCGCGCATTGAGTGTCCACTACGACGCCGAGCCATCCGTATTCGATCACGACGACTTCAGGCTGGACGATAGCCTTGGATCACTGATGCTGGGAGCCGACATCAGCGACGCAGCAGCTCGCTTCCGCCTTAGCGACAACGGCTTGGTCAAGTTCTTCCGTCTGGTCCGGCTGGCACGGCGACTTTGGGACCTGGAGACCAATCCAGATGAGATCGACCACTGACAAGGACCGGAGGGAACCATGTCGGCACCTCATCCACTGAATCACGCTGTCGTCGCCCAAGCGCTGCACGATCTGCGTAATGGCCAACTGCGTCGCTGCCTGTCCATGGGATTCAGCGAACGGGAGCTGGACATACTGAAGCAACCGACACTGGTGAATCTGCTGGTCGATGCCAAAGTGCCCTGGTGCTCGGTGACGGTTAATCGTGAGGTGCTGTGGCGACTACTGAGCCAAATGAACGACATCGAACAGGAGATCGCCACGATTGATCGCATGTTGCGTCTGGGTGCCAGCACCGAAATGGTCAGCAAATTCTATGGCTTGACCCATCAAGAGGTGGCCCTGCGCCGCGACATCATCGGGCTGCCCAAGCGCAAAGGCCGGCACCACGTCTTGAATGAAACTCAAGAGATGACCCTGTGGAAACACTGGAAGTCCGCTGTTGAGGAACGTCGCATCACACTGGATGATGACAGCGCGATGCTGGAACTGGTGATGGATCTGGCCGAAGACTTGTCCTTGCCCATGTCCGTGATCTGGGCCGCGATACGGAGCTGGATCGACCAAGGTCTGGTGTAGCCATGGTACCGCCAAGCCCTCGACCGGCAGGCCCTATCTCTCTTTCGGCCCTGCTCGACGATGCCTTGCAGCACCTGACGCCGGCGAAGGGTACTACGCCGGCAAGTAGCGATGGGTTTCTCTACAGTGGTAATCGTCATGAGAACGTGCCGCGCGCACTGTTTCTCGACAAGCGTTTGACCCCGCTGGAACGCAACGCCTGGCAGGTCTTCCGGCTCTTACTCAACGAGGATGGGGTGACCGCACTTCCCACCTACGACCAACTACGCCCCTATTTGGCGTCTACGCCCTGTGCGGGACAGGCTTCGCATGAAACCGTGGCACGCGCCCTGGCACTCCTGCGGCTGACACGCTGGCTCAGCCTCGTGCGCCGCCAGCGTGACCCCAAGACCGGACGCATCAAGGGCAACCTCTACGTGCTGCACGACGAACCCCTCACGCCATTTGAGGCCATGCAGCTCGACCCGGAATACCTGGGGCTGGTGAGCCATGCGCTGACCCATGCCAGCAAGGCCATTCAGCGGGTCGGCTACCACGCCATTCAGGAACTCGGCGAAGACCCGCTGCTCAGCGGCCGCGTATTGCCGACCCGGCTGCAGATACTGGCGCAGCGCATGGCCCAGGGTGGCATCTCCGCGCTGGATAGTTATCCACAGGAGCAGCCTAACCACGAATCCGAAGAAGGCTGCGCTGCCCTTCTTCGGAATGGCGAACCACCGTCTTCGGATGCCGAAGCAGGCGCAAAAGCCAGCAAAACCGCCCCTCTTCGGAATCCGAAGCAGGACCGTACTGAAGTACTCAGTAAATCAGTAAGTACAGTACTGCGCGCGCGCGAACCCCAGGAGCTTCGACTGCCCGAGCGCTTTCTGGCGTTGCAGGATGAACAACAGGCCGGTGCCCTGGTGGCCCTGCAGCAGGTGGACACCGAACTGCGGCAAGCCGTGCTCGACGAATGGACCGCGCGCTGTCGCCGTAGTGAGGTGCGCAAACCCGCCGGCTATCTGTTCGGCATCATCCAGGCCGCTATTCGCGGCGAATTCAAAGCATGGGCTGCACAGGGACAGCGCAATGCCGTCGCTGCCGATCCGCCACCCGCAACCAATCCTCGACCGGCGAACCCCGAGGCCGTCCAGGCACACCTCGCCCATCTGCACGCCCTGCTGAACCAGAAATGATGGCTGGAGAAACGTCCCTGGATCACCCTGGCGCTATCCCCAGGGGATAGTTGCTACAGACAGCCTTCCCGGCTTGCACAGGCAGGCATCTCCCATTGCGGCGTCAGGCTAACCGGCTGGATCTCCATGGAACTATCCCCTGGGGATAGTTGCAACAGGCAGCCTTCCACCATCAACAAACCGGGCAGGCATCGGGTGCGGTTTGTTGACTGACCACCTTCCGTCCGCTGTCCAAGCTGGCGACTCGTTCTTCTACCGCGAGTCGCCACTATGGCCACCGACAACCCCTTGCAACTGAATCTCGGATCGCTACGCAGCGCAATGTCGCTGACGCTGCACACCCATCACGCCTCACGCATCTGGCACGGTCGAGCGGCCAGCGACGGGAAACCCGGCATCGTCGGCTTGAACGGCTTCATCGCCATCGCCAATAAGATCAAGCGCGGTGCCGAGCAGGACGACCCTTACTCGGACTGGTGGATGCTGAGGATCGAGGAAAAGCTGACGCAGACCAAGGACACCTTGCAGGCCTTGCGTGAACAGGTCGACCAGACCCTGGACGACGTGCCACCCGCGCTGTCGCTGGGCGAGAACATGAACGTGCAGCCGGTGAAGCTGCCGCTGTTCGTCAACGCACAACTCGGCTTCCTCGCGGTGTACTTGCTGGCCGACTATGACGACCTGGCGCGCAAGCTGATCCTGGCCCACCACACAGCGCTGATAGATCGCAGCACGCTCGAACGCTGGCTTAACGAAGGTGCCCACGCGCTACGCAGCCTGTTCTCGCTGGCGCAGCAATATCGCTTCTCGGGCTGCACACGGGATGACTTCGCCGCCAAGAATGCCGCAGCCAGGGCAGCCATCGAGAAACTCGGCGAGCTGCCGCAGGACGTGCTCGAAGGCACGCTGCGCTCCCGCTACGCTCCGCCCATCATTCGGCGCTCGGCGCTGGCGGTACCTGCAAGCCAAGGAGTAGCGGACGCCAGCGACGACGACTTCCAGGCTGAATCCCCTGAAGGTGCGGTCGCTGCAGCAGATAACGGGGGTGAGCCAGCATGACGTTCACTCCGACACCTGGGCCAACTCGCCGTTTTTACCCACTGGAACCGGCTGACTTCCAGCATTTGGAACACGCAGCCTCTCTAAAAGGCCTTTTAAAGCCTTTTAAAGGTAAGGGGGCGCTTACCGAATGGGCCAGCCAGTGCCATGCCCTGCGCAACGACTTGATCGAGCTGGCGCAGCGGCGGGTCCTGGCACAGGCAGACGCCTACCCCTTCCGCCTGCTGCCCGTGCAACTGGCCCAGCAGACCACTGGTGCCGGCACGACCTTCTTGCGCTGGCGTAAACCCGACCGCTCGGCAATGGGCGTGGCGCTGTGGCAAGAGCTGATCACCAGCAACGCTACGCCCGACACGCTGATCGATGACCTCTACGCGATGGAGCTGCAGCGCATCGCCCTCAACATGCAAATCAGCCTGCTGCACACGCTGGGCCGCCAGGCCCAGGAATGCGCTAGCAAAGTAGCCCAGGCACACGCCGCCTATCTGCGCCGGTGTGACGGTGCCACCTCTGAACGCGAGTACAGCCCACAAACCAACTGAGCACACCCACCTCCTCCCGCCTGCGCCAACCGCTCTCGGCGCAGGTCATTTCACCACAACCAAGGAGTTACCCATGAGCACGTTCTTTATCGGTGAAGGCAACATCGGATCTGCGCCGGAGTTCCACGAGTATCCCAACGGCAACGAAGAACCACGCCGGGTCTTGCGTCTGAATCTGTACTTCGACAATCCCGTACCCACCAAGGACGGCAGCTACGAGGATCGCGGCGGCTTCTGGGCACCCGTCGACTGGTGGCATCGGGACGCCGAACACTGGGCCACGCTGTTCCAGAAAGGCATGCGTGTCGTCGTCCAAGGTCGCGAGGAGCGCGACGACTGGAAGGACGACAACGACAATTCGCGGACTACCTACCGGATCAACGCCCGTAGCGTGAGCATGCTGCCCTACCGGATCGAGGCTGTAACGCTCAGTGCCAAGCCGGGCAGCTCAGAACCGGAACCTCCGGCCGAAAAAGCGACCCAGTGACCAGCCGCCCCTCAGTGGACCTATACCCTGGGGATAGGTCCACTGGATTCCATTGAGTTCCAGCGCACACACGATGAAGAAGCGGATACTCCAGATACGAAAACCGTGAGTTCTTTCTGCAGAATCAGTTGCCACACTCTTACGAGGAAGGCGCGCACCGTTCTCCGAACTCATCAGCAAAGCATTTCAGCCTTGTACAACCCAGTCGCATGCCTTAGGTCAATCCAGCTCCAAATCCAGATTGGCTGCAATATGTGCGACCAACTCCAAAGGTTTCTTGGAGTCGGAAATCTGGAACATCAAGTCGCGTTTACTCCGTGGCAGCAACTTGGCGCAGCGTTGTGCCGTGCTACGCACCGCCGCGTCCGTACCATGGATCTTGGCCGCCAAGAGCACAGCCAAGGTGGCATCCGAAATCATCATCACTCAACCACCCATCAGCGGAGCAGACACTGCATCCAGCTAGTTTTCTCAAGCCCATACAGGCTCGCTCAAAAAGCCCAAAGATACTGATAGGACGCTTTCAGCAAAGCAAGACTTTCGATACCCCTCTCGATAACCGCCCTCCACCCAATGCGGCGACTTGGGATTCGGTTTATCACGCTCAACCGGGTTTGGTTCCTGCGATCTTGCAGCCAGCTCTTCTAGGCCCTGGATCATGAAGGTCAATCCATGCGCGTGTTTCTTTGCGAAAAACCCTCACAAGGCAGAGACATTGCCCGGGTGCTGGGTGCGAGCCAACGCGGTTCCGGCTGCTACAGCGGTGCAGAGATCACCGTAACTTGGTGCATCGGCCACCTGATCGAAGCAGCACCGCCAGAAGCCTATGGCGAGCAGTACAAGCGCTGGTCCATCGAGCAGCTTCCCATCATTCCCGAACGCTGGTGCGTCGAGCCGAAAGCTGCAACCGCCGCGCAATTCAAGATCGTCAAGCAGCTCGTCGGCCAGGCCAGCGAGCTGGTGATCGCAACCGATGCAGACCGCGAGGGCGAGATGATCGCCCGCGAGATCATCGACCTGTGCGGCTACCGCGGACCGATTCAACGGCTGTGGCTGTCGGCGCTCAACGACGCGAGCATTCGCAAGGCGCTGAGCACGCTGAAACCGTCGAACGAGACGCTGCCGCTGTACCATTCGGCGCTCGCTCGTTCCAGGGCAGACTGGCTGATTGGGATGAACCTCAGCCGCCTGTTCACCCTACTCGGACGTCAGGCCGGTTACGACGGCGTGCTCTCGGTCGGGCGGGTGCAAACACCGACGCTGGCACTGGTGGTAACCCGCGATCGCGAGATCGCCCGCTTCGTTTCGGTGCCGTTTTGGGCCGTTGAGGTAGCGCTATCGGCAGGCGGGCAATCCTTCCTCGCCAACTGGATCGCACCGGACGGCTGTACCGATGACGCCGGTCGCTGCTTGCAGCAGTTGGTGGCACAGCAAGCAGTCGAT
>LNAP01019134.1_pt1 | contig 10682 bp, 13 predicted proteins | sample 602601 | NCBI WGS metagenome assembly LNAP01 (sample SAMN02440304, study PRJNA202911) | soil metagenome | biome: Subtropical and temperate rainforests or woodlands; isolation source: soil samples (1 kg each in a 20% v/v slurry with milli Q water) were... ...
AACCAGTTTTTTGATGATTGCGCGTATCGCTGTAGACGAGCATTCGCCGCCTTCGGAGGTGCTGACGTGGCTGGAGAAGAAGTACTTCAGCTCGTAGATGCCACGCGGGGTGTGCATGAATTTTTGTGTGGTAACGCGTGAGATGGTCGACTCGTGCATGCCTACTGCTTCGGCAATGTCATGCAATACGAGCGGCTTCATCGCTTCGTCGCCGTAGTCAAGGAAGCCGCGCTGGTGCTCGACAATCTGGCTGGCGACTTTCATCAGGGTTTCGTTGCGGCTCTGCAGGCTTTTGATAAACCAGCGGGCTTCTTGCAGTTGGTTGCGCATAAACGTGTTGTCAGCGCTGGAGTCGGCGCGGCGGACAAAACCGGCGTATTGCGGGTTAACCCGCAGGCGCGGCATGGCTTCCTGATTGAGCTCCACCAGCCAACGTTCGTTATGTTTGCGCACGATCACATCGGGCACCACGTATTCCGGTTCGCTGGCTTCAATCTGCGAACCTGGGCGCGGGTTAAGGCTTTGGATCAATTCGATGACTTGGCGCAGCTCATCTTCTTTGAGCTTCATGCGGCGCATCAGTTGGCTGTAATCGCGGCCGCCGAGCAGGTCGAGGTAATCACCCGCCAGGCGCTGCGCTTCGGCCAGCCATGGAGTTTTTGCGGGCAGCTGACGCAGTTGCAGCAGCAGGCATTCGCGCAGGTCGCGTGCGCCAATGCCGGAAGGTTCGAATTGCTGGATGCGGTGCAGCACGGCTTCAACTTCGTCGAGCTCGATATCCAGCTCGGGGTCAAAGGCGTCGAGTACTTCTTCAAGGGTTTCTTCGAGGTAGCCCTGGTCGTTGATGCAGTCGATCAGGGTCACGGCAATCAGGCGGTCCTTGTCGGACATCGGCGCCAAATTGAGCTGCCAGAGCATATGGCTTTGCAGGCTTTCACCGGCCGAGGTGCGGGTGGTGAAGTCCCACTCGTCATCGTCGTTGCTGGGCAGACTGCTGGCGCTGGTTTGGTAAATGTCTTCCCAAGCGGTGTCGACGGGAAGCTCATTGGGGATGCGTTCGTTCCACTCGCCTTCTTCCAGGTTGTCGACGGTGGGCGCCGAAGTTTCCTGGTAGCTGGTCTCCTGATAGGACTCTTCGCTGTTGGGCGCGGGCGGTGCGCTTTCGGCGCCGTCGGCCAGCGGGTCGCTATTGTCGAAGTCCTCGCCTTCTTCCTGGCGTTCGAGCATGGGATTGGACTCCAGTGCCTCTTGGATCTCTTGTTGCAGATCCAGGGTGGACAGTTGGAGTAAGCGGATGGCTTGTTGCAGCTGCGGTGTCATCGTCAGCTGCTGGCCCATTTTTAGGACGAGCGATGGTTTCATGGAGGGGGCTTAAGACCTTATTCGCCGGCGCATACGCGCTTCCACAACGAGGGCGCCGGGGCGCCACCAGGAAGCAAATTATATGCCTAACTCTGAGGGGTTTGCCTAGCCCTCAATCGAAGTCTGTAGCGGGGATCTGTTACTGACTACAGAAGGCGCCCAAAAGCAGGCGCCTGTAGCCGGCCCCTACAGGCGGAACTCGTGACCCAAATAGACTTCTTTCACCAACTGGTTGGCCAGAATGGTGGCCGAATCACCCTCGGCGATCAGCTGACCGTCGTTGACGATATACGCGGTTTCGCAGATATCCAGGGTTTCACGCACGTTGTGATCGGTGATCAACACGCCAATGCCTTTGGCCTTGAGGTGGTGAATGATCTGTTTGATATCGCCCACCGAAATTGGGTCGACACCGGCGAACGGTTCATCGAGCAAAATGAATTTCGGTGCAGTGGCCAGGGCGCGGGCGATTTCCACGCGGCGACGTTCGCCACCGGAGAGGCTCATACCGAGGTTGTCGCGAATATGGCTGATGTGGAATTCCTGCAGCAGGCTTTCCAGCTCTTTGCGGCGAGCAGCGCCGTCGAGCTCTTTGCGGGTTTCTAGAATGGCCATGATGTTGTCGGCTACCGAGAGCTTGCGGAAGATCGAGGCTTCCTGCGGCAGGTAGCCGATGCCGGCGCGCGCACGGCCATGCATGGGCAAGTGGGTGACGTCGTCCTGGTCAATCAATACGCGACCCTGATCGGCATTCACCAAGCCCACGATCATGTAAAAGCAGGTGGTCTTGCCGGCACCGTTAGGGCCGAGCAAGCCAACGATCTGGCCGCTTTCGATCGACAGGCTGACATCACGAACCACCTGGCGGCCTTTGTAGGCTTTGGCCAGGTGTTGGGCTTTAAGAGTCGCCATTACTGCGCCTGTTTGTCGGCTGGCTGGGCGCCAGCGGGTTTGTTCTTGGGCTGGATAACCATGTCGATACGCGGGCGCGGGCTGGTCACGTTGGCGCCATTGGCGCGGCCGGCATTAACGATCTGGCGCTGGGTGTCATAGACGATTTTCTCGCCTTCGAAGGTGTTGCCTTCTTGAATCACCTTGGCCTGGTCGATCAGCACAATGCGGTCTTTGGCAGCGAAATACTGGATGGTCAGGCCATAGGCCTTGACGATCTGTTTATCCACAGCTGGTTTCTGTTCGTAATAGGCCGGGTTGCCCACGGCGGTAAACACTTCAATGTCACCGCTGGCGTTTTGCGTGATGGTCACGGTGTTACCGGTGATCTTCATGCTGCCCTGGGTAATCACCACGTCGCCGCGGTACACCGCCACACCTTTTTTGTCGTCGAGCTCGGCGCTATCGGCTTGTACGCGAATCGGCTGGTCGCGGTCGGTGGGCAACGCCCACGCGCTGGAGCTGGCAATTGCCGCGCCCAGGCTCAGGAGCAGGGATAGGGTGTGAAGGGAAAATTGGTTAACGAACCTCATGCTGGCCTCTTACGTTGGACAGCAGGAGCACCCGGCTGTCTTTCAAATACGCTTTCATTCACTCCATTGGCGGCCTCGATTCTAACGGCTTGCTGGGTCTGCGCAAATTCCTTGTCCGGGAACACGGTCATGCGACTGCTGGTAATGATGGTGGGGCGGTTTTTTTCGTCGGTGCGGGCGATGCGTACGTTGTCGATCAGCTCGACTTCGGTGCCCCCTGGCGACACCTCGCCGCGGTCACTTTGTACATGCCACGGCAGCGGCGAGGTCTCGCGATACAACAGCAAGTCAGGTTTGCTAACCAGGCTCTTGTCGCTTTCTTTCAAGTGCTCGACTTTGTCGCTGGTCATCTCGTAGCGCAGCGTGCCGTCGAGTTGGTATTCGGTGGTTTTTGCGTTGATCACGTAAAAATCCACGGCATTGTCGGCAACCGCCTGGGGCTTCTGTTCCAGCAAGCTCTCCGGGTTGAGGTTCCAGTAGCCGAGGGCGGCGACCAGCAAGGCCGCCAGGCCAAACGATAAGGTAAGAAGCAATTTGCGCAGCATAGTCGACTCTATAAATAAGCGGCTTGAGCCGCGTCGAGATTGCCCTGCGCTTGCAGGATCAGCTCGCAGAATTCACGTGCAGCGCCTTCGCCGCCGCGAGCTTGGGTTACACCATCGGCGTGTTGGCGAACAAAGTCATTGGCGTTGGCGACAGCCATTCCCAGGCCAGCACGACGGATTGCCGGCAGATCCGGCAGGTCATCGCCCAAGTAGGCGACGTGCTCATAGCTTAGGCCGAGTTCGGCAAGAAGCTCGTCGAGTACCACCAGCTTGTCTTCGCGGCCTTGGTAAAGATGGTGAATCCCCAGGTTTTGCGCGCGGCGCTCAACCACCGGGCTGGAGCGGCCAGTAATGATGGCGGTGCACACGCCCGAGTTGATCAGCATCTTGATGCCTTGACCGTCCAGCGTGCTAAAGGTTTTGAACTCGCCGCCGTCGGGCAGGAAGTAAATCTTGCCGTCGGTGAGCACGCCGTCGACGTCAAACACGGCCAGCTTGATGGCCTTGCCGCGTTGCAATAGGTCGTTACTCATCACATCACTCCGGCGCGCAGCAGATCGCCCAGGTTAAAGGCACCGATAGGGTGATCTTGTTCGTCGACCACAATCAGCGCTCCGATTTTATGGTCTTCCATAATCTTCAAGGCTTCGGCTGCGAGCATGTCCGGGCGTGCTGTCTTGCCGTGCACGGTCATGACTTCGTCGATGGTGGCCAGGCGAATATCCAGATCGCGGTCCAGGGTGCGGCGCAAATCGCCGTCGGTGAAGATCCCGGCCAGGCGGCCATCGTCTTCCAGAACGGCGGTCATGCCCAGGCCCTTGCGGGTCATTTCCATCAACGCGTCGCGCAGCAAGGTGCCACGTTGCACTTTGGGGAGCTGCTCACCGCTGTGCATGACATTTTCTACTTTCAACAACAGGCGGCGGCCAAGGGCGCCACCAGGGTGGGAAAAGGCGAAATCTTCAGCAGTGAAGCCACGGGCTTCGAGTAGGGCAATCGCGAGGGCGTCGCCGAGTACCAGAGAGGCGGTGGTGGAGGAGGTGGGCGCTAAATTCAGCGGGCATGCTTCCTGGGCCACGCGCGCATCAAGGTTAACCTCGGCGGCTTTGGCTAGCGGCGAATCGGGGTTGCCGGTCATGCTGATCAGGGTAATGCCCAGGCGTTTGATCAGCGGCAGCAGGGTGACGATTTCGGCGGTGGAACCCGAGTTGGATAGGGCAAGCACCACGTCATCGCGGGTGATCATGCCCATATCGCCATGGCTGGCTTCAGCTGGGTGAACAAAAAAAGACGTGGTGCCGGTGCTCGCCAAGGTGGCGGCAATCTTGTTGCCGATGTGGCCGGACTTGCCCATGCCGACCACCACTACGCGGCCTTTACTGGCCAGAATCAGTTCGCACGCTTTGACGAAAGCCGCGTCAATGCGCGGGAGTAGACCTTCTACAGCCTCGATTTCAAGGCGGACGGTGCGCAGTGCCGATTGGATCAGATCGTTGGTCTGGTTCATAACTAAAGACAGTGGCCGCGTGAAAAGCCGGGGATTATAGCGGTAAAGCCGGCCCGGCTCACCCTGGAATATTGGAGCGTGCGTGCAGCATCGACTTGGTCTCACTTCGCCTGCGCCATATGGGTTTGCCTTTGCAGATGTTTCCGCCTTGGGCGTGGCCGGATGCCGGTGATATAGTTGCCGCCCTATCCGGCATGTTCACCAGCGGTGGTGTCCCCACCCTTAAGCATGGCGTCTGATAGGCGGCTGCACCAAGGAGTTCAGATGAGTGCCGATCACGCCTACGCGGTCGAGCTGAAGGGTGTGTCCTTCATGCGCGGTTCGCGCAGCATTTTCAAGAATGTCGATATTTCCATCCCTCGCGGCAAGGTCACCGGCATCATGGGGCCTTCCGGGAGTGGCAAAACCACTTTGCTTCGTTTGATGGGCGCCCAGCTGCGGCCCAGCAGCGGCCAAGTGTTGGTCAACGGCCAGAACCTGCCCGAGTTGTCGCGCAGCGACCTGTTCGATATGCGCAAGCAAATGGGCGTGCTATTCCAGAGCGGCGCGCTGTTTACCGATCTCGATGTGTTCGAAAACGTGGCCTTCCCGCTGCGTGTGCACACCCAATTACCCGAAGACATGATTCGCGACATCGTGCTGATGAAGCTGCAGGCCGTTGGCTTGCGGGGCGCTATCGAGCTGATGCCGGATGAGCTCTCGGGCGGCATGAAACGCCGCGTAGCCCTGGCCCGTGCGATTGCCCTGGACCCACAAATTTTGATGTACGACGAACCCTTTGTTGGCCAGGACCCGATGGCCATGGGCATTCTGGTGCGCCTGATTCGTCTGCTTAACGATGCCCTGGGCATCACCAGTATTGTGGTCTCCCACGACTTGGCCGAAACCGCCAGCATCGCCGACTACTTATATGTAGTGGGCGACACTCAGGTGCTCGGCCACGGCACGCCGAAAGAATTGATGGAGTCGGATGATCCGCGCATTCGCCAGTTTATGAAGGGCACCGCCGACGGTCCCGTGCCGTTCGATTTTCCGGCTGCGGACTACCGCGACGACCTGTTGGGGACGCGTTGATGCGCAAAAAATCCATTAGCGAACGTATTCGCCTGCTTGGCCGTGCCGGCATCGACACGGTCGGCTCGCTCGGTAGCTCCACTGTTTTTCTGCTGCGCTCGCTGTTTGGCCGCGGCAATGTCGGTAACGGTTTTGGTCACTTGTTGATCAAACAGCTGTACTCGGTTGGCGTGATGTCGATGGTGATCATCGTCGTCTCTGGGCTGTTTATCGGCATGGTCTTGGCCCTGCAAGGTTTTAACATTCTGTCCAGCTACGGCTCGGAACAGGCGGTAGGGCAGATGGTTGCCCTGACGCTTTTGCGCGAGCTCGGCCCGGTAGTGACTGCGCTGTTGTTTGCCGGCCGTGCAGGTTCGGCACTGACTGCCGAGATCGGCAATATGAAATCCACCGAGCAGCTTTCCAGCCTGGAAATGATCGGTGTCGACCCGCTTAAATACATCATCGCCCCGCGCTTGTGGGCCGGCTTTATCTCGCTGCCGCTGCTGACCATGATCTTCTGCGTGGTCGGTATCTGGGGCGGCGCCATGGTGGCGATTGATTGGCTGGGCGTGTTTGAAGGATCGTTCTGGGCCAATATGCAAAACAGCGTGTCCTTCGAGAAGGATGTGCTCAACGGCCTGATCAAAAGTATCGTGTTTGCCTTTGTGGTGACCTGGATCGCCGTATTCCAGGGTTATGACTGTGAGCCCACGTCCGAGGGGATCAGCCGCGCCACCACCAAAACAGTGGTTTATGCCTCGCTTGCCGTGCTGGGCCTGGACTTCATCTTGACCGCCCTGATGTTTGGAGACTTCTGATGCAAAACCGCACCCTGGAAATTGGTGTCGGCCTGTTCCTCTTGGCCGGTCTGTTGGCCTTGCTGCTCCTGGCATTGCGCGTCAGTGGCCTGACGGTTGGCACAGGGCAGGACACCTATAAGCTCTACGCCGATTTTGACAACCTCGCCGGGCTCACCGTGCGCGCCAAGGTCACCATGGCCGGCGTGGGCATTGGCAAGGTCACCGCCATTGATCTGAACCGCGACACCTTCACCGGGCGCGTGACCATGGAGCTGGAAAAACGGGTGGATAACCTGCCGGTGGACTCCACCGCGTCTATCCTGACTGCCGGTCTGCTTGGCGAGAAATACATCGGCATCAGCGTAGGCGGTGAAGAAGCGCTGCTTAAGGATGGCGGAACCATTCAAGACACCCAGTCGTCGTTAGTACTGGAAGACTTGATCGGTAAGTTCCTGATCAACTCGGTTAACAAAGAATCCAAGTGAGGAATTCGAGCATGTTGAGCGCTCTGCGTCGCGGTCTGCTGGTGATGTTGGCGGTGTTTCCCGGCCCTGCCGCCCAGGACATCGTGCAGAGCACCACTGACCAACTGTTAAGCGACCTCAAGGCCAATAAAGATCAGTACAAGGCCGACCCGCAAAAATTCTACGATTCGCTGAACCGCATCATTGGTCCGGTGGTAGATGCCGACGGCATTTCCCGCAGCATCATGACCGTCAAATATTCGCGCAAAGCCACGCCAGCGCAGATGAAGCGTTTTGAAGAAAACTTCAAACGCAGCCTGATGGAGTTCTACGGCAACGCTTTGCTGGAATACAACAATCAGGACATTCGCGTACTGCCAAGCAATGCCAAGCAGTCCGACCCGGACCGCACCAGCGTGAATATGGAAGTACGTGACACCAAGGGCACCGTGTACCCGGTCAACTACACCATGACCAAGGTCAATGGCGAATGGATGCTGCGTAACGTGACCATTAACGGCATTAACATCGGCAAGCTGTTCCGCGACCAGTTCGCTGACGCTATGCAGAAAAATGGCAACGATCTGGACAAGACCATCGACGGTTGGGCGCAGGTTGTAGCCAACGCCAAAAACACCGAAGACGGGCAAAAGGCTGCAGGTCATGACGACTGATAGCGGGGTTCGCCAACAGGCCGACGGCGTTTTGCAGTTGGTCGGTGTATTGGATTTTCGTACCGGTGCGCAGTTGCGCGCCGAGGGCGAAAAGCTGATTCGTGCGTCTAGCGCCGCCACTGTGGTGGTGGATTGCTCGGCAGTTGAGCACTCCAGCAGTGTCGGTTTGTCGTTGCTGCTGGCTTATATGCGCGTGGCCCAAGGCGCAGGCAAAACCCTGTCGGTGCGTAGTTTGCCGGTAGAAATGCGCCAGATTGCCGAAGTGTCGGGGTTGCTGGAAATCTTGCCGCTGCAAGCGTGAACGGCCGGGTAGGGCGCTAAGCCCGACAAAACCTGCCGGCAGCGCACAAAATCTATCGCCCCTTGTCAGTGTTCCGTATTCCGGGGTTCGCAGGCGGGGGGCTTTTTTGTATCATGGCCGACCCGCGCGCGTAGGGCGCCGATTGAGGTTTAGCATGCAGGCCATAGAAGTAAAAAGCCTCCTTGAGGAAAAGCTGTCCGATACCGAGGTCAACGTGGAAGGCGAAGGCTGTAATTTCCAGTTGAACCTGATCAGTGACGAGCTGGCGGCCCTGAGCCCGGTCAAACGTCAGCAGCAAGTCTATGCCCACCTCAACCCGTGGATCGCCGATGGCAGTATCCATGCGGTTACCATGAAATTCTTCAGCCGCGCCGCATGGGCCGAGCGTTCCTAAGCCCACGGGCGACGAGACTCCTAATGGATAAATTGATTATTACCGGCGCGAAATCCGCATCTCCGGGGCGAAGAACTCCGCCCTGCCGATTCTGGCTGCAACCCTGCTGGCCGACGCGCCAGTTACCGTGTGCAACCTTCCGCACCTGCACGACATCACCACCATGATCGAACTGTTCGGTCGCATGGGCATTGAGCCGGTGATCGACGAAAAACTCAGCGTTGAAGTTGACGCTCGCGCGATCAAAACCCTGGTTGCACCGTACGAGTTGGTGAAAACCATGCGTGCGTCGATCCTCGTGCTGGGCCCGATGGTTGCCCGTTTCGGTGAAGCCGAAGTGGCATTGCCTGGTGGTTGCGCCATTGGTTCGCGCCCGGTTGATTTGCACATCCGTGGCCTGGAAGCCATGGGCGCGATCATCGACGTGGAAGGCGGCTATATCAAAGCCAAGGCGCCTGAGGGCGGCTTGCGCGGCGCGCACTTCTTCTTTGATACCGTCAGCGTGACCGGTACCGAGAACATCATGATGGCCGCCACCCTGGCCAAAGGTCGCAGCGTGCTGGAAAACGCAGCGCGCGAACCGGAAGTGGTCGACCTGGCTAACTGCCTGATCGCCATGGGCGCAAAAATCAGCGGTGCTGGCACCGACACCATCACCATCGACGGCGTTGAACGCTTGGGCGGCGCGCGTTATAGCGTCATGCCAGACCGTATCGAAACCGGCACCTACCTGGTGGCCGCTGCCGCTACCGGCGGCAAGGTGAAGTTGAAAGACACCGACCCAACCATTCTTGAAGCGGTGCTGCTCAAGTTGCAGGAAGCCGGTGCGGAAATCACCACTGGCCCGGACTGGATCGAGCTGGACATGAAGGGCAAGCGCCCGAAAGCCGTGAACCTGCGTACCGCTCCTTACCCGGCGTTCCCGACCGACATGCAGGCGCAGTTTATTGCCCTCAACGCCATTGCCGAAGGCACTGGCGCGGTCATCGAAACCGTGTTCGAAAACCGCTTTATGCACGTGTATGAAATGACCCGCATGGGCGCGCAAATTCAGGTCGAGGGCAACACCGCCATCGTCACCGGTACGCAAACCCTCAAGGGCGCGCCAGTGATGGCTACCGACCTGCGGGCTTCGGCCAGCCTGGTCATTTCGGCGCTGGTCGCCGAGGGCGACACCCTGATCGACCGCATCTACCACATCGACCGTGGTTATGAGTGCATCGAAGAAAAACTGCAGTTGCTGGGCGCGAAAATTCGCCGCGTACCGGGCTAGTAAAACCGGCCCTGATTGCCGCGCCGCGGTAGTCAGGGCACAGCAGCCGCTGCTGCACATCAGGTTCAAGGACATATCGCGCCATGTTGACCATCGCCTTATCCAAAGGCCGCATTCTTGACGACACCCTGCCATTGCTGGCCAAGGCTGGGATCGTGCCGACCGAAAACCCGGACAAAAGCCGCAAGCTGATTATCCCCACCACCCAGGACGACGTGCGTTTGTTAATCGTGCGTGCCACCGACGTGCCGACGTATGTCGAGCATGGCGCGGCTGACCTCGGTGTTGCGGGTAAAGACGTACTGCTGGAATACGGCGGCCAGGGCTTGTACGAACCGCTGGACCTGCAAATTGCCAAGTGCAAGCTGATGACCGCTGGCGCTGTTGGCGTTCCTGAGCCTAAAGGGCGTCTGCGCGTGGCCACCAAGTTCGTCAACGTTGCCAAGCGCTACTACGCCGAGCAAGGTCGTCAGGTTGAAGTGATCAAGCTTTACGGTTCCATGGAACTGGCACCGCTAGTTGGCCTGGCCGACAAGATCATCGACGTCGTCGACACCGGCAACACCCTGCGTGCCAACGGTCTCGAAGCTCAGGAACTGATCGCCCACATCAGCTCCCGCCTGATCGTTAACAAAGCCTCGATGAAGATGCAGCACAAGCGCATCCAGGCCTTGATCGACACACTGCGCGATGCGGTGGAAGCGAACCACCGAGGCTAAACCTCTTTGTGCGTGACCATCGGTCACGCCTGCCTATCCTTGTCATAGCCGTTTTTCTCGGGCGTCCACAGGATTGGCTTGGTAGCCTAGCGACGCTCGAGAA
>LNAP01005934.1_pt1 | contig 10681 bp, 11 predicted proteins | sample 602601 | NCBI WGS metagenome assembly LNAP01 (sample SAMN02440304, study PRJNA202911) | soil metagenome | biome: Subtropical and temperate rainforests or woodlands; isolation source: soil samples (1 kg each in a 20% v/v slurry with milli Q water) were... ...
TCCAGCAGGCCGTGCTCGGCGTAGCGGGGGTGCTTTTCGATGAAGGGCCACAGGCTTTCCATGACTTCGGTGACAGCCTGCAGAAACTCAGGTTGGCCAGGGTTGCGCTGTGCGACCTGCGCGAGGAAGCTGTCGACGGACTCGTACTTCATGGAAAAGAGACTTTCTGTGCAAAAAAACGAAGAATGCGGCGTTGCGGCCCCGAATTATGTCAAAAAGACATGTGCTCATGCATAACTGCGCACGATGCTGGGGCATTGTTCATGCGAAATGCCAGTTTTTGGTGCGTGTTGGTGATCTGTTTTGGTGCGCGTGCATGTTGCGCGATGGCGCCCACCAACGTGGTCAAAGACGCCCACGCCGCCGGCCTGATGGTGCACCCCTACACCTTCCGCAGCGAGGCCAAGCGCCTGGCATCGGACTTCAAGGGCGACCCCAAGGCCGAATACAAGCTGTTCTACAACCTGGGGGTGGATGGCGTGTTCAGCGATTTCCCGGACAACGCCAAGGCCGCGCGCGACAACTGAGCTGTTTTCGGTGGAAGATCAAGAGAAAGGCCCGCATTGCGGGCCTTTCTCTTTGTGTCGTGGCCGACTATCGTCCGCGCAGGAACAGCGCGTCCAGCTCTTTCATCGAGAGCTGGCGCCAGGTGGGGCGGCCGTGGTTGCACTGGTCTGAGCGATCGGTGGTTTCCATCTGCCGCAGCAGGGCGTTCATCTCGTCGATGGTGAGCTTGCGGTTGGCGCGCACCGCGCCGTGGCAGGCCATGGTGCCCAAAATCTCATTGCGCGCGCGCTGCACCACGGTGCTGGCGTCGTGGGCGGCCAGCTCGGCCAGCACGCTGCGGGCCAGTTCCACGGCGTCGCCAAAACCTGACGCTGTGGCCAGTGTGGTGGGCACGGCGCGCACCGCCAGGGTCTTGGGCGAGAAGGGCACCACTTCCAGGCCCAGCGTGGCCAGCACCTCGGCGGATTCTTCGGCGGTGGCCACTTCTTCGGGCGTGGCGGCAAAAGTGGCGGGGATCAGCAGGGGCCGCGTGAAGCGCAGACCGACGTTCCAGCCGACGAAGGCGTAGCTCGCCGCCAGCAGCCAGGTCGGCAGCTCGATCCGGACCAGGCCGAAATGGGTGAGCAGGATGCCCAGCACCAGCGGCACCAGGAAGGCGCCAGCCGGGATGCGCAGGCGTTGGGCGATGAGCGGACCGATGATCGCCAGCCCCAGCGTCTCGGCGAGCGGCACCCAGGCGACGGTGGGGAACCAGACGATGTCGTGCGGCACGTTGACGGGCGTCACGCCGAACAGCCGCGCCACGATGGCGGCGATGACGGCCACCAGCACGACCCGCAGATACTGCATGAAGGCGACGAGCCGCGGGTCGGCGCCGTAGTGCTCGGCCATGATGGTCATCACCGAGGCGGCGCCCGCGCTGGTGCCCCACAGCGCCGTCGTGCCGGGCATCATCTGCCAGCGCGTCATCAGCCAGCCGAGCAGGCTCGAGACGACGACGACCAGCACGACGCCGGCGCCGAACAGCACCCAGTGACGCAGCACGTCGTCGACGATCGACAGCGGCACCATGCTGGCGATCAGGCAGCCGACGACGCCCTGGGCCAGCACGAAGGGCGGCAACGGGAACGCCACCTTGCCGCCCGAGGCGGCGACGACGATGCCGGCGATCAGCGGGCCCAGCATCAGGGCCGCCGGTGCGTGGATCCACAACAGGAAGGCTGCGATGCCCGCCGACAGGGCGATCAGCACTCCCCACTGAACCGCCGCTGCAAGCCTGCTCGAAAGTTTACTGGGCAAACTCCTCCGCCTCGCCGTTCATGCCGCGGATCGTGGCCAGAAGCTCGACCGCCGCGGCGGCGAGCCGTGCATCATCCGTGCCGCGCAGCACCAGCGAGACACTGGGCTTGCCGTTGCGGAAGGCGGGGTAGCTGCCGATGTCGAGATCGTCGTAGCGCTGCTGCAGGGCGCCCAGCGGCTCGGCGATGATGCCCTCGGGCAGGTTGGTGCGCACGGTGCGCGACAGCACCGGCGTGCCGCCGACCAGCTTGTGCTTCATCGACTGGAACATCGCCTCGGCGACCTTGGGGATGCCGGCGAAGGTGAAGACGTTCTCCATCTGGAAGCCCGGCGCCACCGACACCGGGTTGTCGACCAGCAGCCCGCCATGCGGCACGCGCGCCATGCGCCGCCGGGCCGGCGTGAACAGGGCGACGTCGCCATAGTGCCGCGTCATGCGCGCCACCGCCTCGGGATGCTCGGAGATGCCGACGCCGAAGGCCTTGGCGATGGAATCGGCAGTGATGTCGTCGTGCGTCGGGCCGATGCCGCCGGTGGTGAAGACGTAGTCGAACTTCCGGCGCACCTCGTTGATGGTGGCGACGATCGTGGCCTCGATGTCGGGGATGACGCGGCATTCGCGCACCTGGACGCCCAAGAGGCCGAGCTCGGTGGCGAGGTACTGGATGTTGGAATCGCGAGTCCGCCCGCTCAGGATCTCGTTGCCGATGACGACGATGCAGGCGGTCACGGTTTTTGCCGGCTCGGACATTGCCACGCTCATTTTCCTTTTCTTTCAGGACACTAGCGGAGGGCCGCGGGTGGGCCAAGCGGCCGCACGGTCTTGTTACGGCCGGTATCGCATGCCAAATATGGGCCATGAGTAGTCCCCGCGATTTCATCGACGACAGCGACGACTATTGGCGGCGCGACGAGCGCACCATCAAGGTCCATGGGCCCGAGGGCTTCGAGGGCATGCGCCGCGCCGGCCGGCTGGCGGCCGAGACGCTCGACTTCATCACGGCCCATGTCCAGCCCGGCATCAGCACGGCCGAGCTCGACAAGCTCTGTCACGACTACATCCTCGACCACAAGGCGATCCCCGCCCCGCTGGGCTACCGCGGCTATCCGAAGTCGATCTGCACCTCGATCAACCACGTGGTCTGCCACGGCATCCCGTCGGACAAGCGCCTGCAGTCGGGCGACATCGTCAACATCGACGTCACGGTGATCCTCGACGGCTGGTACGGCGATACCAGCCGCATGTTCTTCTGCGGCGATGTCGGCGTGAAGGCGCGGCGCCTCTGCGACATCACCTATGAGGCGATGATGCGCGGCATCGCCGCCGCCAAGCCGGGCGGCCGCGTCGGCGACATCGGGCACGCCATCCAGAGCTTCGTCGAGGCGCAGCGCTTCTCCGTCGTGCGCGACTTCTCGGGGCACGGGCTCGGCCGCATCTTCCACGATGCACCCAACATCCTGCACTACGGCAAGGCCGGCACCGGCCCAGTGCTGAAGCCCGGCATGTTCTTCACCGTCGAGCCGATGGTGAATGCCGGCACCTGGCAGGTGAAGATCCTGAGCGACGGCTGGACCGCGGTGACGCGCGACAAGCAGCTCTCGGCCCAGTTCGAACATTCGGTCGGCATCACCGAGACGGGCGTGGAGTTCTTCACCCTGTCGCCCAAGGGCCTGGCCAAGCCGCCTTACGATCTGACGGCTGTGGGCGAAGAGCCGCGCAAGGCCGTCTCGGCCTAACTTTCTCGTGTAACGGTCGGACCCGTCGCTTCGTCCAGAAGGACGTGGACCGACGTTCTGAAGCCAAGACCAGGCGCCCTGCAAAGGCCGTCGCTGCGAGCGACGATGCACTGTGCACGCTTCTCTCGGCGGGATTGCGCGTCCAGGCCGGGGAGGATCGCTGGCGTGTCATCGGCAACACCCTTTCGTACCGGCTGCTGCTGCGCGAGGCGGGCGGCACCTGGAACCGGCTCGACCAGTGCTGGGAATTCTCCGGCGACGATCCGACCAACCGGCTTGCCTCGGCGCTCGAAGCCCGGCCGGCCGGCGTCGGACACAACACCGCCCCGGCCGAGCCGCAGCCTCACTATCACGGCCATCGCGGCCGCGTGCGGGAGCGCGTCATGAGGGCGGGTGCGGAATTGCTGGAAGACTATGAGCTGCTGGAGCTCCTGCTCTTCTATTCGATCGAGCGCATCGACACCAAGCCGCTGGCCAAGCGGCTGCTCGATCGTTTCGGCACCTTGGGCGACGTCTTTGCCGCCGAATCCGCGCAGCTGCGCGAGTTCGACATCGACCAGCGCACCCTGGTGCTGTTCAAGGCCTCCCGCGAGGCCGGCCGGCGGCTCGCCGAGCGCAAGGTCAAGGACATGCCGGTGCTGACCAACTGGCAGCAGCTCATCGACTACTGCCACGCAGCCCTCGCCCACGAGAAGACCGAGCAGTTCCGCATCCTCTTCCTCGACCGCAAGAACGTGCTGATCGCCGACGAGGTCCAGCAGCGCGGCACCATCGACCACACGCCGGTCTATCCACGCGAAGTGGTGAAGCGCGCGCTGACGCTGAACGCAGCGGCCCTGATCCTGGTGCACAACCATCCCTCGGGCGACCCCAAGCCGTCACGCGACGACATCGAGATGACGCGCGAGGTCAAGACGGCCGCCGAGGCGCTGGGCATCGCCATCCACGACCACCTGGTGATCGGCCGCAAGGGCCATGCGAGTTTCAGGAGCCTGGGATTGATCTGACCTCACACTTTGCCCACCTCCCTTGCCCTCGAGCCTGGCGATGCTCTTGCCGAGCGTGGGTTGGGAGATGCGAAGGCGCTTGGCCGCGCCACTGAAGCTTCCCGCATCATCCATTTTTCACCACGAATTGAGCACACCGACCTTCCAGACCCACCTGCCGTTTACGGTGCCAGCGCGCCCAGGTAGGCGCGCACGTCCGGATCGGCAACGATGCCGCCGAAATCAGCGAAGGGCCGGACTTGGCCGCCGCCCACGAAGAAGAAGCGCTCGCAGATCTCGCGCAGCAGCTCGAGATGCAGCGATGCCGTGGGATGGACGCAGATGAAGACCAGCCGCCGCTCGGCCCGCAGTCGGCGGAAGAAATCAAGCATGAAGCCGATGTAGCCGTCCTGGGTATTGAACTGCGGCTCGTCGAAAAGCTGCACGACGGGATAGGCGCTGCCTGCCGGCTCCATCAGGAACGACGGCCTGGTGCGCGAGAAGCGGCGCACCTGGTAGGACTGGTGGTAGTGGATGGCGAGCCGGTCGCGCTCGCTGTAGCGCACGCGCTGCATGTCGCGGCCCGCCACCATCACGCGGCCTTCGGTCGGCACGTTGGAGCCGGCGATCATCTCGAACAGCGTCGTCTTGCCCGCACCGTTGGGTCCCATGATGCCGACAATCCCGGGCGCGTCGATGCGGAAGCTGACATTCAGGCGGAAGGCCGGCGTGCGGTCGAACAGGCCGCGCCGATAAATCTTGCTCACGCCTTGGAGCGCCAGCAGCGGAGCGTCGCTCATTGCGCGCCTCCCAGCAGGATGCGCTTCAGCGCCGGATCGGCTGACAGCACCGAGGCCTCGCCCGTCCAGGCAACCGTGCCGTGCGACAGCACGACGACGTGGTCGGCCACCGACAGCGCCAGCTCGGCATTCTGCTCGACCACGATCGAAGCGATGCCTTCGCGCTTGAGGCGGCGCACCACCGACATCACGTCGTCGACGATCTTGGGGGCGAGGCCCTGGCTCGGCTCGTCGAATAGCACCAGCCCGGGGGAGCCCAGCAGGGCGCGGCCGATAGCCACCATCTGCATCTCGCCGCCCGACAGGGTCTCGGCCTCGCGTGCCATCAAATGTTTCAGCGGCGAGAAGATGTCGGTGACCTCCGACAGGGTCCACGGCCGGTAGCGTGTGCGCTTGACGCCGAGCGCCAGGTTCTTGGCGACGCTGAGCGTCGGGCAGATGCGCCGGTCGTCCGGCACCCAGCCGATCCCGGCGCGAGCAATCTCGTGCGTCTGCTTGGCCGCGAGCGGCCGGCCCTGGAAGGAGATGTCGCCACGCCGCGGTCGCGTCAGGCCCAGGATCGAGCGCAGCACCGTGGTCTTGCCGGCGCCGTTGGCGCCAAGCAGCGCCAGCACCTCGCCGTCGCCGACGGACAGCGAGACGTCGAACAAGGCCTGGGTCTCGCCGTAGAAGGTGTCGATGGCGCGAACCTCGAGCATCACGCGAGCTTCCCGAGATTGGAGTTCTTGACCCAGGGATTGGTGCGCAGCTCCGCCGGGCTGCCATGCGCGATCACCTGGCCCCAGTGGATGACCGAGATGTCGTCGGCGAGCGAAAACAGGAACTCCATGTCGTGCTCGATCACCACCATCGTGACCTGTCCCTTCAGCCGCCGCACCAGTTCGGCCAGCCGGGTGCGGCCATCGCTGCCCAGTCCGGCGGTCGGCTCATCAAGGAACAGGAGCTTGGGCCGGCAGGCGAGCGCCACCGCGATCTCCAGCGCGCGGCGTTCGCCATAGGGGAGTGCCTTGGCAATATCGTCGGCGCGGGCGCCGAGGCCCACAGTCTCCAGCACCTCGCGGGCCTCCGCTACGAGCGCTGGATCGTCATAGGCATGGCCCAGCGCATCGCGGCCGCGCGCGCGGGTCGCGGGGAGCGCAATGGCCACGTTCTCAAAGACCGTGAACTCGTCGAACAGGTTCATGAGCTGGAACGAGCGTGCAATGCCCAGCCGCGCAATTGCCTGCGGCGAGCGTCCAGTGATGTCGGCGCCGTCGAACAGCACGCGCCCCCGGTCGGGCTTGTAGCGGCCGGTGAGGACGTTGAAGCAGGTCGTCTTACCGGCGCCGTTCGGACCCATGATGCCGGATAGTCGACCGGCCTCGAAGGAGAGTGAGATGTGCTCCAGCACGACCCGGTCGCCGAAGCGCAGGTGGAGTTCATGGGCTTCGAACAGCGCCATGGCTATCTTGCCTTGGCGGGCGCCGCGCGGCGCAGGAACAAGCCGCCCACCCCCTCGGGCTTGTACATGACCAGGGCCACGAACAGCAGGCCGAACCAGAGCATCCAGCCGGTGGTGAAGGCGCCGATCACGTCGCGCGCCAGCAGGAACACCAGCGCACCCAGCAAGGGGCCCCAGAAGGTCACCAACCCGCCGCCCACCAGGGTCATCATCACGACATAACCCGAATAGTGCAGGCTCATGACGTCGGGGAAGGCCGAGGCCTGCGCCATGGCGAACAGGCCGCCGGCCAGGCCGGAAAGCCCCGCCGACAGCACCAGTACGGCCGCCTTGTAGCGCCAGACCTCGTAGCCGACAAAGCGCGCCCGGGTCTCGTTCTGCTTGATTGCCTTCAGCACGCGGCCGAACGGCGAATGGATCAGCCGCCACAGCAGCAGGGTTACGGCCACGAACACCGCCAGCACGAAGTAGAACAGCGAGACGTTGCCCGTGAGATCGATGGTGGCGACGCCGAGACGGATCGGCAGGCGGGCGATCTTGAGCAACCCGTCCTCGCCGCCGGTGATGGCGTGCGACTTGATGGCAATGAACCAGAAGACCTGGCCGAAGGCGATGGTGAGCAGCGAGTAATAGATGCCGCGGCGGTGCGAGATGAAGGCCGCCACGATCGCGCCACCCGTCGACGCTACCACGACGGCGGCGCCCAGGCAGAACCAGAGGTCGGCCACCAGGTTGAGCTGCGCCAGGCCGAAGCCGTAGGCGCCGAGGCCGAAGAAAGCGCCATGTCCGAACGACGGCAGGCCGCTGTGGCCCAGCACGAGGTTGTAGGCCATGGCGTAGGTCGCGAAGATCAGGATCTCCACGCCCAGATACTGGTAGAGCCCGACACGCTCGATCCACAGCGGCACGGTGGCCAGCACCAGCCAGATGGCGATCATCGCCGGCGTCAGCGTCGGGACGGGTCGGCCGGCTTGCATCACGCCTCCAGGACGCTCTTCTTGCCGAACAGGCCGCGCGAGCGGAAGGTCACCACCAGGATCAGCAACAGGTACATGGACAGCATCGACCATTCCGAGGCGTAAGCGCCGGAGAGCCCCACCACCATGCCGACCAGGATGCCGCCCAGTACCGCGCCCCAGAAGCTGCCGACGCCGCCCAGCACGATGATCACGAAGGCCGGGATCACCGCATCGACGCCCATGTGCGGGCGGATGCCCCAGACCGGCGCCAGGATGACGCCGGCCACCGCCGCCATCATCGTTCCCAGCACGAACACCCAGACGCGCAGGCGTTCGAGATCGTGGCCGAGGGCCTGCACGATCTCGCTGTCGTGCGCGCCGGCCTTCACCAGGGCGCCGAAGCGCGTACGTTCGATCACCAGCCAGACGATGGCCATGGCGATCACGGCAAAGCCCGCCGCCCAGAAACGGTAGGTCGACCAGATGAGATCGAGCATCAGGAAGCCGCCCGAGATGCCGCGCGGCACCGGGAGCGTGTAGTCGCGGGTGCCCCAGACGACGCGAATCAGCTCCTCGATCACCATGGCGACGCCGAAAGTGAGCAGCAGCCCGTAGAGCGGATCGCGCCCGTAAGTCCGCCGCATCAGCCGCTCGAGGATGACGCCGAACGGCGCCACAAGAACCGGCGCCAGAAGCATCGCCGCGGCGAAACGCCAGCCAAGCGGCGCCGCCGCCCAGACCTGAAGCATGTCGGGCGGCAGCGGCAGGCGCGGCGTCGTGATCGCGTAGGCGAAGTAGGCGCCCAGCGCGAACAGCGAGCCGTGCGCCAGGTTGATCTGCTCCATCAACCCCAGGATCAGCATGAAGCCCAGCGCGATCAGCGCGAACAGTAGGCCGAGCGCGAAGCCGTTCACCAGATGGGGCAGCAGGCCCACGATCGTTACTCTACGCGTCGCCGATGCTTACTGTTCGTAGGTCGGCACGTCGGCATACGGCTTCAGCTTGCAGGTGGTGAGCGAGGCGGTGTCGATCGCCACCTCGGGCGTCGTCCAGCTCAGGATCTCGAACAGGTCGGACTTGTCCGCAGGTTTCGGGTTGCGCTTGGCCAGGTAGATCGTCTGCTGCACCTGATGGGTCACCGGATCGATCCAGGCGTCGTAGTTCTGCATGCGGTCGACCGCGCTCATCTTGCGGCCTTCCAGCGCCTTGATGATGGCGATGTTGTTGGTCGAGCCAGTGCTCTCTATGGCGCGCAGCAGTTCGCGCGTCGCCATATAGCCGTTGTAGGAGACGTTGCCCGGCACCGGGATCGGTGACTGCGGGTAGGTCGTCTGCCAGCGCTTCACGAACTCCGCGACGCCAGGCAGTTTCAGCATGTGATACCAGGTCGTACCGAACACGCCGAACAGCGTCTCCGGCACGCCCCAGATGTCGGGCCAATCCTGCTGGTTGTTGATCCACGCCGCCTTGTCCTCGAGCTTGAGCTCCGCAATCTGCTGGCGCAGTGCCTTGATGTCGTCACCGCCGATAGCCATGGCGATGACGTCGGGCTTGATCTGCTGGACCTTGAGCAGATAGGCGGTGAAATCGCGGGTGTTCTGCGGCACCAGGAGATTGTCGACGATCTGGCCGCCTGCCTTCTCGACCTCGACCTTGGTCGCGGCCGACGTGGTGTGGCCCCAGACATAGTCGTTGGTCAGCAACAGCCACTTCTTGCCGATCTTCTGCACGGCATTGGCGATGGCAGCCTTGGAGAAGTTGGTGCCGTTGCCATCCCACACGAATTTGACGCGGCTGCAGTTCTCGCCGGCTTCGCTGGGCGCCGAGGAGTTGGTGTTCATGTAGATCGTGCCGTACTTGTTGGCGACCTGGGTGATGGCGTTGGCGACGCCCGAATGAATTGCACCGAGCAGGAAGCCGCACTGCTCCTGGGCGATGAAGCGCTCGGCAACACGCGTGCCGGTCGCCGGGTTGGTCTCGGTATCGGCGGTGATCCATTCGATCTTGCGCCCGAGCACGCCACCCTTGGCGTTGAATTCGTCGATGGCCATTCGCATGCCGCGCATGTCGTCCTGGCCGCTGTTGCCGTACTGGCCGCTGGCATCGCAGGTAAGGCCGAGTTTGATCGGCTTCTTGCCCTGCGCCCAGACGCGGTTCTTCTGCCAGGGGCCGAAAAAGGTCGCGGTGCCGGCGAGCGTGGCCGCCATCAAACTCGCCTTGAGTGCGCCGCGACGCGTGATGCGATGTCTCGTCATGGAATCCTCCTCCCGGTCTGCACGTCGGCAATTTTCATTGCTCTTGGGGCGTAGAATGATCATTCTATATTCAAATGTAAAGTAGAATGGACAGTTCACCGATGGCCAAGGGCAAACCGCACAACAAGGCCAAGAGCAACGGCGCGGGGGCTTATGAAAAGCTGCGATCGGACATCGCCGCCCGTCATTCCACCCTGTCCGACCGCCTGCGGCACATCGCCGAGTTCGCGCTGGAGAACCCGACCGAGATGGCGCTGGGCACGGTGGCCGAGGTTGCCAAGCGAGCCGCCGTGCAGCCGTCCGCCATCGTCCGATTTGCCAGTGCGCTGGGCTACAGCGGTTTCACCGAGATGCAGCAGGTCTTCCGCCTGCGCCTGGTGGCGAGTCTCGCGCCTTCCTACAAGGATCGCATCGGCCGTCTGAAGCACGACGGCCCTTGGCGCGGCAGCAACGAGCCGCAGGCGGTGCTGGGCCGCTTTGTGAGCGAGGGCATCGCCTCGCTGGAAACCCTGAACAGCGTCGCGCGTGAACAGGACCTGCGGCGCGCCATCGATCTGCTGGGCTCAGCTGACACCATTTTCCTCCTAGGCTTGGGTGGCTCCTATCCCGTTGCCGCTCACCTCGCCTATGTGCTGCGCAAGCTCGGCCGGCGCACCGTGCTGCTCGACGCGCTGGGCGGCGGCCTGCGCGAGCAGGC
>LNAP01005935.1_pt1 | contig 10681 bp, 12 predicted proteins | sample 602601 | NCBI WGS metagenome assembly LNAP01 (sample SAMN02440304, study PRJNA202911) | soil metagenome | biome: Subtropical and temperate rainforests or woodlands; isolation source: soil samples (1 kg each in a 20% v/v slurry with milli Q water) were... ...
ACAGCGCAGCCGGAGGGGCAGGGACAGCAGTGGGGTCCTGTGCAGGGTCGTGAGCCTGGGCCTGCGCGTCTTCCGCGTTGTTATTATTGTTGTTCGAAACGCTGACGTTGGATTCAGCAGTGTTGGCGTGCGACAGAATGCCCTTGCCACCTTTGCAAAAAAGTTTAGAAAGAGGAAATGAGACAAGAGAATAGCAAAAAGTTGGGCACAGTGGATTGACCATCGATTTCAGCATTAATTTACTGCACATAATAGACCAGAAAGGAGCACACTTACCTGTTCCTTTGCGGCTGTTGCGCCGATGGTGACTCTTGCCATGCTTGTGGTGATACTGCACGGCCGCCTCGTCCCCGTCGTGGATTAACAGACTCGTGAGCTTTTCGCGGTATTTCTCGCGCACCTCGCTGAGATCGTGCGCTAAAAGAAGCTTTTCCTTCTGCGTTTCTTCCAGGTCTGCCTGCGTGCGGCGCAACGTGCGTTCCAGGTCCTTCACCGCCTTGGCACTTTTCTTAATCGTTCCTTGTAACTCTTCGTACTTGCTTGCGGAAATAGTAGCATCCGGGTTGCTGGTTCCGGGCTTGGTCATCATCAACAACTTCTCCCGGCACTGGAGTGCGAGCTGGTCGGCCTCTAACTTCGCCTGCTTTGCTTCTAGTTCAATAGCCACGCTGTGCTTGGTCAGTTCAAACATCTGTTCTTCCTTGTGATGCACTTCTTTTTGCAACGCATCGACTTTCTCTTTTAGTGCGGCTTCGGTGGCGTCCTTAGTACTCAGTTCCACCAATGTGGCGTCATGCTTTAACGCCAAATCGTCAAATTCCTTCTGCAGAATTTCCTTTCGGTTGACCAACGTCAGCAGCTCAGCGCCAAGCTCAATGGTCTTCTCTTTTTCGACCTGTATCTGGCGAATTTTGTCCTCGATCTGTGTGTTTAAACTCACAATTTCCTCGCGCAAAATGCTCATTTCGCGGACTTTCTCCTCCGCTTGCGTGGTCAGCTCGGCGATGTTATTATGAAGTTCTTCGATCGAAGTATCCAGCTCACCAATGTGGTTGCGCGCCGCCATGAGCTGACTGGAGAGGTCAAACAGCTCCTTTTCGGTACTCTCTCTGTGGGCCGCAAACTCCAGGTTTTTCTCCATCAATGTCTTCGCTAGGACCACATTGTCTTCTTTGCTCTGCGCCAGCTCCTCTGATTGAGCTAATTTCTCGCCCATTAATGTCTCAAATTTCGCCTTCAACAGCTCGGCCATTTCGTAAACGCGTTCACGGTCCTCGATCGCACTGTTTTTCTCTTTCAGATTCTCCGCCAGCTCGCGCTGCAATTGGAGGAGCTGCTTTTCGAATGCGATGCCTTCCTCGGCGCTGCCGCGATTCAAGGCTGTGCGGTTGAGCAGTTCGTCTTGCAGCTGCATCAGCATGCTACGGTACTTGCCCAACAGGCCCTGCAGCACGTCGGTCAGTTCCTTGCCGCCGATGGGATAATGAAGTGCGTTGCTCAAAGCACCTGCGAAGAGAACAAAACGAATAAATAAAGTAAAAACAAGCGAAAGAAAGGCAGTTTGACAGTGTTATTCACTAGTAGAACCAGGACATGCACACAGTCAAAAAGGAGAAAGCAGAAATGAAACAGCAATAATTAACGTACCCATCAGTTCCAATGTCTTTCTTGACACCAATGGCTCTCCGTGGGCCAATAAACCCAACGCCACCACGATGGAATTTCCACCCAGAAGCTCACTCAAATAGTGGGTTAATTTCGAGCTCCGGTAGGGCGCAATGGCCGCGCGGCTTGGTGTGTTGAGTTTCTTCGCCACGTCTAAGAAAGTTAACAATGATTTGTGCAAATTCGGTCCTTGCAATTGGCGCACATCCACAGCTCCACCATGCGCCAGAGGGTCGGTACTGGGGATTTCAATGACCAGCAGGCGACTGTGGCATTCCCGGCCCCCTTCGCCAGTTCCGTTCGGGCCCATCGTGCCACCCTCGCTCTGATACAAAGTGAACTCAAACACCGCGGTGGCCGTATCAATGCTTCCCCCTTCATTTGCAGAAATCAAGTTAGATGGAATGACGTTAAGCATAATATAACAATAAAGCACAGAGAAAGATACAGAGACGCCAGCAGTTCCATTAACGTACCAGGAGGCAAGGTATGGCTGGCCCGGTTTTCACAAGCATCAATTAGCATCCGCCGCATTTCCATTTCCTCCAACACAGGCTCCGATTGCAGACCTTGTACCATCACTCCTTCCTCCGCGGTGACGGCGAGGGACAAGCCGCGGTTGATCGGACGCAGCAGGTCTGTGATAATTTCGTCTTGAATCTCAAAAGCGGATATGTTGATCTGCGCTTTGTACATACTCGAAACCATCTGCTGATCTTTTTCAGCAATATTCTGAAACAACTCATTGGCCACGAAAGGAAGTACAGTTTTCTTCATAAAGTGCGACTTTCTTGTCTCCTTGGAACCAACAATGAAAATAATTGCAGAAACCGCATCGCTCACACAGGCGGTGATCGGGTTCAAGGAAGCACCCATCCCCGCGCCCGCTTGGTTGCCGAATGTGAGCTCACATGCATCTTCGTCAGAAATTCCAATGGGTAGGACCTGTCCCACTTCATGTCGAGAGGACGGCTGACCGGCATCCAGTACAGTGATTGTGTTGCCCTCTGAGACGATACCAGCTTGTCCTGCGAAACCCCCACTCTGGGGTAGAATTCGACAGTACGTTACTGAAGGGATGCCTCTCGGTATGCGGGATGACATCGTTTGGTGATTTCTTAATGAGCTCACTTGACAAACCCCCGCAATTCAGCGTCGAGCAACAGAGTCTCAACTCGTAACCGTCAAAAGTGTACGTACTGAAACAACCCTTTCTCACTGCAATTTGCATTCTGGAATGATTGGAATGCTTTCAAAAGCAAACATTTGTGCTACTTTTGACCTTGATTCGGATTAATCGCGACGTGGAAAGATGGCTGACGAACGATTCGATGGCATGTTCTTGAACATTACTCAACAAAGCCAGGTAAATTGCACTTTTCGACGGTAATGCGGTTTGCGAGTGCTGACAGTGCTTTTCATATATCTGCAGGGCATTGAGCCTTTGCTGGACAACCTGTTCTCTTTCCTGAGGCGCAAGACAGATTTCTTTGTGGGTGCAAGTCCCGAGGTTATTGAAGAGACTGTCATGACCGTGATTAGAAAGCAAGGTGCCATTGCGGCGAAGGAGAAGGCTGATAAGGAGAAAAAGGCTGCCAAAGAAAAAGAGGACAAGGTCAAGAAGCAGGTCGCTGCTGAAAAGAAGAAGAGGGTAAACTTGACAGCAATGTACACGTATGGATAAGTTACTAATTACTTTTACATCAACACTACAGGAAGAGGAGGCAGCGAAAGCGAAGGCCGCTGAGCAAGCGAAGGTTAAAGTGGTCGAAGACGATGTTCTGGAGCTCTCTGAAGACGGTTCCTTTGACACTGCCGCTGCTACGGCCGCTGCAGCCTCCAAGGCTTCGGGATTTAGCTACGCCAAAGCGGCTGCGGCTACGAAGGACCTTCCTAGTCCTCCTGTCACCACCACCACCACCAGTGCTCCTGTTGCTGCCACCAAGGCATCCGCAGAGGAGGCTGATGAAGGTGAGGACCAGTCGGAGCCTATGGATATCAGCAATGGTGCCAAAGGTATTGACTTCCCGGAGACAGAAGAGGAGAGAGAGCGGAAGCTGAGAGAAGAGGAAGAAGACAAGACCCCTGCCCGTAAGTTCTTTGCCTCTTTCTGCATTCACTCACTTACAGTAAAGCGTATACTTCCAGTTTAATTCCATATACCGCCTATTGAACTACTCAAAATTTTGTTAATTTCGTTTGTCTGACTTTTCTCTGTCATTTTCTTTACACAGCGATTGGCAACGGTGGCCGTACCGATAAGTATGTGTGGACTCAGCAATTGAGTGATCTCACGGTCAACATTCCCGTCCCTGAGGGCACCAAGACCAAGATGCTGGATGTCAAGCTCACCAACAACAAACTCTCGGTATGCGAATTATGCCAATTGTGTCTAAATTCAATCTATTAGTCTTGGTTTGGTGCACATATCCGTGCATGATGATGTTTGTGTTGGCCATTGCACCTCTTACTTCTTACTGATATAACTATTCCAATCATTTTGCACTCTCTCAGGTGGCCATCAAAGGCGGTGCCAAGATTGTGGAGGGTGAGTTCTACAATCGCATCATCGTGGACGATTCCTTCTGGACCTTGGAGGACGGGGAGGTGGTTCTGAACCTGCAGAAGGACAACAAAATGGAGTGGTGGAAGTGCGTGGTCAAGGGAGACCCGGAGATCAACACACAGAAGGTACAATTTACTCGTTTATCTTTCGTATTTGTTTCGCATGTGTATTGGATAAGTCTCTTGTCAATCACCATCTCTAGCATTTTTTTTTTCAACAAACTCACACAAATGAATTACTACAGGTGCAACCTGAGAACAGCAAACTGGGTGACCTGGACGGCGAGACGAGACAGACCGTGGAGAAAATGATGTACGACCAGCGCCAAAAAGCGGCCGGTTTACCCACCTCCGAGGAGCAAAACAAGCAGGCCATGCTGAAAAAGTTCATGGACGCGCACCCAGAAATGGACTTCTCCAAAGCCAAGTTTAACTAAATTGGGACATGGCTTTTTTTGAGTATTTGATGCTTGTATATTGCGTTGTCTCGAAAGTTTTAAATTTGGTAAAAAGAACAATGCAATTTAAATTTGAGGGGACCTATTATTCTTGGTTAGCTGAAAACAGCAAATTCGTGATAATCGCACAGCATATCAAAAAATCGAAATCATCAGAGAGAAAATACGGCTAAATAGAACTGCTGACTCAAACAGAAGCTTGAAAAGGCTCTTCCCCGTCGCCAAGCGGATAGTGCAGCTCGGTGCCAGCTAACATACTGGTAAAGGTGTTTCGAAAGTCTGCTACTAGTGGAGGGGTGAAATGGTTTCGCCAGTCGCCAGATTTGCCTTGTCTGTAGAAAAGAGCAAAGAAATAGAAACTTTAAACACATTGATTTGCAGGAAATAACGGTGGCACACCTAAATCGCGTACCAGCGTACATGGAGATAGATGGCCATTCATACAGCAAATAATATACCAACTCGAAGGATCAAGCAAAACAAAAAATGAGCATTCACAAAGTGCGTACCTCAAGTGACCATTTGCGTTGCCACCTTTCGCCTCCGCCGACGCCTTCATGCTGTCAAAGCTAGAATAATGCAACACCTTGTCCACGATCTCATCGGTCACAGAAATCTCTAAGAAGGCAGCGATTTTCACAATCTGTCCCCTGGGATCGGTTTGCATGTCTTCGTACTGCAGCCACATGGCCTTCTCTGGGTGGCGCTTGACATCGTAATACCAGTCTCGGACCCATTCAAAGTAATTCCCGAACATGACATTGCCTGTGAGCCACACCGCGGCCCAAGCCTCGAATGGCCAACCACACTTGAATGGGTTGAACGAATGATAATACGATGATACACAGGCATCGAGAGGGTTTCTGGACACCACCAATGTCTTGACACCATTCGGCAAACAAGACAGACCTTGATTCTGGCAGGCCAGCAGCTGCTCGCAACGAGCGTGGGACTTGATGACTCGGGGAGTTGGGGCATTATCAAAATCTTCCAAAGTGATGGCCGCAAACTCACCATCAAGCTTCTCACCCATAGGAGGAGAAGCATAAATACACGCCTCTGGCCAGATCTTGCCAATGGTGCTGACGCCAGGGATATAAGTGTTCTTGTGGGAAGGATCGATCACATCGTTGTTCCCTTGACAGAGCAGAAGCAGAACGCACTGTTCGGTCCAGGTGGTTCCACATTTCGGATAAGATACGATGATAATGTCTCCAGCCTTGTACACAATCTTACTGTTCAAGTAATCGGCGCGCTCTTGCGTGAATCCAGATAAATTCGGAATTCCATCAGCAACTCCAAATGTCACCGTATGTTGGACGGAAGGGTCAGTCACGCTTGTGGCCGTTGCTGAGCCCTTACCATCTGCATTAACGGGGGCTACACTGACAGTCCAATTCGACGCCATCTATTTCACAGATGAAAAAGCAAAGATTCTTTTTTGCAAACTGCTGGTTGTTTTCAGCTGCAAAGTGGTCACGGGGTGCGGAGAGACAAACTAAAAGTGAGCTTTTTCTGCACCCAAAATGGTGTAAAATGGTGCAGTACGTACAATTTACTCCGAAAGCTTTGATTTGAAACAGCTCCTTCGTTTCGAGTTTTCTCTTTTTCCAATCGATGCAGAAGTTTTCATCAACTCCGCACACCCAATCAACTCATATCTCTGCATAGTCGCAGGTATCTCTTATCCTTTACAGTTTATATAAAAAATGGCATCCAACGAAGAGGTGAGACTCCTTTCTTTTCCATCTTTGTCGTCCACTGATCGAGTTGCTCTATTACTTATGCATTGGCTGCCCTGCTGACATGTTGCTTCTGTGTTTCTCACATTCAGCCCATGGAGGAAATCGACGATAAGGCAAACGTCAGCAGCGAACCGGCTTCCGGACTTAGAGAGGTACGCATTTGTTTGCATGACTTTCCATTGGCATTTTCGCTGAACCCGCACATATCGATGCTCATCTTTATAGATCCAAGAGGCTGAGGCTGACTTGGAAGCTGCGCAGGAGAAGTTAAACCTTCAGGCACTTCCTATCAGAGCATACCTCGACCAGACCGTTGTGCCCCTTCTTTTGGACGGTATGTCTGCATTGGTGAAAGAGAGACCCCCCAACCCAGTAGAATGGCTTGCGGCATATCTGCTCAAGCACAACCCCCAAAACCCTTCTAGTTAAATGCGCACATCCTTCCGTACTATTTTCTTCTTTGTTTGACCACACTTTTCTTGTCATCCACGTAATGGGCTCTGCCGTGAAAGTTTTGTAATCGTATAAAACACTAGCAAGTGTGCTATCTCAATATTAATTTATACAGAATACAACAAGTACGATACTTTGAGTCAGTTTAAACGTTAGTTTGAGGCCAACGAACGGAAGGTTGCACCAATGGTAACAACTACAAACAACAATGACGAAATAAAACGGCAGAGGAAATTTCGATCCGATCGACAACCTACCACCTTTCAAGGCAATCTACATCTAGACACTGTCCACAACTGGTTTATGCTTTGGGCGAAGCACTAGAACATACAGAAGGAATTCAATGCCGAAAATAATGACTTTTGGAGGCTACTAAAACTTGTCTTTTTACCTACCAAATTCCGTGGTTGGTCATTGTTCTCTTCTTTCGCAATAAATCTGACATTCTAATTAGTTTCGCGATTTGAAGTGATGGGATATACAACAACATTTGAAGGATCATTTCAAGTGGATGGCCCTCTGAGCGCTGCTGCTCTTGATCTAATTCACGGCTTGAGCACCACGAGAAGAATGAAAAGAGATTCTCAGAAGCTTGCTGACAGGTTGGGAATCACTCTGGAAGAATGCTTAGCCAAGTACGGTGAAGAAGGCCAACTCTATTGCGGCGAAAAAGAATTCTTTGGACAAGCCGAAACGAGTGATATTATCGATTTTAACGCTCCCCCTGTTGGCCAACCCGGCCTTTGGTGTCAGTGGATGTACGACGAAGACACAGGTACAATTGCCTGGAATGAAGTAGAAAAGTTTTATTATTATGTTGAGTGGATTGAATACTTGATCCGGAATGTCCTTGCGCCGGAGGGACGCGCATTGAATGGTACAGTTCGTTACTGTGGAGAGGAAGAAGATTGGGATGTGGGGACAATCCGCATCGAGAACAATGTCGTGACCAAATCCGCGCCGCTTGAAGTGTACCAACGCTGGTAGTTACATTTATTTTTGTATTTTGCATTCTTTTTATGTTTGAAGAACGTTGTACCCTTAAAGTGAATGTTGGCGGCTGAGAGTGGCACGAGCACATGAATTGGCTTTGAAGTAATTAACTGGCGATTTTTGCATGTCATGTAAAAGGCCCAATTATTTGTTATAATGGATGATACTGGCTGTATCGCTCAAAGCACCGGGCAGACTCAGACAGGAATGGTCTCGAAAATTTATAATTATTATTTTTAGTAGAAGCAATGTTCAGCAAAATTAAATTCGATACATTGACCTATAAAAGAGAGCGATGGCTCCGGTTTTGAGTGATGTATCGCAATGTGACTGTATTGATAGACTGTACTGATGGGTGTGCTCGCGCTCGCTGCCAATTATAAGACACAAGGTACGTAATACTGAGGAGTCTTCTGAAGATACGCGGAACGCGATCCGGATAATTAACTGTGTGGTGACGATGTTCTGACTGGTTGCCTCAGCGCTCAAATGCAATAATATTGCAAAAGCATTGCTGAATACAAATGGGATACACAACGTCTTTTGATGGAGCTTTTTATGTAGATGGCCCTCTGAGTGCTGCTGCGCTTGAGCTAATTCACGGCTTGAGCACCACGAGAAGAATGAAAAGAGATTCGCAGAAGCTTGCAGACAGGTTGGGAATCACCCTTGACGAATGCATAGCTAAGTACGGTAGAGAAGGTCAACTCTATTGCGGCGAAAAAGAACAATTTGGACAAGTCAGAACGAGTGATGTTATGGACTTCAACTCTCCTCCTGTTGGCCAACCGGGCCTTTGGTGTCAGTGGATTTACGACGAAGACGCAAGAGCAATTGTCTGGAACAAAGTAGAAAAATTCTATTTTTATGTAGAGTGGATTGAATACTTGATTCGCATGGTCATTGCTCCCGAAGGCCGCGCGTTGAATGGCATAGTGCACTATTTCGGACAGAACAAACTGGATATGGGGTTCATTGAAATCGAAAATAACGTCGTCACCCAATATGCTGCCGCTTCTTTTCAGCTCGTGTAATGGCGTGGAGTAGCGTCAGGTGCAACTGCATTGGGGCAACATGACAAGTATGAACAAAACTGACTCTTCTATGTCTTGCTGTCTCATTATGTACTTTTTGTATATAATTAAGGTCTGGTTGTTATTGTTGCATGTAATAGCATTTTGCGAAGGGATGTTCGCATTCGTTCGCTTTACCCAAGTAAGCTGATTATGCAAAACAAGTACGAACAGGGCGAAATACCAGAAGTCTCTTTTTTGAATGTATTTAGCCTTTGTAGCCTTTGTGTCGATACTTTACAGTATTTGTGTCGATACTCTGGGGGTAAGTGGCATACTGACATACTGTCCAGATTGAGTACCTTCGATCCTGCTTGTGTTGTTGCGATATTGCTTGATAGTTTATTGTTCCATTGTAAGTTCTTCGTGCTTTACATTAGACAACATCTTAATATTTGCACTTTGACGGTTAATTTTTGGCACAACCTTGAAACCGTCCACGCTCTGACCTGACAAGATCCATCCGTATTTGCCGAGTATTTCTGCTATCGTGCATCATCTGTCCATAGATTTACCCTATTTTATCGTGTTTGTAAACTGTGATACAGAAATTCACGACAATGTCCGGTAAATCAAACAATAGCCTGCAGATTCTTGTGGATTGTTTTGACGACATCCCAAACATCATGACGAAGATGAATGAGTCCATCAACAACTCCCCAACTCGATACAAAGGTAGTTTTCTATTGCTTTGTTGCATCATAAATTTGCTTGTGGTTTTTATTAACCTCTAAATCTGCTTACAATGATCTACTAGCCACTGGTCGAAACTCTTCGTTTGCGGTGGACGGCGTAATGCGTGGGAACAAACGAGTCGACATCTCCAAACGAGAAAATGCCCACAGAGTAGAGCGCATGGCAACTCAGGCATTGCGCGTGCTTGACAATCTATCGAAACTGCCCAACCAAAAGAGACAAACCCGCCCGATAACTGAAACAGCAGCCATCGCGCAGTCGAAGCTGAAATCTCTCGTCGATAGCGGCATTGACATCCACAAGTTCTACCAACAGTATGACGTGAACCGCAGCGGCAAAGTTTCCTACAAAGATTTCTGTGACACGTTGGGCGCTGTTTCATCCGGTCTGGGACGCGAAGAGGCTCACGAGCTGGCCAGGCAACTAGATTCTCGGAGGGTGGGCTTGATTGAATATAACAACATTCTAACTTCCTTGCAGCAGATTCGCAAAGATGCTGGTTATAAGGAAGCTGCGAGCAACCAGATCAGTCACAGCGAACGACGCCAGCCTGTGCAAGCCTGGGCCGAGGAGACGCAGAAACAGGCAACCCAGCAGGAACACCAACCGCAGCACCAGAGAAGCGAACAACACACAACCAACCAGGAACCAGTGCAGATTCAACAACAACCAAATTACTCGCAAAACACTGCCTCTGATGAAACAAAAAGCGACGGAGCCTCTCACCACAACCACGCTGAGCAGCCCCAAGCGCCACCGAAAGTGTCACCGAGAACTTCCTTCGAATACATCGCCCCGGCGGGGGATAGCAACTTCTCCCCCAACAGCCCTGCGAGTCTGAATTCTCCGCATCATCCTCATAGCAATCCTTACTCTCGCCCGGGCACCCCGGAGTCGGAAGCGCTGATGTCGGTGCCTCGTAGATACCTCTACAATCCCGAGGTCAACTACGTGGTTTATGGCGAACAGGTCCGCCACACACCGTTTGACTTTGACCGCCACCACTATCTTGAGGAACAGGCGCACCCGCACC
>LNAP01011691.1_pt1 | contig 10680 bp, 11 predicted proteins | sample 602601 | NCBI WGS metagenome assembly LNAP01 (sample SAMN02440304, study PRJNA202911) | soil metagenome | biome: Subtropical and temperate rainforests or woodlands; isolation source: soil samples (1 kg each in a 20% v/v slurry with milli Q water) were... ...
CGGCTTCCAGTCCTGCGCGAGGGCGGTGCCAGACCACGCCGCGGCCAGCGAGGCGAGGGCGGCTGCGGCGAGCAGGCGGCGACGGGTGGTGGTGTCGATCATGGGGTCTGTCTCCTGTGTCGTTGTAGGTGTCAGGGAGCGGATGTCGGGAAGTAGGGCGTCGCCTCCCGCGGCGCGATAGCCGTGTCGCGCCGCGTGCCCCCGCTCAGTACTTGCGCACGAACGGGTTGGGCATGTCCAGGTCGGTCGAGATCCACACGCTCTTGGCCTCCATGTACTCCTTGATCGAGTCCATGCCGCCTTCGCGGCCGACACCGCTGTCCTTGTAGCCGCCGAAGGGCGTGGTGAAGCTGGTCGAGCGGTAGTTGTTGACCCACACCGTGCCGGCGCGCAGGCGCTCGGTCATGAACATGGTGCGGTGCAGGCTCCTGGTCCACACGCCGGCGGCGAGGCCGAAGCGCGTGTCGTTGGCGATGCGCAGTGCATCGGCCTCGTCCTTGAACTTGAGCACCGAAAGCACCGGGCCGAAGACCTCTTCCTGCGCGATGCGCATGTCGTTCGTCACGTCCACGAAGATGGTCGGCTCGACGAACTGGCCGCAGCCATAGCCCGCGCCGGTGAGCGCGCGGCCGCCGGCGACGCAGCGTGCGCCTTCGCTCTTGGCGATGTCGATGTACTTCATGATCTTCTCGAACTGCGGCCGCGTCGCGATCGGGCCGACTTCGGTGCTCTTGTCCGAGGGATCGCCGGCCTTCGCCTTGCGGGCGATTGCCAGCAGGCGCTCGACGAACTCGTCGTGGATCGACTCCTGCAGCAGCAGGCGCGAGCCGGCCATGCAGGTCTGTCCGCCGGCCGAGAAGATGCCGGTGATGACGCCGTTGGCGGCCTTCTCCAAGTCGGCGTCGTCGAACACGATGTTGGGCGACTTGCCGCCCAGCTCGAGGCTCACGCGCTTGAAGTTCTCGGCGGCCGTCATGTAGACGCGGCGGCCGGCTTCGTCACCGCCGGTGAAGGCGATGCGGGCGACCTTCGGGTGGCGGATCAGCGGCTCGCCGACGTCGGCGCCGAAGCCCGAGATGACGTTGAATACGCCCGGCGGCATGCCAGCTTCCTCGGCCAGCTTGGCCAGTTCGTACAGCGACACCGACGTGAACTCGGACGGCTTGCACACGATGGTGTTGCCGGCCGCGAGCGCCGGGGCGATCTTCCAGGCCGACAGCAGCAGCGAGGAGTTCCACGGCGTGATGCTCGCCACGACGCCCATCGGCTCGTAGCGGATCATGTTGAAGACCTTGGGCTTGTCCATCGGCACGACCGAGCCGTGGATCTTGTCGGCAAGCCCGCCGTAGTAATAGAAGTACTTGGCTGTGTACTTCACTTGGCCGAAAACCTCGCTCATCACCTTGCCGTTGTCACGGCTTTCGGCATCGGCGATGCGCTGTGCGTCGCGCTCGATGAGCGTACCCATCTTGTAGAGAATGGCTCCACGTTCGGTGGGTGAAAGCGCAGCCCACGGACCTTCAAACGCTGCGGCCGCAGCCTCAACCGCGCGGTTCACGTCAGTAGAATCGCCTTCGGGAATCTTCGCCCACGGTTCCCCTGTAAAGGGGTCCAGTGAGTCGAACCAGCGTCCCGAATTTGGGTCTACCCATTGATTATTGATGAAGAGCTGGTAGTGTTCCATGTTTGCCGATGTCCTATGCGGAAGCGATGAAGATGTAGAGGATTCTTTCGGCGCGCTCGCATTACAGCAAGTGAGAATTCATTGCCACTTAATGCGGTTTTGGAAAGTATGAGCAACGATTTTCAGTATGAGACGAAAGATCCCAAGCACTGTTGCGCTGGTGTTGTTTGAGGCAGCCGCTCGACACGGTAGTTTTGCGCGAGCTGCATCGGACATGTATCTCACCGAAAGCGCCGTCAGTCGCCAGATCGCTGCGCTTGAAGGCTATTTGAACGTTAAGTTGTTTGATCGCGTGAAGAAGCAGGTCGTACTCACCGAGGCGGGGCGTCGATACAGCGCGGCGATCGGCCCCAATCTTGACGAGATTGAGATGCACACGACGTCATTGATCGCGCATCGTGGCTCCGGCGGCATCATTGAGCTTGCCGTATTGCCGACCTTCGGCAACAAATGGCTGCTTCCCAGGCTCAACGACTTTCTCCGTTTGCATCCTGACATCTCAGTCAACCTGACCGAGAGACCCGAGCCGTTCGCTTTTCGGGGCACCAATTTCGACATGGCACTGAGCTTCGAACATCCTGCATGGGTGGATGTGCACAGCGTCTCGTTGTTTAGCGAAGAAGTGATACCCGCTGGTAGCTCACGGCACTTCGATTTCTCGCGATTGCAGGAACCTGCCGATCTGATTGACTACAGACTGCTCTACAAGCGTTCACGTCCCGAGGCATGGCCACATTGGTTCGGCGTTGCAGGCGTTCCCAACGCTGAGCTGACGCAGACGCTTCGGATGGAGATGTACTCGATGGTTATCGAGGCGGCGCGGGCAGGCATCGGGTTTGGGCTGATTCCGCGTATGTACATCGAAGACGAGATCGCTCGGGGGGATCTTGCCGTTCCATTTGATATCCCGCTGATGCACGAGAAGCGTTACTGTCTGATTACCCCACATAACAAAGTTGATTCTCCGGTGTTGAGGGTATTCGCCGAATGGCTGGAAGCGCAGTGCGCTCCTACCATAGCGCGCGATCATTGAGCGCTGCGCGATCGAGGAACTCACTCGAGGTCAGGTGGCGCAAGCCCTGTCCGATCCTCGCCCTGAGTTTTCGAAGGTGGCTGCTGGATTGGCCGATCAGGCAGCTTACTTTGAGGGTGAAATCGCCTTCATTGTCAAAACAAACGGTCCTATCGATCCAGATGTGTTCTGGCAGTTGGCTCAGATGCTGATGCTCTGCAACAGTGTTCGCATCGACTGCCGGATTCGGACCAATGAATTGCGGCATGCCCTGGCTGACCCTGCCTTGATTTCACGTACAGCAAGAAGTTGGAAACTTCAGCTGTATGGAGAATCGAGATGCGAGATACCAAACTGCCCAAGCGGCAATACACCGAGGCGACCCGGCTGGCCGAATCGGTCGGAGGCCACGAAGCGGCGCGCCGATTGGGTGTTCCGGTGGCCACACTGGGCAACTGGAAGCGGCGCTCAGCCGCAGCAGGCACAGGCGCACCTGAAGTCGCGTTGAATGCGGGGGCAGTGCCAACGCGCCGGCCCGTGAGCGAACTGGAGGCTGAGAACAGCCGGTTGCGCAGGGAACTCGCCGACGCGAAGCTCGATGTGGAAATCCTTCGAAAAGCGACGGCGTACTTTGCCAAGGGGTCGCGATGAAGTACGCCTGGATCGAGAACCATCGCGACGAATACACCGTCAGCCGGTTGTGCCGGGTTTTATTGGTATCGCGCTCGGGGTACTGCCAGTGGCGCGTGCGGGCGCCCAGCGCGCGGACTCTGGCCAACCAGGCCCTGGACACCAAGGTGGCGGCCATCCATCAGGGCAGCCGCCGCAGCTACGGCAGGCCCCGGATCACGCAGCAACTGCGCCAGCAGGGCGAGTGCGTGAGCGCCGAGCGGGTGCGCCAGAGTCTCAAGCGCCAAGGCCTGTTCCCGGTGTACCGCCGGGCGTACGTGGTCACCACCGACTCAGGGCACCGCCTGCCGGTGGCAGCCAATATTTTGGATCGACGTTTCGACGGCTGGCAGCCGAACCAGGCCATCACGTATGTCGCCACCGGCGAGGGTTGGCTGTACCTTGCCGCGGTGATGGACCTGGCGAGCCGCCGGATCGTAGGCTGGTCGATGTCAGACTCGATCGATGCGAAGCTGGTGTGTGCTGCCCTCAAGTCAGCGTATTGGCAACGCAAGCCGAGCCCGGGATTGCTGGTGCACACGGATCGTGGAAGCCAATATGCGAGTCTCGAGTACCGCCGGCTGGCGGCGGACTTCGGCATCACGATGTCGATGAGCAGACGGGCGAACTGCTGGGATAACGCGGCCATGGAGAGCTTCTTCAAGACGCTCAAAGTCGAGCGGATCTACCAGGTAAGCTATGACACTCGGGCGCAGGCAAGATTGGACATCGTGGACTGGATCGAGGGCTTCTACAACCGCGTGCGCATGCACACGGCTATCGGATGCCGGGCCCCTGTCACAAAGGATGCATGACTTGGTGTACGTGGAAACGAGGCAGTGTCACAACATCGTGCAGAGAATCCTTAGCCAAACGGGGAACTCCAACTGAAATACATTAGTCAATTCAGGATCAATCGCTAAGTGCCAAGCCGAGATCAAGAACTGTCGTATCTCGCTCAGCGATTCTGCATCGGAAACGCAATCCTTCAGCCTCACCAAACCACAGTTCGGTGCGAAGCAGATCGCCTGGATAGACCGGTGCGGAAAAACGCGCGTCAAAGCGTCGTAGGCGCGATGCGTCGCCCGCGGCTGCCAGAGCCGCCACGGCATAGGCGGCGATGCCGTAGGTGCAAAGTCCGTGAAGTATCGGCCGCTTGAACCCCGCACGATGTGCCACGGCAGGGTCGGCGTGCAGCGGGTTGTCGTCGCCGCTCAGCCGGTAGATCAACGCCGCCTGCAGCGGGATGCGGAAATCAAGAAAGCCGTCCGGCTTGCGCGGCGGCAGTGGAAGCACTGCTGGCATGGTGACGGGAGGGCCGCCGAAGCCGCCGTCCGCGCGACAGATGGCGTTGGACCGTAGCGAACATAGCAAGGCGCCATCAGTGTTGTCGAAGAGGTCGCGGCGTGTGTACAGGTGTGCGCCGCGACCGGGGCCCTTGTCGATGATCTCTTCCACGACCATGCGGCCCGTCACGCTGCCTGATACCGGCAGCGGCCGGTGCACAACGAGGCTTTGTTCGCCATGCACCACCGCCTGCCACTGGATGCCGGTGTCGGGGGCACGCTGCCAGAAACCCGGATGGCCGAGCACCACCGCCATGGTTGGCAGGATGCGAAGACCTTCCTCGTAGACATAGTGCAGTTGCTGCGCGTCCAGCGGATTGTGACCCAAACCCAGACCGAGCGCGTAGAGGATACCCTCGCGCGGGCCGTAGGCCTGAACCACATCGGGAAAGACGCGGCCGCGCAGGCGTTCATAGTCGATCGTCATCGGAGCATCGTTTCTTGTTGCTCAGATTGCAGCGCGCTTGCCCCACATCGGCAGTGGCATGGCAACGGGTTTGGCTAAGCCGAAGGGCTCCGGTGCGATGGTCACGATCTTCCGCGCGCGCCACTGGTCATAGGTTGGGAAGGCGCGCGTATTGCTCTGTGTCGTCGGATCGAACTTCACCCCCCAACCCACGATGGTCGACCCTGCAGGCAGGTCAAGGGCCAGCGCAGCCGCGCGGATCTTTTCGGTGTCCATCGCGCCCGCGTCGGGCAGGATGCGCTTGAGCAGAAGGTGCATCGCCGTGAAGCCCATGCCGGTATGCGCGGAAGGTTCGCGGCCGCCATGCTTTTTCCGGTGTTCTTCATGGAAGCGCTTGAAGAGCGCCGCGGCCTCCGGGGTGAGGCCGGACGCATTGATATTGACGGAAGTGCCGGCGTTAAAGACGCCGTTCACGTCGTCCATCAGCGCGTCCGCGTACTCCCCGACGTTGTGACCGCCGCCGTTGCCGATCACAGCTTTGAAGTTGAGCCCAGCTTCGCGCGACTGGCGTGCGAACAGGATGCAGTCGGGCGTGTACTGGCAGGCGATCAGCACGTCCGGCTGCAGTGACTTGTAGCGCTGCACTATGGACGACATGTCGGTCGTCTTGTAGCTGTAACTGGTGGCATCGACGACGGTCACCCCCTTCTTGGCCAGCCAGGCCTTCGCACCTTCGGCAATGGCCGTGCCGTTGGCCGAGTCTTCTGTTAGCAGTGCCACCTTCATCTTCGAGACCTCCAGGCCGCAGCCCGGCGCGATTGTGTCGGTGACGAAGCGTGCAGCGCCGGCCCCCAGCGTGGTCGCCGGGTAGATCATGCGAAGTAGGTACTTAAAGCCGCGCTTGGTCACGTCGTCGGCGACCGCGCCCTGCTCCAGGTAGATCACCTTGTTGCGTTCGGCCACCTGGCTCGCGGGCAGCGAGATCGAGCTCGCATACGAGCCCACGATGACTTTGACTCCATCCTTGCTGATCAGGCGATTGGCTTGCGAGACCGCCTCCGTGGAACTCGGCACATCGGCCACCGCGAACTCGATCTGCTGGCCGAACACTCCGCCCTCGGCATTGATCCACTCTTGCGCCATTTGGAAGCCGCGGAACACGTCGTTGCCGAGTGTGGCGAGCGGCCCCGACAACGGCAGCAGCACGCCGATCTTCAGCGGTGGCTTTTGCGCGAAGACCGATGGTGCGGTCGCGGCCGCGGCCAGGCCGCCACTGGCCATGGCGGCAAAGGAACGTCGGGATATCTTGTTCATGTGCTTGTCTCCTGTTGCTTTGGTGAACCGAGGCCGAGATAGATGCTTTGCACCTCGGGGTTTTGGGAAAGTTCGCGGCCCGTGCCACTGAGGGCGGCGTGGCCGTGCTGGATCACGTAGGCGCGGTCGGCCATTGCCAGCGCGCGACCGACGTTCTGCTCGACGATCACTAGCGTCACCCCGGTGTCGCGGATGGCGCGAATGGCGTCGTAGACGACGTCGACCGCGATCGGAGCCAGGCCGAGCGAGACCTCGTCGAGCAACAGCAGATCGGGCATGGCGACCAGGCCGCGTGCGATCGCGCACATCTGCTGCTGTCCGCCCGACAGTGTGCCGCCGAGCTGCAGCGCACGCTCCTGGAGGATGGGGAAGAGGCGGTGCACATAGGCCAGGCGTTCGGTCAGATGAGGGCGGGCCCGCTTCGAGTAGGCCCCCATTTCCAGATTGCGCCGCACGTTCATGCGCTGGAACAGGCGCCTTCCTTCGGGCACTAGTACCACGCCCCGTTCGACGATTTCGCTGCAGGTCTGGCCACCGATGGCAACGCCATCGAGCAGTATGCTGCCCCGCGTGGGTTGCACCAGTCCGGCGATCGTGCGCATCAGCGTCGTCTTGCCGACGCCATTGGAGCCCACGATTGCCACCACTTCCCCACGCTGGACCGCCATGTCCATGCCGAACAGCACCTGGGTGTCTCCGTAGCCAGCGTCCACATCCTTCACTTCAAGCATGGACGGCTCCCGTGATCGCGGTGGTGGTGAGGTCGCCCAGATAGGCACGGACGACGGCCGGATCTCGCATCACCTCCTTGGGGCTGCCGTCGGCGATCTTCTTTCCGGTGTCCATGACAACGAGCCGGTCGCAGATGTCCATCACGGCCTCCATGTTGTGTTCGACGAAGAGCACGGTCGTGCCTTCGTTTCGCACGACGCGAATCAGCTCGAGCATGGCGCCGACCTCCGAGGAGTTGAGCCCCGCCAGCACCTCGTCGAGCAACAGCATGCGGGGTACCGTGGCCAGAGCGCGACCCACTTCCAGCCGCTTTTTCTCGGCTGTGGTGAGCGAGGGCGTCGGTAGGTCGAGCCGTCCACCCAAGCCGACGCGTCGCGCGACGTCGCGGGCCGCGGTGCGTGCTTCGTCGATGCGCCGTCGGTGTAGCATGCTGCCAGTCATGATGGTCTCCAGCACCGTCATGGATGTAAAGGTTTGCGGTATCTGGAAGGTCCGCGCGAGGCCGCGTCGGCAGATGCCCGCTGAAGACATGCCGGCCAGAGAGCGCCCTTCGAACAGAATGTCGCCGCTGTCCGGTGCGATGGCACCTGCGACGAGGTTGAAAAGGGTGGTCTTGCCGGCGCCGTTCGGACCGATCAGTCCGAAGATCTCGCCAGCGGCCACTTCGAAGTCTACCGCGTCGACGGCCACCAAGCCTCCGAAACGTTTGGTGAGGGTCTGGATCTGCAGCATCATTCGTCTCCCGTGCGCGTAGCGGGCCCAGCCTTGCGCCGCTGCAGCCGCTCACGCAGATCCTGCAGGCCACCTACCAGGCCCTGCGGCAGCAGCACCACGATCACGACCAGCATCAGCCCGTAGACCACCAGGTGCGTGCCGGAAGCAGCGCTACCGAAAGCCTCCACTAGGAACTCCCGGAAGGGCAGGGCGATGGCGGCGCCCAGCACCGGACCCGCCAAGGTGCCCACGCCGCCCAGGATCGACATCAGGGCCAGATCCACGGAGAAGCTGATAGTGAAGACCGTCCCGGGCTCGATGTACATGACGTACTGAGCCATCAGCGTTCCGCCGATTGAGGTGAGTGCGGCGCTGACCACCAGCGCTAGTAGCTTGTAGCGCCGCAACGGCACGCCTGCGGCATCGGCGGCTTCCTCGTTGTCGCGGATCGCGCGGAGGTAGAAGCCCGTGTAACTGCGCGACAGCAGGAAGGCGGCGATCAGCACTACCGCCAGATAGCCGCCGGTCAGCCAGACATAGCTGCTGCGATCGGCAAACACCATGCGGGCGAAGCCCGGCACGAAGTCCACGCTCAGCCCATAGGGCAGCGCGACGAACTTGCGCGAATAGATCAGCAGGATGCGCACCGTTTCGCCAAAGGCGAGCGTGGCCATCGCGAAGAACACCCCGCGCATGCGAAAGGTGGGGAAGGCAATGATCACCACCAGCACGATGCTGAACACGGCACCTGCGAGCATGCCAAGCCACGGGCTGACGCCCGCATAGTTCAGCAGGATGGTCGAGGTGTAGGCACCGATGCCGAAGAACGCGGTGTGGCCGAGCGAGAACTGTCCCGCCATGCCGCCCACGATGTTCCAGGAAGACGCCAGGCCCGCGTAGAGCAGGGTCAGGATCAGCAGGTTGAGATAGTGATCGTTGCTGGGGATCAGCGCCCCGGCCACCACGACCAGGGCCAGGACGCCGGCCCAGGCCGCATCGCGGCGATGGGTGATGAGGTAACGCGACGTCATTTGAGCGCCTCCTTCTCTGCGCCCTTGACGCCGAACAGACCATGCGGACGCACCGCGAGCAGCAGGATCAGCAGCACGAAGTGCGTGGCCTCTTTCAGGTCGGGGCTGATGAAGCCGGTGATCGATTCCACGATGCCCAGCACCAGTCCGCCGATCACGGTGCCGGGCAGGCTGGACAATCCTCCCAGCACCACCACGACGAAGGCGACCAGCACGAAGAAGGTGCCCACCGAGGGAAAGGCATAGAAGCTCGGAACCAAGACAGCCCCGGCAATGCCGGTCAGTCCGATGCCGAGACCGAAGGTGATCAGAGAGATGCGGCCAGGGTCGACGCCCATCACACGCGCGGCGACGATGTCCTGCGAAATTGCCTCGATCGCACGCCCCAGGAAAGTGGAGCGCATGAATACGACCACCGCAGCCAGGATCGCGGCCGCGAAGCAGAAGGCCACCAGCCGGTTCGAGCTGAGCGTGATGCCCAGCAACTCAACCGATTCGCCGCCGGGCGGCATCACCTGAACGGTGCGGTAGTCGGCGCCCCACAACATCAGCGCCACGTTCTGCAGGGCGATGCCCAGCCCGAGCGTGGCGAAGACCTGCGTCATCTCGGGTTTGTAGATGGTGAAGCGCATCAGGCACCAGTAAAAGAGCAGGCCCAGCACGAAGAAGGCGGCGCCGATCAGCGGGGCGCCGAAGTATGGGTTGATGCCGGTGCTGCGCATGAGCCAGTAGCCCGCGTACATCCCCAGCATCAGGAACTCGCCATGCGCGAAGTTAACAACCTTCGCCACGCCGAAGATGAGGTTGAGTCCGAGTGCGCAGAGGGCGTAGACGCCGCCGAGTAGAACGCCCGAGACGATGAGTTGAATGAGAACCTGCATTGGAAGGACTTATCTCCGAGGGGCGGGTTTTGCCGAATGAGTTGGCGATAAATATTCTATAAACTACAGAATGTATTTAATTTAATGTGGCGATGATTCTTGTGTCAAGGGGGTCAACACCCATGGCCGCTCAGCCGCCCAATCTGCCTGTTCACATCACCTTCATCCACGGACTGCCCATGACCATCCAGCGCTCACTCACCACCTCAACGCCCAGTCCCGAACTCATTGCCGGCGTGCTGGAGGAGGCGGGCATCAACGCGGTGTTCGGCATCTCCGGCGGGCACACCGGACGGATCTTTGGTGCGCTGGAAAAAAGACAGGCCACGATCCGGACCGTGCTGGTGCGGGAGGAATCTCTGGCCGCCGTCATGGCGGAGGTCTACGGGCGGCTGACGCGCAAGCCGGGCGTGGTGCTGGGGCAGGGGCCGTGGGTGCTCGGCAACGGGCTGGTAGGCACCATCGAGGCGCGTTTGTCGAGCTCGCCGATGCTGCTGCTGACCGACTTCAGCGACACCCCGCCGTTCGGGCTTCACGCGCCCTACCAATCGGGCACCGGCGAGTACGGCAACTGGGACGCGCGCCAGGCTTTCGGTGGCATCACCAAGGAAGTCTTCGCGGTGCACGACGCCACCGGTGCCGTGCAGGCGACACAGCTCGCGATCAAGCATGCGCTCAGCGGTCAGCCGGGCCCGGTGGCGGTGATCTATGGCCTGGCGGCGCTGACCGGCGAGGTCGGCCCCGATTCGCAGCCACGCCTCTACCCGACGCGTCACTACCTGCCGGTGGCGCTTCCTCCCGCACATCCAGTGGCAGTGGCCGACGCCATCACCGCGCTGCGCGCCGCCCGTCGACCGGTGCTGGTCGCCGGCAACGGCGTGCGGTTGGCGG
>LNAP01005937.1_pt1 | contig 10679 bp, 8 predicted proteins | sample 602601 | NCBI WGS metagenome assembly LNAP01 (sample SAMN02440304, study PRJNA202911) | soil metagenome | biome: Subtropical and temperate rainforests or woodlands; isolation source: soil samples (1 kg each in a 20% v/v slurry with milli Q water) were... ...
GGGGGGGGGCTATTAATGGGTTGGGATAACTTTGTTTGGGTTGAATGAGTCTCCTGCTAACGTTTCCCTAATACGACGCATCATTGCCATCTCGAGAGGCGCCTTTTGTTCAATCAACGCGGCAATCTTGGATTGACCGATTCCATGCTCGGCGCTGATACTTCCGCCGAAGTCATGCACGCTCGCATACACGATTTCCTCGAACTTCTTGCGCAGGTTCAAGAACGCTTGCATGTCCTCACCCTGGGGCTGAAGCAGGTTGAAGTGGATGTTCCCGTCACCGACGTGACCGAAGGCATTGATGTCAACGGAGGGATAAAAAGCCGCGAGTTTTTCCGAAGTCGCGCGGATGAATTCCGGCACCACGGACACAGCAACAGACACATCCGTGTAAACCACCGCGCCGTTGCGAATCTGCGCTTCGGAAACGCACTCACGTAGCTCCCAGAACTTGTTGCGTTGCTCGACGCTCGAAGCAATGGCTGCATCAACGATGACTTCACTTTCCAATGCGGCCTCGAGCATGTTTTGTACGAGGTCGTTAAGCAGACTGCCTTGCCCGGCATCGAACTCAGCCAGGACGAACCAATCGGTATCGGCGTTCAGCGGGCCGACAGTGCCAAGCACGTGATCGTTGGCCAGCTTGAAGAAGCGGCGAGGAATGAGCTCGAAGGCGCTTACGGCTTCGCCGGCATGTTGGCGAGCGATGCTCAGCAGCTTTACCGATGACGGGAGATCGGCCAAAGCGATAAGTGCAGTCACGGTGGTCTTGGGAGCTGGGTAGAGCTTGAGCACGGCGGCCGTGATGACTCCCAACGTGCCTTCGGCGCCGATAAAGAGCTGACGCAGATCGTAGCCGGTGTTGTCTTTACGGAGCTTGCGAAGACCGTTCCAGATGGTGCCGTCGGCGAGCACAACCTCCAGGCCCAGGGCCAGGTCACGCGCGTTGCCATAACGCAGGGTATTGATACCACCAGCGTTGGTGGACATGACGCCGCCAATTTGACAGGAGCCCTCTGCGCCAAAGCTCAGTGGAAACAGCCTGTCAACTTCGGATACCGCGGCACGAACAGTTGCCAGGACACAGCCGGCCTCGACCGTTGCGGTGTAGTTTTCAGCGTCAATCTCGCGAATACGGTTCAGACGACTCAGACTCAGGATGACCTGCTGCCCACTGGCGTCAGGAATGGCGCCGCCCGCGACGCCGGTGTTGCCACCTTGGGGGACCACGGCGACGTTTCGCTCATGGCACCACTTCACGATGGCCGAAACCTCTTCTACGTTGCGAGGCCGCATGACAGCTGCAGCGCTTCCGGCATGCACCTTCCATGCGTCGGCGTTGGCCGCATCGAGCACGTCCTGGTCTGTGCTGCAAATCAAAGGGCCGAACGCCTCCAGCAACTGCTCGGATAGGTTGTTTGTGTTCACTATTTGTCCTACTTACAGTGTCTCCGTTGGCATCTGTTAAAGCAGATTGCATGCCAACGTCAGATTTCCATTTACCTGTTTGATATCAATGACTTATAAATTGACGCCGGAAGCTCTCGGCAAGAAAAGTTGCCGAAAGTCAACCTCCAGCTTTTACATGCGAGCAAACCCTTACAGGGTTATCCTTAGTGCACTCAAGTTGGAACGCGAGCATTGCTATGCCGCAGGGAGTTGAGCGCCCAAACGCCAAATACAGGGCCCGGAACCAGCAGCCAGACGGCCATATCACCCCAACTCAAAAGCGCGGTTTGCAGCAGCAAGATGCTGATGACCGTCAACAGAAAGCCGAGACAGTTCTGAGCAGTCAAAGCTGTGCCGACCAAGCGTGCAGGTACGTGGGATGCAGTCAGGGCTGAAAACTGCGGCGAGTCCGAGACGACAAACACCCCCCACAGTGCAAGCACGGTGAGCTTTGCCATGAGCAGTGGTGCCGGTATGAACGGGTATACCGTGCACATAAAGCCAGACATGACCAGCGAAATGCGGGCAACCGCTCCGCTGCCAATTCGCCTGCTCACCATGCCGCCAACCACACAGCCCACGCTTCCGACAGCGATGACCAGGGCGCTTACCGCAGCGACTTGCGTTGCGGTCTCGGTAGGAGGCAGCACACCACGGACGAGAAGCGGCACAACAGCCCAGAAGGCGTAGAGCTCCCACATGTGCCCGAGATAGCCCGCGCAGGCGGCTCGATACCCGCGGGTTCCGACGAGCTCGCGCAAGTCGGCGACGAAACTTCTTTTCTTGCTGGAACCCGTGTCAGGTCGTGCTTGGTCACCAGCCAAGCCGACAACAAGGACAGCGCCCACGATTGCCAGCACAGTGGCTCCCCAAACAATCCACTGCCATGGCCACGAAGCTCCAACCATGCGAAGGATTTGGGGCATTGCGGTGCCAAGGGTGAGCATCCCCACTAACCAGCCGAGTGCCCAGCCCGCGCTGGCACCACTCCGCTGGACAATCATCTTCATGCCCATCGGGTAGATGCCTGCGAGAGTGACACCAACGGCGAATCGGCAAGCCCAGGCGAATGCAAACGACGGTTCAGCGAGGAGCCAGACGCAGTTCAGCACCGCGCCAATAGCGCAGCTAGTGGCAAACAGTCGCTCCGGCGCAAACTTGTCAGCCCAACCCAGCAGCGTGAAAAGAAGCGTGCCGAGGATGAAGCCCAACTGGGTGGCTGACAGAAGCCAGCCAAACCCGCTGGGCGCCAAGCCAAGCCATTGCGCTATCCCGTCGGCCGCACCGCTGGGGCTGAACCACAGCGATGTGCCGAGCCACTGGGACAGCACGATGACCGGGACTGCTACAGCCCCCAGGCGTTGGCTGACCCTCTTCATTTGCGAGGCAGAACCCCGATGCGCTCGAGGATGGCACGCAACTCATTGTTGCGTACTTCGTCGATGGGCTCCATGACCACTTTACAAGTGTCATGCTCAATGATGCCCATCCACTTCAGCGCGCGCTTGTAGCACTGCGGGTATTGCAATACGTTGGCAAAGGCCACGGAGTTCAGGGGACCGACAGTCGTGTAGAAAAGGTTGCGAGCGTCGTCCAGGCGACCATCACGGATGTACTCGAAAATGCGCGATTGCTCGCTTGGCAGGACACAGCTGGCGGCAGATGTCATGCCTTCAGCTCCATACAGCAGCATCATGAAGTTCATCTGGTCATGGCCTGCCCATGCCTTGACACGGTTGTCCGTCGCTGCTGCGTACTGAGCAATCTTGCCGGGATAGGGCAAGAACAGTTTCGAGCAATGCATCGTGGGGATGGCATCGGCCATGCGCTTAAGCAGCGCCAGGCTGAATTCAATGCCGGCTCCACCGTCGTAGACCATCAGGGGCAGCTCAGTGGCATCGCCCACGTACTTCACATGACGGAACACGCCTTCCGCCCCATGAGGGTGGTAGTAGGGACCGGTCGTGAAGATGTAATCGGCGCCGTGGGCCTCAGCGTGCTTGGCCAGCAGCGCAGCAGTGTCAGCGGAAGAATCGTTCACGCCCACGCCGACTGGCACACGGCCAGCAACGTGCTTGGTTACGATTTCCACCAACTGGCGACGTTCGTCATCGGTCAGGGCAAACACTTCACCAGTACTACCCAGAGCTAGGATGCCGTGCACGCCTTTGCTGATGACGAAGTCAATGAGGCGGTGCGTCGAAGCCTGGTCAATGCTGCCATCAGGAAGCATTGGAGTTACCAACAAGGCATGGTTGCCGTAGAGCTTGGCTTTGCGTTCGTTCAGTTTTTTCATGTCCATAGTGATCTCCGATTACCAAGAAGTAGCGATGTACTTCGCTTCCATGTACTCGAGCAGGCCATGGTGACCACCTTCACGGCCAATACCGCTTTGCTTCACGCCGCCGAACGGAGCCGCAGGGTCGGAAACCAGACCACGGTTCAGGCCAACCATGCCGAACTCCAACTGCTCCGAGACACGCAGACCGCGAGCCAGATCCTTGGTGTAGACATAGGCAGCCAAGCCATACTCGGTGTCGTTGGCTTGCTTGATGACATCCTCCTCCTTGTCGAAGGCCACGAGTGCGGCGACGGGGCCGAAGATTTCTTCACGCAACAGGTTCGCATCTGCACTCACATGCGAGATGACGGTTGCTGGGTAGAAATAGCCGGTTTGGGATGGCACGGCGCCGCCTGTCAGAACCTTAGCCCCCTTGGCCTTGGCGTCGTCGACGAGTTCAGCCACCTTGGAGCGGCTTTGCTCGTTGACCAGAGGCCCCAGTTCGGTGGTCGGTTGGCAACCTTCGCCCATGCGCATCTTGCTCATGCGGTCAGCCAGCTTCTTTGCGAACTCGTCGTGTACAGCACGAGCCACGTAGATGCGGTTTGCGGCCGTGCAAGCCTCACCGCCGTTACGCATCTTGGCGATCATGGCGCCGTCGACAGCGGCGTCGATGTCTGCGTCTTCGAAAACGATGAAGGGAGCGTTACCGCCCAACTCCATGGAACAGCTGATGACCTGGTCAGCCGCTTCCTTCAGCAGGATGCGGCCCACTTCGGTAGAGCCAGTGAACGACAGCTTACGAACGCGGGGGTCGTGCAGAATGGCGCTGGACAGGGCACCAGACTTCGACGAGCTCACCACGTTGACCACGCCATCCGGCACACCCGCCTCTTTCATCAGCGCAGCCATGGCATAGGCAGTCAGCGGGGTCTCGCTGGCGGGCTTCAAGATACAGGTGCAACCGGCAGCCAGTGCGGGGCCGATCTTGCGAGTAGCCATGGCGGCAGGGAAGTTCCAGGGCGTGATGAGCAGCGAGATACCGATGGGCTGGTACTGGACCAGCATGCGGTTGGTCCCTGCAGGCGAGGTGCCCATTTCACCCAGCGCGCGGACGGCTTCTTCTGCGTACCAGCGGAAGAATTCGGCGGCGTAGTTGGCTTCACCACGGGCGTCCGACAGGGCCTTGCCGTTTTCCAGCGAGATGAGCTTGGCGAACTCTTCGATGCGGCTGCTCATCAGCTCATAGGCCTTACGCAGGATTTCCGCGCGCTTGCGGGGTGCGGTGGCCGCCCATGCCGGAGCAGCCTTGGCAGCAGCGTCCACAGCAGCCAGGCCTTCTTCAGGCGAGGCATCGGCAACGGAGGCCAGCACCTTGGCGGTCGAGGGGTCATATACGTCGATGCGCTTGCCGGACTTAGCCGCGAGCCATTCGCCACCGATGAACAGGTCGGTGGGGGTATCCGGGAAGGTGTCGAAACCAGACAGCTTGAAAACTTGAGTCATGTGAACCTCGTTTGTGAAGGGGAAATCAGTCGGAAAGACCAGCGCGCTTGCCTGCGAAAGCTGCGTTGACCAGGCGAACCATGGATTCGCTGTCCAGCGTCCGTGGGTTGTTGTTGACGAGGCGGGCGGCCTGCATGGCTTGTTGTGCAACCCATGCCTTCTTGTCTTCCGGCAGGCCCAGTTCAGCCAACGAGCTGGGGATGCCGATACGTGCGAACAGGCCGGCGACTGCGTCGATGCCCTTGCGTGCTTGCACTTCGGCCGAGTCACCCTTCTCCGCGACACCGAACATCTCCGCGATTTCGGCGAATTCGGGGATGCAGTTCTTGAGGTTGAACTCCATCACGTAGGGCATGAGCGCAGCCACGCCGGTACCGTGAGCCGTGTGGGTCGCTGCACCAACGGGGTACTGGATTGCGTGAGCGGCCGCAGTGCCGGCCTGGGCAAATGCCATGCCCGCAGACATCGCACCGAACATGACTTGCTCGCGGGCCTCCATGTCTTCACCGTTCTTGACGGCACGCTCCAGGTTGCCAGCCAGTGCCTTGATGGCGGCGCGAGCATACATGTCGCTCACCGTGTTCTTGCCCACGAACACCTGTGTCATGCCCAGGTTGGGCGTAACAGGCTTGCGGACAGCGGTAAAGGACTCGATGGCGTGGGTCAGCGCGTCGGCGCCGGCAATGGCGGTCAGCGAGCGCGGGCAGGTACGCGTCAGTTCAGGGTCGCAGATGGCGACCATGGGAATCAGATGCGGGCTGGACACGCCAATCTTCGTGTCGCGCACAGGGTCAGCCAGCACAGCGACAGGCGTGACTTCGGAGCCAGTGCCGGATGTGGTCGGGATGGCCACGAGGGGCAGCACCGGACCGGGCACCTTGAACTCGCCGTAGAAGTTTGAGATGGGACCTGCATGGGCCAGCGACAGAGCCACCAGCTTGGCCAGGTCGAGGCAACTGCCACCACCGATGGCCACGATGACGTCAGGCTCGAACTCGGCGGCACGCTCGCTGGCTTCGGTAATGCAATCCAGCGGCAGTTCGGCGATGGTGCCGGTGTACACATCGACCGTCATGCCCTGCTCGCGCAGGCTGTCGGCCATGGCCAACAGGTTCGGATCCTGCAGGAAACGCAGGTCGGAGCAGATGAAGACGCGATTGCCGAACTCCTTCACGACATCGGGCAGTGCAAAGCGCTGCTTGGCGCCGAACAGGGTCAAACGGGGGGAACGGGAAACGCCGAAGTTGGTCATGGTCATGCCGATTGGTTGGAGGGTTGTTGATTTGCCAAGCTCTGTAGACGCGCCCAGACGTCTTCAGCCAGCTCCAAGCCGTCGCGCTGCCTCTTCGCGCGAGTGGCCAATGCACGGTCGCCAGGGACGGCAACGGGTTTCTCAACGAGGCCGGAGGCACGCACGTCGTCGAGGTAGCGCTCAATGGACTCAGTCACACCGGGCTGAGCGATGGGGTCGATGACGATGAAGACGTCGCCCTTGTTGCAGGCCTGCGTCGAGTCCAGCGTGCCCACCACGTTACGGCCGACAGCCGATGCGGTAAGAGCGGTGATAAGGACTTCGAGGGCGATACCCAGGGCGTAGCCCTTGGCTTCACCAAAGGGAGCGATGGAGCCAGCCTTTGCCAGACGAGCATCCGTCGTCGCGTTGCCTTCCGCATCCAGCGCCCAGCTCGGGGGGATGGGGGCGTTGCGCAGGGCGTAGTCGTGAATCTGGCCCATAGAGACCAGGCTGGTTGCCATGTCCAGCACGAATGGCGTCTTGCCGGCCGGGACACCGATAGCCAGAGGGTTGGTGCCCAGCATGGCGTGACGACCACCCCAGGGGTGAACCAAGGCCTCGCTGGTGCACATGGCCAGCAGGACCTTGCCCTGGCGAGCCACGCGCTCGGCGTACCAGGCCAGCATGCCCAGGTGGTTGCTGTTGCGGATAGCTGCGACAGCAACGCCAGCGGTCTCGACACGCTGCATCAACTGGTCGATTGCATTGCAGGCGATGATCGGGCCCATACCCATCTGACCGTCCACAAAGGCGACGTTGCCGCGCCATTCGATGCAGCCAGTGGTATTCGGGTCCGTCACACCGTTGCCGATGCGTTCCACGATGCGAGGCAGACGCATCAGACCGTGCGAAGCGCGACCGCGGAGATCGGCTTCGACCAGCAGGTCGACCTGCAGACGTGCGTGATCCGAGGGGACGTTGGCATTCTCCAAGGCTTCGATGGCAGCCGCCACGGCTTTCTCATGAGGTACGAGCATGTTCAGAAATCCAAGAAAAGTGGGTAAGGCTCAGCGAGCCGACTTCGAGGTCAGACCTCGGCGCTTAGCCTGAAGCAGTCCAGCCGTCTGCAGGGCTTGCTCAAGGAAGGGCACCGTTGCGGGTTGGCAGGTCGTCAGTGGCATGCGAACGGCGGCGCTGCAGTGACTGAGCCGATGCAACATCCACTTCAGGGGTGCGGGGTTAGGCTCCAGGAACAGCGTCTGATGGAGCTCTGCCAGCTGGTCGTTGATGGCCTTCGCCTCTTGGGCGTTGCCACTCGTTGCGGCAGCACACAGCGCAGCCATCTGCTCTGGTGCCACGTTGGCGGTAACCGAAATCGTCCCGTGAGCGCCCAAAAGCATCAGGGCAACGGCGGTGCCGTCATCACCGCTGTAGATGCGAAATCCGGAAGGTGCGCGCCGCAGCAGGTCGATGCCGCGTTCGATGTCAGCGGTGGCGTCTTTGATGCCAACGATTTGGCGCAGCTTGCTCAGGCGCAGGACCGTGTCGTTGGACACATCGGCCACGGTGCGACCGGGAACGTTGTAGAGAATCAGCGGCAGCTCAACCGCTTCGGCGATGGCCTTGAAGTGCTTGTAGATGCCGCCCTGGGAGGGCTTGTTGTAGTAGGGCACCACGCTGAGGTGCGCTTGAGCACCCAGCCGCTTCGCAGCCAAGCTCAGCTCGATGGCTTCAGCAGTCGAATTGGCACCCGAGCCAGCGATGACGGGAACTCGGCCGACGACAATCTGAACACCGCGGGCAATGAGCGCGCAGTGCTCTTCGAAGTTCACTGTGGCGGATTCACCCGTGGTGCCGGCCACGACGATGGCGTCAGAGCCTTTGACGATCAGGTCGTTGACCAGGGCTTCGAAGCGCCCCATGTCGATATGGCCTCCCGAGGTGAACGGGGTCACGACGGCAGGGATGCTTCCCCCAATCGTGAAGGCCGACGCCTTACCCTGCGCAGCCGTCCTTTTGGCTGTTGCCGTGATGGCCTTCCGTGAGGATGAAGTCGACCCGGACTTGCTATCCGTAGCTTGCAACTCTTGTCTCCTTTTATTCGTATGCGGAGATAAGAGCAACTACCATGCCAATGTTTTTTTCCTTTTAAATCAGCATCTTGGAATTTTTTCAACCACTAACGGTGGCAACCAATTTGGACAACTTGGCATGCCACCTTTACACCGTCATGCGATGCCGTAGCGCTTGAGCTTGTTTGCCACAGCTGTATGGGAGAGGCTCAGCCGCTGAGCCAGCTTGCGCGTGCTCGGAAACTTCTGATAGAGGTCTTCCAGCATGACTTTCTCCATGCGGTCCATCGCCTGAGCATGGGTCTCGGAAGCCTCCGCGCGCAAGAACGGGATAACTTCTGCGACCTCGGGGGCCTGCTCAGCGAACTCCTCCATGAGCTCGTCGATGTCATGCACATTGAGCTCCTCGTCCTCACTCAATGAGACGGCGCGGAACATGGCGTTTTCCAATTGTCGGGCGTTTCCGGGCCAAGGAAGCTTCGTGAGCTTGTCCAAGCAAGCAGGAGAGATTTCGCGGAAGGGCTTGCCGATTTGCTGCGCCGCCCGGTTGGCGAAGTGAACGGCCAACTGACGAATGTCCTCGTGGCGCTCGCGAAGCGGTGGAAGCTTGATAGTGAGTACGTGAAGCCGATAGTACAAGTCTTCCCTAAAAGTCCCCTTGCGAATCATCGACAGCAAGTCGCGATGCGTAGCCGCAATAAGTCGAATGTTGACCCTAGTCTCTACCTTTCCTCCAATGCGAATAAAAGTACTGTCCTGAAGAAATCGCAAAAGCTTGGCCTGCAAATAAAGCGACATCTCGCCTATCTCGTCGAGGAAGACCGTGCCACCGTCGGCAAGTTCGAAGAGCCCAGGCTTTCCGCTTTTCTGAGCACCACTAAACGCGCCAGGCGCATAGCCAAACAACTCGCTCTCTGCCAAGTTTTCGGGCAAAGCTGCGCAGTTGAGCGCAAGGAATGGCTTCGACTTCCTCGGCGAATTTTGGTGGCAAGATCGAGCAACCAACTCCTTACCCGTGCCAGTTTCCCCAGTAATAAGCAGTGGTGCAGCAATTGGGGCCAGACGACGAATCATAGCGCTGACTTTCTGCATGGAAGGCGAATCACCTACCAGTTTGATTTCTGAACTCTCCTCGCGTTTTGCTATTGAATGGATATTCTGCCCAAGGCTTGCTGGAGATCGGAACACAAGTACCGCGCCATGAGGAACATCTGGGACATCCTCGAAGGTGCTATGCAACGGCATCATGTCAACGATGAATGGGCGACGTTGAATACAGACCTCTCCGTCGACACCATCGGTCAGCAAACGCATAATCTGCCGGTCCGCCTCAACACCAAAGAGGTCCATCGTGTCGGCCCTCTCATCAATATGCGCTTCATCAATACCGAATAATGTCATAGCCGCCTGATTAGCAGCAACAATTCGACGTCCAGAACCGATGGCGATAACTGGCTCCCCAAGAGCACTCAAAAGCACATCAAAATGTGCGCGCCTCCGCTCACCTGGCAAGAGATCTATCTCGTGGACAGATTTAACACCAGCAATAGCATGCAACTTTTCAACCACCTCAGCCAATAGATCTGGCTCAAGTCGTGGCACATCGACGTAAATATGGTGCCACTCCATTTCCACACCACGTACCATCCACTGCCGCTCATTAAAAATGAGCATCACGTCGCGCAGTGCGCCCAGCCTTTTCTCTGTCGTGATTTCGATTCGCATGATTTCTCCCTGCATTGACCGTCCGTCGACGCATCCACTCACTTTTTTTCAGTCATTCACCGCAGAGTTGCAAACCCACATCACTCATCGGCTTTAGCCAGAATCAGGTTGATTGAGATTCTGGCAAGAGAGCTAGATTGCTATTGACATCACCACGCCGTTATCTCAGGGCGATTCGGTAGCGCTTTGCCACCGAATCGCCCCAAGAAATCGAAATAGCAATCTGTCTCTCGAACGCAAATCATATCGCGAGATCTGGCATTCCCAGGAATCAGTTCGGCATTACATGCCCCTCTCAGTTATCAACCGCTACGGAAGCTCTTCACGAATCGGTTCTGGCTGTGCCACGGCGATGTGTGAGCTCAAATAGCACTCACGTTGAGCAGTTTGGGCGTGTGCAGGGCGCCCAGCA